>Ga0058697_10000117_pt1 | contig 41637 bp, 40 predicted proteins | sample AgamicAsMae_FD_66619 | JGI IMG/M metagenome (GOLD analysis project Ga0058697, IMG submission 66619) | Agave microbial communities from Guanajuato, Mexico - As.Ma.e | ecosystem: Host-associated > Plants > Phyllosphere > Phylloplane/Leaf | place: Guanajuato, Mexico | collected 2012-06-04
AAAGGTCATGTACCCAAGTACTCGAAGGAGCATGTGCATCACAAGGCATGCATGACGTAGAGGTTCGGATTCAGGAATAGATGGACGATCTCACTGCGGAGAAATCTGGAAAAGCAACGCAATATGAGGCTCCATCGGTCAAAAGGTCAGCGGATACATTGGATCTTCTCTATTATATCGCAAAGGATTAAATATGACGGTCGAAGGATTCTGAGGTGCCAATTTCCAAGAAAATCTTCTTTGGAACATCTATGCTTGTCTCGGGATGATCTCCGAGCGCATTCGATGCAACAACGCATTGCTGTGCTTCTACTTGCCAGCCATCTCTCTGACCAGCCCAGCATTTACCCAACCACGTGCAAAATTCCTGCCGCTGAACAAGAGGAAAGTGATCCACCAAATTCGGCCAATGTGAGAATCATACCACATTTCCAACGGTAGATCTCTCTTCTTCCTCCAAGCCAGCACCTGGCGACGAACACCCTCCTCCACTACTACGGCGAATCCATTAGCAGCGAAGAACTTTGCTTCACCAAGAGAACGGCTCCACTCGCCACCAAGTACTGATCTGACTGCAAACGAATGGACAAAGGCAGAAGAAATGAACCCGCCAAGTACTTTGCCAACATCCGCTGGCTCGTCGTCTCGTTTGCCTGTAAGTTTCCTTTCGATCCACTCTCCAGGCCAGACCCCGTATACTAGGAACAATCGAGCAAACAATCTGTGCCAACCATACGACCAGAACCCTCGCACAGACTTGATATCCCAAATACGGGTGCTGTAGAGAGGCGGGAAGTAGGCGAGTGGTGAAGGTGCTAGAGGACTGAGCAATATAGCAGCCATGGAGTGTGCTACAGAGAATGCAGCCATAAGAAAAGCACCAAGAGCTGCAGTCAACAGAAGCTGAAGCCAAAGAGGTAGGCGAGTGTCGAACAGATTCTCTGTATGAATGCCAAACTCAGCTTGCGGCGATCCTTCAAGGTACTTCACATAAGTGGTTCGGATAACAACAAAGCAGACGGCCAGAACGGGGCCTACATGAAGAAATATGGAATGCAAACGGTTCGTGGCAGTCGGTAACCACGTCTTGCGAGTGTGTCGTACGTCAGCTGTCGTCCAGGTGAAGCCGATACCACGCATGCTGGTTTCGAGCTCGAGAGCCCAAGAAGCACGATCCAAGAAGTTGACCGGCCAACCTTCTTCGCTTGTTGCCAGCTCGTAAACTGGCTTCATCTCGCTGAGATCAGACAGTTTCTTCTCGAGCACGAAGTATGAGTCGGCCAGTGACCCGCGACGGGCATGAGTAGCAGCATCAGAAACAGCATCAGTGACGGACGGCTCCTCGCCATTGGCTTGTGCTGCATCTTTAGCTGGCTCTTGAGGTTCGTTGTCGTTTCCAACTAACGCGGGCGTGTGGACTCGAGATATGTGCTTGTAACGAACGCGACGAGGGATGTGTCCAAATCCATAGGGGCTGATGAAGAAAGCATCCAGAACTCTGCATCCGCCATAGAGACCAACAAGAGCGAGTTGGTAGTTGAGCCCGATGCTTTGCGGGACGTAGTAGGCTAGTGGAAGTCGAAAGAACAATACTCCTGCAAGCAAAGCTAGCGCATTACGAAGCAACTTGACCGCAGCGCTATCGATGGATCGCGGTGGAGGAGGTGGTAAGAAGAGTAGCGCAAGAAAATATATTATTGGCGGAAGGACGGCAGCTTCGAAGGTCAAGGGCTTTGTGTTCGGCACAGGCTGCAGCCCGGGCCTGGGTGTCGCATCAAGAAGGAAAGACAGTATGGATGACATGGTGATCTGTACCGCCTGCACCATGCAGAAGACGATTGCTCGCGCTTAAAAAGACTTCCATCACGATGGGCTTTTTTGGTTGATGGGAAAAACAATGAATGGAAGATGTCATCGAAGAGAAACGTTCTTGGGTGCGGGCCGACGATCGGGCCGTGCGATCGGTCAACTCTCCTTCGTTCAGCCTTTCCTGATGTCTCCGCGTCTCCGTGGATATGTCGTTACAGGGCCGAGTACGATAGATACTATACTGTGAATTTTGATATCGTGGTCTTATGAAGATCGATGTACCAAATACCACCGATGTGGCTGCTGCTTTAAAGCTCTCATCCAAGCCTCTGTCTGGTCTAGCTTACTTGGTAGTGATCAACCTTGGTTTGATGCTCGCTAGTCCTTGTGTTTCTGCTGCCTGCCAATTGTCGCGGTGGCATCTTCAAAGCGAAGGTTTTCTGTCTCATCTTCAATGAAAAAAAAGTGCAGATGACTACGAGCACAGTTGACGGTTGCACTTGAATGTTTTCGTTAGCACAGTCGTCAAACTCGGCTTCGACAAGGCAACAAGACATGTGCACCGCAAGACACCGTCAAACGACATGAGCTTGGTCGCACGGGTTCTGAAAAGTGTGTCGAACATCATCTACGGATTTTTGAGGCAGATTGAAGGAGTTATGGCGCGAGAGACGGTGAACTATCTCAGAGCAGGGTTGTACCTGCAGATTGCGGACTTGCAGAAATTTTCAATCCTGCGTATCCACTATAAAATTGCGCTCCCGACAAAGATGAACAGTCAGCGTTTGACTAATGTGTAGATCGTCTCGAGGACCAGAAGTATAAGGAACATGGGTGAGAGAACGAGAAATTAGGTCTATTGCCGAGTAAGTATGATATATAAATGGTGATTATGCTGAATCCGGCGCGACATGGATCTGCCAGAATCGTTGGTAGGCTTGCGGCATCTCTTGTGTGCCGTTGTCGTGGCTGTCGTACTCAGAATGTGTGACATCCAGAGCCAGTAATCCCATCCTCTTGTGCGCTTTTTGGTAGAGCATAAACTCTTCTGTGACGTTGACGTATACACCCACACCATCGTATACATCAATTGTGGATCCAGTGGTCCAACTCAGTAGTGTTGGCTCAATGAGAGGTGCATCCGTAACGGATGGATGTGATGTGCCCAGGGAAGTCATGAACCAGGCAGCCTTTCCGCGCTTGTTGACACCCTTGACCAGATCTTTGACGACGGTGAAATGAGGCTGGCCGAAGAAGACTGAATGCTTCTTTGACCAGGAGTTGGAGTGAACGATCAAGATTGGCACATCTACGTCGTGGTTGAGGGGACCGCTCGATTTGCCGGGATCAAGAATCAGTCCACCGTGGAAGGGGCGTTCCGGACAAGGTGCACCCTTCAAAGCCTGAAGAGCTCCTGTGGCACCGTAACTGTGACCTGCGATGGTAACGTTGGTCATGTCAAACTTTCCCTCCCAGCTGCTCAGATGCTCGCCCTCCTTGCGAGGATTCATCTCGAAGATAGTGGCACCACTTCCGTCGTTGATGGCTCGTAACACACGGACCGTTTCCTCGATCTCTGCCTGGCGGAAGTCCAATTGTGCCTGTTTGAGTTCAGGAGTGTCGAAACTTGCATCGACTTGCAGATCGCCGAGCCCAAAATGATACAGTGGTTTCTCGGTTCCATCCACATTCATGATCATGGTTCCAGGACCGCTGCCATCCCTGTGCTCAATTGCAGCGACAACATATCCTCGACTGGCGAGTTCACCACAGAAATGTGTGTAGTCTGTGCGAGAACTTGCCATGCCGTGGGAAAAGACGATTACAGGGAAATTTTCTTCGCCAGCTTCTGGCTTGTCCTCGACGTGCTCGGTGAACTTGAAAGTGGGTACATTTTCCCGTAGTGGGACATCGACATTTGCTGGAATGGTGGTGCTGCCTGTTAGACCCCAGAGCGCGACTGTGAAGATGCTGTTGGTGAGGAAGTTGCTGATATGAGCAAATTTCGCGTAGCCCTCTGCTGTCACCGCGAGCGGCTTAGGCACCCAGAGATGTTTAGGCTTATCAGATTTTGCTCCCTTCACGGCTGGATAGTACAACGAGAATAACACTGTTTCAAGCTGCGAGAATGTCAGCGAGTCCTGCTGGTCGTCAGAGCGTCGTGCATACCAAGAAGGCGGGTTCGCCTGTCGACTTGAACTTGACATCGCTTGTCTTACGGCCATCACAAGGACTCTCGATATCAATCACGCCAACAGAATGGGGCCCCGAATAAGCAGGGAGATTTGAGGAAAACAGAGGCATGCCCCACAGCCAGCAGTAAACGACGTAGACAGCAGCTACGCAGGAGACGACGTATCTGGGCGTAAGGCGTGGGCGAAGAATCGGCGGTAAGCGAGAGCGCGACATGATCAAAGAAGCATGCGGATGTAAGGGAGACAATGAGATTTAGAACAAAAAGCACGGATGCTTTCAATAATCAGAGGAGCAAAAGGTAAGTATGTCGAGATCATGGCTACGATTCGAGGTCTGACTTTTGGAGTCGTCGGCCGCGGCGGGTCGAGAATGATGTCATGATTTTGACATGGCCTCATTTCGCGTCGGCCCCAAGCCTCATCTCCCTCTTGACAGAACGCGTGTCTGATTTCTCATTTTCAAGAGACAGACAATATGTCCGAGTCTCAGAGGGGCGTTTCCTCAAGGTCCGCAAGCCAAGACGATGTGCAGAGATTCAAAGGTTCTGCGACGACAGCGACGATCAGCCTTCGGCGGTATGATCCGACTTGTGACAGCGACAGCCATTAAGGTTTCTCGATGTGAATACAGCATGTTTCCAGGTTATTACCGTTATCTAAACAGGGAAGAGGTGTCGTAGTCGCAATGGTCGGACGAACCCAATCGAGGTTCCCAAACAGTCGTTGCATTCACGAATGCGGTAGAGTGGTGGTCCCTTCCTGTCCTGGCAAGATGTGTGCCATAGGAAACAGCAAGTACGAATCAATTGACGACCCCTTTGACCTGTACTTGCCCCTGCTCCGTCCGACAATCTTGCAGAGAGCTCATGGGACGATTTCTACAACACAGTCTCATGCTCACCCGATCCTCAGTCTCGAATACAGACGACTCAGCAATCCGCAAGTGGTTCAAAGAATGACTTACCCTCTCCCAACAACCCCCTCGATAGTAGCCCGAACCGCTTGTCAGCCATCGATGCGCTGAGAATTTCACCACGAAGTTGTCGACAAACAGCAACACGCGCGTCACCACAACGATGTCCCCGTTAAGCTTGTCCTGCTGCATAGTACCTATTCTTCGTCTCACAATCCTTGCGGCTCGTTTGGCTCTCTGGTTCATCTTCACGTCTGGCGTTGTTAGTATACACATCTCGCCCGACGATGTCTGGCTCTTCGGATTTGCTTTCATGACCACGATGCACGCCATGTTCGATGCTAGCTATGTGGCCGCCTGTACCGCCGATCTTGGAGCCGAGTCTGGTCCTTGGGATGTCATTCATATGTTGATCACCATCCTCGATGTGCAGATGTTGAGAGCGATTAGCATGACCATCGCAGAAGGTCCCGACGAATGAGCAGGGGCCAAGAATGGCCAGTAGATGTACAGATTTGCAGCAGAAGAACAATAACCATTTAAAGGCCTGCAAGAAACACTCCCTTGATCATAGACCAGTGCCACCCAAAGCCGAAGCTGTCTTCACTTCCAGTCTGGACCCTGATCCACCCCTGCGCACCAATAAGCTGCACCTCCTTTGACTTCTTCAGAATTCGAGACAACCATCTGCTTTCCAACAAGCCTCAATTCTCTTCTCTCCAATCCATCAACACTTCGTTCTTTACGTACCAATCCCTCAACCACTACCATCATGTACGCCTTCGAGACCATCGCTCGTCTCTCCTTCCAGCACGTCGGACCAGAGACAACCTACAAGATCTTCACCTCGCTTGTGTTGATCTACGCTCGTGTCAACCAACTCAAGATCTTCCTCAGCAGCATCAGCCTCATGACCTACTTGATGATTCCATCCATTGCCAGCATCCTCATCTCCCTCCGCGCCTCTTCAACCCAAATGCGCATCGGCTGCCCCCTTCTGATGCTGGTCATCTTGTTGTGGGCCCGCGACCGCGAAATCGCCTTGGACAGTCTGCTCCGCTCCTAAGATCTTTGCTGGCATCGCCTACTGTCACGTCTAAGATAACGAGCCGCCTGAACAAAGTAATTCCAGCCATAGCGTTTACTGACAAGAACATCACTGACTTGTAACTAGCGCTTGTCTGCCGTACGCCCACGCATTGACGCTACCATGTTTTGCATCGACCGGAAATAGAGAGGAGAGAATCAACTTCACGTTGTCTCAGGTGGAATGTAAACTGAGAAGGACCAAAGCAGCACAATGTCACCAATCAAACACCACTGTTGTTCGCTCTGATTCAAAAATCTCTCTCTTCGTTTTCGTCGTCGTGAATGAATGAAGCACCGGCACTCGAGCTGGCCAAGACGAGAGCAGCATCAACATCATCTCATCAGTCTGTCTCGATCTACTCAGAAACCCTGCTGCCTATGCCACTTCTCCTCCCACCCCTCAAAATAAGGATACTCATCCAACGTCCGCGGCATCCATCCCTCTTCAATCAAGCCCCGCTTCTTCTGCTCCTTCTCCATCCTCTCTAATTCAGGAAGAGCAACATGCTCAACGTGCCACGTACCCTTGTACTCCAAAAGCGATTTCTTCCCATCCCTAAGCACTTTCCTGACTAACCCCGGAATGCCCTTCTCGTCTTCAAACTCTGAGAGGGGGGTAAATAGGCATTTGAAATTAAAGCATATGGCGCCAGAGAGAGGGAGGCGGCGTAGGGTTTGCCAATCTACGCGGAGGTTGATCGAGGAGACTGATAGAGAAGGAGATTGAGAGGTATGCAGAGCGAGAGTGGGGGAGCCAGGGGGCATGAAGAGCGGAGTGTCGATTTCTAGGCCCCAGGAGCCGCGTTGGATTGGTTTGTCGGTGGGGAGTTTGGCAAAGAATCTGTCGTTTTTGGAAAGACACTGATGTTAGTCATCTTCTTGTGTCTTCCTTTGCTAACCAGGGAGTGAAAGTGTAAAGAAACGGGTAAAGGAAGAAGAAGGAAGAGGTCAGGAAAATCGAGAGGGTAAGGAAAGTACAGGGAGAAGAGGAAAAGTAGATCTCACCTGTCCATCGAGAACTTCATTTTCTCTTTATAGTCCGGCACTGGGGTGTGGATCTCCTTTAGGTCCATTCCGATCTTACTCCCTACACTCCATCCAATGGAACTGCACACCACACCAGCCCTAAAACTGTAATACCCAGTCTCAGGATTCCTAAGCACGATAGCAAAGTCCTCGGGCACATTATTCAACAACACTACCAACGGATCTACTTCCCTCAAATTCGTCTTGGTGTTCAAGATGTGATTATGGAAAAGTAGAGTTTGCTTGTCGATGGAGAAGTAAGAAGGGTAGCGAGCGCAGAGGAACTGTAAGCACATTTCCATGAGCTCTTTGCATGCGATCTCGGATCCAGGCAATGCTTGTAGGATATCTGAGCCGTGCTTGGCGTAGAGATCTTGTCGTTGTTTGATGCGTTGGGTATAAGTCTTGTCGAGTTCGAGCCACCAGTCTGGTTCGAGCTTTTTATATGCTTGTGAAAGTCACGTTAGTCGTTTATATTGGTATAGGACGGAACGAGGAGGATGAGAAGGCGGAGGAGGGAGAATGACTTACACATTGTCTGATGGTACTCCCAGCGAACTGGTCGGTAGGGCCTCGGCAGTGCGGTCTTGACGTCGAAATTGGCATATGCTGCAGGCAAGGGAACACCACTCAAGGTAGCATAATCTGGAAAATTGCCTAGAGTTTCAATGTCCTCGACGGTGAAGCCAGTGGGAGTAGAGTAGGTCTTGTACTGTGGAGCCAGAACGTTCTGTTTGTCCGGGAGACACTTATACTTGTCGCTACCACGAGCGCGTTCTACGAGACCTTTTACTGATGTACCACCCACGCTGACGCGGCTGTTGGTAAGATCTGCGAGGGCTGAGCGTCTGGAGGGTGGGAAGGTGTGCTTGTATTCTTGACCAGGAGGTAAAGTAGCTCCATCTTGTCTTGTTTTGAGAGGCGGAGATGTTTGGGGTGTCCATGGTAGTCTATATCTGCTCAAGAATGCAGCTCGCTTCGCATTGTCCAAGGCGAAACACGAGGCAGTGAAGAGAATGAATGCAAAACCTGTAATGTATAGATAGAAGTCCGTCATGTCGTCGACTGTCGCAACAAAGATGAAGTAATGTCGGACAAGGATTACGTGACAGCGATGAAAGAGATCAGGGCAAGTGGTATATGAACAGACCGAGATGAGGGGGGCTGAGATGCCTGTACGACATCTGATACGAAGATACACATGCTATGCAGAGTGAACGATAGTCAAGAACTCTTGATAGTTCCGACTTACCGTATTTGATGTAGAGTATCATGGGAGTAGTAAAGCATACATGGAAGGCGCTAGTCGTGAGGCCGATTATGCTGCAGCTTGACAAGTTACAATGAACGATAAGTGGAAGATAGCAAGACCCAGGATTGAACGTCTGGAAAGGGACATTATAAAGCCCATCCTTGGCATCAAAAGGGTGGTGGGGGGCTGGCTGTGAATCAAAACGAGGGGTCTCTCAGCGACGCTGGCCGCTGCAAGCCAGGAACCTCTCGTCTCGATAACGATAGGGCTACCAAAACTAGATTCCGAAGTCGCGAGTCGCGGATTGGGGTGATGCCGATAGTGATACAGGTGAGAACGCTTTGGCTTATCTGCGGCTTATCTGCGGGGTCTGCTGCCTTATCGACCACCCTTGCCGAGAGGACTGATAAACCTCCCGACCAAAGACGAACGTGTCGAACTACTTCAAAAAGCCTAGTGCTAATCGAGTCTTGAACGCTTCTCCAACTCGATGTCTCCCTCACATAAAGGTAGGTCGCCAGCAGCCAGTGTGACAATTTGTGTACACACTTCATTCCACGTCAATCTTCCTCATCCCAAACGCCAACAATCATGTCTTCCCCCGTCGCTATGAAGCATTTTGCAAATGCTCAAAAAGAGTACAAGCCTCCACTTATCGCCAATGAGAACGCTTTCCTTGGCGATGTATTCAGCAGTGATCAGGTCAACCCGGAGCATCCGATCAGCGCTGGCTTCTACAGACTCGAGAAGGGTATGTTGCATAGAGAGGGAAACTTTACGCCGCATTGTCTAACATTATGATAGGTACACCTCTTGTCTACACTTACACATACGACGAGATGAAGATCATAGTCGAGGGTAGGTCAAGTCTTGGATCACAATCGACATGGAACTAAAGTTGTTCAGGTCAATACACTATTTCAGATGAGACAGGCAACAAAGTAGAGGCTAAGCCCGGTGATGTGTTCTTCTTTCCAAAGGGCTCGACCATTACCTTCACGACTGAGGATTACGGGCTGGCGTTCTATACTGGAGCTAGAAAAGAGGGTGCCGCATAAACGTGGCATGATGGCTGATGATCGCCGAGTCTGTTATGCAACAATCAAGCCTAAGGACGTAGCGATGTTCCGGCTCTGACTATCTCGCGTTTCACCAATCTGGCAAGACGAGACGGTCAATGACAGACATCACTGATGGTTGCGGTGCACCATGAAAAGCATTGCGCCCAAATGCGTCAGAGAGAGGACTGGAGATCACCCGCTTTGGGGGTGGTCCTACATCGAAGCGCCTCGATACTGTTCTTTGCCAGCGCTATGGACACGTCGGAAACACCATGGGAATGCACAATCAAAGACATAATCATAGTAGCATCCAACGAAAAACATTCAATTCCAGTTACTGCAATAGGGGTATCTTTGATCATGGCTTCATTCCTCCTTCTCACTGTTCTTCTTTCCACCTTGTTCCCCACGACAATCATTTACATGCCTTCAAACTTAGCCTTCAGCTCAGGAAACAGCTTTCCAACCTTGGACTTCTTCATGTTCTCCTTGATTGTGTCTTTGATTGGTTTGAAGGGCTCTGCGAAGGTAACGCGCTTAACAATCTTAGGGGCACGAGTAACAGGCTTTGGGGGCGTAGTGATCCACACGTCGTCTTTCTTGATAGGAGTACTGGGGACACGCTTCATACTGGGCTTGATAGGCATACCAGACTTGCTGGATGCGCGAGGAGTGTGAGGGGGCTGTGGGACACCAGGACAGCGAGAGGAGCGTGAGGAGCGTGGTGGGATGATGACCACTTTCACAGCGCCTTTGTCGAAGGACTGCACGCTCAATGCTTGAGCTGTGTGGTAGCTGCTTGATCATCAGTGACGAGAGCAGGAAAGGAGAGACGGAAGACAACTCACACGCCGTTCTCGTGTCTGTGACAATTGGAAAGAATCTCATAACAAGTCATCTGGTGGGCGCGGCAGAGACCAGGGCTTCGTAGAAGGAGACGGGCCACGCGCTGGGAAGACGCAATGTCTTTGGCGGCCAGAAAGTCTGTGGCGCGAGTGATCAGGATGTCATAGGCGCGGATGTGGGGAGCAATATAGTTGTTGTCTGCATCAGAGCGCTGTGTGGCAATGGAAGTGGCACCCATAGTGATGGTGTCTCTGTGGGAGGTGGTTGATGCTGAGTCGCGATGTTGACGTTGAGCGAGGACGCAGAGCTAAACAAAATGATATGCGGAAAATTCGGTCACGGACGAGTCTCGAGCAAATGGACTAGCACAAGTGAGGGCAAAGTGAAAGTTTAGGAGACGACGTAAATTGTGATCATTCTTTCTCCAAATGCTAACGAAACAGTGCTCGATCAAGACTTATACGAAAAGAAGAGCAAAGAAAAGAAAAGATTGATAGAGCCGTCGTTCGCCCCTCGATGCTCTCCTCCTTACAGCAAACTACCAAGCTACGCACATGTGCAATCCTGGTTGCTACATCTAGCAGGAAGCGCCACCGCTGGGGATGTTCGAGCAGGCGGTGGACTTCTTACCACCAGTGATGGAGTTACCACTCCAAGTCCAGTTGGAGCAAGCACCCTTAGCACAGAGGATGTAGATATCGGTGGCAGAGCTGGCAACAGTTCCAGTGTTCTTGGTCATGGTCAAACCAGTAATGGGGACGCCAGCGGTGGGTGTGCCAGTTGGGGAACCGTTCTCGTAGTCCTGCTCGATGACAATGCCGTATTTCTTGATGCCGGAAAGGGTGTTGCCGCTGTATGTGACACCAGAAACGGAACCGGTGGCGCCAGAGACAGTCTTGATACGGATACCGTTGTCGCTGTTGATGACCTTGTTGTTGGTGAAGTGGACGTTGCTGACAGTGTTGTCATCGCGGCCGCCAACGGAACCGACAGAAAGACCGTGACCACCAGTACAAGAGCCGCCGGAGAAGGTGATGTCAGCTGAAACCAGTTGTCAGCGGTGCCTTGAAGACGAGAAACGAATGGTTGGATACTCACAGCCAGAGTTGATGGCAACACAATCGTCCTGGTTGTGAACGACGGCGTTGGTGATGGTAACACCGGTCGAGCTTCCGATATCGAAGGCATCTATATCATGTCAGAAGACTGTTCCTAACTTGGTCTGAGGTAGATGTTAAGGCATACCGGTGTTGTGTCCGAGGCTATCACCGGCGGCGCCGTCAATAGTGATGCTGTCCATGGTCAAGGTCTTGGCTCCGTTGATGGAGAAGGTCTGGACAGGAGAGTTCTTGATGGTAAGTCCGTTGCTATAGTCTGGTCAGCAATTGGTTGTTCTGAAGTGTACCATCAAGTGTTCTTACATGGACGAAGTGGTCAAGCTGTGAGCGTAGAAGAACTTGGGCTTGGTCTTGCCTTTTGGTTCAGTCAGTACAGTTGAGCTAGAAGAATTTTATCTTGGTTTGGTCTTACCTCCGTTCGAGCCTTTGCCATCCCACCAGCGAGCACCGTCGCCATCGAGGACGCTACCAGAGGCACCAGTAACAGTGATGGAAGTACCGGAGACGCTGACAAGAGGACCTGCCCACTCCTTGTAGCCGAAGGTAGTGGTGCCCTGGAAGATGACGTGGGTACCAGTCTTCAGACCAGTCAGGTCGAGAGTGGTACCGGCAGGAACAGCGACATTGTTAAGGACGATAGTGGCGCAGGCAGCCTTGGACTGCGTGGCAGAGGCAGCGCCGCTGGAACCGCTGAAGGTGCAGGTTGTGGCGCGCTTGTCGATGGGCGATGCTGCGGGAGCCGCGGAGACCATGGCAGCACCGCCAATGGCAGCAGCTGCGACGAGAGAAGAGAAGTGCATGGTGAACGATTGTAGTAGTTGGATAGTTGTTGAGAAACGAAGATTGGTGAGAATAGTACTTCAAGACCGGCTTGAGGAAGTTGATGTGTGTTGCTTGATCTGGATGAGCTCTGGAGGTCACCTCGATACTTATACCTACTACTTTACGTGCGAATTGCTTGCCCTATACCGTCTCGTTTCGCCAACATTGAGTCTGCCCTGTCGTGTCATCTCGCTCGGTCTCGAGACTTGCGACCTCGTCAGCTCAGCGAAATCGTCAACATAGCGCGAAAGGCTATAGATGACTTGGTCGATTTTTCCGTCCAATGGCGAAAGCTATGAGCTCAGCCTAGACTGTTTGGAGCAATATAGCGATGTGATCTCCTCTGTAGAAGGCCCTTTCCATCGGCAAGAAGCTGTCAAGGTTTCTGGATGGCGGACGATGGTGAAACAAAGAGGGGGCAAGAACGAGTCCGAGAATTGCTTCGAGGCATTCAGCCGGAGCCATTGTCTGCACGGTGCGTCAAACAATGTGGGGGGAAAACGTCCGGGGAGTCGACAAATTAATTTGTACCACGCGGGACTCTTCTGTCAATGCATACGCCAATCACACCAAGCCTCGCTAAGCATGTCGGACAAGCCTGTCGAGTGGAGCGCATGAGCCCTGGCCTGGTCGTCTCATGTTTGTGGTATAGTGAGACGCCTACCGTGGAGATGAGGCGTGCGTGGCATCGAGAGCCTCAGTGGTTAAGGACGCATCATATTTTCGTAACCGCCCTTGAATTGCATCCTGAACAATCTGAAGCAATGACCCTCAGGGCTCTCGAATCAGACTTGCTGACTTTCTGAGCCCTGGACCCGTGCTTCGCTTCCAACAATTGGAAAGCGGGAGGATGAAGAAGCATCAAAGTTGCGGCTGTACATGAAGCCGTTTCCGTCCTTGTGATCGTCTGCCGATCGTGGTATGCACCCTAACGTCTAAGGCCGTATACTGAACTGTCAATGGTGTAATTCTTCAATTAGGCAGAGGGTGTACTCGTTTGACGAAGGAGTTCACTATTTTCCACGAGTCGGAGGATGGCCTGCCTGGCTCGACTATGATTTCAAAGTCTATCCGCTAAATCTACGAACTCTCCTTGCAGCACCCAGGAAGATCCAGCAGCTATTCAAACGTGAAGTCAAATGCAAACCGGAGATGTGTCCAGAGAGTTGATGGAATAATGACTCTCCGTGGAAACTACCCCAACCCTTGGAAGCATGGTGCGTCGATCTAGATGCATGTCTATGACATGTTGAGAGGAAGAGAGTAACAACTGTCTGGTCTCCAGAGTCATTAGGCGTTTTCGAAAGTACACTGTGAAGATGCAAGGTGTCTTCCGATTTGTGGGATACACCATAGAGAAGTCTAACTGCCACCACTTTTGGACGGGCTTCCGCTGGACACTAGTGCACATCACAAAAACACTTCGCATTTTTATAGGTGGATGTTTTGTCAAGAGACGAGATGGGGGCAAGGTAACAATCTTCATTTCCACTTCACCGAGGAGCTGTTATACATGATTTGTGCAGTTCTACCGCACCCGAACGCACCTTTCCTATCCTGAGAAGCTCCTACTAGTGAGCGAAAAACAGATAGTGAACAAAGCTCGAGACAACCAAATTGAAGAACAACCAATTGCCAACGACCAGACGCTCACTTCCGCTCATACCCCACATCTGTGCGATCTGCTGTTCGATAGAGGTAGAAGTTGCGGCGGCAGAGGTCGTGACCGAAACAACGACCGAGGTGGTGGTGATCGTAGTACTGATCTGCTTGGTGTTGGTCGAGGTGACTTCTTCAAAGTCTGTCAAGACTGTAGTGGCAGTGGCAGTAGCAGTGGCAGTAGATGTGGCAGCCGCAATTACAGTGCTCAGAGAGGTGACGACCACACCATCGACTTCAGTGGAGAAGATAGTGGAGGTAAGTTCGATGGTCTGGACGTAGACGGTCTTCAGCTCATCACAAGAAGCAACATCGGAAGCGGCGGCACAACTGGAAGCAGAGCCGGACAGAGCGGCGAGGTTGACCGAGGTGGTCACAGTGTGGAAGACCGTCTTGGTGACGGTGGAAGTAGTGGTAGACTGAGTAATGTTCTGGGCACAAACTAGTACTGTCAGTAGGTGCTTGACCACAATTGATAGATCTTTGTGTTACCTGTGCCGAACAGAGCAGCCAGAGCCAAGGTGAGGATAGCAAGTAGCTTCATCGTGGATTCTGATTGATGGGATGGCTTGGAGAAGAGAAGAGAATTGGTTTGATGATGATGAGCGGCTGGTAAGAGTTGCGCGAAGGTAAGAGAGACGAGTTGGCGGTCAAGATCTCAGTCGGTTTGCGCGAACGATCGAATAGAAGATGAGCGGTAGAGCCGACGGTATCACTTCTCGCAGCGCGGGAATTACTCAGGTTGGCGCAGAGTGCTGTCAAAGTTGTTTTTGAGTGCGCTTGCGTCGACCAAAACTTGCTCTTCCTGGTCGGTGTCCAGCAACTGACCTGAAGTATTCGCTATACCGCTCTTCGTATCTGCCAGCTCAATTCGACGAAGAGATAGCCAGCCAGCACACGTCAGAAAGACGCCGAGCACTGCACCGCACTTGGTGCAAGCTCTACGATCATCTACTCGACCCGTAAAACCTAAAGGCCTGCCACAAAGAATGGCCTGGAGATGCAAGGAAGAGACCTTTGTAAGAGCACAAGACTGCCACTGAGGTCTTGTGACTGCGCATGCTACCAATAGCGCATGATCAAGAGTGTGTTGGCAGATTCACGGGCGATCAAGCGACCTCCAGGTAAGAGCCTGCTGGAAAGCTTCTACTATCACGTCAAGGACGGACCCATCTATTGCTGTGACGGAGCAATGACACAAAAGCTCTCACGTCCCGGCCTTGGGCGCTACGGACATCAGTCGGCCATGTTCCAGTCATGGCCCATAGCAAGCCTTCTTACCAGAGACGTACAGACCTGATGCGCACCACTGAGAGACCACTCACACCGATCACAGCCCGATGTATCTTCAGACGCATTGTCGGTCAGACTCCATGAAACAAAAGAACGACCACAAGCAGCGCCAGGTGATTGGATCCGAGGACGTCAGGTCGCTCTCGCAAGTTCGATGTTCCGGTTGCCAGATCACTAGATGTATCATCGGAAACTCAGCGCTCATCAGAATGCATCTGATGTCAAGGACGAGTAATTCCGACTGTCTCGGATTGTGCCCCGTCAGAATCAATCTTCAAGAACAAGTCCTTGCCATTGCGACACGTCTTGTTCGACTAAGCGGTGTATCATAACATCGTAACGACCTTGGAAGACAACTGCGAAAATCTAGGCAAGCACTCTCGACGGCGAGTGACTCGACCTTGCGATTCCAACAAACAGGATGACGAGAGCAGGACAAGAAGTCGTGGAGGAAACAAGCGACATTCTTCGCTTGACCGCCCGGCAGTGCCGAATCACCCTTGCCGAATCACCCTACAACGCGACTTCCTAGATCATCCTCTCTACATCAACATCAGCATCAACATTGAGGCACCAATGAGGAAGCGAAGATCTGTAAGAACAGTCTTCGCGAGGAAGCGGCCACAAACTTTGCGTGGGACATTGCCATCAAGGTATTGTGGAGCCAATGCCTCTTTCCTCAACAGTCACGTCGCGCCGACGCACGCGACAACCCCGTCGAGTTCAGTGTATTGCTGACCACTCATCTTTCCTCATGACCTGAAGCTATACGACTTCGGGCCTGTCAGATTATATGCACAGACGTTATGCCAACCATCAAGGTGAACATCCCAGCTCAACTTGGATCCCAGATGAAGGTAGGTGGCCAATCACAGATTAGTAGTAATCATCAAGGTGGTCACCAGAGTTTCCACAAAGGCCAGCATTTATAGCAACCGATTTTTGCATCCTTTCATCATCATGGCTCTCAAACGAAAGCAGAACTCACAGCAGGTGTCCTCGAAGAAGAAGAAGAGTAAGAACACGAAAATGGCACAACAAGTCAGAGAAGCTTCACCGTTTAAGACCCTCCCCATCACGCTGTTGTCGGGATTCTTGGTACGCTCTGGATATCATTGCAGCATCTGCAGAACCATCTGACTCTGTCCCAGGGTAGCGGCAAAACAACACTTCTCAGCTACATCCTCAACTCCAAAGATCATGGACTGAAGATTGCAATGATCGTCAACGACATGGCCGCTGTTAATGTGGACCAAGGTATCATCGTAGCAGATGGTAAGAAGAAGGGCCGAGAAGCAGAGAAGATGATCACCATGCAGAACGGCTGCATCTGTTGTACACTCCGCGGCGACTTCGTCATTGAGCTGGCGAAGATGGCCAAAGCTGGCGAATACGACTATGTGCTCATTGAGAGCACCGGTATCAGCGAGCCTCAACAGGTAGCAGAGAGTTTTACCACCGACTTTACTGAGGCTATGATGGGAGCCGATGGAGCGCTTGACCAATTCGACGACGAGGAGAAGAAGGTCTTCAACGAAATGTGAGTGTTGTCTGTGAATCTCAGCCTTTGGCTTAGACTGACAAAGTTGCAAGAGCGCAGAACGGTGGTCTGAACAAGGTTGCCAAACTCGACACCACAGTCACAGTTGTAGATGGCTTCAGGTTCTTTGAGGAATTCGAGACTATTCAGCTCTTGCACGAACGCTTCCAATCAGAGGTTGAGACCCCAGAAGATCAACGAACTGTCAGCGATCTGATGATCGACCAAATCGAGTTCGCTGATGTGATTATTGTCAATAAGGTCAGTGATTCGAATGAGCAATCTGACATGCCATTGACCCTTCTCAGATTGACATGATCAACGACGACGTACTTGCGCGCATCCGCGGTCTTCTCAAAACGATGAATCCTGGAGCCAAGGTCATCGAAACCAGCCTCCGAGTCTCGAAACAATCCGAAAACCCCTATGGCATCAAGCCTCTGGACGTCAGAGAGATCATTGCGACTGGTATGTATAGCGAAGAGACCTCGATCAAGAGCTCTGGTTGGTTGAAGAGCATCAATGAAATGTCGATGATCGACAACCACGGCCGCACCGTCATGGCGCCCAAGCCCGAAACACTCGAGTAAGTAGCCACATTGACAATGGATGCTCCAAACTTTTGGGTGGCTGACTTTGCACTAGATATGGCATCAACAGCTTCGTGTACCGAGCAAGACGCCCGTTTTCGCCTGGTCGTCTGTACGAGCTTGTTCATGACAAATTCGTTATTCTGGAACCCCAGGACGAGGATGAAGAAGATGAAGAGCAAGAAGAAGAGAGCGAGAACGATGCAGAGGATAGCCAAGACGAAGACGACACCGCGCAAGACCGACTTGGTGAACTCGAGAGTGATGAAAACGAGAGTCGGATGGTCCTGCGCGACAGGACCGCGCAATCAGACTCTGCCGCACACTCTTCAGACTCTTCGAGCCAGAAATCGGCCTCCGAGACCGACGCCACCTCTGTTGGCTCAGACGAGCAGGAAGCGCTCGACACCAAGTACCCAGATCTCGATCTACCAACCCGTCTGGCCAACAAGAAAGCCCATCCAGTCTTCAAGCCTCTCCTACGTTCCAAAGGATTCATCTGGCTAGCTACCCGCCCCTATGTCAGTGGTGACTGGTCACAGGCTGGCGCCATGCTAACCGTGTCTGGTGGGCTCAACTGGTTTGCCGTGGTACCGGAAGAACAATGGCCTTCACCTAGTCAAGATGTTACAGACCTGATCAAGAAAGACTTTGAGGGTGAATGGGGTGATCGTCGACAGGAGATTGTTTTCATTGGTGAGGGCATCGATGTCAAGGCTATCACCGAGCTTTTCGATGGTTGTCTCCTGAACGATGGGGAGATGAAGAAGTGGGAGAGGATTATGAAGAGGAAGAACCTCACGAGTGAGCAGAGAGAGGACTTGCTATGCAGAAACTTTGATGATGGTTGGGAGGAGTGGAACAACCCACTCGATGAGGAAGAAGGTGACGGTCATGACCACGCTGGTCACCATCATCATTGAAAGCATGAGATTGCAACTACGACTGGTTAGCGTTGAAAGCGTCGCTTGACTCGAACGTGGAAATAATTATTGAATTAAGCTTAGAATCCTTCGAGAGGTGCCGACTTCCGGGACGTCATCCGAGTTTGGATCTTGGCTCCGTATAAGGAACATTATTCTCGCAGACTTGTTGCTTTCATTCCCTAGCGACTTATCCCGAAACCACCTTTTTGATGAGATGTCACTAGATCTCCGCGCTCAGTTGTTGTACATTGCGCCTTTGCTGCCTGCCGGTGTAGCATTGGCGTATATCATTTCTGTCGTATTCAAATGGGAGCAAATTCTGGCTCGTCGCAAATACGGCGATAAACCACATAAGAGCAAGGATATGAAGGTGTCTTTGCCTCTCGATAAGACTGATATCAAACTTCAAGAGGACTCGACCTGGACTTCACAGATCGTCAACGCCGCAATCCCAATCACATACCACTCCTTCACGGCCGTCAAGCTCTGGAACATGGAAAGGTCCGAAACAATCTCCATCAACATTTGTCTCATTCAAATCGGCATCACCATGGCTGAGTTTGCGATCGACTACTTCCGTTATCATGAGTGGCATAGAAGCGATTTATTCGCCCTCGGAGCTTCTTGGAGCGGGATGGCATTACGATCACTGTTTCCTATGTTACGCTCTGGACTGACTGGCACCACTTCTTCGATTTGCATTGTAATGTTTGGAGTCTTCTCTGTTCTACCGGAACGCCCGGCAGCGAATCAAAATATTACCGGAGCTTCGATTTCTCGAGCGGAAAAGTCAGGCGAGGTGGACTCTTCAGCTACGGAAAATACGACACCACGCTCCTCCAACGTCCATCTTCACATCATCAGCGTCTCCTTGTTGCTGGTTTACCTGGTTCGTGACTATCCAACAGTCGCAGCCAAAACCTTGTACCGGTTTTCTTGGATGGGACCGTCCCCACATCTGCTGATCATTCTCGGCTTGATGCTACTCCGAGATGGCGTAGACAATTGGCGAACCACATCTCGACCGGACCATAGTCTCGCACAACATCTAGAAGCATTTGTCTCGCAAGCGTATACCGGCACAAAAGGATTCGACCGCTCCTGTGTGCTGATTCCTCTGTCCTTGCTAGGTGTATGGGTATCCCTCTTCTTCGTGTCCAACTACCTGACCTCCTGCCTTGGCTTCCGCAGGTTGATTCTTGGCCGACCACGAACGATGCCACGATTCCTTGACGGAGGAGTATTTGGTGGATTTGTCTATCAGATGGTCGTGTCTTTGCAGTTATTTTTGCGGCGTAATCAGTTCAAAGGGCATAAGCCTGGCCAGACGTTCCGTCTTGTGATGGCTTTCGTCACAGCATTCGGCCAGACTGTTACTGGTCTTGTGGCTCTGGCTATGAGTCTGTATGGTCTGCAAGTGTTTGGTTGGATACAGAAAGATTCACCTTCATGTTGTTGTTCATCGATCTAGTGCATACATAAGTATCAATATAGACGGAAATTACAGAGTGTTAGAAAAGAAAAAAAGAGTTTTTATTTTGAGATCATTAACGAAAACCAAAACTTACCATCGGACTCCTAACGCCAGATATCAGTGAAAATCAGACCTACCTGTGGGTTGCGATATTTAGTAAGGGAACCAGCGTTTGCAGTGGAAGCAATAAAAGATGAGATCAGGGGAGTATGGAGCGAAAACACATGGCAGTCCACAGCCGCGACATCTTGGAGTGTTGGCAAAGCGACCACCGAGAACAGTGTCGACAGTGGTGATAGAGGTGTTCTTGTTGCACATGTTGATTGTGTATGTAGTAGTGTTTGTGTGTTGTTTGGTTGGGAGTGTTGGATCTGACCTGAATAAATGTTGATGGTGTCTTGCTATATATAGAGAAGTTTTCGAGGAGGCTCTTTGTTCTGCTGTTCAAAGGATCCGTGTTCGTGACAATGGGCTTGTTTAGCCGTCAAAGAACTCCAAGACAACAGGCTCTCCTGAACAATGGGCGTGTTCAGAAGTTGAAAGGAGGCGCGCTTGGAGACAAAGAACTCATGTTACAATGCCTGTAAGAACTCGTTTTGTTTCTGTTTCCGCAATGCTATAGAACGTACAGACCATGGAGTTGCATATAGGTAAAAGTGTGATCAAAGAGAATCCACGATTTTCATGGATGGACTAGGAGACGGAAGGTATGGCGCAGCAGCTCGTTGCGAACATGCGCCAATGCATCGTCAAGCTCCACTGGCATTCTGCCTCAATGCATGCGGTACATATTCTTACGCGCCGATTGAATCTGTTGCTGCGGAGATGACTGGAAGATGAGTCCTCGTCGTGACTGGACTCAAGGACGAAGGTATGCTTATGGACAATTTGGACTGGTCCTTGTACAAGAGCAAGAAGGCGAGGTGAATTGTACGGCCCCCGTTCATATCTCTGACTAGTTCAACTCGCCCGTCTTGTAATGGTACTTGAAGTAGCGCTTGTTCGTGTAGACATCTTCGCCATCCCAGTCTTGCTCTTCTTCCTCCTTGTATTCAACGAAGCTCACATTTGCAATGTCGAGATTGCAACAGATACAATCCGCCATGTCGACACCGCAACGTAGAACTCCGACCGTGAATTCGTAGTCATGATCAGGATCCTCATAACGGTTGAGATCTCTCTCGACGTAGAGAAAGACAACCAGGACTCCCTTGGTGTGCCAATCGGCTTGGTCGGCTACGATGAAGAAGTGTGGGTGCATTTTGTTGTCCTCTTTGCTAGCTTCGATGTGGTAGTCGTAGATCTCTCGGAGTGTACGGCCAGAAAAGTCTGGCTGGGTCGCGAGAACGCATCGCTTTGTTGTCATGTCGCCAGTGTTCAAGTCATTGACAAAGCGCTGTCGGCCATCCTGATCGAGGGAAATCAAGGAATATGCTGCAAAGTCGCTATGCTGGGAATCAACTGGAGTGGTGCCGTCATCCGGAGAGTTGAATGGTAGAGTGTCTGCAAGTTCTCTAGTTGAAGCCATGTCTGGAATCTCGAATATCGCTAGATTGCTTAGTTCTTGATCAAAATCAGTTGTTATAAATCCATGTCTCCAAGGCACCAAGTAGGTCTGCTGCCTGGCTGATGTGCTCATCGCTCTAAGGCATGACTCGTTACAATAAATCCTTCACGCGTCGTCTTCGCGATAAACTTTGCCCGAGTTTGATCGACCAGAGCTGGGGTCGTCGCTGTCTACCGTGAGGTTTGTTGCGTCTCTCTTTGATTGACCTCGCGTGGTCAGTGACAAAAGTGTGATTGATCGCTTATGGAATCACTTCTCGAAGAGTGTGTAAATAGGAAGACGTCGATGTTGGGCGCGGTTAAGGAACTCTCCAACGACTGCAGATCGATGCTGTCGTTGAGAACGCCGGTGTCGGTGACATCAGTCTCGGCAGACCTTCCCACTTTGTCAGCCTCCTCCACCTCTGCTACCCCGAAAAGATCGACATCAATGACTTCCTTTCTTCAACTCAGCTCTGCTTCCGCGTTGCTGTGATTCGTACTTGAGTTAGAGGCAAGCGCCGTTGACGCATGCTTCGGCGTGCTTGGAGGTTGCATCAAGCATGCCAATTTAGCCTATGCAAGACTTCTTGTGGAGCTTGTTCACGCCCCAAAAACAGCGGCTCTGACGGCACATCCCCCCATCTTGCAACCAATCTTATGGGGTCCCCAGAGTCGATAATGTGGAGAGGCAGGGAACAGTTGCATCGGGTTGCCAATTCAGTGAAAGCGGCAATCAACGGACAAGTCACAGGTGAGAAGTCCGAGATGAACATCAACTTATCAAGTCGTGGCCCATGTCACGACCATGTGCTTTGCCCGCCGATCAGCTGTACAAAGTATTGGCGATCCTCTTTTTTGTCCATATACTTGTCCGACCTTCCTTACTTTTCTCCTCCTCCTTACTATCTTTGTGCCAAAACTGTTACTCTCACCTAACTTCAAGGATATTTTGGGACCACTTCTCAGCCCTTCTTGATTGAACTCATCATGAGCCACAACGTCTTCACGACTCCGAACTATGGAGACCGCCGCTCGGACGAAATATACGACGAAAAGGCCGCTGTCGACATGATCGATCGAGTGGAGACTGCACACACCCAAGGATTGACACGAATGGAAGCCCCTGAACTTGTCCGCAACATGTCGCCAGAGGAACGCGCCCATGCAGAAAAAATCCTTGTTCGGAAGATCGATTTCAGACTTATGCCAATGCTCGTTATTATGTATATTCTAAATTACCTGGATCGAAACAACATTGCTTCGGCACGATTGGCTGGATTGGAGACCGACTTGGCCCTGACATCTTCACAATACGAGACCAGTGTCTCGATTCTGTTTGTCGGCTACCTATTGATGCAAAGTAAATCTGACTTGGATGACACTCTATATGTTTGTGCTAACAATACCAGTTCCTTCCAACTTGTTCCTGAACAAGATTGGTAAACCCGCTCTCTATCTTCCGGCAGTCATGTGCGTATGGGGTGTCATCTCTACCTGCACCGCTGCTGTTCAGAGCTTCGGAGGACTTGTAGCGGTCCGGTTCGTGCTGGGTTTCGTTGAAGCTGCCTATTTCCGTGAGTTGAGACTGTCAAAGCTTGGGTCGTTGATAATGCTAACGATAGTCAAGCTGGCTGTCTATTCTTCCTGTCTTCTTGGTACACACGCAAGGAGCTTGCGTTCCGCTCCGCTGTACTCTACTCCGGCTCCTTGATCTCCGGCGCATTCTCTGGTCTCATCGCTGCAGGTATCCTGGATGGTATGCAGGGACATCTTGGACTATCGGCATGGCGTTGGCTTTGTAAGTATCTTGCAGAACTGGTTCCATGTCCACACATACTGATTGTCCCTAGTCATCCTCGAAGGTGCCATCACCATCGGAGTTGCTTTCCTCGCCTTCTTCATCCTCCCCAATTTCCCCCGTACCACCAAGTGGCTCTCGGAGGAACAACGCCAACTCGCTACCTGGAGACTCCAAGAGGATATTGGTATGGACGATTGGGTCAGCAGTGAAGGACAATCCTTCTGGCACGGCTTCAAGTTGGCCTTTACAGACATCAAAACATATGTTCTCATGGCATTGCTGTTTGGTATTGTCGCCAGTGGCTCCGTCACCAACTTTTTCCCCACAGGTACGACATGAGATGTCATCTGAAGTTAGAATATGTTGCTAACCAAATATAGTGGTACAAACATTGGGCTACAGCAAGATCATCAGTCTTTGTCTGACCGCACCACCCTACTGTCTGGCCGTCATCACCGCCTTCTGCAATGCCATCCACGCAGACCGCACCGGCGAACGCTTCTTCCACATCACCATCCCTCTCTGCTTCGCCGTCGCCGCATTCATCCTTGCCGCCTGCACGACCTCCACCGCACCTCGCTATGTAGCCATGATGCTCATGGTCCCCGGCGTCTACACTGGCTATGTCGTCGCCCTTGCCTGGATCAGCAACACCATCCCCCGTCCTCCCGCCAAGCGTGCTGCTGCTCTTGCAGGTATCAACGCTATCTCCAACGCCAGCAGTATCTACGCATCGTACATGTATCCCAGCTCTGCTGGACCCAGATATGTGGTTGCAATGAGCGTGAACTGCGCTACGGCTGTCATGGCAATCATCATGGCGTTCACATTGAGAACTATCTTGATGAGATTGAACAAGAAGTTGGACAGAGGCGAGCATGTAGAAGGTGCGGTCTCTGCTGGCCAGGGCGTACCTGGTGAGGCTGCAAAGAAGGGCTTCAGGTTCTTGTTGTAGAGCTTGGAATATGATATAGATAGTTTTCTTCTACCCAACATGACTAAGTTTACGATACTTTTTTTTGTCTCTCTGCTTGAACTATAGTCTTGTGATGGGATTTGCACCCGTCTGATCTCAGGCCCAGGCTTGGTATCTTTGACATCGACCAAGCCCACGAGCTTGCAAATGACTCGGTGTCAATTAACGATGTTGCGGACAACTTCGACTCTCCTCAAGTGTATCTGTCTCTTCAAAACCTGAGACAGGCAGGTGTTGGCTAACGGTGCTTGTCTCCTTCTCCTTCACGTTGTTCATGATGATGGCGTTGATGGTTCTTTGTTTTGTCTCTGACTCCCATGATGAAGAGTATAATGGTCTTCTGCTTTCCTTCTCCCGCTTTTGACACTCGCTGATATAGAAAGAGATAACATACGCAATGTGTTTGCTGCCCCTCGCGTCTTCATAACGCTTCCATGTGTAGACGGCTGTAGAAATGCACAGTGGTTTTGACAAAGGGGGCAGTGTCCATCGAGATGCGATACATCCTAGGCTCTCTTTGGTGACCCATCAGATCTCTTTCGATCTTACTTGCCGCAGCATTTTGTTAGTGAAGACCTCATGATGCAAGGTAGTTGATGATTGCTTCGGGCCATTCTGAAACAGACGCTGGGACCAAATCTTCTTGTTCGGTGGGGCAAGTCGGGTAAAAGTGTTAAGAAGACTACTGTACCTGGTTATAGCGATCGATGCTCAGACTGGGACCAGATTGACAAAAAATACATAGTGGTCTTGACAAAAGGGGCAGTGTCTTTCGAGATATGATATACTCTAGACTCTCTTCGAAAATATCTCTAGTCCGATAAGCTCTGTGCCTTTGTATAGCGAGGTCATCGAGACGCGTGTGTGGCTACATCAAGGCACAGTGGTTTTGAGAGGACAGCATCCATGGAGATGAGATATCTTCCGGGTTCTAGAAGTTTATTAACCCATTAGATCTCTACGGGTCCCTTGTGAGCTGCCTCCCCAATAATTTTTCCGAGATTTGCTCTCTTCCCTTGAATACTCTTTCCCTCTTTCTTCTCCTGCTCCAATATCTTCTTTCTCGTATCTGACTAAGGGGGAAATGTTTTTAAGCTCCGACCTCCGCCGTAGACTTGTCTAAAGTCGGATGTCAGCGAAGGAATGGCACAGATATAGTGCGCAGAGCCGAGGTGCTGATGGCACTGGAACATGCCCACGGGGCTAGTATCCTTATGCTCTTTCACTGGACCACCCTTTTGCAAAGGTTTGTGACGCTCATAGCTATAACAATACACAGTGTTTTCGATAAAAGGGGCAGTATCCATCGAGATGTGATATACTTTGCACTCTCTCCGGGGTGCAACTACAGTCTGAGGATCTTTGTGCTTTTGTATCGTGAAGTCATTGGAAACGCGTGTGATATACTGAGGCACGGTGATCTCGAGAGAGAGGGTGGTGTCCACGGAGATGTGATATACTCGAAGTTCTCTTTGGATGCAACTCTGATCTGAACATCTTTGTGCCTGTGCATAGTGAGAACATCGATATGGAACGTTGCGGAAGGTGCAAGGGAAGCTGCTTTCAGCACACGGAGACGATACTGTCAATACTGTGTGTTTTCGACAACGATAACGACGATTCTGGCGATAGGATAAGCAAGACATATTCTCATTAACACATTCAATCTCCTATACAAACACCTCCTTCCTGTACCAACGAACCCTATCGCAAGTTCCAACCTCATCTTGGGAAGTAGGTATCGTTTTCCACCCTACAATCTGACTTCCAAGCTCGCAAGACACATACTCAATCTCTTCCCAAAGCTCTGCCTCGATGTCCCTTCCAAATCTCTTCAAGGTCTCCTCCTTGGTGCCGATCAGTCGATGCGGTATACCCGTCTTTGCATCCACTAATACACCCATATCGAAAAGCTGGACGGGATCGTATTTGGGTATGTTGTGGTGCACGGAGAAAGCGTCTGGTGGTACTTCCATTGTGGAGACACTGGCGGCTGTTGAGGTAGAATCTTGAGTCGGATCGTATTGCAACATTGCGCCTCCGTGGTAATCACCATGCTCGTAGTAGCCTATCGTGTCGACGCACTTTTTCACCTGGTGAAAGGGTGCTTTGGCTACTCGAGCAGCAAGAACGAAGGATTCTTTGTCGCCTTCTCCGGGACCTCCTTGGCTCATGAGTGGATAGTACTTTTCTGGACCATAGTAGTTGTAGTACGCTGATAACAGGAGCGTCAATGCATGTTTGGATTTGGACACCAACAGCTGTCCGGACTCTGTAGAGGCGAGTGCATTCACAGCTGGTACGGGCTGATCAACGATCTCGTAGAGATGCGCTGAAGCAGATGATGCCCAGAAGTCAGGCCAAGTGACAAGACCGGTGGAAGAAAACGGCTCATGCGAAAAGACGTGAGCAGGATCTTTAGTCACGAAAGCGTCAGCATCCAAGAAGAGCACATTCTCGAACGAGGAAGCCAGAATTGCAAAGACTTTGACTTGGAAGCTCGCAAGATACTTTGCCCAACCTCCCAGACGGCTTTCCAATCGCAGGCAATGAGCATTCATGCTGGGAAGAAGTGTTTGGCAAGTGTGCGAGTTCAATTCTGCCTCGGTGTCGACGAAGAGTTCAACTGGAAGTTGTGATCCGGTTCTCCGTAGCATTCTCAACGATATGACGAAGACCGGGAGATACTTCCCAGCAGCCGCAGAAACAATTCCTGAAGAGCGTTTCTGGGAAGGGAGACCGATGTGTCCAGCAGATTGCAGATACGCATTGTGCGCGAACCGCATGGTGGTGACATCCTTGGAAGTGAGATTGAGGAGATCCGGTCTAGATGTTTCTGCATTGGTGGTCCAGAAGACCACGGCAGCCGCTTGTCCTGTTCGTTGTATATCGACTTCGCCAGGTGAATTTTCTTTCAGTGCCTTGTATATGTCATTGCCAAAGGCAGAAAAGTCCTGATTCGTGACAAAACCATGGTGACTGCTTTCGAAACATCAGTGGCACGTCAGGAGGCTAAAAACCACTCGACACATACCCGAAGGCCTCCTTGACACTATCCCAACAAACATAGGTCAACAAAACCAGGAGACCAACTCCCAAAAGCCGGAGATTTTGGAATCGCGGCATCAGATTTATTCATGCATGATCAAGGGAGGAGTTTCGGTGTGTAGAGAAGGACTCTTGTGCATGACGCATCACGAAAACAGAAGAGAGTCCGGCGTCAACAAATTGTTGTCGTATGCATGCCACGAAAGCCGCTGGCCAAGGTTTCTTGGACAGGTTGTCTAAGCCCGAATCGGGTTTGGCAGCCGCGCCCCTTTCTTCGTATCTCTCCGTATCTGTTCCGATACGGCCGGTGAACGTGGAGATTGTGGACCATCGACTACGATAGATGCTTTCCATGGTGCAGAGAAGTCTCGAATGAAGATGTATCTGTTATTGAAGCAAGGTATGCATTGAATCTGCAGGAGAAGAGGAGTTGTTGTTTTGCATTTGATCTAGGATGCGATCGACCATGGTCCCTTGGACCCTTGGCGCATGCATTGCCACGGAAATAGCTTCGGATCAGCATGACACCGAACCCCGAACCTTGTGTAACCTCGAAAGCTAGTATTCCTACGACATCTCATATTCATCACTTGACAGTGTTCATGACATTCCTTCCTAGAGCATCAACATCGATGAACTCAATACCAAAATTGTGAAGAGGCCAGAAAGTGATGGCAAAGCCCGAGCACCAGCACTCGTGTTGGGGTTTTCTCTACCATCATTGATAGTACAAACTACTCCCTGATAATTCTTGAAATTATCCGTGATACAGTCCGAGAAAGTGCCATTGGTCGAGTTGGACACACAGCCAACCTGACATCCATCTGCGAAAACAAGAAAAGTGTCGTCGTAGTTCGAACAACAGGTCTTCATGGCCCTGGTAGCATTCAACGATGCCATCAGAGTGCACGTTTGCAAATTTGGCCAGTCGGTGTTGTTGATCGGAGCTGGAGAGATGCCTGTTCCACAATCGCGATTGGTCTCGAGTCCGTCTGGGTTGTTGCATTTGAAAAAGGAAACTTCTCTGTCTGCCAGACAAGTTTGGTATGCTTGATAGGCTTCGAGGTTCGTGCTATCGGCAAGTGCGCAAGACGCATAGGGGCCGATGGTAGTGTTGAAGTATTCAACATTTGCATGTCCACAGCAATCAACTAGTGTTGACGGGAAGTTGTTGCATGCTGGGACAGCACAGGCGGCTTGAGAGTAGTTCGAGGAGGTCGAGTCACTCCATACGCTAGGGACATATCGTCCGAGAAGTCTCGGGCATGCGTCGGCTGGGTTGTTGGTTATAGTGGTTGAGTTCGACATCGTAAGTTTATGATCAATCTAATTTATCCAGAATAGAGTAGTCCTACCTTGAGTATTTGTAGTCCTTATATATGACGTGGGCGAGCCCTTCTGGCAGCATATTCCTACATCCTTACGTACGAGTGTTTCTGTTCCATGCTCCATTGACGATCTTCTATCTGTATCAACTTGATCTTGCGAATTTGTGGTCCGGACTCCATCTTGGCAATCCTTCGGGCATGTTTTATGCTTGGCTTAGGAGTCAGAGACTACAACAAACATTGTCATTGAGGAGAGTCTGCTAGCGATCTCCTGACATCATGATGAGGATACTCTTGACATCAAGGTGAAAGAGGAAAATAACGTGTCATTAATAAATCGGGTATCTAGCAATGTCGTGAGTGTGAACAGGCAATATCGTGTTCATCGTAAGGAAATAATTCATATCAGCCGAGTCTGTTCAGCCATCCACCGATTCGGTCACGGCCATTCTGGCTGCTGATACTACCCAGTCGCTGCCTCAAGCTTGGTCGTCTTGCAGGAGGCTGGGCGGGTGGTGGGGGTGGGGCCAGGCCAAGCATGCTCTCAGTACCAAATGCGTTCATCGCAATGCCAGGGTCGTTGTCAAACATAGATGTGGATTGCCGTCTTGATCTGCGACCACTCTCGCGCTCGCCACGGCGAGCAAAGGCAGCATTGCCGATGACGCTGGCGTTGATGCGGGATGTGCTCGAAACGTAATTGTCGTTGAGGAAGTGGTCACCGCGGTTTCCAAAGACTTCCTCTGTCACAGTATCACGTCGGCGGGGCCGGGGACGGTCGGGCAGAGGTCGTTCGGAGATGTTAGTGGTAGACAAACGGCGAGCCAGTGCTTCGTCGGCGCGCTCCTGACGCCTTCGTGCATCGAGTTCTTGCTGGTAGGTCATAGGCGGGTTTCTAGAATGGCTTCTACGTGGTTCGTGTCGGTCGTTTCTATCATTAGGTTCATTTCTATCGTGTCTGTCGTGGCGAGGTATGTTTATGACGGCTTCGGGAACGCGCATGTGGTTCAAGCGGTCTTGGTCAGGGACGTCGACATTATTGAACCAAGGACATTCGCAAGTCTTCCAAGGGCTGGCACAGAGCATGCAGAAGTCTGAACCGCAACGGCAAGTCATATGATTGCAGCCTTCCTTGAGCTCGACCATGGCCTTGCAGTTGTAGCAGCGTTGCCATCCTTTCTCTTTGGCCAAGTCGACAAGTCTCTTGGTCTCTGGATCTTTGGGACACTCGCCGCTGGTATGTAGCTTGTTGTTGCACAAGGTGCACACCTTTGTCTTACATCTGGGACAGCGACCATACTTGCGACCTTGGAGCTTGTGCACATTGGAAGGCTTAATCCATTGGCCGCAGCCCTTTGCAGGGCAGTATACGCGGTTCTTGGTTGTGTACTCTTGATACTTTGTGTTCCACAAGATCTTGAACTTATCGTCGAACAGGTGGTCGACGTGTTTGAGAGGGATATGGTCTTGGTTGCAGCATTTAGGAGGCATGTGAACAGGGTCCTTAATGGACATGGTGAAGATGCGGCGAAGACATGAATTACACATTCGGTGGCCGCATGGTAACTTGGCGGATCGAGTTACAGGCACGTCGTCGGAGCCGCATGTCAGGCATTCGGCGGTGCGGGCTTGTGGTGGTAGGGGCGACGAGACGGAGGCTGGCGCAGGGACTGAGGGTCGGAAGATGGAGCCTAGGAAGGACGAAGTGCGACGATGTTGTTTCTTGTCTTTGTCCTTATCTTTGTCAATGGCTTTGTGGACTTTGGGAGTGCTTTGACTTTGGCTCGTCGAGGCGCTTCGCTGCAGTGTGGGCCGTTTCTCGAGCGTCGAACTCTCGTGTTTGCTCTTGGCCGCGCTCGATACCGAGACAGACGCCTTTGACTTGGATTTGCTGGGTTCGTAATAATAGCGAACCGACTCCGGGGCCAGGTGGTTCACACTGTTCCGACGCGAAGAAGCTGCCATGACGGCATCTGAATACAAGAATTGGATTGTGGGTCAGTCTGGGTCCATGTGGATTTGGTGGATGAATCGTGCTCGAGCAAACCACCATGCGCACAGACCATGGGCTCTCAGACTAAAACTCCGTCTGCTATGACACATTTCGACTCATCGGTCTTGACCTTCCTTCCCAATCTCCACTGACAACTTGCTCCAATCTACTACTCTCTATACGCTATACTGTCAATTGGTCTTGTCTACCACCTCAATTGACATATCCACCTCTATACCAACTATCGCCGATACCGGCCACCAGAAATTTATTGGTCAAATCACCTCCAACCACATCATTCCATATACCAACATCACCATTATTGTACTTAACAAGACCCTCTTCTTCAGCTGTATGAATGCTAATCGAGCTGCAGAAACCATCGTAATGGCCGACCCGAGACCTAGCCCTACATCAGACCTCCACTGGAGCGACTACAGAGGTGCTATCCACCAGATCTTTGCTGCAAATGCGAACAAGCACCCCGAGAGGACTTGTGTAGTAGAGACTGCTTCTTCCAACTCTCCTAAGAGGGTATTGTCATTGCTTCTCTTATCAACTTCCTACATGCTAAACTCTCCAGGTCTTCACATACCAGCACATTAATGAATCGAGTAATGTCCTGGCACACCACCTTGTGGCCAGCGGCGTCCAGCGGGGTGAGGTCGTCATGGTCTATGCTCACCGTGGTGTGGATTTGGTCGTCGCTGTGATGGGTGTACTCAAGGCTGGCGCTACCTTCTCCGTCATTGACCCTCTATACCCTGCCGATCGTCAAATCATTTACCTCGATGTTGCCAAGCCTCGTGCTCTTGTGGTCATCGAGAAGGCCTCTCAAGAAGCTGGCAAGCTTTCAGATACCGTCCGCGAGTACATTCAGGAGAACTTGAGACTAAGAACTGAAGTCCCTGGCTTGCAATTGCAAGATGACGGTTCAGTCATTGGTGGCAATGTCGATGGTCGCGACTGTCTCGAGTCTCAGCAACAATCCCGCGCTCAGCTTCCCGACGTGGTTGTAGGCCCTGATTCGACACCTACTCTTTCTTTCACCTCTGGCTCAGAGGGTAGACCCAAGGGTGTCAAGGGTCGTCACTTCTCCCTGGCCTACTACTTCCCCTGGATGCAAGAGCGCTTCGGGCTTTCCGACAAGGACCACTTTTCTATGCTCAGTGGTATCGCTCACGATCCTATTCAGCGCGATATCTTCACTCCCCTCTTCCTAGGCGCCCGTCTTATTGTGCCTCCTGCCGAGGACATCACCTTCGACAGACTGGCGAAGTGGGCTAGTGACAACGAGATTAGCGTCACTCACCTCACCCCTGCAATGGGTCAAATTCTTCTTGGTAGCTTGGAGCCTAAGGTCAACTCATTGCACTCGGCATTCTTTGTTGGTGACATCCTTTTGAAGAGAGATTGCCGTAGACTGCAAGACTTGGCCCCTAATGTTCGCATCAAGAACATGTACGGTACAACCGAGACTCAGAGAGCTGTCAGTTTCTACGAGATCCCCAGCAAGTCTGAAGACTCTTCATACCTCGACAAGATGGGTGATGTTATCCCTGCTGGCAAGGGTATGCTTGACGTTCAGCTGCTCGTCGTTGACCGCTCAAACAGAGATCGCATCTGTGAGATTGGCGAGATTGGTGAAATCTACGTCAGAGCTGGCGGTCTCGCAGAGGGTTATCTTGGCCCCGAACTCAAAGAGCTCACCAACTCCAAGTTCGTTCAGAACTGGTTCGTTGACAACGAGAAGTGGGTCAAGGAAGACCAGGAGAAGGCTACCAAGGCTGGCAAGGATGAGCCCTGGAGAGAATTCTACAAGGGTCCCAGAGACAGACTTTATCGCTCTGGTGATCTTGGAAGATACACTGCTGACGGAAACGTCGAGTGTACCGGTAGAGCAGACGATCAAGTCAAGATCCGCGGTTTCCGTATCGAGCTTGGAGAGATCGACACTCACCTTTCTCAACATCCCCTCATCAGAGAGAACGTCACTCTCGTCAAGCGCGATCACGAGGAGGAGCAGATTCTTGTCAGCTACTACGTTCCTGACCTCAGCAAGTGGGCAGCCTGGAAGCAGAAAAAGGGAGAGGCTGACACTAACGTGGCTGATGATTTGAGCATTCCCGAGAGGTTGAAGATGTTCAACAGCTTGACTAATGATGTCAGAGAGCACTTGAAGAAGAAGCTAGCTTCTTACGCTGTCCCTACTCTGTTTGTTCCTATGGTCAGACTTCCTCTGACTCCCAACGGCAAGGTCGACAAGAGAGCACTTCCCTTCCCGGAGAAGTCGGAATTGCTCGCTGCTTCATCAAGCCAGCCTATTCAAGATGCCGCTACTCGTACCGAGACCGAGAAGGCGCTCGCTGAGATCTGGGCTCTGTACCTCCGCAGCTATGCCGCTGAGAGCATTCCCTCGAACGTTCCCTTCTTCGACCTTGGTGGTAACAGTATCGCTGCTGTTCAGATCCCATCCCAGATTCGCAAGAAGTGGCCGGATGTCACCATCCCAGTCAGCGCCATTTCCAAGAACCCGACTCTACAGCAACTCGCCGGCGAAATCGACCGCTCCTTGAACCCTGTTGGACTTCGTCTCGACGCACAAGCCCCTGAGACTGATGACCAGGAAGAGTTCTACTCAAACACCCTGCCTGAGTTGATCAAGGAGATCCCTGCCAAGATTCAGTCTGCCAGCAGACAATCCGCCAAGCAACAAACAGTGTTCCTCACTGGTGCAACTGGATTCTTGGGATCTTACATCCTTCGCGATTTGCTCTCGTCTGGCAACAAGGTCATCGCACACGTCCGTGCCAAGTCGACAGAGGATGCCTTGCAGCGTGTCCAGGCGACATGCCAGGCATACGGTATTTGGTCAGACTCGTGGGCATCTAACCTTGAGTGTGTTACTGGTGATCTGCAAGAGCAACCTCTACTGGGCATGCAGCAGGATGTGTACGACCGTGTCGCAAAGGAGGCCGATGTTGTGATTCACAACGGTGCCATTGTGCACTGGCTCAAGCCCTTCTCCTCTTTGAAGTCTGCCAACGTTCTCAGCACTATCTCGGCAATCAAGTTGTGTGCTACTGGCAAGACCAAGAAGATGGCCTTTGTTAGCTCTACAAGTGCTCTCGACTCTGATCACTACGTGGAGTTGTCCAAGAACCTCATTGCTTCTGGTGCTGCTGGCGTTAGTGAATCTGATGACATGGAGGGAAGCAGACAAGGTCTCACTACTGGTTACGGTCAGGGCAAGTGGGTGTCTGAGCGTCTGATGGAAGAGGCTGGAAGAAGAGGCCTGGTCGGCTCTATTATTCGTGCCGGCTACGTGCTGGGTGACCCCAAGACTGGAACTACCAACACCGACGACTTCCTCATTCGTATGCTCAAGGGTTGCGTGCAAGTCGGATCTAGACCCGACATTACAAACACCATCAACATGGTACCCGTCGACCACGTCGCCAGACTCGTCATCGCCACAGCTCTGAACCAGCCCGTCGCACCCATGGTTGTCTGCCACGTCACTGGCCACCCTCGCCTGACCTTCAACCAATATCTCGCCGCACTTGAAGCCTTTGGCTACGAAGCACCCAAGGTCGACTTCCCCGCATGGAGGGATGCCGTCGAGAGCTATGTCGAGCAAGGCAAGGAAGAGCACGCCCTGCTCGGTCTCTACCACATGGTCACTGGCGATCTGCCCGGCAGTACCAAAGCACCCGAACTTGACGACAGAAACTCTGCCGCTGCACTCAAGGCTGATGCCGCAAGATCTGGTCAGGACTTCTCCGCTGGCAGTGCCGTCACTGAGGATATTGTTGGCCAGTACTTGAGCTTCCTTGTTGCTAGAGGATTCATGCCTAAGCCTACTAAGCAAGGTATCAAGACTCTACCTGAGTCCAAGATCACCAAGGAACAGGTTGAGGCTTTGGATCGTGTTGGTGGACGTGGAGGTGCTGCTTAAAGAAATTCAACACAGGGTAAAAAAGTAGATAGATGATATTAGCGAAGGTACGACATTATGTATCAAAACAGGTTACAAAGAGGTTCGAAGCTCACTATTTGAATCGTGTTTTGTGTAGAGAGTCGGAAGAATGACCTGTAGAATGATTGTTGAAAAGTAATTATAATTGTTATGACCATTGCTGATCCCAAAGGTTGATGATGCGATGTCTGCCTGTCCCCAGCTTCAAAGAAAGAGAGAAGCAAAGAAGATCGTGCTGTGCTTGCAGCAATAGCTCCTTCAGCCTGTGCCGACTTTCCGTCCCCTCTTTCCAAAAAATATGTTTCGTGTTTCTTTCTCCTTCCTTCCTTCCTTTCCTTCCCTTCCAGTTGTCGGTATAAAAGTGCCTCCTTGAATGAAACGCCGGTAGACCCTGTCGATGGTCATGCAAAAAGAAATTGTCGTAAAGAACTCATAGCACATTTAAGCCTTGGTAGTAAAGTCGATCTCGTCGGGGTACTCGCCACCAGCAGCAGCACTCTCAGTGCCATTGCAAGAGCAAGAATCTGCAACAACCATTAGCATCACTATTCCCTTAACCCTCACTCTCCTCTTTTTTCCCAGCAAATCATCATCACTCACCCTTTGATCTCTTGCCACAAGCGCAAGCCTCGCCAGAAGAAGGCTTTGTGTTTTCCTGAGTGGAGCGCGAGCAAGTGCAGGCACCGGCGGCGCGTTGGTTGCAGCTGCAGCGTGCGCCGCTGACTGCGTTTTCGGTGGATGCTTTTTCGCAGGTGCAGTGGAGGGCTGGTTGCTTGCCGCAGGAGCAGGTGGCTTCTTTTGCGCAGACGCAGCCGCCGGGGCGGCCGCAGCAGGTTACGGGGACGGAGGCGGTGGGGGCGGACATTGTGTGTGGTGGTTTGTGGTTTGTGGTGGTGTGTGGAGTGTGGTGTGGTCGGGTTGGTAGAGATGGAGGTTGTAGAGTTGAGTGAGTTGGTTGGATGGTTGGCTGATGTAGAGGTGAAGTGTGGTATTGTATTGGGTGGTGTTGGCATTTATATTCATTGAATGGTAAGTGAGCTGTTTACCTATGACATAGCTGTTGTCCAATCACGAGAGCTCTATTGCTCAGCTTCACTTGATTGACCAATTATATGGGAGATGATTACCGACTCCCGGATTAGAAACAGACGGAGGCTGAGCCGATTGACCAATCAAAGCATCTTCGATTACCTGCTCACGCGACAGCCGCTTCCAGAATTATCGAGCTTGCTCTTGGCATGGGCTGAGGCATCCCATTCTTGCAGCTGTGCTCGGCCCTTTTGTGAGTATGCTGACCTTTCTGTTCTTCGATTGGTCCTGCAGATGATTGATCCTTCTGTTTTCTCTGGCGTATCCTTTTGTTGAAGTTCGTGCTCCTTTGCGTCTTTGCAGGGGGTTTTTGAGCCAGTATGAATATCTGGTATGGACTGCCTGACTAACTATATCTGGAAATGGCTCTTTCCACGGTGTGTAAGGTAACGTCAACTGGACTGTACAACTGTACGTGGCACACAGCTACATAAGACACGCTTAGACGGTAGGACGACATAGATTCACAGGATACTTCTTTTGCTGCTCTCAAGACCGACCTCAGCTGATTAGCCTATTCTTACACGACTTCAAACTGATCTCCTAGCAAGAACTACACTACCTCCCCATAAGAAACCTCCATCTGAGGTGACAGCAGCAGTTTCTAGTTTTGACTCTCGAGGTGCTATTGCAATATCCATATAAGTCGTTTGGATATAACGCACGAGATGACCGTGGTGACCGACCGATACATTGTGGCAGATCTCCGAGGGACGGTGCAACATTTCTATTCATTCTTTTCGTAGTCTACCTAGGCTACAAATCTCTCCTAGCATGTCAATTCTCGCAGACAACAAGAGAGGAGAAAGAGTTCTCTAAGGGCATTCGGTAATATTGTGCATCTTCTTGAAGTCGTCGCCAGAGATGCCCTTGGGGCAATCGCCAGGGATACCACAGCACATGGGCCCGTTGAGACACAGGTTCGGGTGTGCGACCCTGAATCCATAATCGCAGTCGCGCTTGTAGTACTCGACAGGCTGAGCGTCAGTCTCTTCCAATCTCATCTTGAAAGGCGTACACTTGAAGCCGCCAGCATAGACGATATTACCCATGGCCAGTGGCCAAATAATACCGTCAGGCTCGCAAGTGACGAAATCATTGCCGTTGTAGCGCAGCACGGTCTGGTTGGAGAAATCGTCAAGGTCGACGTGGAAAGGCGTGTTGACGGCGTAGTCGTCGGGCAAGACCAAGTCTGTCTTTGGCAGAGTGTATTCGAAGCCAAGGACACCATCGGTAACCACTTCCTGGCCCTGAGGGTCGAGAATGCTGAGCCAGAATGCCTCGGGCTTGTCGTCGTACTTGCTGGCGGTGGGGCCATACAGAATGGTCTTGTTACTCGAGTAGCAGTCCGGGTCTGATGTCGGACACACAGTGTCGGCGTCACCACCAGCATAGAATCTGCCGAAACGAGCTTGAACGGGGAGGTTGTGGAGATCCAGAGCAGTGTTGTTCCAGATGTACGGCATGTAGGACTTTGCTGCGGATACAGCAGAGACCACAGAGAGGCTCGTAAGCAGGGAAGAGGTTCTCATTGTGACAATGATGGACAAGAAGTGATTGGATGGAGGAAAGTCTTTCTTGTGAGGAATTTATGGACTTTGACTTACGGGGAATAGCTACGTTATATACTGTTTCACTTTCGTATCGAGAAGGCGGCGGGATGCATAGATCGACTGGAAATCTCCGTCATCTAATCACGATGAGAGCACAAATGACGGCCTGCCGCCTGACTATACGTGAAGGATCTTGAAAGAGTGGACATTGTGGATGCCGTCGGTGCCAAGACGGGCACAAGCAGAGATGGACTATTTTTAGGTGCCTGCTTGGATATATCGACATTGACGAATTATCATGGTCCAAGACAGCCAGCAATCATCAAGGAAGACAGAAGCATTACCTTTTGTTGTTTGAAAACCATATGAAGTTTGTACGACTGGAATTGATATTACTGTAAGCTCGCAGGAGCCAATTACTCACGCACAGCGTTTAAAGTAAGAACTCGCTAATGAAAACTCTATTCTCTGGACTCGATTGCGTGCATACAGTCCTGAGCGTCATGGTGTCTGTGTGACATTGAGCCTTTGAAGGGAGGATAAAGCGGTAGACGCGATCGATATTCGGCCTCTCATTCCTGACTGTCTGATCGATGTTCTCATCAGATACATTGTTATAGGGCAACGAGGAATAAGAGGCGAAGGCCATGTAGAACAAATTGTTCCTATTCTACGAGGAATTTACATTGCTCCGTGGACACTTCCTACAGAAGAAAAATCAAAAGATTAGAGAAAGTAAGAAGCAATTTCACCACCATTGTTCGCGTCCATCATCTGCCAAAGCTCTTTCTGAGCGACCATCGCTCTATTCAGTGTAAGAGCCATTGGACGTGACAGCGTCCCTAAAGCAGCCAGCAGACTGCGCAGAACATCCAGCTTGATTAGCACCCGGAGCACTACGACACTGATTTTCCTGCGTCTCACAAGCCCCACAAGCAGCATTCTGAGCCGCGCAAAACGCATGATTGGTGTCTGGAGCATAGGCACATGTACTGTATGAAGCATCACAATCGTAGGCTCCATAGACGGAACCAGGGTTCCCGGTGGTGTGGAAACAGAGTTGAGCATCTACGGTGCATTGGATGCCTTTGGCGTAGTCTGCGGTCACTCTGCAGGATTGCTCGGTTTGCCAGCAGGCTTCGCAGGTGTTGCGGGTGTCGTTGCAGTAGCTGTCTGAGAGATAGGGGTTTGCGATGCAGCTGACGTAGGCGACGTTGCAGTCGAAGACGGCGCGTTTGACTGGAGTAGCCATGGCAGATGCGGCCATAGTCAAGGCGATGATGGTGGTGCTATAGAGCATCTTGAACTGATATTGAGAGGAATTTTGAACAGGTGTTGGTCTATGTTGTTGATGGAGTTGAGGTGTTCTGCTTGATGTTGCTGATAATGAGCAGATCAAAGTGTGCAACGACTTGCCTTTATATACAAAGATCCAGTCTCATGTTGACGGATGTAGTTCGTATGCTGACTGGACCAACAGTGCCACCTCTTTCGTACTCTTGCTACTACGTAGCATTCTCGCGTCAGATCAAACATCCATATCGTGGATTCAGCAAGGTCCGATCCAAAGTGTGGTTCCTCTTTGCAAGCATAAATACTTGAAGCAGCCATGATCTCACCACCGACGACCTAATTTGAAGAATGGTGCATGGCTGAGGATCGAAGGCGCCTGCGTGTGGGAGACGAGCATACATAATTCTTGACCTGGTCCAAAACTCCAGCTGGCTGTGGTCTCTCTAGCGACCAGTCATGGGCCTCAACTCGTCCATGCATTCGTACTCGTAGTTGTGGGCGTTCTGATGTCAGCATGTCGTTGCTTCACCATGTTGTATCGAACACAGGCTGTACCGACAGCATATCAGCTCCAACTGTAGCAAGCGCGAAGCTCGAGGTCACGCGTGAGGTACCACCATCCGCAAACCCCAAACATATAGGTTGCATATCGAGTCTAGATTAGAAGTGGAGGTGAGAAACAAGCACGCGTCGGGTCGGCTAATGTTATCCGATCCGATCTCGGCATTGTCTCTTTCTCCGCAATCCTTCCTGCCCACGAGGAGATCTCGAAAAGGCCTCGGCCAAGACAACGACTGGGGAAAGCTACCTACCTTTCTACTTTTGTTTCAAGAATCGCGACATTTTACTAGCTTTTTGTATGAATTTTTTGATCGTAACAGGGCCGTTTTGAGGAGATATGAGACGCGTGACTACGGAACGCTGACTCCAGTCTTTACCGACCGATCCTATCTCTGTCTCTCTTCGCCCTCGCGGCCATGTCAAAGAGGTCTTGGTCCGTGGCGAATGCCGCTCAAGGCTTACTCGAGATGAACTCGGTAATTGACATCTTTGAGTTTTTGTTTTAGAGCTGCAAAATAGATGGCTTACGACATGTAGGGTTCTCGTAGTGCGACCAACGCTACTTCCATGTCTCCACCACAAGGCCCACAACAGGATTCTCCATCCCAAATCCAGATATCGCGAAAGGTCAAAGCATGTGCTGCTTGTCGCAAACAAAAGGTACTATCGCCATGTGAATCTTGCTAATCCATCGGACTGGATCGCTTATTTCTGGCTAGATCAAATGTCTTATGGATAACAACAACGGAGAACCGCCATGTCGACGCTGCGTAGAACGAGGCCTCTCCTGTGTCTTGAACAAAAGTCTGCAAACCTTGATCAGTGAACGATCGCAATGGAAAGACGACATGCATCGTGATATCGTCAACATGCACGGAGCCGTCCAGGATATCTTGAAGAGACTATCGATGCCAGCACTACAACCACTCAAAGCACCCTCAACAGATGACCCCCAGGAGACATCGCCTTACGAAGATACCGTGGTCGAAAAAGTCGAAGATATCGGTCCCTCTTGTGACAACTCTCCCAAACTACCGCCACAGACAGAGTCTGTACAAAATGTGCCCATCGAATCGCTCTATCAGATTACACGACTGCGTTCGCTACGAGCCGAGAACTCTGGAGATGAGAGCAAGGTCGACGAGGGCTCGGATGTGGTGTCCAAAGGCATCGTATCTCTCGAGGAAGCTGAGCGACTCACGAGACTCTATCTCGGACGACTGGACCATTACGCCTACAGCATTGCGAACAAATTCACAGACTTGCAATCCATACGACGGCGCTCGGTGGCACTGACAAACGCAATCTTGACGGTAGCTGCATTGCATGATCCAGACAGCAACTTGATCTTTGGACCCTGTTTGCGAGAGCTGAAACGAGTACTTTCAGAATCCATGTTTGTGCGCCGCACCGATCGTGAATATCTGCGAGCCATGTGTATTGGATCCTACTGGTTGAGCGACATTTCCTACACACTTTGCGGACATGCGATTCGACGGGCTATGGGCATCAATCTGAGTTCAAACTATTACAGAGTGTTGAATGACGGTTCGGAAGATGCTGCAGATTGTCTTCGTTTATGGTATATGCTCTACATCTGCGATCAGCATCTGAGCATCCTCTATGGTCGACCCACGACAATACGAATCGACGATCCTAGCCTACAGGGCTGGGAGCGATATCTGGAAGTGCGAGTAGCAGTAGAGCAAGACCGAAGAACTGCGAGTCAGGTTGCCATCATGGTAATCATGGGCTCTGTGAGAGAGTTCTTCGAACGACACAGCAGAAACACACAAACACTACCACAGAGCCTGACCGAGCATATTGCGTCTTTTGACCACCAGATCGATCGATGGGTAGAAACCTGGTACACACATCTAAGTAAGCATTTCATCTCTTTTCTCCCTCCCCAGCCAAAGAATCAGTCACTAAACAACCACCTTCTACAGAACGACGCGACGACATCGGAGACTGGCCCTCCAAAGGCGTCCTCCTGCACTCCAACCTCGCCCGCCTGCACCTCCACTCTCACATCTTCAGAGGTCTAGCCAACATCCCCATACCCCACTACTTCCGTTCTTCGGCCTCGTCTGCCGTATCAGCCGCTCGAACAATCGTCGAAGTGCTGTTGTCAGACACAGACATGTGCGCAGGTCTAGTGGGCATGCCACACTATCTACACACCATGGTAGCTTTTGCGTGCGGCTTCCTACTCCAAATGACCACAAAGCACGATGGCGACCTGGTGCAACGCACCCAAGTGCATGACTTGATCAATCGTCTGGTGGCGCAATTGCGCTTGATGCCAACGGGCAAGTACCATTTAGTCCGCTTCATGGCAGAAGGGCTGGAGAAGATGGTAGAGGCGTCGATGAGGACGCCCACGCAAGCTGCTGCTCAACTTTTCAACGGCGGCCTCCAGTACATGAATGAGCAGCACTATGGCAGTGGCAGCACAGCAACACAGATGGATATGCTGGGTGGAACTGCTGCGGCCCAGCAGAATGACTTCGGTGGCGGCAATGATTCGTTCATGATACCAGACTTTGGGCTGTCGAATTCGTTCTTGCCGTTTGAGGATCCAGTGTTTAGGACTTCGGACTTTGGGTATCTTTAGAAAAGGTATCTCCAAGCCACTACTACCATTATTCGTCTCTCGAGTCTTCACATGAGATTGACATCAAACGTCTGGGTGATGTGGTAGTTTGCTTCGAGCTCTTTTTCATGTTCAAAGACGAATTTCCAATCATTTATTTCTACTTTTATTTACGTGCCACTCGATTTTGCAAAGAATAACGTCAAAAACAACTGTGAACGTGATCGGTGCCCTTTTGTCTACCCGGTGAAATGCTATC
>Ga0058697_10000123_pt1 | contig 39685 bp, 28 predicted proteins | sample AgamicAsMae_FD_66619 | JGI IMG/M metagenome (GOLD analysis project Ga0058697, IMG submission 66619) | Agave microbial communities from Guanajuato, Mexico - As.Ma.e | ecosystem: Host-associated > Plants > Phyllosphere > Phylloplane/Leaf | place: Guanajuato, Mexico | collected 2012-06-04
CTACAAGAAGATGAGAAGAAAGCGAAGAAAGGGCTACTGAGACTCCCTAATCATGAAACACCGCGACCAAAAAAACACGCTGCTGCGAAACAAACCATTTCGATGAACCAAAGAAAGAAGCAACACCCCGCCTGCCCCTGCCCCTTTCTTCCCTTGAACCGAGACCCAAAACGAACAGACAGAAGGAACTGAACATGCTCCTGCCCTTGAAAGACTACTTCTCCCTCGTCGGAAGAGCAACAGCGCCTGAGTTGACAGTCGCAGGCGTAGGTGTCTGCTGCCCATCTCTCTCCCCATCAACAGCATCCGTCGTTGCCGGCGCCTTGTACATACTCGCCTCATCCAGCACCTCCTGACTCAAAATATTCGCCTGTTGTTGCAGATTTGTGATCGTCTTTGGTGTTTGGTTGAGATAACCCTCGAGCATTTGCTTCAACACATTGGCTCTCACTGGTTTAGCGAGGTAATTGTTCATGCCTGCCTCGAGGCACTTCTCTTTATCGCCGCGGATGGCCGAGGCTGTCATGGCGATAACGAGAACTTCGCGGACGACAGGGTCGGGGTGGGCGCGGATGGCGCGAGTGGCATTGTAGCCGTCTAGGACGGGCATTTGCACGTCCATGAGGACGAGGTGGAAGGGTGTGCCTGCTTTGCTGGCCGCGGCTAAGGCGTCTACACCTTGTTGGCCATCCCCATACGCTTCGCTTTTGAATCCTAGCTTCTTTACAAAGTTCATGGCGATCTTTGCATTGATCACGTTATCCTCACATATACAGATTCGGAGCTTGTCTCGAGGAATATGGGCCAGACTGATGTACGAAGACTTCTTCATCTCGGCTTCGCTGGGTTTGTACATTGCTGCCATGGGATCGGCTGGTGGAGCTGCACCTAGTTCGGATCCAGGTCTGATCTTCTGGAAGGGCAAAGAGAACGATACGGTTGTTCCTACGCCGATTGTGGATTCGAGCCAAATTCTGCCGTGGAGCACCTTTTCAATGATGGCTTTGCAGATCGAAAGACCAAGACCCGTGCCACCGTAGCTGCGTGCTGTGCTGTCGTCTGCTTGGCTGAATGGCTGGAAGAGTTTCTTGCATTGTTCCTCCGTGATACCAATGCCGGTATCTGTTACGCTGCAGGTTACTTGGACGGTATCCTCGGTTTCGTGCTCGATAAATGCTCTGATGGTGACTGTGCCCTTAGCAGTAAACTTGTATGCGTTGCTGAGCAAGTTCATCAGAATTTGGTGCAAGCGTACGGGATCACTCATGACGAGCAGACTCGAAGGCATCTCAAGCTTCTCGACAGTCTGCAGTCCTCTTTCAAGATTCGTATAAGAAAGAGCCCTGACGACTTCAGAAATAGTTTGAGTCAACGAAAGCTGCACGGAATACACAGCCATCTTATCGGCCTCAAGTTTGCTGAAGTCGAGGATATCGTTGATGACCGAGAGCAAAGTGTCGGCACAAACGCGGATGCTGTCGGCATAGCCTTCTTGCTCGGTGTTAAGATTGCTTCCCTTGAGCAGCTCGGACATGCCAATGACTCCGTTGAGGGGAGTGCGCAGCTCGTGGGAGACGTTTGCCAAGAACATGCTTTTCGCCTTCGCAGCTTCCTCCTTGAGCTTGACCATCTCCATGGCTTTGGCTTCTGCAACCTTGGCTTTTCGCTCAGCTTCACGTGCCTGCTCGAGAGCCTGCTTCTGCACTTCAAGCATTGAAGAGTTGCTTGCCGAGACCTTCTGGACTTTCTTGAAGAGCAACGCGTTTGCGATCGAAATTGAAATTTGGTTGACAAGCAGGCGCAGAACGGTGATGTTGCGCTGTGATAGCGAGTTGGGAGGTCCTTCAATGTATATTGAGCCGAGGAGAGTATCGTCGCCGTGCAGAATGGGCAAGGCAATCACAGCCTTGCCTTCAGGATATTTCTGTCTCCAAGATGCAGGCATGTTTGCGAACCGTTCGTCGTCGAGTACGTTGCGCAGGAAAAGCTCCTCCTTGAACCGCAGAACGTAGAAGGTGATTTGCTTTGACAATGGATCGTCAATGTCGCTGATCGGTTGGCCGACGTTGTCTTGGTAAGAAATGTCCGGTCCTCCCACAGCAGCAACGTTCCAACCAATTTCATCATCATTGACAACAAGACCACATAGAGCGGCTCCTGTACTGTCTACAATGATGTTGGTCAACTTTGCAAGCAATTTGTCGACCCTGAGTTCAGAAGATAGCAATTGTGAGGATTCCAGAATACTGGCAAGGTCAATCATATCGAGGCCGACAGCAGAAAATCCACCTTGCAGGTCGTGCTGTGTTTCATGCTGATGAGGTATCGTGTTTGCACTCGGTGTCAACCACTCATGTGTTCTATCACCAGATGCTTGAGGAGTTTCGTTCTGAACCATCGAGAACGAAATGTTCTCGTTCTCGACTGTCTGAGTACCCGCATCTGCATTTCCGAAAGTTCTTGAGCCAATAAGCAAGAACTCATGCCTCTCACGACAATGTTCGGCCTTTGCTGTAGCAGATATACGGCGATATCCAGCGATTGCATCCCGAATCATCGCACGTGCAGGACGGGTGGCTCCTCTTCGGACCATGAACTCACCGTATAGCTCGTAGCACAGAGCTTCATCTGAGAGGAGTCCATGGACCATTGTATGGTCGATGGCAGCCTCGTAAGACAATGTGGCTACATCAGATCGGTTCTCGATGTCACCAATCTCGGCACGCAGAAGGTGCAACCAAACAGCAAAGTTCGATTCATTGATACGACTGGCCGTCTCGATCTTGGCCTTGAACTTGTAAATGTTTTTGAGAACATCTTCGCGATCCGCGCAATTTGGCTCTTCACGCAGCTTGGCAATCATTGCCATTGAGATATAGAAGTAGCAGTAGTAAGCATGTCGTATGCACCAAACACTAGAGATAGACTCTAGAACAGAGTCGCCGAGTTCGAGAGCCTCGCGCCAGTACCCGAACCTGTACAAGATTGCAATTCTGTAGCTGTTGTAGAAGAAGAGAGGTCGGACGGCGGCAGTAGAGTGAGACTGCAAGAAGTCGACATATTGTTGCGATTGATGGAAGTCGTCATCGAAAATATGTTGGGCGTTGCGCCAGTCGGTCCTGCCCTGTAGCGCTTGGATGAACTGACGCACTGAAACAAGGAATACACCTCCACGAAGGTCGGTGGGCCACTCCGGGAATACCTCGTTCTGGTACTGAATGTAGGCGCTCACTTCTTCGAAATTGTGAGAGCTCCACAACTTGTACGCACACATGACACCAACGTTCAGAAGGTGAACCAGCTTATCTCCAGCGAGGACAGTTGCCTCCATGCCCCTTTCTAATGCCGGCACTTGATCAGCGATATCCGAAACAAAGTGTCCAAGGAAAAGGCTGTGCAGTGTGACTCCACGCCCAATCGTGTAAGAGTCGGTATCAAAGAGATCAAAAAGCTTCAGGGCTGTGTTTCCAAGCTCGACACCCTTTTCAATCATTTCGAAGCGGCCGATGGCGATAGATGCCAGATGAACGAAGCCCACGGCAGCCTGTGGGAAGAGGCCCTTGTCGATAAACAATCGCATCATCTTCAAGGTCAGATAGTAGAATAACAAGGAGTCGGTCCAGAATCCAGCGCTGAGAAGCTCAATCATGACAGCCGCAGTCGTGAATAGATCTCGATCGATCGGCACATCTCTTGCTTCGAAAAGCTGTCGGTCTGTGACGTCAACAAGATTGATAAGTTCGTTGAACTCCTTGTCACACTCCTCGTAAGTTGTGTCGTGAATCTCAGCACCAAGATCTGCCAGAGCTCGCTTCATGCCAAGGAAAGCGATGTGCGTGTCTCCTTTTTGTGCATGCATTCGACTTTGAATGATAAACGCCGGTGCCTTATCAGCAGCGGCTTTAGCATTTGACATGATTTCCTTGAGTATGATCTCGGCCTCCTCGAAAAATCCGAGATACCAGTAAGACGCGGCAGCCTTAGTCATGAGAGTCAGCGTCTCCTGGTAAGAGCCCTCAGGTGAGTTATCTCTCCATGGATCATCAGGAAGTAACATCAGGCAATGCTGGAAGAAGTAGAGAGAGATCGACCTTGCCCCCTGCTCTCGAGCAGTCTCTGCTGCTTGATAGAGCAGGTCTCTGAATGGACCTTTGCCAATGCTGGACCGAGCTTGAATGGCCTCTACAGCATTGCAGATATGTCTGGCTTGGTCGAACAGCAACTGGGTAGGTTTCGTAGCGCTGTCGTAAGGGTCGTGGTACATCAGCGATGCTGAGATGATGAAGTGCATCTCTTCCTTACGACAATCTTTGGCGAGTAGTTCAGCAGCAGCCATATATCTATCATGTGAGAACCTGAACTTGTCCTCATCCTCTGTGGCAACGATAATATAGGAGCTGATAGCATCTTGCAAGCCAGTCACCGGGTCCTTCTTGGGCGGTAGGTATTCATCTTTGGACTGCTTGGAACAGTCACAACTCATGACTCGCTTCACGAGGGTAAACGAAAACGTGTTTCCAATGAAACTAGCCCAGGAGAGAACAGATTTGCAATCATCCGAGAGGTCCTCTAGTCGTTTCACAAGGTAGTTATTCGTCGAGAACTGATCAGCATCTGGCGAAGCGAATTCGTCAAAGGTTTTGTCAAGGTCGAATTCCCATTGCGAAGACCGCCATGAATAGTATATGCAATGCTTGCGGTAGCAAGAATCAAGCATTTCTCGGACGAAGAACGGATTGCCAAGAGTCGCTTGCTGAATGACAGCGGCCAGGGGTAGAACGTACTCGGGAGAACGATGTAGAGTGATGGCTACGTATTGGGACGTCTCCTCCTCACTAAAAGGCTTAAGATCAATCTTTGTCGCTTTCTCAAGTAGAGGTCGGAGTTTGGCAGGGAGAGCTTCTTCATCGCGGTAAGTAAGAACAAGCACTAAAGGTATCTTAACCTGAACAATACTCGTTAGGAGTTCGATACTCTCTTCGTCTGCAAATTGCAAATCATCAAGTGTCAAGCAAATAAATTTCTGCAGTGCTAGCAGCCGCAAAACGTCAAGGAAAGTGCGAACAAAACGATTCGACTTGCTCGAATTGCTGCCTCCAGCACGTAACCAATCAGAAGCTGTGTCTCCATTGCTACCACACTTCTCACGAGGCAGTCTCAGCGAAGCAGAATCTGAACTCAAAGAAGATTGATGAGTAGGGAATTGAGATAGTAGCCAAGGCGGAAGATCGAGGAAGCCAGAAAGGAAGCCCCAATAAGGCTTGATGTATGTGCGAATATTGTCGTGGAACGGGGTTGAAACGTCTCCTTCGGAGAAGATTTGACGGAAAAGAGAGGACATGACGCGTACCACTGGCTCGAAAGGTGCCCGTTTGACCTGATCGAATTTGGCTGATGCGTAGTACCCATATTTTCTAGACATGTTCTGCACGTCATGCAATAGAGAGCTCTTTCCGAGGCCTGCAGCACCGCTGAGGCATAAAACTTCAGTGCGACCAATCTGCTTGAGTCGTTGTGCGGCGCGAAGAGTTGACCCTTCAGATTGGCCTGTCACAGAGTTCGACACGGTAGATCTTTGACTGCTGTCAAGGTTGTACACCGAAGGCCTACTCTCCAATGATGGCTTATGCTCCAGTTCGGCACCACTGGAGGCCACGATGCTCTCTTGCGAGCCTAGTTCACGCTGCAGTTTCGAATGCTCAGTTCTGTCTACCGAGACGGAGAGCTTGGGTTCATGCTCAACACCAGTACCTGAATCTGTGCTCTGAGACATGATATCGTCCAAGAGGCCGCTTTCATGACGTTCATGCCCCGTAGGCGTCGAGACCGAGGTCGAAGAGTGCGAACTCAACGTATGTAGGCTTTTCTTAGAAGTCGAGATGGCTTGGGAAACACGTAAAGCAGAGTTCTCTATGACATCAAGGATCAGTTTTCGTTGCTCGTCGCGTCCGATCTGCGAGTTGGGCAAGTTGAAGAAGCAAGAGACGTCTTTGGAACCAAGTTCGAAAGACTGTAGTGCGTCGACATCACCTTCGGATAGTAGTCTCTTTATCTCGAGCAGATCATATTTCAATCCAGAGCTCGATTGGTAGCGAGAGCCCATCTTCTTCTGTGTCATTCTCTGTATGACATTCGAGATGATTTGAGGCACATCAGTCCGTACGCTATCGACTGCAGGAACCCGACGGGATAGCAGGTTCTGCATAATCTCGAGAGGATTACCCCCTTGATAGGCGGGCACGCCAGTCAGCATGGTCCAGAACAGGATGCCGAGCGAGTATATGTCAGTCCTCGTATCGGGTTCAGCAGGCATGCGACCAGTTTGCTCCGGGGCTATGAACTGAAGACGGGTTTCAACACCAGCTTCAGAGGTTAGTGAGCTCCATCCAGCAGATGTAAGGCCATTCTCGAACGAGCGAGCACCAGAACCGAAGTTGATCAAGCGCACGGTGCGACTCTCTTTGCTGAAGTGGAAAGCATCGCCGCGAAGCTCTCCATGGACCAAGTCTCTGCTGTGGTGCAAGATCTCGCAACATTCAGTGGCGCCAATAGCGAAATCCAGGAAGAGGCCAATGGGTAGAGGTTCGGAGATAGGTAGATGGTCAGGCTCAGGATGTGCGTGCGGACTGAGCGGCGAGGTAGGCAGCTCGGATTGGCGTAGATTTGGACCAAACTCAACCAGCTCTTTCATGTAGTCGCCGCCACTGTCAGGGGCTCGCGCAATGAAAGCCACAAGCGTGACTTCCCCAGGTTGGCGCGCCGGGAGTCTGCGAAACTCGACAGGGTCGATGAAGTGTAGACATTCCGGGTCGTCTTCTGCTTTCAACCTCTTAGCCAGGCCAAACTCGCGCTCCAGACGGGTTGTGTGGCGGGAGATGCGCGCGACGACATCGTAGCCCTGTTGTGCATCGGACACGCTCCGTTCGCTCTCTTTATCTCTGTTCTTCTCTAATGTTTCGCGGTCCTTTCGGCGGTCCTTGCTGGTTGATCTACTCGAAGGTTTGCTCGACTTGCGATCGACGGGTTGTGAAGCACGGCGGTATCCATGAACGTGCCAGTTGTCATAGGACTGTACTCCGAGTCAGCAAGCTGGCGCGTCTCTTCAACAAAGCAAGGTCATACTGAGTGGAAAGGAGCGATGCTGTCATCCCAGTCGTAGGCAGGAGCCTCGGTTCGTAGTCGTTCAAAGAGACGGGCGACCAGAAACTGCGTGTCCAGCTCGGCCTTGACTCTGGCTTCCATCATGTTCAAGGGGTCTGTCTTCTCTGGCCTGATTGTGGCCGTCGCAATCGTCTACGCACGCATGGAAGGAGTCAAGGATTGAAGGTCAACGAGTGGCGGCAAACAAAAATCTACGGACTAGATCAAGTCGTGACTGGAAGGAGCACTCTGTTTGGCAAGGACGACCGACAACCAAGTTTGACAATGCGACAAGTCGACCATCTGTCTCCACAAGGCTGTTCAAAACCGCCCTTTACGTAGCCGCCGCTTGAGCCAACTCATCCAAAGCTTATATGCATTCCGATCTCAAGCCATTCCTGTTCGGTGCTATATAGCTGTCCGTCATATTGCTTCCACCAACAATCTTCTGCTCTTCTGTGCCTCTACTCAGACAGTCATCTGGTGCTGTTATAACTGCCCTCCATCAAGACATGAAAGACTCTGGAGCTTGAGCCAGCGCGGGAGCTTTGAAGTGATGCCGCCATAGATCGTCACTGTGCCTTGGCTGAAAGACCGTGCTTATAATGAGCTCCGCGTCTTGTTTCCAAGCCAATAATTGTGCCGCTCGTTCTCGCTCTAACCTGACCCCTGACCTGCTTCAGCTGATGCAAACCCATCTTGGTCGCAGGATGGTTCCCTCATGGTCGGGTTCGAAAAACCGTCCCCTCTCCCTGCATATCTGCTGGGCCTTGGCTTGACAACTGCAAAAGAATACGCCGAGAACCATGGAAATGACGCAACTCAAAATTATCAACGAACTTTGATGACACGTAAAGGACCAAAATACTCAAAAATCGAATAGGCTTTGTCATTATTACTACAATCGTACAGTGTTTACTAGTATCTTGAGTATCGTGGAGAGGGGAAAAAATCTAAAGGAACATGAACATGGCGGCACCAAGTGCTGCGACAAGAGCCAAGGAGCTCTGTGCACCAACAACGTCCTTGCTCTTGAATGCAGATGCTCCACTCTTGCCAGTCTTATTGGCAGAGCCAGTGGCAGAGGCGTTGGTAGCAGTGGGACTGTCGCCAAGGCCGAGAGGCAGTCCCTGGTATCCAAAGGTCAGGTTCTGGGCAATCGACTGGTTGTAGCATTGTCCGTTGGCAATGTCGAGACCGCTAAGGTCATCGGGGTTCAGGAAGAACATGTACTTCTCCTGGTTGAGATCCTTGAAACCGCTGGTGTCGTAAGGGAATCTGTCACCAGAGTCTGTAGCGGTAGTGTTGCGCAGGAAGATGCACTGCACTTGGTCAGGGTAGGTGGTAGCCATCAAAGGGTAGTCCTTCATGACATCGCTGTTCGAGGTATCGGCGACAAGGATGAACTTTCTCTCAGGGAAGGTCTCGAAGATCTTGGTCAAGAGGAACTTGCGGATGGAAAGGGTGGCAGAGACGTCAGAGAAGTTGAGAGGGCGGGTATCGAACGAACCACCGGGGTAGTGGGAGTAGGTGAAGTTCATGTAAGCTCTGGTAACTTGCTCGGGGGTAGTTGTCAGGTAGTGGAAGTGCATGTTGGGCAGACTCTTGCTCCAGTTGGCGTAGATGTCGGGCATGTTCTCCCAGGGGACGTACTCCTTCGCGAAGGAGTTGAGCAGACCTTGAGAAGGCTCGTAAATCTTTGTTATCCTCAGAATGTCGTCTATGTCTGACACTATCGTGAGACCTGTGGTAGGCACGAGGTATGCGGTCGAGTTGCCGATAGAAGCACCCTCGACGTGTGTGTTCAAACGCTGGACCTGATCGGTCTCGTTTCCGTTCATAAGGCCATTGCCGTTGATAGGGACAAAGACATCAAAGTCGCCCTCAACGGTGGTGTTGTAGGGAAGGGTGATGGTCTGGTTTCCGCCGCTAGGGGTGACGGCACCACCACCACCTGGCTCGCCTGAAGAGCCTTGCGACGCAGCAGGATCAAGGTGAATAGGTGCAACGGCTACGTCTCCTTGCTGGATGACGAAGATGGAGGCGGTCACGTTACGGGCTCTGTCAGCCTGATCCTGAGGAAGATCCTCGACCGAGGTGTCAACGAGGAAGATGTTGGCCAGGCGGTTGAGGTCGGCGGTGGAGGTGTTGGGTTGCTTGTAGACATTTCCGTGAAATCTCACGTTCCAGCCAGACTCGGTCCAGTTGGCGTAGGGGTCAAGGTTGAGGACCTGGGTAGGCAGGGCGGAGACCTGCGCGTCGTCGAGACCGAGCGACGAAACGACAGCGTCTCCAGTAGGAAAGCCCTGGAAGAAGTTGGGAACGCCGGATGCGACCCATGAAGGAAGGTCTGAGCCAAGTCCACCAAGAATTGAACCAATGTCCGACTTGACGTCGCCAATGAGATCACGACGGAGCTGCTCGGTGCGCGACGGGGAGTTCTCGACGGGCGAGCCGGTGACCTGAGCTGCCAGAGGCTCAGCTTGGAAGACGCGACGAGGTGTTGGTGCCGGGGAAGCACTTGCGACGCTGTATAGCGATGCTTGGAGCAGAGCTCCGTAAGCCAGAGAAGAACGCATGGTTGCCGCGGACGCTAATGAAGCTTAGCCTTGCTTGTGTTCAGGGCGGACGCGTCGACGGAAAGGCTGTATGTAGGAGAAACGACAGTAGGTTTGTGAGTATAAGTAGTCGAAAACCGTTCAGACAGACACGCGACAAGAGCCAGGAGCTGAAGCGACGATCCAAAAAGGTTGGAAGTTGGCGTTGTATATCCTTATAAACAAGCCCCCTCAGCCCGCCCCGTAAGATAATCAGGGATTTGCCCCGAGCCGGATGACGTTGAGCAGATTTCGCACATCACCACCAACAAAACCTGTGCGTCCCATGCCCGCGGAGGAAAGCAGCCTGTTTAGCATTGAGAATCTTGAATTGTGGAATCTGAAACTTGAATCGAGCGGATGTCGGCTACTTTGCTACTTTCTACAGATCTAAAGACGTTGTCGTCCTTATGCATGGTCAAGATGATGTACTGTACAAAATTACTCCGACCGACACGGATCCTTGCAGGCAGATCTAGACTGCGTGACACGTGCTATAAAAAGATACGACCCTTTTCACTCCTTCGTGTTTACGAAGAGTGCGAACTATGTGTTCTCACCAAATGAACATCTAGAACTTGCAAAGAAAAGGATGCTTCAGGCAGCACCGAGACGAGAGCCTCAGGAGGCGGCGCGCAAAATGCCAAGCGAAAATCCTCCCGACTGTACTGCTGCCTGCAAGTAAACGTGTATACCAAAACCCGAGCACCTCTTCCAAAGAATTGTATCTTCCACAACAGAAACATCATGGCACTCCCACCAGTGACGATTTTCGAGCCTGGCAAGCATGACCACCTCATACCCGCTTTTGCATTCATCCACGAAGCAGTCGTTGAAACAGACTATACCCTAGCAACCTTCCAACCACCATTTCAACACGAAGATTCCGAAACTCCTGATCTCAGGGTTCTCGAGTACTGGAAAAACAATGCTGCTAGAGCTGCTGAAGACACCAAAGTCATTTTCATGCAGATGGCAGTTTCCGAGAGTGGTCAAGAGGAACTGGCAGGTTATGTCGTTCTCGCGAGCCAGGCTGCTGAGACTGGACCGTTCAGAGGCAGTGTGGAGAAGCTTCTGGTCAGTCCACGGTACAGAAGAATGGGTATTGCAAGACGTCTTATGTCCAAGCTGGAGGAGGTGGCACGGGTGAGAGGAACTACGTTGCTGGTAAGAAACTGATGAGTGCTTTTCAAAGGGTCTAGCTAAAACTGACTACACACAAGACTCTCGATACCGAGGCTGGCAGTCCTGCAGAGGGCATCTACCCTCGACTTGGTTACACTCGGCTCGGTGGAATCCCGAGATATGGTGTGTCTCCCAAGGATGGGAGATTGGTTGATGAGGTCTTCTTTTACAAGGACCTCAGATCGACGTGATGTTTGGTCGATATCTAAGGGGTCGGAAAATCCGGATGCTGAAAGGCGGAGAGATATGGTCATGCAAAGATAAATGTACAAAGGTTCTTATGAAGAAAAGGAGCGGATCATTACGACTTGGTGATGGTGACCTTGCCATCGCCTTCCACTGTTGCATAGCTGAGCTTAGTGGGTGCAACTGGTGCTGAAGGAGATGAGTCGGTGATGGCAGGTGTGGCGGGTTTGCCGGCCTGGAGCACGCCTGCGGGAGTGTCTGCGGCCTCGTTGACATCGCGAGCAGTAAAAGCATCAGTCAGCTTTGCGCCTCTAGATTGCACAAGAATGTTGGCAGGTCCCTGGAAGCGAAGGAACATTCTGTCTCCCCATATTGAGCGGCGGGCCCAGGTGCGAACGGTGAACAAAGTGTTGGCGACGACGCGCCAGACGGTCGATTGACGGACGACCTTGAAGAACCTGGTGTCCGGAAGGTAGGAGAAGGCGTTGGGAATCTGCAGGCGCAAGTTGGACGACTTGAAGCGGTAGGGCTGAGGAGCGTGTTGCATGATACTATAAGCAATGACATTGCTGGGGTGGACAATGTACTCCTCGCCAGACTTAAGAGCGAGCTGGTAGACCTGGCCCTTGCCCGACAAGCATAGAAGTCCACGGCCAGTAACGCGAGAACTTCCCCAGTGGGCGAGGCTCAAGGAAGTGTTGATCTGAGGTTTGATGGAAAGGGTGTGACCAGTCCAGGCAAGCAGAGCATTCCTCTGAGCAATCATCCAGTCGAGACGACCATCAAGGTGGATTACAGAGAAGGTGGTGAGAGGAGACTTGGACGAGATCAAGGCTGTGTAGGGAGCGGTCGAGGTGACTTTTTGGTAGAGGAAAGGAATGCCAAATGCGGCACGGCGGAAGGGTTCGAGGACGGAGAGCGAGGACACGGTCTGAGATTGACAATGAGTATTGGTGGACACGCTGAAGTAGGGCAAGGGTGCTCACGCTCTCAGCATTGCCGTGGAAGCCAACCAGCGAGCCCTTGCGGGTATAAAGGTTTTGCGAAGCCGAGATGGAGGCCGAGAGAAGAGAAAAAGGGCTGCCCAAGACCTCGAATTGGGCATCTACATGATTGTGTCAGAAAAGCGAGAGCCAGGTAGGTATGCGCAACGAAGAGTAGGATACCAGGAGCAGTGCTGTCTGCGGCAGCAGAGGCGACGGTGGGATTGGTCGACGATGGGGTGGCCGCAATCTGGACGAAGCGTCGCGGCGGTACGCCCAAGGCACGGTATGGGCGACTACGACCGAGCAGTTGTTGCGCACGGTAGCGCATTGCAGAGGACATTGCGCGACGAGCGATGGTGAAAAGTACTAGAACTGCCTATAAGCTCTTTACCTACAATCTCACGCAGCTGCCAGTCGGGCGACGCGCGCGTGCCCTGTTCCCGAAGCCGAGCAGCAAAGTGACGTGCTTCCCGTCCTCGGAGAGTCATGAAGCCTCCGGGCCAAAATGGTTTCATCCCACCTTCTTCGTCTCTGGCAATCCATTGTCCTTCTTGTTCGTCGCCAGGGTACTCTGTCTGCCTGTGTTTGCTTCGTCTCGGCGACCAGTCCTGTTTGTCTTGCTGACCTGTATTCTGCTTGCATCACTCCTTCTTCTTACGAGAAGCTGGCCATCATGGTGTTTTGAGCTTTCGAGCATAGAATCCTTACCCAACTCATCCTCGCATATCGCCCTACATCATGTCCGCCACCTATGCTCCAAGGGGCCTCTATTCCTGCCATAGACTGGCCCGTCCTTCTCTCGCCTTCTCCCGTATCTCGACCTGCCAACAAAGTATCCGTCCCACCGTTCGCGTCTTCACTACCTCACCATGGCGCTGCAAGGACGATACTCGCGTGAAACCTGTCACCCCAGAGACCAAGGTTGCAGCTGCAGAGCCTACTAAGACTCCCACTGTGAAGAAAGAGATGGCTGTCGATCCCCTTCTAGCAGAACAAACTGTTTCCAACAAGGAACAGCGCAAGGCCGATTGGGCCATCATCAAAGACATGGCCCACTATCTATGGCCCAAAGATGATTTCGGTACTCGTTTCAGAGTCGGTCTGTCTGTTGCTCTCCTTGTAGGCGCAAAGGTAATTTATAATCTTCCTTATGTCATGGACTGTCGTGTTAATGGCATCCAAGGTTCTGAACGTTCAAGTTCCCTTCTATTTCAAGTCTATTGTAGATTCTATGAACATAGATTTTGCTGCTGTTGGTGGTACCGCTGTCACTGTTGCTGGTGCTACTATTTTCGCATGTAAGAACGTGCCTCTCCATTGTCTCGTCTTCCTCTAATCCTCCCTCAGATGGTGCCACCAGGATAGGTGCTGCTGTATTCCAGGAGATTCGTAACGCCGTCTTCGCGAGTGTTGCACAAAAGGCCATTCGCCGTGTCGCCGCCACTGTCTTCGACCATCTGCTAAAGCTGGATCTGAACTTCCATCTATCGAGACAGACCGGTGGTCTGACAAGAGCTATCGATCGAGGAACAAAAGGTATCAGTTTCCTTTTGCAGTCTATGGTCTTCCATATCATCCCTACAGCCCTCGAAATCTCGTTGGTCTGCGGTATCCTTGTAAGCTTGTTCTCTGGTTCCATCGGCGTGCGCCTCTCACATTCTCCAGACATGGCAATATGGCTTCAAGTTCGCTCTCATCACAGCCGCGACTATGGTCGGATATTCCGCCTTCACCATCCTCACGACATCATGGAGAACCAAATTCCGCAAGGCTGCCAACGCCGCTGACAACAAGGGTGCAACCGTTGCAGTGGACTCCCTGATCAACTACGAGACTGTCAAGGTTGGTCCATTTTAGTACTCGTTTGAGACCCTATCTGACCCTCTCTAGTACTTCAACAACGAGCGCTACGAAGTGGGTCGATATGACGCCGCTCTCAAGAACTACCAGGATGCGTCTATCAAGGTCGCCACGTCGCTGGCCTTCCTTAACAGCGGACAAAACTTGATCTTCTCTAGCGCTCTGACTGCCATGATGTACTACGGCGCTGATGGTGTCGCAACTGGTCAATTGACTGTCGGTGATCTCGTCATGATCAACCAGCTGGTCTTCCAGCTTTCGGTGCCTCTCAACTTCCTCGGCTCCGTGTATCGTGAACTCAGACAGAGTCTACTTGACATGGAGACATTGTTCAATCTTCAGAAGGTCAACGTGGCCATCAAGGAGCCCGAAAACGCTAAGCCTCTACAGCTAACAGGTGGAGGTATCAAATTCGAGAATGTCTCGTTTGGTTACCGCCCTGACAGACCAATTTTGCGCAATCTCAACCTTGAGATTCCTGCTGGCAAGAAGATTGCCATCGTCGGCCCCAGTGGATGTGGTAAATCTACTATCCTTCGTCTACTGTTCCGCTCCTACGATGTTCAAGGCGGCAGAATCTTGATTGACGGACAGGATATCCGCGACGTCCAAATTGAGAGTCTTCGCAAGGCAATTGGCGTTGTCCCCCAGGACACACCTCTATTCAACGACACCATTGAGCACAACCTCAAGTACGGTGATCTGGAGGCTTCTCCTGAGAAGGTCGAAGCCGCTGCCAAGCGTGCGAAGGTTCACGACATTATCCAAAAGTTCCCCGACAAGTACGCCACAATGGTTGGCGAGCGTGGTATGATGATCTCTGGAGGTGAGAAGCAACGTCTGGCTATTGCACGTCTGCTCTTGAAAGACCCACCATTCCTCTTCTTCGATGAAGCAACCTCGGCCCTCGACACACATACAGAGCAAGCACTCCTGGGAAATATTAACAGCATTCTTAAGGAGAAAGCACGAACCAGTATCTTTGTCGCTCACAGACTTCGCACTATCTACGACTCGGATATTATCATTGTCTTGAAGGATGGTGTCGTAGCGGAGCAAGGTACACACGAACGTCTTGTTGATAGTGGAGGTGTATACTCTGAGCTATGGAGTGCACAGGAGATGCTTTTCATTGACGAAGAGCAAGAGAAGTCTGAAGAGAAGAAGAAGCAGGACAAGAAGAAGCTGTAGATCTACTCATGAGGACCTACGATGCTACGTCCATGTACATATTGTAAACTAGATGCCTGAAAATGCCACATCAATGTGATCTTCAAGATTGCCTAGTTTTCGATCGGGCGGAATCCTTCGACTCCCAGCGTGCTAAAGTTTGTCACCACAGCGCGCTTGTCCACCCCTGAGAATGTGACAAACTTTACTGACGGAATGATGCTTGGCGAGCGAAGCGCATGACTATCGCCTTGCCGCCATATCCATTCAAGGATCAATATGAAGGAAATGCCTTTCCTTCGTCCTTACCTGATGACACGATGCTCCGATCATGGAAGCCAACCCTCCGTCTTATGGACAAGCCACCACAGTGAACGCGTGGGATCTCGTGGCCGATTATATCCCTTCCTCTGACCTCTGCTCTGCCGCCCTGGTCTGCCAGCAATGGCACGCAACATTCGCTCCCCATCTCTGGGGCAACCCTGCCTCTCATTTCGGTGATGAAAATGATAGGGTATATGGTGAGTAGCCTGAAAACACTCGAGAGTTTGAGAAAACTCGCGACATCGTTTCGGCATGCATTGGTGGACTGACATGTGTCCATACAGTCGCTCTGACTCGATTCATCCGTACACTTCCTTGGGCCAGACGTAGCGTTCGATCCTTGACACATACGCTCCATCTTCCTCCAGCGCATGCTGAAATCTACAACGGCCCACATGCAGACTGGCTGAGGGAGGTGCTTGAAGGTCTTCCAAATCTGCAGTCGTTGATTGTTCGCGGTTTGCCTTTCTTTGACCATGCAGCTCTCAACGCTCTCAGATATACTCGGTTGTCCGGTAACAGAAACCAGCTGGGTCCTGCTCAAACTCCGTTCGGCTTACGATTGCTGGACGCGTCTCGTTGTAGCAACGTAACTGCGACAGGTCTGCAGCAAGCCCTCAGACGCTTCGACTCTTTACTCTATCTCGATCTTTCATGGACTTATCCTGCCAAAAGTCCTGAAGTCCTTCGAAGCCTTAGCCAATTCCGAGGTCTACAGGTCTTGAAGCTTCGAGGTATATCACTGAAAGATGACGATGTGCTCATATTGGCAAATGCGATCAAGACCCGAGTCCGGAGCTTGGATCTTCGAAACAATCAGTTGACCGATCGGAGTGTGCGTATTTTACTTGATCAGTGCTTTACTCCTCCACCACGAAGGGACAACAATGGTCGAGTCATGTCTCCGTCGTTACTGCCCTATCTAGGTGCTGAGATGCTAGCCATTTATCGAGGAGTCAACTTCGAAGCCTTCCTGAGGAATGAATTTACAGGCAAATTCGTCGGTCGATTGGCTATCGAGGAAGCTCCGGAGAGTGGCACCACCCATCTCTACCTCTCGGACAATCAGCTTACTGTTGAAGGGCTCTCTGGACTGATTAGATCAGGGAGGTTGCACGTACTCGATGTCGGGAGTCTTTTGCCTGCAATGGCTTCGCAAGATGGCTCATTCAAAATGGACTTTCCCAGTCTAGCCAAGTTGGCTCCAGTCTTAGCTGAGTCGGCAAGCCACAGTCTGACACATCTGAGGATCGACCACAGTCTGGTGACTGGAGAGTCACCAACGATGCAAGAGATGGTAAAGGAGCCGATACCTGGATATTGCGAGCTTGCAGACACCTCTAACTACCCAACTGAAGTTGCTGAGCTGGACCACGATACAGGAGTCTATGAGATGATGGGTGACACCTCTTTCCCAGTTGAAGTCTTTAGCGACGCTACTCACGGTGTGGCGGTACCTATAGACATCGAGAAACCCACGACACACACACAGCAAGCACGAAGGAGGAGCCAAGATCTTCCGATACCTACCCGAACAGAAGGAGCAAATGAGGATGGTTTACATGTGACCCTGCTTGAGGAAGAAAACAATGTGTCAAGGACTTTGACACCAAATTCAAGCCTTTCTACTCGCGGTCTTGGTCGTAGCTACTCGTCTATCGTCAAAGAACGGAAGAGTCGACTCCAGACGTGCTTGACCCAGGGCAAGGGCTTTCAACCGGGTCTCCTGCCTCACCTAACCACCTTAGTCCTGAGCGAACTCCCGCCATCCTCGCCAACACTAGACACGCCGAACAGACTGATCTCATTTGTTCAGGCCTGCGCCGAAGAGACAACTCTAGCAAGACTACAAGCACAACTAGACTGGACGCTTCCACCCGGCCGCAGAACAAGTTCAACGTACCAAAAGGAGCTCGTTCGCAAATCGTTCGCTCTCGAGCAACTCATCCTCGAAGTCGCACCCTGCAGCCTCGCCGAGAAAAAGGTAGAAGCAGCAAGCGCATGGCGACACCGTGGCACAAAATCCGTAACTCAAGATCAAGACAGCGAAGCTCTATGGGCAGCCTCCCAAACCGACTTTTCCTTCTTTGGCGAGGGCGAGACAAACAGTCTGGACACCTATCTCGAACCACATATACCGCTCAATATTATGTCTGGCATGGAGGTTTCTGTCGGCCATGATTCATCACTTCCTCACAACCACCCTACTAGAGAATCCCCTAGGAACATACCTCCAGCGCCCCAAGTCGATGTGATAGCCGAACTCTCCAAATTCCGCAAAGCGACCAAATCTGCATATCAACAACGACAACAACAAGGAGAGAAAGAAGTAGAAGTACCGAGCTATTGGGATGGGAATATCAAAGTGATTAGGGGAGTCAAGGATGCGGATCCTAGATTCGAGGATGATGAGGTGTGGGCTGATTACTACGGGAACAGGTTTTCGAATGGGTATCTGTATCGTTGATGTTTTGTGTCATGTTGGTTTCTTGGAAGCGAGTTTGTTTGGACTTTTCTTTGTAGTTTTCTACACCGTCTTTCCATGCAGCATATGTACTCGGGCTTGCTGTGTGCAAAATGCCAGTGTCGTTGGGAAAGGTGAATCGTTTCTTTGTTCAATCTCATGTGTTCAATCGACATTGATTATACCTCTCGTGAACAAAGTATACCGTGCTGCTTCCCTTGTTGCACAGTGTGTACAACCAGACTGAGATGTCTTCTTGCATTCTTTTGTAAACCATGATCTACTATTCATCAATCTTCATCGGACTTCCAGAAAAGACACATTTCGGGAGTGATTTTTGAGAACGCATGTTTATCACGTGTTGAACAATGAACAAATTGGAAGGTATTTGGTTTTGTGTAAAGGTCGTAGGTCTGGTTGCCAAAGGACACATGTACAATGATATTCATGAAAGTAAGAGGGAAAGCAGCCCTCCGAGAGCCATGAGGTCCAGAGATCTGCTGTCCTGCAATGAGAGAGGAGAAGAAAAGAAACGAAAAGGCCAGCTCCAAGAATCGTATGAGAAGGGAGAATAAAAGAGAGACAAGAAAGGCAAAATGAAACAATGCTCGTGATGCATGGAAAGAAGAAAAAGGTCCAGAAAAACGTGCAACGTGCAACGCATGGCAAGCATCAAAGAAAAGCAAGACGAAAAACTCCAATCCACTTTTGAGAGGAAAGCACAAACACCCGTCCAGAGAAAAGCACCAGTCAGACATAACACCACACCAATAAAGGAAACGACATCAAAAGAAAACCCCGTCGTAGAAGAAGAAGAGCCCAGGGAACGGCGAGGAAAGAATCAAAGAAGAGCGAGGCAGAAGGCATCTCATCGTACACTCCTACTCATCAACTCCTTGACCTTGACCGCAGTCCCACGTTTAGATGAAGCAGTACTGTGTTGCCATGACCCAGTGCTGCCCGTAGGACTGCCAGGCGATGATTCAGCAAAGATGTATTCGCCGTCGACGTAGCGGGCGCCGGTTGTGAAGGTTGTGCGTTTGTCTCTGCGGGCGTAGCGTTGTTCGAGACGGTACAGTTCGACTTTTGCGCGGATGGAGTCCATGAAGCCCATGTTTGCTTGTGTGAGAGAGTGTGTTTTATTTGTTGTGTGTTTGTGGGTTTGTGGTAAAGGCGGTGGTGGGTTGATACGGCTTTTGATGCGGTGGATGGTGTAGTTGACTTGGACAGAATATGTCTTGTTGGGTTTGAATTTGGAATGGTGATGTCGAGTTGTTGTTTAAGGCAAGATGTTGTCGGCAAGAGGATCAAGCAGGGTACATGTGCAAGGTTGCTATGACAGGTCTGTTGTTCAAGGCCAATGGTGAAACGAGTGACGGGCAATGCAGCAAAAGATCCAGGGACCGTAGGGTGGTCTGTTTCAAGATTGGTCGGACGTAAAAGAGAGTAGATGCAGACTGTATGCAGGAAAGAGAGATTGGGGAAGGACAGAAAGAAGGCACGAGGAAGGGGAAAGGGCAAAGAGGACATGGCATAAAGGGTTCAACCTTTGATCGTCGCTGGGCCCAGATAGGGCTATGGTCCGTCTCCACCCGCTTGGGCCTTTTGATGCGCAGAGCGAGCGTTGCTTCTCGCCAACGAGTCAGCCGAAGTCAGCTCAAACGAGGGGTTTCACCCGGCCACGTGTGGGGCATGTGTCTTTCTTCCGTCCTTCTTTTCTTGTTCCGACATGTTTGACATGTCCTTCTGCGTTGTCTATAGCAGGATCCTAGATCCCTAGGTCTTTCTCGCATCCTTTGGACCTCATTCTGGCTGTGGTTGCTGTATGTTCGAACAAACAGGCACACGACAACAGTCTTGGCAAGCCACCAGGAGAGAGCACTTTGTTACTAACGTTCCAACGGCGCGTGAAACAACCGGCATCGTTATCAGTTATCGCCCATTGCCGACATGTCTGCCATTCGAGTGCTTTTATGGTACTGCAATGTTTAGGAATGTATTGATTGTAATGTCTGTCGATTACCTTGCTCATGGAAGCCCAACCCACACATGCCCATGAATTTCTACCTCTACGCCGAATGCATCAAGGAAAATCTTTCGAATCCTTCTTCCACCTTCTATGCGCCGCGAGGCTCGGGAACGCTTCCCTCTACTACAGCAACTGGTCCAACATTGGGTGCATCAACAGAGCCGTTGAGCATAGCAACAGCTGAGATGACATCCGATGGCTCAAGCAAGTGCCAGCTGGCAAGAGTCTGCTTTGAGCTTGCGCCCACCGTGACTGAGAAGACGTGCTCCTTGGGCAGTCTCGAATTGCTGAGAGATCTGAACATATCTGCAAAAGTCAATGTTAGCTTTCATGTTATACTCCGGATGATGTGGTTTATCCATACCTTCATCAGTAAAGTCATCTCCCAGACACAGGACAAACTCAGGTGCCTGGCCCTTCTCGTGACCGTACTCTTCGACCAGACGCTTGGCGATTTCACCCTTGTTGACAAACTTAGGGCGAACCTCTAAGTTGGCCTTGCCTGGCATGACCTCGACATCAAACTCCTTAGCGACAGTGTTCTCCAACAGCTTACGGCATTCGTTGGCCTGGTGTACGCCCCAGTCTGGGTCTGCACGACGGTAATGCCAGGTCAGAGCAATCTTCTTGCGTTCGATGAAACTGCCTTGGGTGCGCTCGGTGTAGTGCTGGAAGGTGTCGATGACCTTTTGTTGCCAAGACATATCCTCCTTCTCGGTCAAGTTCTCCCAGTGCTCGCTCTTGGGCTTACGTAGGAAACTACCGTGCTCGGCACTGAGACCGAGTTCCGAGATGTGACCCATCCACTCGTCCAGGAAAGCCTGATCACGGCCACTGATGATCCAGACAGCGTTGCGAGGATCGGAGGCCAGCGTCTTGAGAGTACGGATGACACGATCGGAGGGAATGGCTGCTTGAGGATCCTTTACAATCGGGGTCAAGGTACCGTCGTAGTCAAACATGAACAAGCGCTTCTCCGACTGGCGGTACTGAGTGAGGAGCTTGGTCTTATCCAAGGCAGGTGTGGCAATCGCTTGGTTGAACGAGGTGAGGTTGGTGAGCAAACGCTTGACGTAGTTGTTTGTCCATGTCTGCACAGTGTTGGTTGTGACGCTTCTGTACAACTTCTTGTGCATCTGGTACTTTTGCCTGGGGTCCATGACCAAGGCTTGGTGAATCTCGTCTGCGGTGCCTCCCAGATCCCAGGGGTTGATGTGGGTGGCGTTGCCCAAGCTGCCAGCGGTTCCAGAAAACTCGGAGATGATCAGGGGTCCGTGGTTGTCCTTTTGGCAGATGACATATTCGAGAGCAGTAGTGTTCATACCATCACGGACACTCGTGATCAGTCCAACATCGGCAATGCGGAGGAGCGCAAAGTACTCTTCTCTTGACAGGTATTGAGGATAATGCTGAACAGGGGTGAAGCTCAAGGATCCGTAAGTGCCGTTGATTCTTGCAACCAAGTCGGAGATCTTGTTGGCGGTCCTATCCGTACCTTCTTCCTTGTCTTCGACACTAGTGGGGCTAGTCACCTGGATCAGGACAACCTTGTCGTGCCACTCAGGGTGGCGCTCCAAGAAGATTTCATAGGCTTGCAATTTCTGAGCAACACCACGAACAGAGTCCAGACGATCACGACCAACAATGATCTTCTTACCGGCATACAACTCTCTAATGCCGGCAATCTTCTCGTCAACCGCAGCATCATTGAATGCCATTTCGTGAGTCTTGGCAGCGTTGATACCGATTGGAAGCACTTCAACAGCAACGTGGGCTCCGTAGGCGTCGACTCCATTTGCTGAAGAATCGAACCCAAGAACTCTTGTACAGCAGGAAGAGAAGTGACGAGAATAGCTGAAGGCCTGGAAGCCAACCATATTGGCTCCAAGAACACCCTCGAGAATATCCTTTCGTCTGCTCAAGCAGCGGTAGAACTCGCTACTTGGGAATGGCACGTGAAGGTAGAAACCGATATAGATGTTGGGGATACGTTGGCGAAGAAGACCTGGGAGCAAAAGCAAGTGGTAGTCGTGGATCAGTACAATGTCTCCGGGCTTGTATGTCGAGAGGATGGTGTCAGCGAAAGCCTTATTCAGGCGGAAGTAATCAGCCCAGGCTTTGCGAATGGAGCGACCATCAGTGGGCTCGTTCTGCTTGTAGTGGAACAGAGTGTAAAGCTCGTGCTCAGCGTAACGGCGCCATCTGGCTTGGTCCTTCATGACAGCAACATCGCCATCCATCTCATCCGCGAGCCAGACAGGGATGGTCCTGCCTTGCGGATCACGGTCGAGGATTCTCTCCAGTTTCTGGCGATCTTCCTTGCTAATCCGCATACCTTCGGTTGAGCCGGGTTCGGGTGCAGGAACGTTCGAGTCCACAGGGATGGGCGCGGAGGCCTTGTTGAGGGGTGCTACGTTCATGGAGGACACATTGTTTTCGTCCATGAAAACGCCATTGCGAGTCTTTGGTTGAATCTCGCCAGTCCAGCCCACAAGGGTGTGGTTCCAGGGTGAATCGTGCGATGACAGATGAGCAAACGAGTCGAACAGTGCAGATGTGCCTCTGCGACTCTGGAGGTCCCAATCTGATCCTGAAGCATAACCGATCTTGTGAGGTACAGTAAAGAAGGCGCTGATGACTTGGCCGCTGAGGTTCAAGCTCGGGTGAGCGGCCTTGGGGTCGGCATCAGCTTGGTCAGTGGTTTGCTGGTGTCCCTTCAGACTTAGGCGACGAAGCACGTCTTCTCCAGCACCATCGTTCTGATCTTCAGTCAAGTCAGTTTAGTCCCAATCAGACACTAATCACGTTCTCGATACCTTCAGGGGTGTCGACCTCAGGCGAAGAGATCTTATGGTGTTGGAAGAAAGAGGTGCGGCCAGTAACATCCACAGCTGGGGTGACAGGAATCTCCGTGTTCTTGGGGTCAAAGACAGGGTTGATCGAGCCAAGTCGAGGGTTTGGAGGACGGTTGGCCATTACTTCCTGGTAGCAGGAGGTTTATAATGACTGGACAGTTGGTCAGCATCCCACATTGTGACCTTCGCATCGTGGATGTTGAGCATGCGTGTTGCTTCTGACAGTGCTGCACCATGTGATCGTGGGGGATTCAACTTGGTGTAGATGTGTAGAGGCTTCGAGAAACCAGGGCGCGGGTCCCCGCTACCAATAGGGGAGTGGAATGGAGAGAGGCTGTACATACCACTGGTGCTATCAGGTGTTGAGACCACACTTCAAGCTGTTTTCTGTCGTCTGCGCCGGCGTTTTCAAAGGAGCTGTATAGTTGCGGGATATCTCAAAGTCAAAATTGCAGCGATTGGCCCATACTATTGATGATTTTATCGTGTAAGTGAACAGGTTTTGTCAACACCAGATTAGAAGATTCTACAAGTACCTGGCGCATGTGACGTCGAGCCCAACGCGCGAGAGTGCGTGCGCACCGACGTTTGTCCCGCTCGGATTGGTTGGCTGCTCAACAAACAAGTTGGCAGTCATCCTGTCGTAATGAAACACTGCTCTCACTTTCTGATCGGGCTATTTTCAGGTGGAGAGCATAGTTGTTGAGTCTAGCTCTGGCTGCCTTGATATAGAGATCAAGTTTGCTTCATCGTATTCGAGTAGGCTTGCTACATTACTTCCAAAGCCAAATACTTCATCAAAACATAGGTATGCTTGCATCTTCTACAAGTGGCTAGCACAAGGGCCAGCACGTTCCGGCTCCGATGAAATGTGTTTCGTCTGCTTGTACTTCTACGGTCGTCTCTCCATTTGGAGCCTCATGGGACCAAGTCTCAAACACTTTCTGTGCTCGATAGCTTAAATGGACATCACTCCGTCCCAAAGAATCAGGCTTGTGCCCCTGTCAATCTATTCCCTTTTGAACAGCACTGGATAGTGGCCGCGGGTCAAGGATAACCTGCAGGGTACACACCCAGCCTTGCTACCTCCCCGTGTGCTAAACTTCGTAATCCGGACACTTCTCCCACAGAGTTATAGAGCATGATTTCCACTGTAGAAGTACACGATTGGTTCCGAAGTAGATACGCATTTAAAGAGATTTGACGCGATGTCAAACCTCAATGGAGACTATTCGCTTTTCGAAACCACTGTGTATTCTTACAAATGGATGTACATGTTGCCAACTTCAGCACACGGAAAGCCTTGAAAAGGACCCAGCTACCTAGGAACAGCTCTGTCCCATTCATCTGCTGTACCTGACGCACGTATACTGAATGGTAATGTAATCGAGCTGGCTGCACTAGATACTCGCCGTTCGTAAAGATACATTCTGCAGATGGTAAAGGTGAAAGCTGTTTGTTTGTGAAGGAAAGCTAGATGAACAATATTGGCCAAGGTCATGCTCTCGACAGCTGCAGGGGACCAGTGAACAGTGAACACAGTCGGAAATGGACATGGTCGCCCTGATGGTAATGAGCATGATAGGGGACCAATGTCTCAGCCTGGTCCACCCTCGAGCTGGACACTGTGAATCCGCCCAAGAGACCAAAGACGAGGGGCTCTTGGGTCGCAATCGAAAGGCCATCGTCATCGGTGAAGCAAAGCTCGATGCCCCGCACAAATCGAGGCGCCGAAATTGGTGCGGGCAGCTGGCTGTGCACGACATGCAAACCACCGAAGTCTTCTGCGACCGCATCAAAACTCTTTCCACACCGCTATACACTTCCCAGATCAGCTTGAATTCAATCTAGATCTTCAACATGGCTTCCACCGCTCCCCCCGCCGAGATTGGTATGTCCAATTCTACCGTGTCCCTGGAGCCACGAAAATTCAGAAGCTAATTGCCTTTGCGAGCAGACTACAGTCTTAACAACCCCGACACGTACGGCCAAACCTCGACTTCGCTATGAACGACCCAGACTGACCTCGAGATTAGCCTCACCAAGTACAAGACTGCCGCCCAGATCTCCCAGAAGGTCCTCGAGGCTGTGACAGGTACATGGCGTGACGCAAGCGCAAAAAAACCGACGACTGACATGTGTTCAAGGATGGTGCACTGAGGGCGCCAAGATTGTCGAGATTTGCGAGAAGGGTGACAAGCTCCTCGAAGAGGAGATTGCCAAGGTCTACAAGGGCAAGAAGATCGCAAAGGGTGTCGCTCACCCTACCACCGTTTCGCCCAGCGCTTTCGTCACTCCCTACACTCCCCTCAAGTCCGATGCTGAGGAGGCCGCCGTCGAGCTCAAGGCTGCCGAGTGCATCAAGATCCAGCTCGGTGCTCAGATTGACGGTTTCGCTTCCATCGTCTGCGACTCGATCATTGTTCCTTCTTCCGAGGCCAACGCCAACGGTGAACTCGAGGGCCGCCAGGCTGACCTCGTTCTCGCCACTTACTACGCCAACGAGCTCCTTCTGAGAACTATGCTGCCTTCAGGACTTCTCGCCTCCGGCTCCGAGGAGGAGATCGCCAAGGCACGTGCACAGAAGCCTTACACCCAGGGCAAGATCACCCAGCTCCTTGAGAAGCTCGTCAAGAGCTACGACTGCAACCTCGTCGAGAACACCACCTGCTGGCAATTCGAGAGAAACGAGATTGAGGGCAAGAAGAAGATCATCTTGGCTCCCGGTGAGGGTGTCAGAGGTGACGGTCTGCCCGAGGTCGGCGAGGCCTGGGGTGTCGAGATGGGTGTCAGTTTGGGCACCGGTAAGGTCAAGTCGCTCGGCAACCGTGCCACTCTCCACCGCCGCACCACCACCACCTACGGCCTGAAGAGACCCAGCTCGAGAGCTACTCTGTCCGAGGTTGTCAAGAAGTTCGGTACTTTCCCCTTCTCTATCCGCCAGCTGGAGGACGAGCGCGCCGGCAAGGTCGGTGTCGTCGAGTGTGTTCGTGGTGGTGTTCTCCGCCAGTACGAGGTTATTGGTGACAAGGACAACGAGGCCGTCTGCCGTCTGTTCACCACTGTTGGTAAGTTTGCGTTGTATTTTTTTTTTTATAAAGCCTGCATTTTCTAACTGTGACAACAGCCGTCACCAAGAACGGTATCACCCGTTTCAGTGCTCCTCCTACTCCTGACCTTAGCAAGTTCAAGACCGACAAGAAGATCACCGACGAGGAGATCCTCAAGATCCTTGAGCAGCCTCTTGCCAAGGAGTCGAAGAACAAGAACAAGAAGAAGAAGAGCGCCACCAAGCAGGCTGAGACCACCGAGGCATAAATTCTCGCTCAGACGCAGAAGGATCGGAGACAGAGCTTGTGATGAAAGCTGAGCAGCCATACTGGAAGACGCCCAGCTGTGGAGACGCATCAGGATGGCATATGACGGCATGAACAGCAGAAGAAGACACGAGTCGGAACTGCTTACGGTGGGAAAGTCAAGGGGAAGAGACAGGAAAGGCATGCCAGGCACTAGTCGAGAGCAGATGGTAGTCAGATACGAGTGCCCATACTCAGCTCAAAGCAATATTACGCATCACGTCAGAGATAAATGAGCAGATCAAACGGGAAAGTGAATGGATTGCAAGTGAAAGTGATGATGATGGTTGACTGTTGAAGGGGCTGGTGTTTGGTCACCTTCCACCCTTGGCACGCCGACGAGATTCCTTGAAGCCGCACACCTCGACACGTCAAACACACCTTCCCGGGGCCTCGAAGTGGAGAGAGAGAGCGCAAGTCGACGCGAAGACTGGCTCAAGAGGAACGAGTAATCTACTGCATCTGGAAAGGGAGCCATTGCACGACCAAAAAAAAGTCATAGGCGTCCGTCGCGGCTTCAGCTTTCCACGCTCAAGATTCGACGCACCTGCCTCCCTACCCAACACCGCGACGTCGGCCAGGCGGATCCCTACGCACCCATATTGCAGACGAGAGGCACTTGTTGCCCAGAAAGAGCTATCAACAATAAGATGGATTCGACGCCATCGACGAGAAGCAGAAACCGCAGCCCCCGTGTGCCCCCAGCGTCGACCCAAAATCGCACCGTCACCCAGCCCCCTGCTCTGAATGGCTCTGCCCAGGACTGGATAGAACCGCCGCTCGCATCGCCCATCCCGAGTTTTGAAGACCATGGGGGAGGTCCGTATGGAGTCCTCGAGGACATGCAGGCCCTGGGCAGTCGACCGACAGCAAAGGTCAGAGGCAGAGTGAAGCCAGACGCTCCTAAGAAAAGCGCTCTAGGCAAATCTCTCGCCAATCCCACCGCCACTGCATCCAACCAGGCCACGCCAGAGCCAACCCCTGCACCCATGGACCCCCTGCCCGAACAACCTCTGGTCATTGTTGACGATGAGCGTGATGATGATTACACGCCTCGCCCCTCCAAAAAGCCCGCCAAAGCTCGTCTCTCACGCTCAGCTGCCAACACCGTCAAGGCCACTGCATCACCAAAACCCACCACACCTTCGATTGCAACCTCTGAGACTCCCGTGCCTTCTTCCGTTGCTACCCCCGCCGCCTCGGCCACACCGACTGCTGCCCCTAAGTCTAAGATTTCTGTCCAGATTGCTCGAGAAGCTGAGATCGTTAGACAACTCGAATTGTTTGATCAGGTCATTCCACTGCCATCGACAGAGGGACAACTGAATCTGTTTAATGTCGTGAAAGCTGCTGTCAGAAAGTCTATCGAGGTTGGAAATAAGTATCTCGGTCTCGCTATTCAGGAGGTCTATCTTGAAAGTTTCTCCAAACCGTGGTTGGTAGATCTGCTACAGGGCATTCTCGACCAAACCTCATCTCCTCAAGAAATTGCAGTCTTCAGAGAGCACATCTCCCAGGCCAAAAAGAAAATCAAGGCTCGAGAAAATGCTGTAAAAAAGAAGAAGGTTGCAAGTGAAGCCAAAAAAGATCCCTCACTGGCCCCTGAAATGGTTCCGCACCCTTCTATTGAGACTCAAGCGGTTCCGCGAAAACTCAAGATTTCACTGAAGAACTCGGGCAAGAAAGCAACGCAGAGCGTCACCAAGCCAGCCGAAACACCATCTCTTCCCCAATCCACAACCAAGCCGCGCACCTCGAGTGTTTCTAGCTCTTCGTCTTTATCTTCACTCACTAGCATCGAGGAAGAAATGCCCCTTGCTGAACCATTGCAGTCCTCGGCGCCTGTCGCTACTCCAGTCATGCTTGCGGCTCCTCCAGAGACAAACGGCGTCAAGCGCTCTTCTATGGAAGCTGGAAATGACGAAAAGGATCAGGAGTTCCAAGCAAAGAAACAGAGACTTGACCAAACAGTCAATCGTGATGCTCCCACAGAAGAGAGCCACATCCGACCAGATCTCCTGGCTATGTCCAGCGCGCACCAGAATCTGATTGTTCCGCCCGTGCAACTCACTGCGAATGGCACTCACAGCAGGGATATTCCAGCTGGTGGAGTATCGCCTCTGACGGACATGTCTTCGTCACTCTCGTCTGCATCTCGCGACAATACACCCAAGAGAGCTTCTATGCCTGCCAAGATGATGAAAAAGAAGGCCAAAACCAAGCACTCGTAAGTGACAACCCCTAATAGAATGCGCGCAGTAGACAAATCGGTGCCCACCACTAGTAAATATGAATACACAATGCTGACTGCTGCTGTGCACACAGGCCTGTCAAAAAGCAAGTGCCTGGGCAAAGTCCTGACGAGGACGGAACAAGCCGGAGAGCCAGCCCCAGCGGTCCTGATGTGAACGAAGAGGTACGAACTCCTTGCTATCATTTCTTCCCATCGCACTTGAAATCATCATTTGCTCATACAAAGAGATGCCTTTGCTGATTGCATCTGAATCACATGCATCATGAAATCGCTCTGCGAACAACTTCCACTAACACCCACATTCCAGTCTGACAACAACGACTTCTGCACAGCTTGCAACACCAGCGGATTTCTTCTTTGCTGTGACGGCTGCGACAGTTCATTCCATCTTCACTGTCTTGATCCTCCCCTGGGCCAAAGTGCACCCGAATTGAACGAGGCTTGGTATTGTTTCGGCTGTACCGCAAAGCGCGCACAGCCCCAGAGGCAGTCCCGTGGTCTCTTCGCTGCGTTGCTTCTCAACCTTGAAAAGCGTAATCCATCAAACTTTATGCTCCCACAGGACATCCGCGAATACTTTGATGGTGTCGCAACCGCTAAAGACGGCAAGTTCGTAGAGCAACTTGCTACAAAGACTCGGTAAGTCTATCTACATGCGTACCAGAGCCGCACCTCCACACGTGCTTCTCGAGTGAACTCCACGGATCAGCTATGCAACACAGAATATTGACTGACACGCTCAACAGAAGAGGAGCCGGATACGAAGAGCTGCCTGATCACTTCAAGACGAAGGATGCCAAAGGGCAAGCTATTCTATGCTACAATTGTTCGCTCTCGTCTCTTGGTCGGCGTGAGATCATCACTTGCGATCAGTGTAGCGCTCACTGGCACCTCGACTGTCTCGACCCGCCTCTTGCGAATGCTCCCTATCGTGACCATACTGGCAGAAAGATTCGCGACTGGCTCTGCCCCCTTCACGCTGATCATGTGCTTCGCCAGATGGAAGTGCCTCGTCTGGCTGACAGACAATTCCAAAGAGAGCGAAGAGTGAACATGCGCAGACCTCGTGCTGCAAAGGTCGTTGAAACTGCTCTCAGCCGCGGCTTCATCAACGATGGCGTGATCGAAATAGCTAATGACTCAAGCGAGGACGAGTCCGAGTTCGAGGAAATCGAAGTCGCTAGTACTGTGTATCGTCTTCCTGAGAAGGGCATCAAGCTCGATTTCATTGACAGAGTCAGACGGTAAGCACACGTACATCCTGTGTCAAACACTTTCTCTAACTGTATTGCAGAACCCGAGCCGCCGAACAGTACTACAATGATCGCCAGTCATACTCCCCTCCCAGCAAGAGAATCAAGGTCGAAGACCACAACGAAAAGGACAGCTTCTTCCGCCGTTCTTTCGCAGAGCAGCGCACTGCACTCGACTTGGTTGGTCTTGCCAATCAGCAAGCCGACCTTGACTTCAACGGAGATCAAGTCAGCAGCTTGCTTACTACTCTCATCGTAAGCTCTACTGTTTTTGCTCACTTTTTGACTTGTGTGACTGACTGTGTTCTGTAGGCCGAAGCGCCAGCCGATGTGGTTGAGCAGATGATCGAAGCGGAGAAGGCGGCCAAATCGTCCTCTGACACAACGGGTCCACCCTCGCCTCCAGCATCAGACCAACATACAGAGCAAAGCGTAGCACAACAGCGCAAGAGTCTGGAGCTACTTCAGACGCTCATTGCACGAAAGCTCGCTACCTTGCCAGATCAGTGATCGATTGAAATTCCGAGCGACTGCCCATCGTTCTATTCTTGATAGTCCGTTCACGACCATGGAGAACAACACTTCGTTGCTTCCGGACAAGGGGCAACTCGGCTGCGACCTCTTGTGAGCAAGCGACAAAACACTAGTAGGAGCTTCTGGAGACATTTTTCTCGTGCCATCAAGCTCGTTCGTTCATGGGTGGTGTCTTGCTTGCAGGACTCTTATCCCACTTTCAGGACAGTATCAACAGCGTATTCTTCTTTTCACATTCTTGCGGCATGGATGGTTAGGCGACCAAGGGGAAAACAAAACGGTTGTACTATAGCTAGTAATATGATCATTGGAAGGTGCACAACATGACCTGCGCTCTTGCCATCGCTGTTCCACAACTATTTCTCATCTTGTGTCTTTCCATGATGCGTGTTGGCAGATATTTCAATGCTTGTCGGTTCTCCATTCTGGCCCTTGTTGCTGTCGTGGCTTCTGCAACACACTTCGTAGCAGTCATTGTCTTCTCGCATCGAGACGGCTTCCACAACGTCATCTTCGCCGTGGAGTCAATTCGAGATCAACTCCTTAACTACGATAGGGTCTGGAGAACTCATGCAGACTGAAGGAGCAAGCTGCAATTTGACGATCGATGAAGTTTGATTCGGATTGCGTTACTGATACTCATACTCTGTTTTGATCTACTTATTGACGATCATGGATCTCGAGACCACCCTTCCGCAACATCCTCAGTGACTTCCGGTCTCCGCCGCCAGACTAAATCCAGTCTCCATTTTGCCCGCACCACCGTTCAACGTCGACCCATTCGACCCAAGACTAAACACCTTTTGCATATTCGGACTCATGGGACTCTGCCTACTGATATTGCTCTTCACAAGATGCAAATTCAATCCTTCCTCTCCATCCTCATGGAACGCAGCTCCCTTGCCAATCTTCTGCAGCGAGTCGCGCATGAGCATTTCATAGTATGCAGTGGCGAACAGAGTAGCAGGCACATTGACCAGAATCGCGATCCAGGAATAGGAGTGGTAGGAAAAGGCCTCGCGGCCAAAGAATATGGCGGCTACGATGCGGGTGCCGAGGTCACGAGCTAGGTTTGTGCTGATGGTGATGTCGGCGAAACCCCAGACCATTACTGAGTAGACTAGACCGATTGCCCAGGGAGCTACTTGAGGAGAAATGAATGGGTTGGCGGGGTCGAGGCAAGCCCAGAGAACGATACCGATGTAGGAGTCGACGAAGAATTCGATGAAGAAGAGGTAGCCGAGGTTGGTTTGTGCAGGGCCTGGGAAGGAGCAGAAGATGCTGGCGGGACCGCCGCTGAAGACTGTGCCTTTGCCGGCGGCGATGGTGGTGGCTGCATACTCGGCGATCTGGACGTGGTATTGGCCATAGACGAAGAGGCCTGCTATGAAGGCACCGAAGATTTGAGAGAAGATGTAGTAGGGGACTTTTTTCCAGGGGAATCCTTGCCATGTAGCGAAGCATATTGTCATTGCAGGGTTAAAGTGACTGCAAAAATGTTAGGCAATGGTCTATGTTGAAGCCTCTATGATCAGACTTACCCTCCTGATGTTGAGCCACAAGTGATGATGGCAAAGGCAATGCCAAAGCCGAATGCAAGACCAACCTGAAGCAGACTTCCAAACGCGGCATTCTCTGCACCCAGAGTAAAGGAAGCTGTTGCGGCGATGCCAGGATACACGTAGAAGAACACACCAGTGCTATTTGGTAGGTTAGTATGGAGGCATCCGTATGGGTCGTAGTGAGTATGGTTACGTACGCCTCGGCCATCATCTCACGAAGCCATCTCGGTCTTGCCCGCTCAAAGTCAAGTTTACGCTGAGAGACAGGCTTGACTGAAACGACATGACGCTCGTAGTGCTTTTGTATGGCCTTGAGACAAGTCAGAATCGATCGAGATCAGAGCAAGAAACATGACATACCTCTGTTGCACCCAGCTCAAGGTCGTTCGTGTGGAGTCTCTGCATGGGGTCAGACATGATTGCTGGGAGAAAATTGGGAGATGTCCAGAGGATCGATGGTATCTGCAACGTAGGGATGCATAGCCTCATATACCTCACCCTTACCGAGGTTACTGGTGTCTGATAATTGCTTCATCGTCGACTAGCCACCACGGAAAGAAGTGCTCGACGCCCTCGAGTTGAATGAGACATGCCAGACGGATCTGACGGATGCCTGCCTGCCGCGTTCGCCTCGCCAGGATCAACTACCTCCTGCACGAACGAACAGCGCGGCTCGAGATGTCCTTTTCCGGGGTCTCCAGATCGACACTTAGGTATCTGCCGTTAGAGTTGGATGACACGATACCGGATCCGCGGTACATATACGTGTATATGGGAAAGCATGGCTAAACGATCACAACATGTGCCAGTATGGTTTGTCGCGTGTCGGGCCAACCCTCTTGAGTGGTTTGAGTTTGTATAGGAATCACAAGGTGATTATAGAAACAAGCTCATCAAGAGACCATGACAAGCATCAGGCTTGACTGTCAAGAGCGCCGACATGTCTGTATCCGGCTAAGCTTGATACAACGGCGACATGGCTTGCGTAGGTGGAAAGAGGGGGAACGGTAGGGATTCGCTGAGATCGTTGATACCGGCATACAGATGTTGCAGGATGCCTCGGTATGCGGCTCAAGTGGCCAAACGATGTAGTACCTCACATGTTGTATCGAAAATAGACGGTTCGACGGAATTATTTCCACTCCAGATGATGTGCAATGATTGTCGTGAGGAGACCCCGCACGGCGTGGGGTACGATATCGTGGGGTAGCATCTCGCTCGGACTATTCGAGGATCCGGCTCCGTACCAAAAGTAGACACGAAGATGCCTGTAGGTAGGTAGGCAGACTGTAGTCAGTCATCGGTCAGCTCGGCTCAGCTCGGACTTGACGATAATGCATTTGGTCAAGTCTGATCGTTGTCTTTCGATAGTTTAGTTACCGGCACTTGCATCGGATCCATACTTCCTGCCTCATGCGCAAAGTCAAGAGTCTACAGGAATGCATAGTCCCTTTAGTAGACAGGAGGTATCCATCGAGAGTCGTAATTCAATCGGCTCTCTGTGGTCATTGGTACCGTCGTGAAAGGACTGTGCATTTTGATGGCTTTGGCTCCGCCTGCATGTTGTCGCGAGAGCGGAGTGGGAGTGATAAAGTTTAGCACACAGGGAAGATGCTTACCACTCTTACTCCAACTCGGTCCTTGCGGAGTACCTCTGGATGTGCCCTGTTGGACTGTTGGACTGTTTGGCTTGGGAGTAATCTGTAACCGTGAACTAACGACTAACGAAATGTAGGGCTCGACATGGAAAGAGCAGTGCGTTAGCAAATGCATTTGTAACAGGGGTATCTTGGATAAAAGCAAGGTGGTCATCATGTCATAGACCATGTGTGTTTCTCAACACGTCGTGTAGTAGTGTGGACACGCAAGCCATGGTTCTCGCTCGTCTTTACTTCTGGAGGGAAGTTGTCGGACATTCCTGATTCACTCCTCCTCGTCACTGGTAGCCTCATGGTTCTTCTTCTCGTACTTGAATCTGTCGAGCTTGCTCGTGGTAGGAGCAGCCTCGGTCTCTGGTTCGTAATCAGCTGGCTCAGGCTCAGCTTCATCAGGCTCTGACTTGGGGATCTTGGCTGACGAAGTTTCGACGACTTCGTCTTGGGCATAGTTTGGACGAGGAAGTTCTTGGCCTTGGGACTTCAAAGCTTCTTCAACCTCAGGCAGGATTCCCAGGAAAGCTGAGAATTGTTCGAGAGAAAGCGAGATGCCCTGAACAGGTTAGTATGTAACACAATGTCAAGAAGGTAAGTAGTGACCAACCTTCTTTCCTGGAAGCGTCTTGCCATCCTTCTCGTAGTACTCGCGAATGTTGATCTGCAAACTTGTATAAGAACTCAGATACCCGAGATGCTTCAGAGACGTAAACTCACTAGGTGCATTTTCTTGTACTCTGACAAGGTCACACGACGCTTCCCAGAGAGCTAAGCGATGGTCAGCGCGTATAACAGTCGACGCAGTCAAAAGACTAACCTCCCAATAAGGATTTCCATCATCATCAACTTGCTTGTCTTTGGAGATTGCCGTTTTGGCACGCTTGGACTGGGGAGCGTCTTCGACGAAACCGCCATCGGAATCGTAGTCATCGGCCTTGCTGGCACGCTTCTTAGATTTTGGAGGCATAATTGCGATGGGTTTTGAGAAAACATGCAAGATTGAGAGACGTGAGCTGGAAGACGTGCACAAACGCGTCGATGTCCTGGAGCCAAGACTTGCTTTAGAACGCAGTGGCACCTCTCAGAGAACACATGCAGCTTCCCTATTGGGAGTTTACATTCTATTGCTAGTTACCGAGCATCACAGATCGATTTCAGCTGCAAGACTGACAATAGTGAGATTGACCTGATCCGAGATCTGTCTTTTCATCCCGTTCCGAGCGGCTTTAGACCTTGTCTACACTCACCTTGAGGTTGCTTGCTGAGACGTTGTGTTGCATAGGAAAGTGTCTACGTTCACTATTATATCTAGGTAGCTTTGGGTCATCAAGAGCAACAATCATTGGAACAAAACACAATCGCTCATCCAAAACTCACATCAAATCCGTGTAGGTGCAGGTAATTAGACACGGCGACGGCTCGTTACGCGACAGCCTTTCAGAGGCCGAGTCTTCAAGACTAAGACACATACCATTGCCACCGATAATGATGACGAGCACATCATGAATGGGCAAGACGTCACACCAGACGACGGCAACGAAAGCGATTATGGATCAGAGTTTGGGACAGACGACGAAGCAACCCTCTCAGTCCTCCTCACAGCTACCTCGCAGCCTTCGACGTCGATAAGCGACCATGCTTCAATCTTGCCGGACACTTCCTCGTTGTCGCCATTTGCCAGAGGCACGCGGCGCAAATATGTCGACGACAAGGGCATTACCTTTGAGATGGTCTCGCGCGATGGTCCCGTCGGCGAAGCCTCAATCGAGATCGAATACGACGAGCACAACCGCCTCTCTTTCTCCCGTACGTCCTGATGCTACCGCCAATTGATTGTCGGGCTGACCGCTGACAACAGCGCTTTGCAGCTCGCCCTGACGCCGTTCGATTGTCCGTAACATCACGCGAAGCAAATGCCGAACCAGAACAACCAGATCCCTTGGACACGCGATCTCCAATTGAACGATTTCGCACGCCTCCGAAGAAGCCCCTCTCGGTTACCGACATAGTATCGCCTGCCTGGTGCGAACTCCAGTACTGGTACAGCTTGACCAAGTATGGCAGGGTTCGCCGCACAGCAGCCATGAAGCAGGGCTCTTCGGTACACAAGGTTCTGGAAGAACAGGCTGCGACCACCCTGCCTATCGACACGATACGCCTACTTGTTGAGAGGATCTTACAGGAAGAATTGAAGGCTGTCGTGCCTGTCGAGACGGTGAACTCGGTTGTGCAAAAGGCCCTGGAGCAAGAAAAACGCACCGCTGTGCCTCTGGATGTTGTCGGAGGTTTGGTACACCAAGTCTTAGAGAAGGGCAAACTCGACCCTGTCGCCGTCAATACCGTGAGCGAGGCAGCACACAAAGTCACTGGCGCACAAGTACAAAAGGCTGTCTCTGTAGAAGTTGAGACCAAAGAAGATGCTTTCGGTTTGAAGATCTGGAACATCATACAGAACCTACGGACTCTGAGGACCACCGGACAAGCTCGCGAGTTCGAAACATGGGCTGTCATCGAAGGTCAAGTTGTTAATGGTATAATCGACGAGCTCAGCTACGAATGTCCTGACGAGAATCTTGAGGCAGATGTGGCTCAACAAAAGGAAACAAAGCCCAAAAGAGGTAGACCCAAGAAGCAGAAGGTTGCTCTTGAAAATCAGCCAAACTTGGACACTTTCTTCAGCGGCTCTCAAACAGCCAAAGACCATGAGAAATCGTGGCTAGGCAACCCTCATGCCAATCGCAGGATATACATCAAGGATGTGAAAACTCGTGGTTCGAAGAGCATGCCCAAGGGCGAAGCGTCTTTCCGGCCTACATCGATGCAGCTGATGATGTATCATCGGATGCTTTCACTACTGGCTTCGAACTCGGTACCAGCTGAACAAGTTTTTGCTCGCTATGCCCTTGATAGCGATGCTGGTTTCAGCGACATGTTCCTCGCTCAGCTCGGCAGTATTGAATCTGAACATGGCGCCGAAGCAGCTGAGCAAGCAGAGATGTCTGCTGAAGATCCGATCGATGAGTTGCTTGCTCACAATAGCCTGGAGAAACTCTGGACGTTGATGATCTCGGAATTTCAGCTCGCAATACCATTCTCCACTAAACCATCAACGCCATCTCCCATCGGCGATATTCTCATGGCCGAATATAGAGCATCTGGTAGTGGTTCCGTGATAGGATCGAAGAGCTTTGTCTACGATTCAGATGTCCTGGACGCCTACCTGAAAAAGACCATGGCCTGGTGGAACGGCGAGCGGATGCCGAACGGCGTAGAGATCGAAGAGGCTTTCAAATGTCGAATGTGTGAGTTTGCCGAAGTGTGCGGCTGGCGCAAGGACAAAGTTGAGGAAGGCGTTCGCAAGGCCAGGCTTCGCAAAGAAGGCAAGAAGAAGAGCGACGTTTAATCGCATCTCAACCTTGCTCAGCTGAGGCTCTGCGTATTACGATTACGATCACGATTGCATGAATGAGATTATCCACCAAGAAGCGTTGCTATACGGATTCACGGAACGGACTTGGGTCCTATCTGTGATATGCTCAAGTCATGTGTACCGACCGGACTCGTGGTATCGTTGGACGTCAAATATCGGGGGATGAAAGAGACGCCCTCTAGATGCAAACGTGTGTACCAATGTAGCCATGCAGTCTTAGGGTTCGGTATGCCATGACATGCATGGCGGGTGAAGATGTAGGGCTGCGTTTGATTGTCACGAATATATCAGCTCACATGGGCGGAGAATGCTCGGTCCGTACCGAACGACCATATTCACTGGCAACGAAGATGATGGAGAGATGAATTCATGTACAATTTTAAGATTGCGCAAGCTGAAGAATCTGAGTACATGAAAAGGACGGTGCATCCGCTCAGATCGAAATGAAGAGGATCTGGAGTGGCTTGGAGGATCATGCGATTTGCAGCTGACGGTCAGAGAATACGTTAAAGCCTTGGACAAAGGGGGGCATTGACCTCCACCATCGAGATAGAAGACAGCACATAGTCGACAAATGGCAATTCATACCGACCGAGTTCGCGATCTGTCTACAAACGTGCGGCAGTGTCAATGTCAATGTGTAGCTGTAGCAAAGCACGAGCTCGCTTGATTCACAAAGATCTTGGTTCTAAGTGTTGACCTCGCTGGCATCTTTCCTTATTGGGTCTACTTCTTGCACTGCTATAGCTGAAAGTTGGTTTTAGTCTCCTAGCAACATGTATAGGCTGGCGAGAGAAGGCGGTGGGCAATTGGTACACGCATCCACAGTGCTGGGTTTCAAGGCACTCACTCGACCTCCACCTCTTTGTAACAATTTTCGATCTTCAAAGTCTGACCCCTTATGTGGAGACCGTAGTTGTTGGATGCTGGGGCAACAGAACAGACAATCGTCTCTCCTTTCAGCAATGCTCATCTTCTTGCACCGCCCTTTCCGTGGGTTCGCTGGGCATTTGGTTGCCATGCTTGCCTTGACGCCTAATGGGAGGAAGCTCGTACCTGCTGTCGAGTGGTACTGCCACGCCATCTCCCCCACAAGCATCTAAGCTCTCGGGTATTACTAGTTGGTGTCGGTTGATCAGCAAGCATAAGATAGAGTTTATGTTTCTTTGACATTATACAACTGCACGCGGTTTGACTTTTTGTCAAAGGATGATCAAAGCGGAGGAGGAACAGCGGAGTAGTCGCCGTAAAAAGTAAACAAACACATCGAGACTTTCGAGATGCAAAGGAACACCGCACCACCAACGTCTCTACATACCCAGATCTCTGAAATCTTGGTTGAAGCAAACGTGGCTTGGTCTCTCATTTCTCCAACATTCGATGGTCGAGAGCGGGCAGTGTAGTAAGGCCGACCAGGCCCAGGGTCACAAAGTCTCAAGAGCCTAGAGGGCTTGACCTTCAAGGATCGACTGCAGGTCTCCCTTGGGACCTGCAGCAGTGCAGCGAGGAGCCGGCCGGCGGTGAAGACAAAGGAGAGAGTGACAGGAGGCGCACGGTGCGGTCTGGGGGTGGGAAGTGGATTCGTAGACTCGACCTTTTCTTGCTTTAGGCGCGCCGGAAGTGGGCGTTCGCGCCTTGAACTTTTTGGCCCTCTTCCTTTCCACGAGGGTGATCGTGGGCCAACTACTGTCGGACAATCGGAAATAAGAGTAGGCTACCATGTTGCTGGCTGGACGAACATGTCAAGTGGCTTTCTCGAGTCGTGAGTAGAAATTGTGAACAAACGTTGAGGAAATCATCAAGTGCAAGATGTGGATTGCGAGTCAGTGGTCAAGAGCATTGAGGAGATATTCAAATGTGCAGGGCATTGAGTCCCGCAAAGATCCCCTTTTCCAATCTTGGTTGCCCGGGTTCAATTGTACGCCAGCTATGCAGCTACATAGCTAGACCCGTTGTATAAATCAAGATACTTTGTCGAGTCAAAATCAAGTTGAAGGGGTTCGAGGTTCGAACCATCCCAGGGTGTCGGGTACAACGTTGTGTGTAGGTACGTATATCTCGCGAACGGTACGGCAGTAACCTCCACCCTTTCATGACCGTTTGTCCAAGAGCAAGCTCCTGGTTTCAGAGAGCTCCGTTTGTATTAATAGACAATCGGACAATGGTGATGGTTGAACACGATGCGAGAGTCTTGCAACTCCAATCTCACAAGCGGGCAACGGAAGGTCTTGTCCAGGGCGGTGAAACGCAAGTTGACTTGGAATACTGCTTAGCTAGTTCCAGCAACCCTATCATGTGAGGTCTGGCGCTAATTATCGCACATCTCGATCTACTGACCCCTCGGATATTTACAGTGGTCAAGGAGCAAGCTTGAGCTTCGAGAGGACAGGGCAAGGTATAATGAGGGGCTAACGGCAATGCAGCGCTCAGCTGTAGCGGACGGTAGAGGAACAAAGTGGCTAGTGAATAGTGAGCCGGTGCAGTGCTAGCTGCTAGCATTGTGCAAGGAGAAGATGTGCAGGAGAATGTAGTCATATGTGAAAAATGCTTTTTGCATTGATTGTTATTCGGTTTGTTTGTTTATACCGTGCAGGGACCACACAGCTCTCGGCTGATCCAAGTCTGAGCACGCCTCGACACCAGACGGCGGTGGAGTTGACGTGGGTGAAGCAGACGGACCAGATTTGGGCGGTGTCAAAAGAGATTTGGTCGTCATCGTGTTCGTTATGCAGATGGATGGGCGGCATCAGATGTGGGTTTTGCATGATGTTTATGATTGAGGTTTGGACTTTGAACGGCTTGCGGCTTGGTCAATGTGGTCAGTGCGGTCCGTGCACTTGTCGCGATC
>Ga0058697_10000126_pt1 | contig 38399 bp, 37 predicted proteins | sample AgamicAsMae_FD_66619 | JGI IMG/M metagenome (GOLD analysis project Ga0058697, IMG submission 66619) | Agave microbial communities from Guanajuato, Mexico - As.Ma.e | ecosystem: Host-associated > Plants > Phyllosphere > Phylloplane/Leaf | place: Guanajuato, Mexico | collected 2012-06-04
ATGGCTCGGCTCTTCTTCCATCACGACGCCCTCGCAGACGACGACTTGCTGACGTCGTTTCGGCGCAGTGTCGCGCTCGCGCAGGCCACCCTCGCCGCCGGCGGCGCGATCAACATCACCCTTCAGGCGCTCGGATCGAAGGTGCTCGAGCAGCATCCCAACCTGATCAAGCAATTCGCCGAGGAGCTCGTGCACCTCGTCCAGCAGGCTGGAGTCGACAAGCTCCGGTGGGTGACGCTGCGGAACGAGCCCAACGGCAGCTCCCCGATGGACAAGGATCTCTATGCGCAGGTGTACAGGGACCTGGACGCGGAGCTGACGCGTGCGGGCGTGCGCCCGCAACTCCGGTTCATGGGAGGCGATCTCCTCCTCCCCGGCCAGCAAGCGTGGTTCGACTTCATCGCGGCCAACATCGCCGATCTTCTCGACGCCTACTCGATCCACGTCTACTGGGACTACCGCAGCCCGGCCAAGATCGACGACCGCCTTCGAGGAGTGCGCCGGATCGTGAACGGCCTCGGCGCCGCCAAGCGCCCGCTCTACGTGATGGAGTACGGGGCGCGCGGGATCAGGGCTGACGGCGAGGAGGAGCCGGGCCACACCGTAGACGGCAGGCCCGTCACCGAGACGAACGAAAACGCGTTTCAGCGAGCCTGGTTCGTGCTCGAATCCGTGAAGCAAGGCTTTCGCGGCACAGCCTCTTGGGACGCCTACTTCGCCAAGTACGACAGGAACGTGCTCCAGCACTACTCACTGATCGGGCCGCCACCGGACTGGGGTCGCAGGCCCGCGTTTCGCGCGCTTCGGTTGCTCGTCAAGGCGGTCCGGCCCGGCTGGAAGGGCGTCAACGTCCTTGGTCTCTCGGACACGCAGCGGGTCGTCGGCTTCACCGGCGAGGGGAACGACCTCACCATCGCCGGCCTGGACACGGCCGGTGCCGCGCTGGCCGGAGCCTCGTCGCAGCAAGCGAGCTACGTGATCCAGGGAGTGCCGGCGAACACCTCGTTCGGACTGTGGTTCTGGAACCACGAGGGCGACGGCATGAACTCCTTTGACGGCAGCGCACGGAGCGACGGGCAGGGACGAGTCTCGATCCAGGCCCCACTCCAGAGCCTCTTCGTCCTGACGACGCTGCCTCGCCCCTAGGGCGCTCGTTCGTCTCCTGGCCGTGGGGGAGTTGGCCACCCCGCCGGTTTTGGGAACCGGAGATCGCAGGTTCGACTCCTGCCGGTCAGACTCGTCGCGCGGTAGAGGAGCGGTTGTCCTCGCGAGCCTCATGAGCTCGAGATCGTGGGTTCGAATCCCACCCGCGCTATTTGCCGCGCGAAGTCCGCTCCGGCTTCGCCGGAGCATGACGACTTCGCGCGGATTCCAGGCGGCGGCGACTTGGGGGCGTAGCTCAGACAGGAACAAGAGCACTCGGTTGTCAGGCGAGAGGCCGCCGGTTCGAGTCCGGTCGTCCCCGCTTCGTCTTCATGGTGGCCGTGGTGTAAGCGGCGAGCACCCGAGGTTGTGAGCCTCGCGGTACCGGTTCGAGTCCGGTCGGTCACCCCTCCAAGGCAGTCGCGATCCTGCGGACGCTGAGCAGCGGTGAGCTCAACGGGCTGTAACCCCGCCGCCTCGTGCTGTGGTGGTTCGACTCCACCCGTCCGCATCCGGGGGATGAAGCTCTGGTGGCAGAGTGCCTCGCTTGCACCGAGGAGGAGCGGGTTCGACTCCCGCCGTCTCCACCTCTCGCCTCCGTAGTGTCAACGGCAAGCACGCGCCCTTTGTACGGCCGAGGTGCGGGTTCGACTCCTGCCGGAGGCTCCTCCTTAGGCCCGTGGTGTAAGCGGGAGCACGGCGAGCTCCAACCTCGCCGGTCCGGGTTCGAGTCCTGGCGGGCCTGTCGTCGCGGGCCGAAGCGGTCCGGTTCTCTGGCATGGCCGTTCGAATCGGCACCCGGTCTGCATCGCCACGACCGCGACGTCTTCTTCTGCTGCGGGCCGAAACGGTCCGGTTATCGACTCCTCATCGACAGGACGCGGGTTCGAGTCCCGCCCGGAGCGCTCGTGCTCCGGTAGCTCAGCTGGATAGAGCAGTTCCGGGCTGTGCCACCACGACCGCAGCAGATCTCTACGACCGCAGTGCTCCTGTTCGCTGCGGGCCGAAGTAGGACGGTTTTCGGGGAGAGCGCCCGGCGCAGGCCGGGAGGTCGGCGCGTTCGAGTCGCGCCCGGAGCTCGCAGCTCCGTAGCTCAGTCACTCCGTTCTGCGACGCCACGACCGCAGCTTCCCAACGCGTTCGAAAGGAGGGTCGCGATGTCCTACCTGACGCAGTACACGCTGTCGTGTCCGACGGCGGCCCGGCCCGACCGACGTGGGGTGCGCGTCGACGAGCGCACGCGCCTGAACCGGCCGGCGTTCGACGGTGGCGCCCACGTGCGCGTCTTCGTCGAGGACACCTCGAACCGGAAGCTGCGCCGCCGGCTCCCGTCGCCGCGCCTGCGCCTGCGGATCGCCGACTGCGCCAACCAGGTCAACCTCGAGTTCTCGGTCGACACGGCCGAGCTGCGCGAGAACTCGCTGTACAAGATCGAGACGCTGATCACGGCGCTCGAGCGCTTCCGCGCCGGCCTGGTCGCGGAGGTGGAGCTGCGGGCGCTGCGCGAGCAGGCTCGCCGGACACGAGTAGCTGCGGGCCGGAGCGGCCCGGTTATCGGAACCTGATCGCTCGAAAGAGCACAGGGGCGAGGAATCGCCACCGGTCTCGCACGCCACGACCACAGCTCATGAACCAGCAAACAGAAACCGAAAGGAGGTGGAAGATGTCGTACCTGAAGCGTCAGGGCACGCGGCGCGTGCCGCAGCGGGCGCCGATTCCCGGCTCGGATCAGGTGCCGAACAGCGCCGGCGGCTTTGCCTGGGCGGTCGACGACTGGACGCGGCTGCGCCGCTTCCTGATCCTCGGCTCGGAGGGCGGCAGCTACTACGCCTCGGAGTGGACGCTCACGCGCGAGAACGCGCAGGCGCTCGAGCGCTGCCTCGCCGAGGACGGCCCGCGGGCGGTGGCCGAGATCGTCCGCGTCAGCGACGAGGGGCGGGCGCCGAAGAACGACCCGGCGATCTTCGCGCTGGCGATGGCGGCCGGTGTCGGTGACGAGCCGACGCGGCGCTCGGCGCTGGAGGCGCTGCCGCAGGTCTGCCGCACCGGCACGCACCTGTTTCAGTTCGCGACCTTCGTCGAGGGCTTCCGCGGCTGGGGCCGCTCGCTGCGGCGCGCAGTCGGCCGCTGGTACGCCGCCCGGCCGGTGGAGGCGATCGCCTACCAGGCGGTCAAGTACCGCCAGCGAGAGGGCGTCACGCACCGCGACCTGCTGCGGCTGGCGCACCCGGCGGAGCAGGTGAGCGCGGGCAACCCGACGCTCGAGGTCACGGGCGACCACGCTCGCCTCTTCGAGTGGATCGTCCGAGGAGGCGAGACGGATGGTCTACCGCGTGTGGTCGAGGGCTTCGTGCGGGCCCAGACGGCGGCGACGCCGACGGACACGGCCGCGCTCGTCCGCGAGTTCGGCCTGCCGCGCGAGGCGGTCCGGAGCGAGCACCTCACCGAGGCAGTCGTCTGGGAGGCGCTGCTCGAGGACATGCCGATGACGGCGGCAATCCGCAACCTGGCGACGATGACGCGCGTCGGCGTGCTCGCGCCGGCCTCGGACGGCACGGCGAAGGTCGTCGCGCTGCTCGCCCATGGCGAGCGCATCCGTCGCGCGCGGGTGCACCCGATCGCGCTGCTGGCGGCGCTGCGCACGTACGCGGCGGGTCGCGGCGCCCGCGGCCGGAACGAGTGGAAGCCGGTGCGCGAGGTCGTGGACGCCCTCGACGCCGCCTTCTACACCGCGTTCGGCAACGTCGAGCCGGCCGGCAAGCGACTGCTGCTCGCGCTCGACGTCTCCGGCTCGATGACCTCGGGCTGGGTCGCAGGCGTCCCGACTCTGACCCCGCGGGATGCCTCGGCGGCGCTCGCGCTGGTGACCGCGGCGACGGAGTCGCACTACGAGACGGTCGGCTTCTTCGCCGGCAAGCGCGGCTGGAAGTCGCGCACGAAGAGCCAGTGGGGCTTCGGCGAGCAGGGTCTGACCCCGCTCGCGATCAGCCCGCGGCAGCGGCTCGACGACGCCGTGAAGACGATCTCCGACCTGCCGTTCGGCGGCACCGACTGCGCGCTGCCGATGCTGTACGCGCAGGCGCAGGGCCGGGAGATCGACACGTTCGTGATCTACACCGACTCCGAGGCCTGGGCGGGCGACGTCCACCCGGCCCAGGCTCTGCGCGACTACCGGCAGGCGTCAGGTATCGACGCCCGCTTGGTGGTCGTCGGCATGGTCTCGAACGGCTTCTCGATCGCCGACCCGGCCGACGCGGGGATGCTCGACGTCGTCGGCTTCGACACGGCGACGCCGCAGCTCGTCTCCGACTTCGCCCGCGGCGCTCTCTGACCAAGGGGGCGTCCGCGAGGCGCCCTACGACAGAGAGAGGAGCGGGAGATGCATTTGCACCTCGTGCGGGTCGCCGCGCGGCCGAAGCGGCCGTTCCGACCCGCGAAGGTCGTCGTCCTCGAAACGCGCCGGAAGGCGCGGCTCGAGGCGGCGCGCCCCGAGCGGCAGCCTCCGCGGCCCGCCGCGTGAAGGGCGACCGGAGGGCGCCTCGCCGAGCTGTCCAGGCGGGGCGCCAGAGTCTCGAGCAACGACAGAAGGAGGTGTGCCTTGGATTCGCAGGAGATCGTCGAGCGCGGCACGATCCTTCGTGCGACGGTCGGCTCGACCGTCCACGGCCTTCACCACGGCGGCCAGGACGACCGCGACGAGATGGCCGTCTTCATCGAGCCTCCCGAGTACCTGCTCGGACTCGCACGTGCGTGCGGCATCCGCGGCGGGCTCTATGGCTTCGAGCACTACGTCGAGCGGACGCAGCCGGAAGGCGTGCGGTCGGGGCCGGGCGACCTCGACCTCGTGGCCTACAACCTGCGGAAGTACGTCCGTCTGGCGCTCAAGGGCCACCCGACGATCCTGCTCCTCCTCTTCGTTCCGAACGAGTTCGTGCTCGGCAAGACGAAGCTGGGCGACGAGCTGCGTGCGCTCCGAGAGGCGCTTCTCTCGCGCCGGGCCGGACGAGGGTACCTGGGCTACCTGCGCGGTCAGAAGGAACGCCTTCTTGGAACGCGCGGGCAGAAGCGCGTCAACCGGCCGGAGCTCGTTCAGGCCCACGGCTTCGACACGAAGTACGCGATGCATGCCGCGCGGCTCGGCTACCAGGGGCTCGAGCTGCTCGAGACAGGCTGGCTTACGCTGCCAATGCCCGAGCCGGAGCGCTCGCGCGCGATAGCGATCCGCACCGGCAAGCGCACGTTCGAGGAGACGATCGCCGAGATCGAGGAGGTCGAGCAGCGCCTGGCGGAGGCGCTCGAGCGGACATCGCTTCCGCCGCAGCCCGATCGTCCGGCGGTCGATCGCTTCCTCGTCCGGGCCTATCGGCGCGCCTGGGGTTGGCGCTAGCCGCGGGAAACGTGCGGGCGTGGCGGAACTGGCGAGACGCACCGGCCTCAGAAGCCGGCGGGCTTCGGCCCATGGGGGTTCGACTCCCTCCGCCCGCACCACCAACCGGAAACCCGCCTCCGTAGCTCAGTGGAAGAGCGCCGGGCTTCGAACCCGGGCGCAGAGGTTCGACTCCTCTCGGGGGCTCTTCACGACATCGTGGCCGAGCGGGGAGGCGCGCGCCTGCAAAGCGTGGTACGGCGGTTCGAGTCCGCCCGGTGTCTTACCGACAGAATGGAAAGGAGGAATCGATGAGCACGATCAAGACGTTCGGCTCCGTCGACGAGCGGAGCCTGAAGCAGCTCGAGCGGTGCATGCAGGCGGGAGACGCCGAGTTCGGCGTGCTCTGCGCCGACCATCACCCGGGGTACTCGCAGCCGATCGGCGGTGGCATCGCGTACGAGGGCTACGTGTCGCCTTCGGGCGTCGGCTACGACATCGGCTGCGGCAACAAGGCGGTCCAGACGGAGCTGCCGGCGGCCGAGGTCGACGTGCCGGCGGTGATGCGCGAGATCACGCGCCGGATCTCGTTCGGCATGGGCGTTCCGGCACAGAAGCGGGTCGACCATCCGGTGCTGGACAAGATCCGCAACGCGGACTTCGGACCGCAGCGCAAGCTGGCGCAGCTGGCCGAGTCGCAGCTCGGCACCGTCGGCTCGGGCAACCACTACGTCAACCTGATGCAGGACGAGCAGGGCCGGATCTGGGTCGGCGTCCACTTCGGCTCGCGCGGTTTCGGCCACAAGACCGCCTCCGGCTTCCTGGCGCTCGCGGCGGGGCTCGACTTCGAGGCGCGGGCGCGCGAGGGCGAGATGGACTCGCCGCCGGTGCTCTTCGAGGTCGGCTCGGAGCTCGGCGAGTCGTACGTCGCTGCGATGGAGCTGGCCGGCGAGTACGCCTACGCCGGTCGCGACGTAGTGGTGGACAAGGTGCTGGAGATCCTCGGCGCCGAGGCGACGCACGAGGTGCACAACCACCACAACTTCGCGTGGCGGGAGGAGCACTTCGGTCGCACTTACTGGGTGATCCGGAAGGGCTGCACGCCGGCCCGCCCGGGTCAGGAGGGCTTTGTCGGCGGCTCGATGGGCGACGAGTCGGTCATCCTCGAGGGCGTCGAGTCGGCCGAGAACGAGCAGGCCCTCTTCTCGACCGTGCACGGCGCCGGCCGCGTGATGAGCCGCTCGCAGGCCGCGGGCCGGATCCGGCGCGCGACGGTGCGGGAGTGCACGATGCGCGACTGCGACTTCTCCGTGCCCGCGAAGGAGTACAGCGGCCAGACGTGCCCCGAGCACGGGACGAAGCTCCGCAAGGTGCGTCGCGAGCTCCAGCTCAAGCCGGGGCTCGTGGACTGGCCGGCGGTGCAGGCGCGGCTGCGCGAGCAGGGCATCGTGCTCGTCGGCGGCGGCGCGGACGAGGCACCGGAGGTGTACAAGCGCCTGCCGGACGTGCTCGCCGCCCACGGCGAGACGATCCGCGTGAAGCACACGCTCCGCCCGCTCGGCGTCGCGATGGCCGGTCGCGACGTCCACGACCCGTACAAGGACTGAGGGCCGCGCGAGCGGCCCTCAGTCGTTTGCGAAGACGCGATAGCTACGGGCACCGCTTGGGGCGTTCCGGCCTTGCGGGCGGACCGGAAGCACCCCGCACAGCCGTCTCGATCGAGTCAGCCGCAGGCTCAGGGGGGTCATGCTCCCATAGTCGAATAGGCGTCCAGCCGAGCTCCCGCAACTTCTCGTCCGTGTCTGTGTCGCGGCGGCGGTTGCCTTCGATCTTCGTTCGCCACCACTGAGCGTTCTGCTTCGGCCAGGTGCCATGTTCAGGGCACCCGTGCCAGAAGCAGCCATCTACAAAGACGGCGATTCGGAGCCGCGGGAACGCGATGTCGGCGCGGCGGCGGAACTGCGGTAGGGGGAAGTGGACTCGGAAGCGAAGCCCGCGGCGGTGGAGTTCCGAACGGAGCGCGAGTTCGGCAGCGGTGTCGCGTTGCCGCTGTGACTTCATCCGACGCAGAGCGTCTGGCGACGAGGCTGCGGGGGTACCACGTTCGGCCACCGTCCCCAGTCTAGGAGCGACCGCCTCAGATCGACTTGAAGGTGGTGTCGTACTCGTTCGCGACGCGGGTGATCATGTTGTCGTAATAGAAGATGTCTCCACGTGATGGCGCCGGTGGCGCTGAGACCCGAGAGACCGGAGTTTTGCCGTCGTTCGTGGCGGTGATGACGATGATGCCGAGGCCGTCGTAGCCCTCGGTCGCACTGCCCGTCCGACGCGGGATCTCCTTCACCTTTGCGACAACGGCCGCGGCTGCGGCTGGCTGTGAATGCTTCGACACCATGACTGTCGCGCCTGGCGTCTTGTTCAGGTCCGGACTCACGAACGTGGCGGCGGCGTTCACCATGACGAGCCCGACCGCGAGCGCTTGCCGCGAGGCTCCGTGAACGGTCTGGTGGCTCGAATTGAGCTCGTCGTAGAGGCGCGGTAGCGCCTTTACGTGCTCCGTCATTGCCGCCTTCGCTTCGAGGGCCATCAAAACGGCGCCGACAGGTGCGCGCCGGAGCTCGGGCAGGGATGTCAGCTTCGCCGTCTGCGCCGGATTGAGTACGACGTGGTAGCGCTGCGCGAGGTCCGCAAGCGTTTCCTTGGTCGCTAGCCCCGACGGTCGGGCAATGACGAGGTCGAGCACCTTCTTCCGTCCGGTGGCGAAGTCGCGGAGCTCGTGGTTGATGCCGAACACGATCTTGCCGCTGGTCGCGTGCCTGCGCATTAGCGCGCTCTGCTGGAGGAGATCGAAGAGGACGGCCCAGCACGCGACCTTGCTGTGGAGGTCCGAGCGCGAGTGGTACTGCCAGGGTGCCCTAGAAGGGCCGCGGGCGTGTGGCACCGACAAGCTCGCGGCGATGATGTCGGGCCCGTCCACGGCACTATCTTCCTACGCCGCTCGGTTGGCGGGTCCTGCCAGCGCGGGTTCAGCGCTTGCGCCGACTAAACGAAAAGCGGCTCCGCCCGAACCATCGCTAGGTGCGCCGCAACGTCGTCGAGGAACCCGTCCGGGAAGTTGAGCGACGACTCATCTGCTCGGCGCAAGAACCCCGCGGTTGCACGCTCGGAGAGAGGCGAAGGATCAAAACCGAGGAACTCCGCAAGGTGTTGATACTCGTGCCTCACAGGCCATGTCGAGAGATCAGCTCGGCTGACGCGCCCATGCGTGCCCCACGCGGCCTTCGGCCACGGCGCCCCCACCGGCAACGGCTCATCGTGACTCGCGTCGTACGGCTGAGGATTGTGCAGCCGCTCCCCGACCCACCGCGCGACGGGGACGCTGACGGCGTTGCCCACGAGCTTCCAGCGGAAGCCCTGGCGCCGGCCGCCAGTGCGGGCGGGCGCCGTCCAGTCAGGGTCGAACCCTTGCAGGCGCTCAGCGTCGCGTAGGTCGGGCGTCGCGATCAGCCCGTTCGCGAAGCGGATCGCGGGAGCAGACGGTATGCCGATCGTCGAACCGCCCTTGAGCGTCGGAATCGCGTCGATGGCCCAGCCGAGGCCGCGGATGCCCTCGGTCCAGTAAAAGCCACAGGCGACCCCAGAGGCGTCCGGCCACTCAGGCTCTCCCTCGTCGCCCACGAATAGTACCTCTCTCGGATCCTCGGTCCGGGAGGCAAGGAGGATCACGCGCTGGCGGCGCTGTGGGAGCCCAAACGCACGTGTATCGACGACGCGATACGCCCAACTGAAGCCGAGCGTCTCGAGCGAACTTGTGAGGAATCGCATCGCTGCGCCGCGATTGAGCTGAAGCATGAAGGGGACGTTCTCGAGGAGTAGCCATCGCGGGTTGCTCTTCTCGACGAGGCGGAAGACTTCGGCTACGAGGCCCGAGTTCGTTCCGCGGATGCCGGCGGTACGGCCCGCTTGGCTGAGGTCCTGGCAAGGGAAGCCAGCGGCGCAGATTCCGACGTCTGGGATCGACTCGAGCTCGCGGACGTCCGGCGTGAGTGGAATTTCGGGGAAGTGCTCCCGAAGGACCTGTTGTGCGGCCGGCTCGATTTCGCAGAGCAGGACGGTATGGTGGCCGGCGGCGTGCAGACCGACCTCGATCCCACCGATGCCGGCGAACAAGCCGACAACGGTGAGGGGTTCGCGCGGGCTAGTTGCCGGCTCTCGGAGCTTGAGAGTCACCTCGGCGATGCTAGGGGGGCCCGCGGACGGCCTTGCGCCAGCCACATGCCCCTTTCGGCCAGCTGTGGCACGGTCGTTGCGAAGCCGGCACAAAAGGGCTACTACGGGAAACTCATGCGAACGAGAACCGCGCATGCCGGCGGCGCGCGCAGCACGGGATTCGCTCAGCGCCCTCCGGTGCCACGACTGGCGGGCGCCCGGCCAGCCGCAACGGATGGGCACGGTTCCTGAAGGCGCACTCCTGGGAGGAGTACACCGCCTCGCATCTCGGCCTTACCGAGGGCGCGGCCGAGGAGACGAAGGCCCGCTACGCGTTCGTCTACGGCGATTTCCGCCGTCTGCACCGGATGGGGCTCATCGCCTGCCACTACCGTGCCGCGGAGTGGCGGCACAAGGAGATCGAGCTTGCAGCACACGAGCTCCTGCAATACCTGGACCGAAAGAGCGCTTCAGGACGCGGCAGCGCCGCGCGGCTCGGCCGATCTTAAGCGTCACACAACCTTGGTCTCGGGCACCGCGGCCGCGCCGCCGAGATCCTCCAGCGCGTGCTCGAGGGCGCCGTTGAGCTCGTCGAGCATCTGCTCGTACTCGGCACGCGGACGAGGGAGGTGGCGCTCGAGCGCCAGGTAGGCCTCGAGCAGCGCAGGATCGGCGGCAACCGTGACCGCTCGCCCGCGTGCGGTCAGGCGCAGGAGGTACGACCTCCTGTCGGCCGGATTCGGGGTCCGGCGCACGAGCTTGCGGTCGACGAGCCGCTGGATGTTGTCCCGTAGCGTGGTCATCGGCGCCCCGGAAACCCGGGAGATCTCGGTCGGAGACACGGGCTCATGGTCACGGACGTGGGTGAGGATCGCGAGCAGAAACCCCGGGATGCCGATCGGGGCGAGCTGGATGCCGACGATCTGGCCCACGTACTGCGAGGTCGTCGACGACTGGAGGAAGAGATGACGATTCTCGCCCACTCGCCCATGATAGGTAGTCTTGAAGATAGTGCGTCGACGCGCTAGTTTTATTGCGCCTACGCACTATGTGGACGAGCCGAGCTCAGCTTCTGACCCTCGCGTCCTGCCTCCTCGCGCTGAGCGCGGGAGGCGCAGAGGGCGTGCGCGCTCGAATCCGAGCGGCTGGTGGGTCGGCTCCTACACGCTGGGCGGCCCGGGCTCCGTCACGTTCGAGGTTGCCGGCAAGCGCACCGTGGTCGCACTCGGCCTCGGGCACTCAGGCGTGCAGACGGTGCAGATCACGCGCCGCGGGTCGCGCCTCCGGTTCCAGCTTCCCGGACGCCCGGCGCCCGTGATCTTCGAGGGAGCACCCCGGAAGAACGCGATCCGGGGCACGGTGCGACAGGCCGGGGTGCGCGGCTCGTTCCGTGTGCGCCGCGGCGAGGGCCGCGCGATGGTCGCGTCCGGGCTCTACACAACGGAGGCGGGTGTGTTGGGCGTCGTGGACGACCCGTACGGCCCTGCTCGTCTCGTGGATCTCGACTGCGGGGGCGTCAACGCGCTCTACCCGTCCGGGAAGGTGTTCTCGATCGGCGGCGGGTTCGCGACCCGGGCGCCGATTCGCGGCACCGCTCGCTTCGCCGTGGGCCGCGCGGTCGTCGCTGGAGCGCGCGCGACGCGGCAGGCCACGAAGCAGGTCGAGGTCCGCTTCCGAAGCGGCGCGGCCGTCCTTTGCGGAACGCTCACGCTGCCGCCGGGGCCGGGACCGCATGCGGCGGTCGCGTTCGTCCACGGCTCGGGGCCGACGACGCGTGCGTACCTTCCGGATCTCCAGGCGCTTCTCGTTCGTCGCGGCGTCGCCGTGCTCGCCTACGACAAGCGCGGAATCGGCCAATCGGAACGCACGTATCCCGGGGAGTCGCCGACGCCTGGGGCGATCGACGTGTTGGCGCGGGACGCCGCGGCGGCCGCACGATTTCTCGCCGGGCAGCCGGAGATCGATCCGGCTCGCGTCGGGCTCGCCGGTCACAGCCAGGCCGGCTGGATCATGCCGCTGGCAGCGTCGCGCGAGCCCGCGATCCGCTTTCTCGTCGTCTTTTCCGGCCCGGCGGTGACCGCGGACGAGAACGACCTGTACCAGGATCTCACCGGCCAGGGCGAGCGGTCACAGCAGCTGAGCGACGAGGAGATCGACGCGCAGGTGCTGAGGCGAGGCCGCGGCGGCGTCGACCCGGTGCCCTGGATCCAGAAGCTGCGCATCCCGGCGCTCTGGCTCTACGGCGGTCTCGACAAGCACATCCCCGCGCGCCTGTCGGTGCGCCGCCTCGAGCCGCTCGTGCGCGAGCCCGGCCGCGACTTCTCGATCGACGTCTTCCCGAACGCAAACCACGCACTCGTCGAGACCCAAACCGGCCTGACGTCGGAGATGCTCCAGTCGGATCGATTCGCATCGGGGTTGTTCCCAGACGTTGCGGCCTGGCTACGCGACCACGGCCTTTCGCCGCCGAGCGCGAGCTCGACTTCGCCGCCGCGGCCGACATGTGCGGCCGCGGCTCGAAACGGCCGGGGGCAATAAAGATCCGGCGAGGCTACCTCTGCGGACATCCGTCACACCTGGGACAAAGCGCGGCGCCTCGGGATCCACCCAGCTCCCTGGCGTCGTCGCGAACACTGGCGTCGGCGAACGCCACCTCGTGTGGGCGTAGATTGGCGTCGCGATGTCGAGCTGGTACGAGGCTTGGGCGGATCGATACGCGGAGTGGTCGGCTGGCGTGACTGCTGATGTCCCGTTCTACGTCGCGCTTGCCCGTGAGGCCGACGGGTTACTGGTCGAGCTTGCGGTTGGTAACGGGCGCGTTGCGATCCCGGTTGCTCAGGCAACGGGCGGGCGTGTGGTCGGGATCGACGCTTCGCCGGCGATGCTCGCGCAGGCGCGAGAGCGCGCGGTTGAGGCGGGAGTCGAGCTCGACCTACGCGAAGAAGACATACGGGAGGTCGAAATCGAGGAACCGGCGGCCATGATCTATTGCCCCGGCCGGTCTCTGCTGCATCTGCCCACGTGGGCCGATCGTCGCCGCTGCTTCGAGCGGGTCGCCGCATCGCTTCGGCCTAACGGTCGCTTCGCCTGGAATGCGTTCGCGTTCGACCATCGGATCGCGTCCGCCCTAGACGGCCAGCACGCCGACGCACCATTGCCGCACACGAGCCACTACAGCGTCGGCGATAACCGCGTCGACATCACCTTGGACCGTGGTGGAACCGGTTCGCTCTGGTGGGCAACCAAGAACGAATGGCTGGGACTCCTCGACGTCGCGGGCCTGCGACTGGAAGCTCTCTATGGCGGATTCGCCGGCGAACCGCTCGACGACAACAGCCACGAATACGTCTTCGTCGCCCGCCGCTGAGCGCCCCACCTGGCCGTCACGGTTAGCGCCAGGGGACTCCCGTGTTCGAGAGGACGACCCACTCGTAGGTCAACGCGGGCCATATGCACTGCGGCGAGCCTTACACGGTGCGCGGCCGCCAGGGTTCGTGCTCGTGCGCGAGCCAGACGAGCTCGGGCTCGAGCGCGCGCACCCGCAGCTGGCCCTCGGTGCGCGGCTCGTCGAGCTCGCCGAACCAAACCGCCACGTCGCCGCCGACGACGACCGGACGCCCGCCCGTCTCGACGACGACCACCTGCATGCCGCGCGTGTGGCCCGGCGCCGGGACGAGGCGGAGCCCGGGCAGCAGCTCGAGCTCGCCGTCGACCGGCTCGTAGCGCACGCCGGGCGCCTCGACCCACTCGCGGATCGTGTAGTCCTCCTGCGTGCGCGCGTCCTCGAGCTCCTGCCGCTGAACGTAGATCGGCCGTCCGGCGAAGAGGTGGTTGCCGCCGCAGTGGTCCCAGTGTAGGTGCGTGTTGACGACGACGTCGACGCCGGCGAGGTCGAAGGCCTGCTCGCTCAGCGGGACGAGGCGGGGATCCATGTCGGCCACCGCCGGGTGCAGCTCCGTCGCGCCGGTGTCGACCAGCACGCGGGCGTCGGGATGGTCGACGACGTGGACGTAGACCGGCATCCGCTCGCCCTCGGCGAGCAGCTCGGCCACGAGCAGCGGCGTGATCGTGGGCGGCGTTATCACCAATCAACCTCTACCGACGATACGACTCCCGCCACGGGGCGAAGTCATCGCTTTGCATCAATCGATGCCGAGGTCTCTCGCCCAGCTCGCTCTTCGATGCGACTGCGGCGGTGACGCAGCCTCCCCGTCGTGGGACATCCCGCACGCTGGCGCAGCTGACGATCGGCTCGCCCGGCTCGCTGAGCCAACGTTCTACGATCGGTCGCGTGGACGAGTTCGTCCCGCGCGACTTCGAGGTCCCTCGGCGGCTGGAGACGCCGCAGTTCGTGCTCGAGCCGCTCAGCCCCGAGCACAACGACCAGGACTACGACGCATGGACCTCGTCGCGGGAGCACATCCACGCGACACCTGGGTGGGAGGACAGCAAGTGGCCGCGAGAGATGACGCCGGACGAGAACCATGCAGACCTGCAGCGACACGCCGACGACTTCCGCAACCGCACCGGGTTCACGTACACGGTGCTCGATCCAGTGAGCCGCGACGTGATCGGGTGTGTCTACATCTACCCAGTGCCGGACAGCGACTACGACGCCCGTGCACTCTCCTGGGTACGGGCGAGCCACGCGCAGCTGGACACCCCGCTCTGGCGTGCCGTGAGCGAGTGGCTCGCGTCCAACTGGCCGTTCGGCAGCATCGACTACGCGCCGCGCGCCTAGGCGCCGCAAGCAGCCGCGCGGCTCGATTCGGGTCGGGCGACTCCCTCGCGCCTCGCCGACAGCGGGTGATCTTTGGGATCCGCGAGAATGACCACGTGGCGGTTCAACGGATGGACAATGTCGGCATCGTCGTCGATGACCTACCGGCGGCGATCGCGTTCTTTCGTGAGCTCGGCCTCGAGCTCGAAGGGCGAGCCATGATCGAAGGAGACTGGTCGGGGCGCGTCACTGGACTGCGAGACCAGCGCGTCGAAATCGCGATGATGCATACGCCGGACGGCCACAGCCGGCTCGAGCTCTCGCGATTTCTCGCGCCGCCTGTGGTCGAGGATCACCGGAACGCCCCGGTGAACGCGCTGGGCTATCTGCGTGTCATGTTCGCGGTGGACGACCTCGACGATACGCTCGCCCGGCTCCGGAAGCACGGCGCGCAGCTCGTCGACGAAGTAGTCCGGTACGACGACGTGTATCGGCTCTGCTACATCCGGGGGCCCGAAGGACTTCTCATCGGACTGGCCGAGCAAATCGGCTGATGCGCGACGGCCCGCGGGCGGGTTGCGCCGCGGCTGCTCGCGCGCTTGGAGGCGCCGTCTCGGTGGCTTCGATCTTCGCCGCGAGGCGCAGCCCCTTGAGGAGCACGGCCGCGGGCGTGCCGAGGACAAGCCGAGCATCAACGACCTCATCTCCGTCCTCGCCCGCCGTTCATCTGCGGCAGCAACTGGTTAGCGGTATCCGAAGCTTGGTCGTCCTGTGGTGGCGTAAGCAGCGACGCGTGAGGGCACTCTGATCGAAACGAGCGAAAGGAGGAGGGATGGCTGTCGATCGGCGCCGCGGTGGGATTGGGGGCATCAGCCTCGGGGGCATCCTCGTCATCGTCGGGATCGTCGTCGCGATCGTTTGGAGTCTCTGGCTCGGGCTCATCATCGCCCTGATCGGGCTGATCGCGTTCGGTGGTTTCGCTAGAGGCAGGTGGTACTAACACCGGCTCTGCATTCAAGCTGGCTTCCCTCCGCGAGCGGGTCACCCGTGAGGCTCTCCAGGCGGGGCATCGAAGCGCTGTTGGCTCTCGATCGCCACGGATTGCCGGTTGTCCTGCGTGCGCGCTCGACGGCGGCTGATCGTCTCGCTGTGGCGCTCAGCCATCTTGGCCGCGGCGGCCTCGTCTGGTTCGGCCTCGTGCTCGCGATCGGCTCCGGCCGGCGCCCCCTCCGCCGCCGCGCCGGAGTGCTCGCCGGTGCAATCGCGATCGGTTCGGCGTTCGCCGTCTCGACGCTGCTGGCGCGACTGGTGCAGCGACCACGCCCCTGCGACCGCGGCGTCCGCTCGCTCATTCCCTGCCCCGACGGCGGCTCGTTCCCCTCGGACCCGGCGGCGGCCGCCTTCGCAGCCGCCGAAGTTCTCGGCTGGCTTCAACCACGGGCGCGGCCGTGGCTGGGCTCGGCGGCAGCACTGCTCGCACTGTCACGGATCGCGGTGGGCGCCCATTACCCCACCGACGTCCTCGCGGGCGCCGGGATCGGTGCCAGCCTCGGCCGCGTCGTCAGAACGGCGGCGATCCGCCTCACTGGGTGCGCGGAATGAGCATGGAGCGCGAGCTAACCATCGGCCTTGCCGCGCGCTGCGGGCTGGGGAGTTACGCAGCGTCGGGTCGAGCGCAGCCCCGCCGGCGACCTCCCGGTCGCCGAGCCGTTTCTTGGTTGCGCGTGCGAAGGGTTAGTGGCATGAGCTCCGAGCGGCGAGAGAGTGGGCGAAACAGCGGCCCGGCGCCGGAGACGCCGAGCGCGCTGCCGCGGCAAGCGTGGGGCGGTGTGTTGAAGCGAACGGTCGCCGAGTTCCGTGAGGACAACGTGACCGACTGGGCAGCCGCGCTCACCTACTACGGCGTGCTCTCGATCTTCCCCGCCCTGATCGCGCTAGTCTCGTTTCGGCCTCTACGTCGCCAACTTCGGCTCCTACAACAAGACGTACGGCTCGCTCGGCGCCCTGATCCTCTTCCTCGTATGGCTCTGGCTCACCAACGTCGCCATCCTCTTCGGCGCCGAGCTCAACGCCGAGACCGAACGCGGCCGCCAGATCCAAGCCGGCCAGCCAGCAGAGCGCGAGCCATTCCTGCCGCCGCGCTCGCGCCCGAGCTAAACGCAACCCTCGAGGCGCGAGCCACGGCCGAAACGGCTTCAGTCACATGCGTTACGCCTCCGCGGTTACTGCGGGGCAGCTGCGGGTATGCCGCGGCCGTCACCCACAAAGGAGGTTCGAGATGGGTCTCGACGACATGCTGAAGCAGCAGATCCGCGCTCGCGCACCGGAGCTCAAGCGCAAGCTCGTCGACGAGTTCAGCGAGCTGACGCACAAGGACATGGACGAAGCGAGCGATGATCCCGACGAGATCGTCGACCGCATCCAAAAGAAGACCGGCCAGCCCCGCGAGCAGGTCGAGCAGCGCGTCACGCGAGTCACGCAGCGCGGCTGACGCCGCGCTGGGTTCGCTCGCACATACGTGGATCAATCGCGAAACTGTCATCGCGCTTTGCAATAACCTCGAGCGCTACTGATCCAGCGACCCCATGTAGACGCCATCCGTTGCAGCGGTAGGTTCGGCCCTCGACGTGGGAATGCGATCCCCTGCGCTAACAACCTATGCCGGAACACAACTACCGATCCGCACCAAGACCGTTGGATTCGCGTTACGCAGGTCGATACCGGCCAGGAATACCTACTTTGCTCGTGGCGATGCTTAGGACCCATGCGGTCATGTGCGGATAACCCCGCCACGTCGGCTTTGCCGGCCGATCTGTCTCGCGCCGACGATGGCCGCTTGTTCCATCTTCTCTACAGCCTCATCCTTGTCGGCCTGCTTTCTCGAGTGTCCGTGACCAATCCCTGTAGGTGAAGGTAAGTAGCCGAAGCTCGCCACCCTTCTCAAGTAGCTCGGCCGCGCGTTGATAGCTTTCGATTGCAGCATCAATCTCGCCTCTGAGAGCGAGAGCCATACCAAGAGCGCGGTAGGCGCTGCTTGGTGAATCGGATGCTCGGCTCGATCCTCAATCGCACGGCGCGCAAGGCTTACAGCTTCGTCAGCTTCGCCACGTGCACGGCACGGTTTGCCTGCTTAGGTGAGGCTCGGCCTCGTCTGTTTGCTCGTTCAGTAGCAGGATTTCGGCGCACAACAGGTGCGCTCCAGCGACTCCTAGCGCATCGTCTGATGTGTCGATAAGACCGAGGGCACGGCGCATAAAGGCCATGGAAGTGCGAGACGTTCGCGGTAGCCGCGTAGATGCTTCTCAGAGGCCACAGGACGGCCGTAGACGGCTTTGGAGCGGTCGCGGCGGCTTACTCCTCCGTCTTAGGCTTCCTGCCGCGCCTAGCCCGCTTCTGTCCCTTCCGCGCTATGTCGTCGACCTCGGAAGCATTCACGTCTAGTACGACCTGACCACGCCGAGCATCCTTGTACTTGATGATCACCTGAGCAGCATCCTTGTCATCACCCGCAGAAAGGTCCCCGCGGAACCTAACACACCTTCCCGGCGCTACAGGCTCCTGTTGTCTAGTAGATCGGTAGCGGCGCGTCGTCATTGGCAGCCTGCCTCGACTGACATCTCTCACAGCACTTTCAAATCCACCTGCACCGATGTGATTAAGCCATCAAGTCCAGCCGGAGGGGTCTGCACAATCGCCGAAGCATAGTCGGACTTCGACGCCTCACGAACAACAAAGGCGGCGACGTTTCCGAGCCACTCAAGGGTCGTGATAGCGAGTGCTGAGCGGACAGTGATGCGCCCCACACCGCCAAATGGCTCTGCTCCTTTCTGCCCGCGTAGACGCCGGAGTAATTCTTCGCCGCGCTCAGACAGAAACTTTAATTCTTCGCAAACGTCGTGGTGGTTTTCCTCTTTCTCGCTAGGCGCTTCTTGCTTCGGCTTAGACGGTTCGGATTTCTCCTTGAGTCTCATAGAGAAGAATCCTTCTCTTTCTGCCGTCTTGTGCGGCATGAGGAAGAATGCCACGCTAAAGATCAAGCACAGAACGCCAGCGACGAGCAATCCGACAATTGGTTTATCTGAAAACTCCACGCCTGGGCCGCTAGCAACCACACTAGCTGCCGTGATCCAGCACGCAAGCGCGCCACCTAACAAGGCGCTTCCAATCGCTCCGCTATGCTCGCGCATCAAACCTCATGTAGCGGGAGCCGCTTCTCGACAATCGTTCCGCTGATTAGGTCTTGAGCTCGAAGCCAAAGTGCATCCAGCCTGACACTTCCGAGCCGTGCAGGGCTCATCCTAGGAGGTTCATGGCGGATGCCTTCTAAGTACGTCTTCGCAAGCATAAACTCGGGCTTTACATCAACCCATTTCTTAGCCTGTATTTCAATAGGGTCGGCGCGGCCTAGTAGCACGCTAAATACGGTCAGCGGCGCTCCCGGCTCACGCGCTTGCTGCCATAGAACTACCTCGTGACTGCCCGGCCTACCTATGCCTAGGTGAAAGATAAGGCTAGCGTCTTGGTCTGAGCGGTTGATAGCTCGCAAGTTAAGAACGATCCGCGTATTCCTCGCATCCTCGTCATCATCCTGACCCATGCTGAGGGTGTCGAATACGACAGGGAACGTAGCCTCTCCAACTCCCACCGGTATAGCCGCTTCTAGCTCCTCAATCCGGTGCTTAGCCGTCCCGAGATGACCTCGTAAATCCTCTGCCTCCCTCCACTTATCATCAAATGCCTGCCGCTCAGCGTCTATGCGTTCCTCTAGGCGCGCTACCTCTGATTGCAGTTGTGCCTTTGCTGCTTGACGCTCTACTACGAGCCCGTGTCGTGCTTCGTCTCGCTGTACTACAGGTGCGCTAATCCAGAGCCAGAGGAAAGGTAATCCGAACCCTCCTGCCAATCCTATGAATGCGGCAAGCGCCGTTATCACAACAGTCGCGGCTCTAGCGTGGCCCCATGAAAGCCAGATCCCGATTGAGCCTCCAAGGATCGCGGTAACACCAAGCCAGAGAGTGAATCTGAGTGTGTTCCAAAGCTCGTGGTACTCACGGCGGGAACGGGGAAAGGCTCGCTCGGAGTAATCCGGTAGCACCTCTGGCCTGCGTAGTAGCGAGCGCAGGAGCCGGCCGATATACGACGGCGTATCTTTAATCACATCAGCGAAAATGACTAGGGCTACTAGAAGGGCGACTCCTCCGATCGACCTTACGGTCAGGGTTAGGGCAAGGAAACCAATGGTGGTGCAGCTCACGCCGCCAATCCTACCCTCATCCGGTTTGCTGCCCGGTCAGGGCTGAGGATGGGCGAGATATTCGCTCTGAGGGATTCCAACCTAGACCTAGAGGCTGGAACCATTCGAGTAGAGAACGGCGTCTACAAGAGCAAGCTCGTACCGCTTAAGACGAGGGCCAGTCGTCGTCGGGTTGACCTCTCCACCGAGACGAAAACGCTCCTACGTCGTCAGCTACTACGGCGCAAGCCGAATGCTTTGGGACTCATCTTCCCGTCACCGGAAGGTCAGATCATCAACGCAAGCAACTTCCGCAAGCGAGTATTCAGGCTTGTGAGAAGGCGGGACTTGACGGACTCCGCTTCCATGACCTGCGCCACACCTACGCGGCTCTGATGGTGGCAGCCGGTGCCCATGCGAAGTACCTACAGGCTCAAATGGGGCACTCCTCGATTCGGGTCACACTCGACCGCTACGGCCACCTGTTCCCGGACGCAAACCGGAGCGTCCTGGGGGCGATGGACGGCCTATGGCGATCAAGCGACCCCATCACGACCCTATCCCTTGTGGCGGTAGGTCGGAGCTTGATGCAGGAAATGGCCTGGTTACAGGCTTTTCTTGTACGGGAGCGACGGGACTCGAACCCGCGACCTCCGGCGTGACAGGCCGGCGTTCTAACCAACTGAACTACGCCCCCTAGGCGGCGGGCATTGTAGCGCCGGGGTCGCGGCTAGCCTCAACGGCGTGACCCACGTCGACTGGTTCGCGCTCGGGTTCGTCGCGCTCATGGCGCTCTACGGGCTGCGCAAGGGGTTGATCGCGGGAGCGCTCTCGGCGGTGGGCGTGATCGGCGGCGCCCTCGTCGGTGCGCGGCTCGCCCCGCACCTCCTCTCGGGCGGATCGCGGTCGCCGTACACGCCGGTCGCCGCGCTCGGCGGCGCGATCGTGCTCGCGATCCTCCTCGAGGCGGTCGGCAGCCTCGCCGGCACGACGCTCCGCTCGGGGCTTCGGCTCCCGCCGCTCCGGGCGCTCGACTCGGTCGGCGGCTTCGTGCTCGGCGCCGCGGCCGGGCTCGCGGTCGTCTGGGTGCTCGGCGCGGCGGCGCTCCTGCTTCCGGGCCAGACGACGCTGCGCCGGGAGGCGCAGCGCTCGCTCGTCGTCCGGCGGCTCGACGCGATCGCACCGCCGCGGCGCCTGCTGGAGGCCCTCGCACGCGTCGACCCGTTTCCGTCGATCGCCGGGCCGATCGCGGGCGTCCCGCCGCCGGACCCGCGACTGCTGAACGCGCCCGGGGTGCGGGAGGCGGCGCCGAGCGTGGTCCGCGTGGTCGGAACGGCGTGCGGTCTCTCGGTCGAGGGCTCCGGCTGGGTCGCGCGGCCCGAGCTCGTCGTCACCGCCGCGCACGTCGTGGCGGGGGAGCACGACACCGCCGTCCAGCTCTTCGGCACGAGCGCGGCGCTGCGCGCGATCCCAGTCGCGGTCGACGCGAAGAACGACCTGGCCATCCTGCGCGTACCGGATTTGCGCGCGCGGCCGCTTCCCCTCGTCGACCCGGAGCCGGGCGCCGCGGTCGCGATCCTCGGCTATCCCGGCGACGGCCCGTTCGACGCGAAGCCGGGGCGGATCGGCCGCACCGTCACCGTCCTCAGCCAGGACGCCTACGGTAAGGGCCCGGTGGCGCGGACGATCACGAGCGTCCGCGGAGTGGTCCGGCACGGCGACTCGGGTGGCCCTGCAGTCGACGCCTCAGGTCGTGTCCAGACGACGATCTTCGCCTCGCGCGTCGGCTCGACCGGCGGCTACGGCGTGCCCTCGTCGGCGGTTCGCGCCGCGCTCGCCAGCGCCCGCGGCCCGGTCTCGACAGGGCCCTGCTCGAGCTAGGCGTCGAGCAACTCGAGCACGCGCAGCGGCTGGCGGTACGGCACGACGAGGTAGACGCCCGCGACGCGGTCGCGGGCCTCGCGGAGCAGGCGCTTTGCGTGGGCCATGCCCACGTCGGCCGCGTCCGCTCCGGCGTCTCGCAGCGCGTCCTGGAGCGCGTCCGGGACGATGATCCCCGGCAGCTCGTTGTGGAACCGAAGCGCCAGCCGGTAGCTCCACAGCGGGCAGACGCCGAGCAGCAGCGGGATCGGCGGTGAGCCACCGATCCGGTCGAGGAAGCGGTCGAGGTAGTCGAGGTCGAAGACGAGCTGGGTCATGGCGAACTTCGCGCCCGCCTCGATCTTCTGGTGGAAGCGGTCGAGCTCGAAGCCGAGGTCGTCCGCGGACGGGTTCACCGCCACGCCGATGTAGAACGAGGTCGGCGCGTCGATGGGGCGGCCGTTGACGTCCTCGCCGCGGTTCAGGCTCGCCAGCAAACGCGTGAGGCCGATCGAGTCGACCTCGTAGATTCCGCGCGAGCCCGGGTAGTCGCCGACCTCGGGCGGGTCGCCGGTGACGGCCAGGATGTTGCGGAGGCCCTCGGCCTGCGCGCCGAAGAGCACCGACTCCAGGCCCATTACGGTCGTGTCGCGCGTGGTCAGGTGCGGGATGGTCTCGATCCCGCAGGCCCGCTCGATCGCAGCGGAGGCGATGAGCGCGCTCATCCCCGCCCGCGCGCCGGCGTTGTCGTTCAGGTCGACGAAGCCGACGCGGCCGGACTCCTTCAGCGCGCGCGCGACCTCGATCAGGCCCGTCACGTTGGAGCCGAGCGGCGGGTCGAGCTGCGCGGAGACGACCCACTCGCCGGCGCGCAGCGCCTGCTCGAGCTGCGATTCGCCCTGCTCCTCGCCGAGCGAGACGACGAGCTCGCGCTCCTCGAAGTGGAGCGCCGCCCGCGGTGTCCGTTCCTCGTCGAGCGCGGCGCGGATGGCGGCGATCTCCGTCGGGGTCGTGCCACAGCAGCCGCCGATGAGGCGGGCGCCGAGGTCGCGCGCGTGCGCGGCGAACTCCGCGAAGTAGTCCGGGGTCGCATGCGGGAAGATGACGCGGCCGCCGGCGAGGCTCGCGAGGCCGATGTTCGGCAGCGCGGCGAGCGGCCGGCCGTCCGTCTTGAACTGCTCCAGCGCGGCGAGGGCGGCTAGGAGCCCGGCGCCGTGGTTCGCGCCAATCGCGGCGACGTCCAGCTCCGCGAGCCGCTCGCCCGCCTCGCGCGCGGTCACGCCCGCCAGCGTCTCGGCGCCCTCGTCGAAGGTGAGCAGGGCCACGATCGGCAGGCTCGAGACCGACTGCACGGCCTCGATCGCGTCGACGAGCTCGTCGAGGTCGTAGAAGGTCTCGACCATGAAGAGGTCGGCGCCGCGGCCTTCGAGCACGGAGGCCTGGTCGGCGAAGAACCTTCGCCGCTCGCGGGAGACGAGCGGCTCGCCGAGCGGCCCGATCGAGCCGGCGAGGAAGACCTCGCGGCCGGTCACCTCGCGCGCGTCGCGGGCGAGCTTCACCGCGGTCGAGTTGATCCGCTCGAACTCGTCCTCGAGGAAGTAGTGCGCGAGCTTGCGGCGGTTGGCGCCGAAGGTGTTCGTCTCGATCAGCTCCGCGCCCGCGTTGATGAAGCCGACGTGGAGCGAGACGACCGCGTCGGGCGCGCGCAGGTTGGCCTCCTCGGGGCAGCGCAGGCGCGGCACCGCGCTCGAGACGAGTGCGCCCATCCCGCCGTCGGCCACGATCGGCGGGCCGGCCTTCAGGCGCTCGAGGAACCGGTTCGCCACGCGCCGGACTCTACTGACGAACCGCGGCGCCGCTTGCGGTGCCGCGTGTCAGGACGTGCGGGCTTCGCTGCGCGTCCGCCCTGAAATGACCGGTCGAGCCGCTGGGATCGTCGAGGCGGCAAAAAAGTTGGTGAAGCGACGCAGTCAAGCGCAGATCGAGTGATAGATGAAGCGGTATTTCATAGCGATACTCGGACTACGAAACGCGAAGGCCCCGATGCGGCGGGGGCGACGCGACAAAGTCACCGGGCGGCCCCGATGCGGCGGGGGCCAAACGGATCGAAGAAGCCTCGGGCGGCGAGGCTCCCCCTTCGAAAAGACTCGAGCGGAGTCGGGCGGCGACTCCGCTCGAGGCCTTTCTGGACCTGCACGGCACCGCCGGCCGTAGATCGCGACGTGCGGCGGGAAGACCTCGAGCGAGACGGGTTCGTCGTCGTCGAGAACGTGCTCGAGCCGGCGCAGGTGGAGCGGCTCGTGGCAGCGGTCGAGCGCGTCCGCCGCGCCGAGTCGCCGAACGGAGACGCGTTCCACCGGCTCGCGTTCCTCGGCCTCGACGACGCGTTCCTCGACCTCGTCGACCACCCGGCGGTCCTGCCGCTCGTCTGCGCCGTCCTCGGCTGGAACATCTACGTCTACCACTGCCACCTCGACGTCCATCCGCCGCTCTCGGCCGGCGCGGAGCCGCAGTGGCGCTGGCACCAGGACGGCGGCCGCCAGAACGTCGAGCTCCCCTCGCCGCGGCCGCGGCTCTCGCTGAAGGTGGCCTGGTTCCTGACGGACGTGCCCACGGCCGACCACGGCGCGCTCCGGCTCGTGCCGGGCAGCCACACGCGCGACGTCCTGCCGCGCGACCGCGAGCCCGATGACGCCGTTCCGCTCCTCGTCCGCGCGGGAACCGCCGTCGTCCTCGACCGCCGGCTGTGGCACGCGCGCGGGGACAACCGCTCCGACGCGACGCGCCGCGTCCTCTTCTACGCCTACACGCATCGCTGGATCCGGCCGCGCGACGAGCTCGGCATCGACGAGGAGCGCGTGGCGGCGCTCGACCCGGTGCGGCGCCAGCTTCTCGGCTGGGGCACGGGCGCCATCGGCCACTGGATCCCGACCGATGAGGACGTGCCGCTCCGAGACGCGATAGAAAACCGGGCATGCGCGTCCACGTCATCAGCGACATGGAGGGCGTCGCCGGGATCGTGAAGCACGAGCAGATCGTCGGCGGCGACGTGATGTACGAGGAGGGCCGGCGGCTCTACACCGAGGAGATCAACGCCGCCGTGCGGGGCGCCAAGGCGGCCGGCGCGACCGAGATCGTCGTCATGGACCACCACGGCGCCGGCAAGGGCTGGAGCTTCAACTCGCTCATCCCGGACCTGATCGACCCGGCCTGCGAGTTCGTCGTCCAGGAGGAGTGGACGGAGTACACCGCGTTCCTCGAGGAGGGCTGTGACGCGGCGCTCCTCGTCGGCATGCATGCGCGCGCGGGCACACCCGACGGGGTCATGAACCACACCGTCTCCGGGCAGAGATGGCGGAACCTCCGCTTCAACGGCGTGCTCGTCGGCGAGACCGGGATCAACGCCGCACTCTGCGGCACGTGGGGCTGCCCGGTGGCCCTGGTGACCGGCGACCGCGCGACGTGCGCGGAGGCGCGCGAGCTGCTGGGCGAGGGGCTGACGACGGTAGCCGTGAAGGAAGGGCTCGGCCGCTACAGCGCGCGCCAGATCCCGCCGCAGCGGGCGCGGGAGCTGATCGAGGAGGGCGCGCGGAAGGCGCTCGGCGACCTTGGCGCAGTCGATCCGTACGATCCGGGCAAGCCCTGCGAGATCGAGGTCGACCTGACGACCACCGACGCGGCGGACGAGTACCGCCGCAAGCCGGGAGTCGAGGTCGTCGAGCCGCGGAAGGTCGTCTCCCGCGCCGACGACTGGTGGACTGCCTGGCAGCAGTTCTTCTTCTAGCGTGGACGGCGATCTTCACCTTGCCTTCCTCGGCGGAGCGACGATCTACCAAGATGGGCGGAAGTTCGACGTCACTGCCACGCTTTACGCCGAAGGCATCCCACCTGTGTCGTCCTTCTTCGGGCACTACCAGGATGCCGTTCCGGAGGGCATCCATAGTGGCACGGCACGGATCCGGTTCTCTGACGGCTCGGAGGCCGAAGCCGCTCTCGCCGAGGTCGATCCGGATCGAGGCGGCTTTCGGATCAGAGGGCACCTCGAAGAGCTCAGGCGTCTCGCTGAGCCCTCCTAGCCTGCCGGCACTACGCCGAGTTCCTCGACGAGCGTGAAGAACGCCGCCGCGAAGGGCGCATCCGCCGTTCGCTCGCGCACGCGATCCCAGTCGATCTGCTCGCGCAACGAGCGGGCGATCTCCAGGCAGCCTCCGAAGTCCGGCTCCTGCTCGTTCAGCGCGAGGAGCTTCGTCACCATCACGTCCTCGAGGCTCGCCACCGGCATCTTCACCGCCGCCACCTCGAGCTCGTCCGCCCGGCCGAGGAGCTCGTCGTCGACCGGGCCGCTCGCAGGCCTGAAGATCAGGTCGACGAGCAGGTCGCCGTCGTAGGCCTTCAGGAGCCACTCCTCGACCGGCCGCTCCGGGCGGAAGCCCGCGTCCGCAAGTGCGGCGAGCGCGCGCTCCGCATCCTCCGGCTTCACGAAGAAGTCGATGTCGTGCTCCGTCTTCGGCCCGCCGCGCACCCAGGAGGCGAGGCCGCCGCCGAGCGCGAACGGCACGTGCGCGTCGCGGAGGAGCGCACCTGCCTTCCGCGCCGTCTCGACGAGCCGCTCGAACTCCTCCTCGACGGCCATGGCCGCGAGCTACCCGCGCTTGGAGACCCCCAATCCCGGGCACGCTCCAGACATGTCCGAGAAGCGCACGATCCGCATCGCCGCGGCCGGCGACGTGCACGCGAGCGAGGCGCACCGCGAGCGAGTCGAGGCGGCGTTCGCCGAGATCGACGCCGACGCCGACGTGATCCTGCTCGCCGGCGACGTCACGACCCAGGGCGATCCCGAGGAGGCGCGCGTCCTCGCCGATGCGTGCGAAGGGCTTCGCACGCCGGTCTACGCCGTGCTCGGCAACCACGACCACCACCTCGGCCGCGGGCACGAGGTGGCGGATACGCTCCGCGCGGCAGGCGTCCTCGTCCTCGACCGCGACTGGGCGATCGCGTGCGTCGACGACGTCGACGTGGGCATCGTCGGCGCGAAGGGCTTCGTCGGCGGCTTCGCCGGCTCGTCGCTTCCGGACTTCGGCGAGCCGCTCCTCCGGGAGGTGTACGCCGAGACGACTGCCGAGGTGGACGCGATCGGCGACGGCCTCCGCGCCGTCGCGCACTGCCCGCTCCGCATCGTCCTGCTGCACTACGCGCCCGTCGAGGGCACACTCGAAGGCGAGCCGCCGGGGATCTGGACCTACCTCGGCTGCGCCAGGCTCGGCATCCCGATCGCCGAGTACCGGCCCGACCTCGTCCTGCACGGCCATGCCCATGCGGGGAGCTTCGAGAGCGCGATCGCGGACACGCCCGTCTACAACGTGGCCGTGCAGGTGACCGGGCGCGACTTCTACGTCTTCGAGCTCGAGGCGACGCCGGGGCGGTCCGAGGTCGAGGTCGACGCGCCCACGTAGGCTCTCTGCGTGGCCTACGTCTCCTGGCTCACCATCGCGCCGGTGAAGGGGCTCGCGCTCGTCGAGGTCGACGAGCTCGCGCTCGCGCGCGACGGCGTGGCCGAGAACCGGCGGTTCTACCTCGTGGACGAGGACGGGCGGCGGTACGGCCTGCTCCGCGACGGCCGGCTCGCGCTCGTCCGGCCGGCGTGGGATCCCGCGCGGCGGCGGCTCGAGCTGGCCTTTCCGGACGGGTCGGTGGCGGCGGGCGAGGTGGACGTGGACGGCGCGGTGACGACCGACTTCTACGGGCGGCCGGTGACCGGGCGGCTCGTGCGCGGCCCGTGGAGCGAGGCGCTCTCCGCGCACGTGGGGCGGCCGGTGAGGCTCGTGCGGACGGAGGTCGGAACTGCGGTCGACCGCGCCCGCGGGCCGGTCTCGATGCTCTCCGAGGCGTCGCTCGAGGAGCTCCGGCGGCGGGCGGGCCGGGAGGAGCGCGTCGACCCGCGGCGCTTCCGCATGCTGATCGGGATCGGCGGCGTCGGCCCGCACGAGGAGGACGAGTGGATCGGCCGCCGCGTGCAGGTCGGCGAGGCGATCGTCCTGCTGCGCGAGCAAGTGGCCCGCTGCGCGATCACGACCCAGAATCCGGCGACGGGCAAGCCGGACTTCGACACGCTGCGCGAGATCAAGGCCTACCGCGGCGCGCGCGAGCGGAAGCTGATCGACTTCGGCGTCTACGGCGAGGTCGCCGAGCCGGGGCACGTGCGGCTCGGCGACTCGATCGAGCCGCTGTGACCGACCTCGACGCCGCGGCCCAGTTCATCGCCGGCCACGCGCGCGTTCTCGACCGCCGCCGCTTCGAGCGGCTCTTCTCCGCCGGCGACGCACGGCCGGTCCGCGACGCGGTCGCGGCTTTCCGCAACGCCGACGGCGGATTCGGTCACGCGCTCGAGCCGGACGGGCGAACGCCGGCGAGCCAGCCCGCCGCCGTGATGATGGCTTTGGAGACGCTCGACGAGGCCGATGCGTGGGACGAGGAGCTGGTCGCCGGCGCATGCGAGTGGCTCGTGGCCAATGCGCCTGCCGAGGGCGGCGTGTCGTTCGTCGAGCCGACGGTCGAGGGGTGGCCGCACGCTCCGTGGTGGCAGGCGGAGGAAGGGCGGCCGGCGTCGCTGCTCACGACGGGCAAGATCGCCGGGACGCTGCACACCCGGCGCGTCGAGCACCCGTGGCTCGACCGCGCGACGGAGCTCCTCTGGCGGCGGATCGACGAGCTCGACGACCCCGGGCCGTACGGCTTCCGCGGCGTGCTGGCGTTCCTCCAGCACGTGCCTGACCGCAGCCGGGCGGAGCAGACGCTCGAGCGGGTCGGCCCGCTGCTCTTCGAGCGAGACATGGTCGCGCTCGACCCCGCCGCCGAGGGCGAGGTGCACACGCCGCTCGACTTCGCGCCGAACCCGGACTCCATCGCGCGCCGCCTCTTCGACGAGGTGACGATCGAGGCGCACCTCGACCACCTCGCCGCGGCCCAGGCGGACGACGGAGGCTGGACGTTCAACTGGCTCGCGTGGTCACCGGTCGCCGAAAGCGAGTGGCGCGGGTCGCGTACCGTCGACGCGCTCCGCACCCTGCGCACAAACGGTCGCCTCTAGTCTTTGCAGACAATTGATCGTTTCGTAACAACGGCGTCGTAGCCTCAAGTCATGTGGGCCGCCTTGGTTGCGGCGATTCTCCTGGCCCCGGCACCCGATCCCACTCCGCCGGCGAGCCGGATCGTGTTCGTGAGCGCACGCACCGGCGTCGCGCAGCTCTACTCGGTAGAGCCGTCGGGAGACGGGCTCGCGCAGGTCACCTTCGGGGCGGGCAACTGGGGCTTCCCCGTCCCTTCGCCGGACGGCCGCTTCGTCGCGGCGTTTCGCGGCCCGGACCTCTGGCTGCCATACAGCGGCGCTCTCGTCCAGGCGCCCCGGCCGGAGCTGTGGGTGATGCGGGCCGACGGCAGCGGCGCCCGGCTCCTCTCGCCGTATGCCGTAGGCGCCTCCTGGTCCGGCGACTCGCGGCGGCTCGTCTTCCAAGGCGCGGACCGGGATATCTGGACGGTGGCAGTCGCCGGCGGGCGACCGAAGCGCCTCCCGCCGCCTCCCTACAGCACCTCGCTGGCCCCGTCACCCGACGGTCGCTCCGTCGCGTTCGTCAGCGATGACAAGAACGGCGTTTGGCACCTCATCGTGCGCCGGAACGGCCGTGAACGCGTGATCGCGCGGGGCCTCACGGGGCAGATCGTCTGGTCGCCGAACGGGAAGTGGATCGCGATTCACGGCCGCGACACGCTCTCCGTCGTGCGGTCGAAGGGTGGCGCGGTGCATGTGTTCTCGGCCGTCCCGGCCGTCTGCATCACCGGCTGCGTCTCTCCTGCGGTCGCCTGGTCGCCGGACAGCCGCCACCTCGCGTTCGAGACCGCCGACGGGATCGAGCTCGCGACGACGCCGTTCCGAAGGGCGAGCACCCTTCTCGTCAAGGGAGGCGCGGGAGGAATCGCATGGTCGCCGAAGGGAGACGCGATCGTCTTCGGGGGCGTCAACGTCGCGACGCTCGGAGGCGAGGTCGCCAGGCTGGTCTCCTTCGGAGTCGGCGAGGCGCTGCCGGGGGTCGGCTGGTCGCCCGGGCGGCTCGAGCTGCACTACCGAGCCCCCGAGGAGACCCCGCCGCTCCAGCGCGTCTCAGGGCGCGAGCTCGAGGCACGCTTTCCGATCCGGCAGCTCTCCGCGGACGGCGACAGGGTCGCGTACTGGCTGTGCCCCCACGGCTTCGGCGCCTGGCGCCCGGGGGAGGCGCCCGTCGCGCTCGGCGCGGGGACTCTCTCGGCCTGCCTCGTCCCGGCCGCTGATCGGCGGCCCGAGAGCAACGTGTACGACCTCACCCTGGCGGGTGACCGGCTCGCCTATCTGACCGCCAGCGGCGGGAACACGTCGGTCTGGCAGCTCTGGCTGACGACGCTCGAGGGCGGAGACGAGGGCGTGGCGATCACCGGCGGAACTCAGACCGCCGGCGACGACGCGCGCTGGGCACAGCTCGAGGACCTCGTCGGCGGCGGGTCGGCGCTCGTCTTCGGTCGGCGGGGCTGGACGTACGACGACTACCGGCACCCCGAGTCGGTCTGGCGGGTCGACGGCGCAACACCGGTCCAGGTCGCGAGCCGCTCGGACGACCTCCAGCCGCTCGCCGTCGACGCCGGCCGCATCGTCGCGCGGCGCACGTCCGGCTCGCTCGAGCTGCTGAGCCTCGACGGCCACGTCCTCGAGACGTTCGACGTGCCGGCGCTGGGGGCCACGCTCGCGGGTGACGACCTCGTCGTCCTCGTCCAGGGCGGGCTCCGCGACTACAGCGTGTCGAGCGGCGAGCTCCTGCACGCGTGGCCGCTCCCGGACGTGCCCAGCGCGGGCCGCTGCCGGATCAGCTATTGCGCCGGCATCCGGCTCACGCTCGACGACGCAGCGCGTGGGGTCGTCGTGTACACGCTGGACGGCGTCGTCCACCTGCTCCGCGTCCGCGACGGCGCCGACGCGACGGTGCCCGGAGCGACCGCGGGCGAGCTCACCGACGCCGGCCTGTTCTACGCCTATCGCGGCGAGGAGCCGTGGCCCGGCCGGATTCGCTTCGTGCCGTTCGACGAGCTGCCGCTCCGCTAGGACCGCTCGAGCGTCGCGTGCCGGCGGCCCTGTGTCTCGAACCAGCGCAGCAGGCCGTAGCCGGCGAGCCCGTAGACCGCGCCGACGAGCAGCTCCGCTCCGACGAGGCCGCCCACGTCGCCGAGGCGCGCGCCGTCCGCGAGCTTGCGCGCGGCCGCGATCGCGTGCGTGAACGGCATCCCCTGCGCCGCCGTGCTCATCCAGCCGGGGAGCGAGTCGAGCGGCACGTTCGCGCCGGTGAAGATCAGCAGGAAGCCGAAGATCACGTTCGAGAGGACGGCGTTCTCGCGGATCCGCAGGCTGAGCGCGGCGTTGATCAGCCCGAGCCCGGTGCAGGAGAACGAGGCGATCAGGACGACGAGCACGAGCGGCGCCAGCGAGGACGCCGGCAGATGGACTCCGAGGATCAGGCTGGCGGCTGCGAGCGCGAACGCGGACACGAAGGCGCCGTTCAGCACCACCGGCAGCGACCGGCCGAAGAAGAGCGGGATCCGGGGCGCGGGGCTGACGAGGATCGCGCCGAGCGTCTGCTGGTACCGCTCGCCTCCGATCGACTGCGCCATCGCGAAGAGGCACGGGATCGAGGCGTACTGGAGCGCGTTCCCGATCACGTAGAACTCGTCCGAACGGAGGTGCGCCGAGCGTCCGATGTAGGCGAAGAGCAGGATCTGGAAGAGCGGCGCGACGAGCATCGTCGGGACGTAGATCCACGGCGTCAGCCAGTACCAGAGCGCGCGGAAGCTCGTCAGGCCGCCGACGAAGAAGATGCGCGCCGCGACGATCACGTCAGCGAGAGCGACCCCCGCAGCCGGGCGGCCCGCAGGACGCGCTCCGTGACGAGCACGCCCAGCGCGACGTAGCCGAGGCCGAGACCGAGGCAGGCGGCGAGGTCGTCGAGCGGCGAGCCGCCGAGCGCCGACTCGCGGATCGCGTTCATCCCCCAGGTCGGCGCGAGCGCCCACGCCAGCGGGTGGACCCAGCCGGGCAGGAGCGTGAGCGGGACGAGGAAGCCGCAGATCAGCCAGACCGGGTACTCGAAGAAGTTCCCGAGCACCCAGGCCGCCCGCCAGCGCACGAACGACACCGCGAACAGGAACCCGAGGCCGCCGAAGGCGAGGACGGTGCCGACGACGCCGACGGCGAAGAGGAGCGGATGCGCGATCGACAGGTGGACGCCGAACAGGAACCGTCCCCAGAGGAGCGTCGCGGCGAGGTTGTAGACCCCCACCGTCGCCAGGCCGAGCGTCGCCGGCAGCAGGACGAGCGCGAAGTGCCGCGGCGCGGCGACGAGCAGCTCGAGCGTCCCCCACCAGCGCTCCCGCTGCATCGCGGAGCCCGCCGACGTCGAGACCGACGACCACATGCCCATCACCGCCGCCCCGAAGGAGGCGTAGAGAAGCGTCCTCGGGCTGTGCCCGGCGCGGAAGACGAAGAACGCGACCGTCGCGAAGAAGAGTGGGTAGATCACGTTGCCGATCCCGTCGAAGGGCGAGCGCATGATCATCTTGAACTGGAGCGCCCAGGTGACGGCGACGAAGCGGAGCGTGCTCATTCGGATACCAGCGCCACGTAGGCGTCCTCGAGCGTCGGCTCACGACGGGAGATCCGGCCGATGTCCGCGCCGTCGAGATGGCCGAGGATCGCCTGCGTCAGCTCGACCTCGGGCTCCGTCTGGACGACGAGCACCTGCGCCTGCTCCCGCTCCTCGACCGCGACCGCGACGACGCCGTCCAGGCTGCGCACTCGCTCGACGGCCTCGCCTGCGACGCCGTAGACCTCGACCTCCACGACGCTGCCCTGCGCGACGCTGCGCTTGAGGTCGCGCGGCGTGCCCTCCGCGACGATCTCGCCATGCGAGATGACGGCGATCCGGTCGCAGAGGCTGTCGGCCTCGAACATGTAGTGCGTCGTCATCAGGATCGTCTTCCCCGCCTCGACGAGCGCGGCGATCGTCGAACGGAGCTCGCGCGCGCCGACGGGATCGAGGCCGATCGTCGGCTCGTCGAGGAAGACCACCTCCGGGTCGTGGAGGAGGCCGCGGGCGACGTGCAAGCGCTGCTTCATCCCGCGCGAGTAGCCCTCCGCCCGCTCCTGCTCCCGCCCTTTCAGGCCGACGAGCTCCAGCAGCTCCTCGATGCGCCGCTTCTGGAGGCGGGGTGGAACCCCGTACAGCTCGGCGAAGTAGCGCAGGTTGTCGTAGCCCGACAGCCGCTCGTAGACGCCGCGCTCGCCGCCGAAGACGTAGCCGATCCGCTTCCGTACCTCGCGCGCGTCCTTCACGACGTCGTGGCCGAGGACCCGCGCCGAGCCTGCGGTCGGGATGAGCAGCGTGATCAGCATCTTGATCGTCGTCGTCTTCCCGGCGCCGTTCGGGCCGAGCAGGCCGAAGAGCTCGCCCTCGCCCACCTCGAAGCTGACGCCGCGCACCGCTTCGACGTCCTTCGAGCGGCGGCGAAGGACACCGGTCGTCGTGCGATAGGTGCGATGCAGATCCTGCGCTTCGATGACCGCCATCGCGCGAAACCCTAGTCCCGTTGGCGCAGAAGCTCAGATGTGTCGACCGGTCATTGCAGACGGATGCACGGGCGAAGCCCGCGCATCCTGAGGACAGCGCCGCAAGCGGCGCCTTAGGCCGTTGACGAGCAGAGCGTCTTCGCTGGAAAATGGAGCCGATGAAGGGCTACGTCGTCTCCGAGGCGGCGGTCGACGAGCGCCGCGAGGACGGCGACACCGCGGCCGTGCGCACGACCATCGACTCGTCGGCCGGCTGCGAGCGGCTCGTCCAGCGCGTGGTCCGCTTCGCGCCCGGGCGGTCGCGGCCGCGCCGGCTCGGCGACCGCCAGGAGGTGCTCTTCGTCGTCTCCGGCGAGGGCACGCTCCACGTCGGCGGCGAGACGCACGTGCTCGAGCCGGCGACCGGCGTCTACGTCACGGCGGGCGAGGAGTACGAGGTCGAGGCGGCCGGGCCGCAGGAGCTCGTCGTCGTCGCGGTGTCGGCGCCGCAGGAGCACGACGCCCCTGCGCGGCGCCGGACCGTGCGCTGGAGCGAGCAGCCCGTGCTGCCTGCAAGCCCGAACCGCGAGTTTCGCTACCTCGTCAACCAGGACATGGGCTGCCTGGACGTCACGCAGTTCGTCGGCGTGATCCCGCCGGGCAGGGCCGGCATGCACAGCCATGTCTACGACGAGGTCGTCTACGTCCTCGAGGGAGAGGGATTCCTCCACTTCGACGGCGACGAGTCGACGCCCATCGGGCCCGGCTCGTGCATCCACTTCCCGCCGTTTCGCGAGCACTCGCTCGAGAACGTCGGCGACACGCCCATGCGGGTGCTCGGGGTCTTCCACCCCTCCGGCGACCCGGCCTCACGCGCGACCGAGGCAAACCAATGACGCCGAACGGCGTCTCACCTGGGGGTACAACGAAGGGGGAATCTGAATGAAGAAGTCCATCTTTGCCCTGCCCGTTGCGGCGTTCGCCTTCATGGCGTTCCTGGCGGCGGGGAGCGGTGGCGCGAGCACGCAGTCGCCGAAGGCGGCGTCGACGCAGCTCATCAGGTGCGGCGGCACGGTCACCGTCGGCTTGCTCTATCCGAAGACCGGCCCTGCCGCGTCGCTCGGCAAGCCGCAGTTCGACTGGGCCGCCTTCTACGCCTCGACCAAGAAGACGAAGCCGAAGATGAAGTTCCGGGTGGCGGACACCCAGCTCGGCGGCCCGCAGAGCCCGGCTCAGGCGGTCACCGGTGCACAGGCGATCGCGCCGAGCTCGAACGTCCTCGGCGTCGTCGGCCCGGCCGGCAGCCAGGAGGTCGTCGCAACGGCGCCTGTGTTCAGGAACGCCGGGCTTACGTTCATCTCCGGCTCGGCGACGCGGACGACCCTCACCATCGGAGGCACTCCCGTCGCGCGCGGCTACTTCTACCGCACGGTGCCGCCGGATGCTCAGCAGAGCACGGACGTCGTCAACTACATGGTCTCGAAGCTCAAGGTCGCCCGGGTCTTCGTCATCGACGAGCAGAACGCCTACAGCGCCGGCCTCGCCGACGAGGTGGGGGCGAAGCTGAAGGCCAGGGACGTCGCGGTCACCCGTGAGAGCGTCAACAACCAGACGCAGCCCGACTACTCGTCGCTGATCGCGAAGATCCCGAGCAACACGAGCGTCGTCTACATCCCGTGGCAGCTTCCGCCGCGGGCGCAGGCGTTCGGCCGTCAGATGAGGCAGGCGGGCAAGGGCAGCATCAAGCTGTTCGGCTCCGACGGCCTCTTCGACCCGCTCTTCGCGGGGCTCGGCTCGAACGTGTACGACTCGTTCTTCCCGATCGACCTGAAGAGCAAGGTCCTCAGGGCGTTCGCGCGCAGGCACGGCGGCCAGCAGGAGCTCTTCGGCGCTCCGAGCTACGCCGCCGCCCAGGTCCTGGGCACTGCCCTCGACAAGGCGTGCAAGAACGGCACGGCGACGCGGGCGGAGGTCCGGAGGCTCGTGGCGAGGACGAACATCAAGAAGTCGCTGCTCGGCATCCCGCTGAGCTTCACCAGGAACGGTGACGTCAAGCGGCGGAACTTCCCGATCTACCACTCGGTGAACGGCAAGTTCGTCCGCGTCACCTAGGACGAGGAAGAGAAGACGATCGTGCGGCCCGCCCGACGGTGGGCCGCACGTCGTTTGGCGTGAGAACCTAGGCTCCCTGCGGTGCAGTCGCTCGCCCTCATCGCCTCGTCCGAGTTCCCGCCGTGGCACAACTGGAACTTCTTCCTCGTCGAGACGGTGAACGGCCTCACGGCCGGCAGCGTCTACGCGCTGATCGCGCTCGGCTACTCGATGGTCTACGGGATCCTGAAGCTCCTGAACTTCGCCCACGGCGACGTCTACATGATCGGCGCGTTCATGGGCTTCTACGCGCTGCACGGCCTGGGCGGCCCGATCAGCCCCGTCTTCGACGCGTGGATCGTCCTCTTCGCAATGTTCCTGTTCGCGATGCTCGTGTGCGGTGTGCTCGGCGTCGTGATCGAGCGGTTCGCCTACCGGCCGCTGCGGAACGCGCCGCGGATCGCGCCGCTGATCAGCGCGCTCGGCGTCTCGATCCTGCTCCAGAACAGCGCTCTTCTGCTCTTCAGCGCCACCTTTCGCGACTACGACTCGTTCAACCTGATCGGCTTCAGGATCCACTCGGTCGGCCAGTTCATCATCTCGACGCCCCAGCTCCTGACCGTCGTCTCGGCGATCCTCCTCATGGCGGTGCTGACGGTGCTCGTCTCGTGGACGCGGATCGGCAAGGCGATGCGGGCGACCTCGTTCGACCGCGAGGCGGCGTCGATGATGGGCATCGACGTCGACCGCGTGATCGCATCGACGTTCTTCATCGGGTCGGCGCTGGCCGGCGCCGCCGGGGTCATGTTCGGGCTCGTCTACGGCCAGATCTTCAGCTTCATGGGCTTCATCGCCGGCCTCAAGGGCTTCACCGCGGCGGTCATCGGCGGGATCGGGAGCATCCCGGGCGCGTTCTTCGGCGGTCTGACGATCGGCCTCCTCGAGGCGTACGCGACCGGCTACCTGCCGCAGGGGTCGCAGTTTCAGAACCTGTACGTCTTTGCTGTCCTCATCGTCGTGATCCTGATCCGTCCGAGCGGCCTGTTCGGCAAGGCGGCGATCCAGAAGGTATGACGTGAGCGTCGACCTGCCCGAACGCCCCGACGCCGCGCAGCAGCCGCGGATCGGCGTGGACGAGTGGGTCGCGTCGGTCGAGACCCGTCGCGAGCGCTACACGGGCCTCGTCGGTCTCGTCCACCGGAGCTGGGACGCGCTGCCGCCGGCAGGCCGGCTCGGGATCTTCGTCGTCCCGGCGGCGTTCTTCCCGCTCGTCGCGAACAGTGGGAATCTCTTCCGCTACGGCGTCTTCACGCTGATCTACGCACTGCTCGCGCTCGGACTCAACACCGTCGTCGGCTTCGCGGGTCTCCTGGACCTCGGGTACATCGCGTTCTTCGGCTTCGGAGCCTACGGCTACGGGATCCTCGCCTCGCCGCAGTTCGACAACCACTTCCAGGCCGAGGTCGCGATCCCGATCATGGTCGTCGCGACCGCCCTGCTCGGCCTGCTGGTGGGTCTCACGTCACGGCGCCTGCTCGGCGACTACCTCGCGATCGTGACCCTCTTCTTCGGCCAAGCGTTCGTCGTGTTCGTGAACAACGCGAACTCGATCAGGTTCCCGCACTTCGGCCACGTCAATCTCACCGGCTCCACCAACGGCATCAACAACATCGACCCGCTCAACTTCTTCGGCTACAAGGTCAGGTCGACGGCCGGCTACTTCTACGTCGCCCTGATCGGCTTCGCCCTCGTCGCGACGATCCTGCACCTCGTCAGCGAGTCGCGGACCGGCCGCGCGTGGAAGGCGCTGCGCGAGGATCCGCTGGCGGCCGAGGTGATGAGCATCCCGGTGAACCGGCTCAAGCTGCTCGCGTTCGTCTTCGGCGCCGCGGTGGCGGGGCTCACCGGCACGATGTACGCCGCGCTCATCACTGGCGCCTTCCCCGGCGACTACGACATCGGCCTGCTGATCACGATCTACGCGGTGGTGATCCTCGGCGGCGCGGGGAGCCTGGCCGGCGTCGTCCTCGGCGCGATCGTGGTCAACATCGTCCCGGAGCTCCTCCGTTCCGGAACGAACGCGCACTGGCTCTTCTACGGCGCGATCCTGCTCGGGATCGTGGTGAAGCTGCGGCCGTGGCAGCGGCTCGCCGCCGTCCTCGTGGGCGTGGTCGCCTTCGGCTTCGTCGTGCGTCTGATCTCCGACGCCGTCTGGGAGCGCGGCACTGCGGAGAGCGGCGGCGCGAACGCCGTCGCACGCGCGATCCACCACTGGGTCCTCATGCCGAGCCACCCGCAGACGATCGCGAACGTGGCCTACGTGGGCCTGATCGCGCTGATCATGGTCGCGACGCAGCTCCGCGGCCTCTGGCGGACGGTCGTGCTCGTTCCGATCCTCTACGTCGCATCGTTCGTCTGGGAGAACCGGCTGATCTTCGAGGTGGCCGGCGCGACCCGGCTCATCCTGCTCGGCGCCCTGCTCGTCGTGTTGATGAACGCGCGTCCTCAGGGCCTCCTCGGCACGGCCCGCGTCGAGATCGCGTGAGCGGCGTCGCTTGCGATGCCACTTTCAGGCCGTGGCGGCTTTGCCGACGCGGCCGTCTGCGCCGCTGGCCTGGAACGCAGGGACCCGAGGCGGGCGCATGAGCGAGCGTCCGCCGCTGCTCGAGCTGCGCCGCCTGAGCAAGGCGTTCGGCGGCCTCCAGGTGATCAGCGGTCTCGACCTGCACGTCGGCGAGGGCGAGATCGTCAGCGTGATCGGCCCGAACGGCGCCGGCAAGACGACGCTCTTCAACCTGGTCACCGGGATCTTCCGGCCCGACTCGGGCGACATCCTCTTCGACGGCAAGAGCGTTGTTGGCCTCGCGCCGCACACGATCGTGAACCGCGGCATCGCGCGCACGTTCCAGACCTTGCGGCTCTTCCTGAACATGAGCGTGAAGGAGAACGTCATGGCCGCGCAGTACGGCCGCACGCGCTCGACGGTCGTCGAGTCCGTCCTGCGGCTACCGCGCGCGCGCCGCGAGGAGCGCGAGATCCACCGCGTCGCCGAGGAGAAGCTCGCGTTCTTCGGAGACCGGCTGATGGGCTACCGCTGGAACCAGCCCGCGTACTCGCTCTCGTACGCCAACCGGCGGCGGCTCGAGATCGCGCGCGCGAT
>Ga0058697_10000127_pt1 | contig 37864 bp, 20 predicted proteins | sample AgamicAsMae_FD_66619 | JGI IMG/M metagenome (GOLD analysis project Ga0058697, IMG submission 66619) | Agave microbial communities from Guanajuato, Mexico - As.Ma.e | ecosystem: Host-associated > Plants > Phyllosphere > Phylloplane/Leaf | place: Guanajuato, Mexico | collected 2012-06-04
GAGTACTGCGGGTACTTTGCTCAACCAGGGCATTTCGACTGGTGTGCCGCTCTGAAGCACGACTGCTGTGCGAGGGTTGGCTTCTGCGACGGCGGAGATAAGACGGTCAAGATGGCCTGGTAGCTTCATGTCCGGTCTATCGAAGCCTTCACTCTCCCAGTCCATGTTCAGTCCCGCGCAGACCAGAACTTGGTCGGCGGATTTGGCGAGTTCGGCTGCACGGCGGACTTCCTCGTCGGCGTCAATCTTCCAGGCTCCTCCGATACGGACAGCACCGCCGCCAAAGTCTACGCTGCCGCCGGTCAATTTGCTGGTTGGTGCGCTGGCAAATTCGAGGCGGACTTTGTAGGTTTGGTCTTTCTTCATGGGAACAGAGCAGATGTCTTCGTCGGTGCCCAAGCCGAAGAACGCAGAGCCCTGGCGCTGATTTTCTGTAATGTCGAGCACGAGCTCATCATTGACAAAGACCTTGGCTGATCCGTACACACAGACACCGAGCTCATATTCACCGTCACGGTCAGCTGTGTAGTATGCCTCGATATCAGCGTACCAGAGTCCGGACTTGAGTTTCGGGTTCTTGTAATCCATGAACATCATAGAAGTGTTGGTGAAAGGTCCAAGCACATCGACGCATTTGCGGTCCTTGTCCTCGGGAGACTCGTTGTATGCTTTGAAGAGAACACCAGCCTCGCCATCTTCGCCTGCAGTAGTCCTCCAATCAATTCCCAGGCTGGGCATTTCTTTGTGAGAGTATGCACCGATGCTGAAGTCGACATTCTCCTCGCCAACCTTGTCGACAATTCCCTCGTAAGGAGTGATGGCGTAGTATGGACGGAGAGAAGCCGAACCACCACCACAGTACGTTGCAGTCTTTGCGTTAGGTCCGATAACGAGAATCTTCTTGTCTTTCTTGAGCGGCAAGATATCGCCTTCATTCTTCAATAGCACAATCGACTCGGCGGCAAGTCTTCGCAGCAGCTTTGACGTCTCGGGAGTGTCGTTGGTGGTTTCCTCTGCGTTTTCCTTGACACCTGATGCAGCGCACTCGTTGACCAGCTCCAGAACCTGTCTTGCTCTCTCATCAATCACACCAGCGGGAATCTTCTTTGCGCCCGCGGCATGGAACAAAGCATCTCCCCTGAACCGAGTAGGACCAGGCATCTCCAGATCCAGACCCGCAATAACCGATTTGGAAACCGAATAGACACCAAACCAATCACTCATCACCAAGCCCTTCCAGCCCCACTCTCCCCTCAAGATATCCTTCAAGATCCTTGTGTTTTCACTGACATGCGTACCATTGATCTTGTTGTAAGCGGTCATGAAAGACTTGGGGTAAGCATCGCGAACCGCCAATTGGAATGGCATGAGATAAATCTCCCTCAAGGCACGTTCGGTGACGATGGAGTCCACGCTGTTGCGTTCGTGCTCTTGATCATTACCGACGAAATGCTTGATAGTGGCCACAACGCCATTCTCCTGCATTCCCTTGACCAAAGCTGCAGAGCCCAAACCAGCTAAGAATGGATCTTCACCGATGGATTCGAAGCCGCGGCCGCCGAGGGGAGATCGCTGCATGTTGATTGTGGGACCGAGGATTACGTGTGCGCCTTTGTGAATGGCTTCTTTGCCCATGAGACGGCCGGCTTCCTCGAGAAGTTCGGTGTCGAAGGTTGCGCCTAGAGCTGTGCCGCAAGGGAAGCAGGCTGCTGGGGCGCCGTTGAAGAAGCGTGTGCCGCGGACACCATTGGGACCGTCAGAGAGTCGCAGTGAGGGAACGCCATGTTTGGGGATTGGTTGTGTATGCCAGAAGTCGATACCTGGAGATCTGTGGTTAGCGACATGAAGTCAATCGTCGAAGCTAATGCCGACGGCGACGAGGGCTACCTACCAGCGAGCAACGATATCTTTTCTCTCTCCGTTAGCTTGGAAAGCACATCCTCTACATCTATGGAAGCCATGATATGTGGTATCAAGACAGCAAGCGGGTATCAATAACAAAGCAAAAGCAAACAGATGTAGGAAAGTAAGTTCACGAAAGGGTAGGCACGACCTTCTTATACGTTGATCGACGAATCCTACTTCTTCGATTATCGAACTCTGCCAACCCTAGCACGTGTCATTATATCCAAAATTACTCAGCCTGCAGACCAGCGGTGGCAGACGGTTCAGCTCCACACCAATCCGCGGCAAGACGATACTCCTGCCTCAAGAAGCCCTTAGTAAAGCACGCGATTAAGAAGGCAACCCAAGACCTTTGCACGGCCTAGCACGGTTGTCAGGCGGCAATGCGGTCCTGCGTTCCGCCCGACGTTTTGCCATTTGCTTCGGCTTTCTTCCCGGCTAAAGTCAAATCGAACCCCTCATCCTGCCACCATTTCCCTTGCCGGAAAGGAGATGGATGCTCCGAATGCGAGATACGGTTCGACACAAGCGAGGCGAGAGCAGATAGATTGTTGATGGCTTCGTTTCTGTTGTTTGATAGAAGACAAGGGCTTATTGTATCCACCGAAGTGCATCCATGTATCCGCCCCACAGCTTGATGACTGATCACATCGGAGCATCGTTACTGATACTCACACTCGAAGCTGGAGCATCGTTACTCATACCCATGGTTACAGAGCAGAAAATTCATTGACGCTCCCCTTCAACCCTCAGAGCCTCTCTCTTCCACCCAATCCACCTCACACAACAGTCAACGTAGCATTACTCCTCAAATCCGCCGAACTAGCACCCACAAACACCGTAAAGTTGCCCTTCTCAACCACATACACCATACTCTTATTCCACAGCCCCAAATCGCTGACCTCCAACGGAATACTCACATTCACCGTTTCTCCCGCCTTGATAAACACCTTTTCGAAGCCCTTGAGTTGGATGTTGGGGACGGCGACGCTAGCGACTTGATCTTTGACGTAGAGTTGCACCACTTCAGCGCCATCGTAAGTGCCATTGTTGGTGATGGAGATGGAAGCAGTGATGGAGTCGGTAGCAGAGACTTTCGAGGAAGACAATGTGATATTGCCATACTCGAACGTGGTGTAGGAAAGTCCGTACCCGAAGGGGAACCATGGTACAGGTGTATCCAGGATGTAGCTGCTTCCAAAGTACAGGTTGCCATCAGCACCCACAAAGCCTGGATAGGTAGGTCGTCCCGAGTTCAAGAAGTCGTAGTAGGCAGGCAGAGTACCCACATCGTGAGGGAAACTAACAGAGAGTTTGCCGGAGGGGTTTATAGAGCCAAAGAGGATGTCAGCGAGGGCGTTGCCGCCTTCTTCGCTGGGGTAGAATTGTTGGACCAAGGAAGCTGTGGTGTTGGAGATCCACGATTCAGTAAGTGGTTTGCCCGAAGAGAAAACGACGACGGTGGGTTTGCCGGTGTCTATGATGGCTTTGACTAAAGCTCTTTGTGCGCCGACGAGGCCGAGATCGCTTGTTAAAGTCAGTATAGTGTTCAGCGGCTAGATACTACCAACATACCTCTCATCAATGTGTTCGCCAGTGGTTGCATTCAACCCTTGCCACAGCTCTTGTTGATCGCGAGACCAAGTACCCACAATGACAACAGCCACATCGGCATCTTTGGCGGCCTCAACAGCCTCAGGGATACCAGACTCATCAGTCGACCATCTCTCGCATCCTTTCGCATAGGACACCGAAGCATTGCCTGAAGCACCAACCGCATTCCTGATGCCATCCAAATACTGCACACCCCTATACTGAGACTTGTACACGACATAATCGCCATAGTTCATGAACCCAGAAGCCATAGGTCCAATAACAGCAATCTTGTCAGTTTTACTCAGCGGAAGTGTCTTATTAGGATTCTGGAGCAGCACAATTGACTCAGCGTCGAGATCGCGAGCAAGCTTTTTGGCAGCAGGAGTGTTGATGATGTTATTCCATTGATCCTTGGGGGCAGCAGGATTGGAGTTTTCGAACAGGCCCATTTGGAATTTTACTCGAAGGACTCTGGCGACAGCTTCATTTACGACGCTGATGTCGATGGTGTTGTTGGAGACGAGAGCGGGGATGGAGCGGAAGTTGAAAGAGCCGCCACCCATCTACACAACATCGTCAGTACACGTGTATTAACAAAAGAGGGCAAGTTACTTACCTCGACATCGTTTCCAGCAGTTAGACATTGCTCAGTGACACATCCGTAGTCGTTGACACCACAAGTCAAGAAGTTCTTGAACAAGCGATCAGTAGCACCAGCATCGCTCGAAACAAAGTACTTGTACCCTGCGCCAAAACCGTCAGCAAACTCGGCAACCCAAACCTCAAGAGTCTCTCAATACATACCCCACTCGTTCCTCAGGATCTCCGTCAACATATGATAATCAGCCACAGCCGGAATACCATCGTAAGCATGATAAGCAGACATAATAGCATACGCCCCACCATCAATGATAGCGCGATGAAAAGGCGGCAACCAAGTGGTCCTCAACTCCCTCTCACCACCATGAACAGGTGCAGTGTTGAGACCACCCTCGGGTTCAGAGTATGCAGCAAAATGCTTGACCATGGCCGAGACATTCTGGCCTTGACATCCGATGATGTAGTTGTATGCCATTTCGCCAGCGAGGAAGCCATCTTCACCATATGTTTCTTCGACGCGACCATAGCGAAGCTCGCGAGCCAAATCAGCTAGAGGGGCAAAGAGTTGAGAAACTCCCAACGCTGCAGCTTCAATAGCAATTTGCTCGCCCATCTGACGTTGCAATTCACGATTGAACGAGCAGGCTTGCGCAATTGGCGAATTGAAAATTGTAGCATTGCCGATGAGGAAACCATGAATGCCTTCCGTCTGAACGATAGCCGGAATGCCCAGACGAGTGCTGTTGACAGCATAATCTTGGCCTTTCTTGATGCCTTCGGCGAGCCAATCCCAGGAGATAGGGTAGCCGACGTAGAACATGCCGCTGCGGTTTGCAAAGTTGAACTCCAGGCCTGTTTCATTGTATTCTCCTGATGTCGTGTTGAGCCAGTTTGAGATGTCGCCTGTGGGAGATGAGGTTAGTGGATGATTATAGCAGAGAAGTTGAGGATGGTATACCCTGCATCAGTTGTGCCATCTTTTCTTCCAGTGTCATCAGAGACACGAGGTTCTCGACTCTGGCATCGACAGATTGTGAAGCATCTTTATAGATGGCATTGGCCAACGATGCATTCGATTGTGCATGAGCAAGACCAAGACCAGCCAATGCCAGACCGGTAGTAATAAGACGAACCATGATTGCAACGAAACTCTGTCAAACAAAAAGATAAAACGCAAAGCAGAAAGAGGCAGACAGCATGCTTATACCTCACCTACATCACCACCCAACCTCGCAGGATCATTGGAAAAGTGATCGCTTAGTTGCATACCAAAGACCAAAGTCCGAAGGTCATCATGCATTGCTGATCACTCATACAGGCTAATATTGCAAGCAAGGAAATATGCTTCCAGAGACAAGAAACTTTTGCTGGTCGACGGAAGAATTATTTCTGAAGATCACGGTTCTCGAGAGCAAGAGGTGAAGATCCCCGCATTCAATCACTCCATGCTGCCCCCGCCTTCTTGCTGCGATGCAGATGAGCCACATGAGTTAGCCCTAGCACATAGATCGTTGTCTGTGTTGGCATGCAAATGGCTGAAGCGGTCTCTTCGTTAGCAGTTCCATCAATACGAGATGTTGCTTGGAGTCCGGTGGGAGAGAAGACGATCATCCAATTTGACCTCGGCATGCATTGTTCCGAAACTCTTCCTCCTTGAAGATCGATCACTAGAATTGCGGGGATATCATATGCAACAGGTGTTGGACATTAGCTGGCATTGCGCTATGAAAAGAAAGTTGATGGTACACAGACAAATTAGCGCTGTAGAAAGGCTCGCGGTCTAGTGCATAGAAAGTCGTAAAGAATAAAGAGAAAAAGAAAACAAGGAAGTTGAGATGGCTTAACCAAATCTACTCCTCACTCTTCGCATACCAACACCGCCTGCTTCGCTTCCAGCACCAGCCTCACTACCAGCATAACTCGTCGTCCTGCTCATCGGGATAGCATTTCCAATCACACTAGCTGGAGCAATAGCCGCAAGGGCAGAGCTGATTCCATTGACCGCAGGTGCCGACGGAGCAGCAGCAGCCGTACCCACACCAGCGCCATTTCTAAGGGCAAAGCGCAAGGAATCAGGGTCTGCAAAGCCATAGGGAGGGATTCTGTTGACACCACCACTGATAGCTGCAGGGCCGGTTTCGAGAATGGGTAGACGGAAGGGTGCAACGCCTTGAGTAGTTTGACAGGCTTGTTCGAGTAGACGCTCACGTATTTGTTGGAGATTGCTGAGATTCTCGTCTTGTTCTGGGTTCGATGTCGGAGCGTCATCCTCTCTAAGCATGAGTGCAATATCGCTGTCGACCTCGCCGGCGCTCACACCAGGTGGAGTGGGTGCACCCTTGTCTGTCTTTGTGATGGGGATCAAGACGGGCACGAAAGGGTTCGTAGAGGTCGAGGTGAGAGCAGCGGCTTCTGATAGTGCAGCGAGCGGGTTGGCTCTCGTAGCACCACGAGTGGCATGATGCGAGATGTTGCGCTCCATCTCTGGGGCTTGCGTGGGCGGTGGTGAGGCATTGGTCTGGCTTGCGACAATGTCGTCAATCTCGGTAGTGATGGCAGGAGGGCCAACAACGGCATCGGCAGCACCATCGACAGATGCGAGCGAAGGAGGGTTATCGGGATTCTGCTGGCTGGTCTGGGGTTGGTGGAAGAAGTGGTGGGTCGCGAGCTGGGCGACAACAGTAGCATGGCTCAGCTCTTTGTCGGTAAACAGACGGTCGATGGAGAAGGCTGGTGCCTCATATTGTGTGTAAAGTGTCTTCGTGCGGGCTTCTTGGAAGGGCGAGGCAGCGCCGTTGCTGTCGTTTTGCAGAGGACGGAAAGACGGAGCAGCCGAGTCTGTGGCTTCTTCATCGGCCGGAGCCTTGCGTTTTCTCTGGCCCTCGACATCGGCCTCGCCGACACGGTGCCGCGTGTGACGGGTCTTGCGATTACTTTGAAGACCGCCTGGACTTTGGGGGATGTTGACGGTGAACTGGCTGGGGTGGAAGAATAGGGCAGAGTTGTCGGCAATGTCGAGCTGCTCTTTTTCGCGCAAGAGCTTGTCGCGCTTCTTCGTCACGCTGTTGATCAGACGGCTGCGAACTGTACTCGCCAGCTCGAGATGCTCTCGTTGCGCAACCTGGACCTTGTAACTCGAGCTTCGTTCTAGTTCGGCGGCTGCAGCTTCGTAGCGATTCTGCTTGTGTTAGTCTTTGACAGCGTCTTGGTCGCAACGAGGAGAGTCTTACTTGCAAAGCCGTCAGGTCAGCATCGCGCTGCTCCAGAGCATGATTGATTTGCTGGACGTATTCGTGGTATCTCTTGCCGGCCAGAGCAAGGTAGTCCTTGACAGAAGCGTCTGTGTTTGGCAAGCTGCCGCCAGTCACGTTTTCAATTTCTTGCTCGACGTGTTCAGCTGAGTCGTCAAGAGGACTGTTCTCGTAAGGGTTTGCTCGCAGGATCATGGTCATGTCGACCTGAATAGCCTGCAGCTGGGCGCGGTAGTGCTGGTGTTGGTCTTGGGTAAAGGTCTGGATCATGTCTGAGAGCTTGTCGGTGATGTTGTTGCGTCGTTTGTCTCTCTTGGACAAGGGCTGAGGTTGCGGCGGCGGCGATGCTGTGGCTCGCCGTTCGTGCGCCATTGGTGATGTGTGTGCCATGATTATCGCGTGTGTGGTGTGTAGTTGACAAGGATGCAACTTTCGTCTCTCGTCATGAGAAAGCCATTCTGAGAGCGCAATCGTCCATGTCCAAAATCTGGGGACTGCTCAGCACGGACTCTTGTCGGCACACCCTCGGCCCGACTGCCGACATCCTCCACCCTGCCCTTCCTGCTCTCTTTAGAACAATGATACAGAACTTCCTATTCAACAACATTGTTCACACATTCACAATATACCACGAAGAAGGAGCCAATTTTTACATAACTCATAACATGTTTTTGTCTATCTATGTGTTTTTGTCATTATTCATTTTTCTTCGTAATCCTGCTCCTTCCTTGCTTCTTCTCTCCTGAATGCTATTGTCTTTCCTTCCATGAAAACCCTGATTAAAGAACTCCCCCGCTAATGTATGCTGAAAAAAAAGCATCCTGTTGTTGGGGATGCTGATGGCCGTGAATGTAAGATAATGCTTCGGCTATTTCTTTTGAAACAAAAATACAAGAAAGAAAAGTATGCACTGCTCGTGCCAAAAAGACAAGAAACTTTCTGGCATGTTGACTCTCATCGTGCTGGTCCAGCAGAAATCAAGAGACATCAAGAAGCTGTATCCAAGCTTGATCAATCATCCTGGATGAAGCCAGACGAGAATTTGATCAAGGAGTTGAACTTCTCATATCCCAAAATACGCTCAGTGCCTTCGAAAACACCCTCACCGCCAGCGGCGAGCAGCATCTGTCTAGGGACAAGCTTGTACCTGCCATCCCGCTGGTCACGGATGAGCTGAGTCTTTTGAGGCTTGGTCAATGCCTGCTCAAGCTTGCCTGTGAAGTCGGTGCCAATGACGCCTTCAACATCGGGATCCTGGTACTCGGCCAAAACGGTCGTGCGGTGCTCACGATGTTCCAAAATGTCAACATCGATGGTGTCGATTGACATAAAGCGGTACACGTAGACATCATTCTTCTGACCTGGACGACGGACGCGACCAATGGCCTGTGCCATCTGGGCATCGTAATCGTATTGTGAGCGTTTCAACAGAGGACTGAAGAAGATAACATGATTGGCGTTCGTGAGGTTGGCGCCTGCGGCAGACTCGTCGTCCGAGTTCAAGATCAGAACCGTCGTCTTCTTGTCGTTTGTAAATGGCGCAAAAGACACTTTTGTGGCCTTGTCTCCATTGGAAACTGAGAGCTGGTGGTACTTGATAGCAGCGTCATCGAAAATCTTCATCATTTCAGTGATCTGGTCCCCGCCCTGCACAAAAACGATTGCTTGCTGGTTTTTGGCTTGGATTGTCTCGAGCAGCTGTGTCAGCTCATCTGCCTTTCTGCCAAATCTGCTGGCAGTCGACTTTCCAAGTTTTTCCATGTCTAGAAGGTGATAGGATTTGACGTCCTTCTCACAGCCAGCGACTGGACAGATTCCAAGCAGGTTCTTGCTAACTTCGATGCAATCATCACACATTGCGTGGCCGCAATTGGCCGAAAGATGAAGCTTAGATGACTGGCTGATGTTGTTCTTGCAGTGCTTGCCGTCACAAGTCAGGCTGTCAGAAGGGTTTTGGTGGCGCTCATCGTATTTCAGGGCGTTTGTGACGAAACGAAGCGTTCGCGTTGAGGAGACGTAGGCTTTAGCATTGCCAACGACCTCGCTGGTCTTTTGCTTGGCACTTTCCTCTGGTTTACTGCTGTATTCAGGTCTGGTCCTCTCAACAGTGGCAAGCATGGAGGGCTCTCGGCCTGCCATTTCCCTTATCTCATTTGAGACACCTCTATCTCTGAGGGAATTGGTCGCGACAACATCTTCAACCCAAGTGGAGAACACATTGATGCTTCTGGGGATTTCTACCAGACAGACCCTGATACTGTCTTCGAGCACTTGTTGGGCTGTCCTGCGGTCGGCCGCAGACTGCTCTACAAGGGCTTCAATTCCCAGCTTGAAGCCCTGCTGTCGGCTTCCGGTAGACAGACGCTTCAGAGGGTTGAAGACTGCGGCCACGCGTAACAAAGCCTCCTCTGCTGATGTGACGTTGGGCATGACGCTAAGCTCGCCTGGTTTCTTCGCACCTTTGCGGATTCTCATATCCTGAGAGTTCAACTTCTGGGAGAGATCGGTGTAGACCAGGCGGTTGTCCGCGTTCAGTGTGATGGGGACAATGACATCCTGGTAAGGATATTGATCGGATTTCATAACGTTCTGGCGAAGAAATGTGTCAAGGAACAATTGGGAGAGAATATGAATCCTCTTTTGCGTTGTGCGTGAAGGCAACTCTCTGAAGGTTTCAAACACTTCCAAGTTGGTCATGTCCTTACGCAAAGCTTGCAGGTTCGCAATTGAGAGAAGCCCCGGGCCACTTGCTCCGACCGGCAAATTGATGCCCAGGAAACGTGCCATTCTCGAGACGTCGTATGTGTCCCTCAGTTTAGGAGTGGCGGAGAGTGCCCAGCGCTTATGTGCCTTGATGTTGCAGTACATCACCAGTTCGCGAGGCTCTGTGTACGAGAACTCGTCGACCACCAAGCGGTTGAATTTGAACATCTCAAGAAGCGCCAATTCATCAATATTGTCGTAGTCCTGACGTACGCTAAGGTCGTCCACCTCAGAGATTTCGATGGCATTCTTCTGACTGGTGTAATCTCTTCCCTTACGTCGCTTTGACTCTTCGGCGTACTCGCGGTACTTGGGATCTCTCAAAGTTTTCTTGTACGTCTTCCGGAGGTGCGTCTTCAAACCGCCGACGCCTTGCTGTTCAGCGATACGAAGATGCTGTGGGACTCGGGAAGCGGCATCGCGAAGATACGACTCCAAGGCTCGATTGCTCTTGCCGGTGTATTCGGGCATTGCGGCAAAGACCGCTAGAAGTTGAAAGTACTTCGTGGTGTCCGCTGCAAGCACATTCTTGTTCAGTATGACGATCCTGGCCTTTTCGAAGGCTTTTGTTCCGTTCTTCTTCTTCAGCTGGTCGATTCTGTCGATGACCAAGATGTGTTCGCCCTTGTATCCTAGAAGCGTTTCGACCTCATGTTTCCATTGAGCGACGAGGTTCCACGGACAAATGACCAGTGTGGCAGCGATGTCAATACGTCCTTCATCAACACAGGACTTTTGCATTTCCTTTAGAATCCCGGGAGCGCCATATTCCTGGAATTCTGAGTGTATCAATGCGAGTGAGGTCACCGTCTTGCCGAAACCGGCGTGATCAGCGAGGATACCACCTTTGACATGGACTGCAGCAGAAGCTTTTGACTCGAGACGCCAACCAAGATGAGGAAGCAGAGACTCCTCGAATTCCTTGACAATGAACAATGGACCAGTGCCTTCTTCTTGCTGCTTCATCCAAGTAAGAGATCTCTTTTGGATGTCATACAGACTAATGACATCGGTCCAGCCGACATCACGACTGTATCTGGCATTACCGCTGTTGTTGAGAAGACTGAAAGGTGGAAACTTGGCGGAAGATTCTTCCACCCAGGATGTATCCAGCCTCCAAGACACAGAATCCACCGAGCCGGTCAACAGCTTCAGCTTTCCAGCGGCCCTGTGACAGAGAGTAGTTGTGTTTAAGCCAATGTCTAGTGTAACTGAATTTCCCTCCAGCTTGCACTCGATGACAACTGGCTCGGGGCGAGACTTGATGGCGTGCTCATACTTTCTAGCAGTCTCAGGATCTTCGTATGGCGCAAATTCTCGACTGTTCGCCTTTGTGAGAACACGCCAGCGAATCTCAGGAAGCAAAGGGGAACATTCTTCACAATCGTGATAGGCAAGCGGGATCTGAGCACTTTGCTCTGCTAGCACCTGTCGGAGCGGTTCCATAGCCCATCCGAAGGCCTCAAAGAAAGCCTTGTCTTCGCACTTGATCCGATGCTGGCCTTGATAACGTTGGTGAGCGATTGAGGAGGGCAGGACGAATTTAAGCGAAACCAGTGCTTTCGTGACATCGCAATTAGTATTGGTAAGAGCCAATGTGTCGGAGCGAATCTCAGATCTCATGTCCATGGCTTCGAGGAAGCAGGAGTCTTCATCGATCCAATGGCCGTTGAGTGATACTGTGAGGTCCGAGGGATCACCCGTCAATAGCTCGGGGCGCCATTTGGCATCAATTCTGGCAGTGATATCTCTGACTTGGTCGTACTGCAATCTCGAATGGTCACGAGCGAAGACAAAGCAGTCCTCGCGAGGATTGCCGATGCGTGCAGGGTCCAGGAAGAGGAACATACTGAGACCCGAGGCTGACTCAACACGCTTGTAGAGAGATTCACAGGCAGTACCACAGTCGGGCAGAAGCTTGTAGGTCCCTTCGATCTGCTCGTAGGTGCCTTCGATGTGCTTTGGAAGGTCGTTATTGCCGTGCTTCTCGATGCGCAATTCGGACCACACTCGTTCTTCCGCATAGTTTTGCAGAGCGAGACGCGCAGTCCACGATGGTACTTGCTGGCCACGACCTCGAACCAGAAGCTCAAACGACGAATCTTGTTGGGGAATCCGCCATTGCCATTTGTCTCCAAACAAGGCATTCTCCTCAACTTGAGTTGATGCAATAGGTTCTTCGAAGAACTTTCGGACTTCATCCTCACCACTGAGTGCTTGGTCGGGCTTTGCGTACAGTTTCCAACAAGAAACGTGGACACCCAGCACAAGTTCGAGACGAGCAAATGATGACTCGTATACGAGAACCCAGGAAACAGCTCTCCTGAACGTCTTGAAAGCGAAAGGATCGCGCAAGACGTTCCTGACTGCGTCAAGGAACTTTTGCTTGAGTTCTCTCTGCTTCAACTTCTTCTGCTCTTCCAACTCTCTTTGCTGCTTTTGCTGCTTGGTCTCCTTCTTCGGCTTGGGCAGCTTGGGTTCCTTTTGCTGCTTCGACAAGTTCTGTCGCTCTGACACCTTCTGCTGCTTGACCCTCGATGCAACCTCGCCACTAGGCTTAGAGACTTGGGCAGGCTCGGGGATTTGGACCGGCTCGGAGGTACGAATAGGCTCGGGGACATGAGTGAACTCCTCGATGCGGGACATGAGGCTGTCCGAGGAGCTGAACTTCAGGACCATAGGGATGCGTGGTCTCCACTTCTGAATGAAGTTCTCCGGCTCATCGCGCTCGGGTTCCGATGGTTCTCCGTATTCGTGGATAGGCTTGACGCCGCAGGCAAGACAAGATGTGTGGCTACACTCGCCGCAGGTTTGAATGGCCTTCTCGGCCAAGCCAATTTGGCCTTCGCAGACACACATGGCAGCCGATCTGCGGGCATCAGCTTGAAGTTCAACGACATTGATGCGATTCACCATCGCCTGAGAGAAGGGCTGGAAGGTGAGTTCGTTACGTGAGGTGATGGCGCTCTTGAAAACAGCTTCCTCATCCCCGTCTTGATGAGGAAGGACTCGCGGCAACGCCTGGCATCCAGAGATCAGAGCAGATGCGATGGCTGAACCCACGACTGTGGTGCTCATGGCATTTCCAGCCAGATCCTGAATCTGCCGTTCGGTCTCTGTGGTGAACGAAATTCTGTCCAGGGGAAGGCCTTGCAACATCAAGCTCTCGGTGTATGTCAAGGGGCCACCTCTATCAGTGATGTAGAAGATGCCACCAGGGGTTATGCAGCTCGCGACACCGAAAGGGGCACTATCAGTGAATCGATCAATGTTCTGCGAGACGTCCCAGATGCGAGTCTTGTATTGAGCGTCATATTTGTCCAGGATCAACTCAGGTTTGGCATTGGCTTTGCGGAGTAGGGCCACATCCATGAAATCCCATACTCGTTCGACCTGCTGCCTAAACCATACTCTGTTGGAATTCTCGGGCAAGACAAGGCTACCGCTCTCCTGCCAGTCTGTCAGAGGGCGCGCAATTCCAAGCTTCTGCTGTCTACGGGTGTTGATATGGCGGATTTCGCACTTGGCCCAATCGGCGTCCTTCATGGAAGTGTCGAGCACAGACTGTCGAATCATAGACTGGCTGGCCCTGGTAACGAGCGGATCATCGTTAGGTAGAATGAACGACGACAAGGGAGAGCTGACTTGACGTCTAAAATCTGCCATGCGGTTATAGAAGTTCTGTTTGAAGATGGCAGGATCAATGCCATTGTCGTTCAACTTGGATCTGTCAACGCACACCATATAACCTCTCTGCCGAGTCTGAGGGAGGTAATAATTCTTGCTGTCCACAAGAACGCCGGCCGAGACATAACCGATACGCTCATATCTTGCTAGCATTTCATCCCATGGAGCGCCAAAGACATTCTCCAGGACGATCATTGTCGGACGATACGTCTTGGCGTATGCGAGAACTGCGGTGAATGTGTCGGCAGATTCGCCCTGTTCTTCCAAGGTCTTCTGTTTGTTGTTCAAATTGGAGAAATCGACGCATGCGGTACCGGCAATCACCATGTCTACGTTGTCAGGAATGTCCACCCTGGCACCGTATGCAGTGGTGGCCTTGCCATCCGTGCTGCCAGTAATCTCAGTGATGTCCCTGAAAATGATCGGGGGGTGGAAGTTGCGTTCAATGTAAGCCTGCTTATATGCCACGATCTCGGCGCTGAAGACGTGCTCGAACTTCAGCACCAGATTGCTCTCTTTGCTCCGAATACAGTCCGAGATCATGTCCCAGGCGAGCAGAGGGCTCTCAGTGCCCGAGCACATGGTAGCAACTCTCAGAGGGCGCGAACCGACATGTTCGCAGACATCACTGAGGCTGTAGCTGGGATTATGCTCGCTCGAGTTGGATGGAAGCTGTTTGAGCCCCTTTGCAACTAGATCGTCGAAGATGGCTTGGGTGTCGAAGAGTGGAGGCAACGTCAGATCGACTTCCTTCTTGATACCATTGGTCAGGTTAACCATGTTGCCCTTTGGCTTCGATTTCTTCTCTGTGGGTGCGGAAGGATCGTCGACTTCAGCTGAATCGATAGCAGGAGACTCAAGGGCTGACTTCGCAGCCGCACGAGCGCGTCCATTGTTGGTCTTTCTGCGCTTGCGGGATGGTTGCTTGTCTGAGTTGCTTGAATTATCATCGAGCTGCTCGGATGACGAAGAGTGTTTAGGCGGCATGTCCAATTCGCGCGATGTTGTCGAGGCTGTTGACGGCCCATTGTCTGAGATTGCATATTCGTCGTTATTGGTGTCTACAACATCCATGGCATCGTCATCGAAATCTTCAGGATCAACCTGATTGTACTCGACAGCTTTTCTAATGTTGCGAGCAGATCGGCGGGTGCAAGCCATGGGTGCCTCGGAGGATGGGGCGGCGCTGACTTGAGCGGGTGGAGGAGTCTTCTTCTTGGGAAGACGAGCAGAGTATGCAACGTCAGGACTCTTCCTCTTGGGCGCCATCGTGGGCGAGTGGGTGGTTGAGTGAGCAGGCGAGCGTGCCTCTGCAGATGGCGGGGGTGTTTTGTGCTTGACAAACTGATGCAGGGGTTCGTGATGTTTGCGCGCAGGGACAATGACTGGACAGTCAATGTCAATGGATGGCAGGGACAGAGCAGACGTGACTCGGCTTACTCTCGATATGCGATAGAATGCGTCGAGGAGTTGTTGTGTTCCTTCGCTTTGGTTTTGATTTGAAGACGGTGTGAGGGGGTGAATTTTGGATGCGTCTCTTGTTGTTTTCGGATTTGGGCGTGGGAGCATTGACTCCAGGGCGCTGGCGACGTCTCTCGCGGTCCTCAAGCCAGAAGCGTATGTCTCCTACTCTCTTTCTGACTCCTCCGTTGGCAGCATCTTTCCCTCCAACAAAGATGTGGTCTTCGGCCTCCGAATCGCTTTGTGCCCTCTGCACATACGAGCTGTACCTTTCTCTAGCCATAGTGAACGTATGCACCCCTGACCAGTACCGCTCTCAAGAGTTGATGAATGTATAGCTGTTCGACACAATTGCTAGTCTTTACAGACTCGATCGAAGGTGGAAGACGCGACGACGCGACGACTTGGCAGGGACTGGCCATACTCTTTCCTTAAGGGGCCTGGCGTGCTCGGTGTTTCGGGCCGATAGTCTCCGAGCGGGCCGAGGTTCTAGCCAGACCTCAACCAGGCCCAACCAGGGTCATTCCTTCCTCGAGGTTTTTCGAGACAGGATGGTCTTCCACATCGCCACGGTCATGCCAGAGACCTTGAATTCTGCTGGAGACCGATTCCAACGGTGCACCCAAGTCGTTGAAGATAAACGACGTACCAATCCTTGGGTCTGGTCGACGGTATATTGTATATTCGTGTGCTTTCGCAAGTCCTGGATAACAGCATCGGACTTTCGCTTGACCCTGGTTGCCTTCAATGAGAAGGCAAAGAGCACTGGCCCATCGACGGCCGAAGAGAAGTCTGGAACTTGAAGCAATGTAAGTGAAATATGGGCAGTCATCGTGCAAGTCAAGCATCACATTTGGTGGTTCTGGTCGAAGACAGCTGTGGCTCCCTGAGACGAGATGCTCGAACATGAGCACACCTTCCTGGAGTGTGACAGAGTATGGAGACCCTCGAAAACTGCAGCCCCCCCTCTGGCAAGTCCTAGTTTGACGAGAGTATCAGCCTGCGTGAATCAAGAGGGAGAGGAGGCCAAAAAAAAAAAGGACAAGACAAGACTTGATGAATGTCGAGGGAGAGGTAAGAGATGACAAGTACGAAAGGAATCAAAAGGGTAAGAGAGACTCACCGGGCCAACACGTGCGGTGGCCAACACATACGTGTTCGAGATCATCGCAAAGGACAAGGCTGACCAGGAGTGATAGGTACAAGGAAGGAATGAAAAGAAGATAAAGGAAGAGAAAGTAAATGTACCTCAACACGTGAAGCGACCAGTAAGCACGTGTTGAGAATCATCGCAAAGGATCAACGTTGACGGCGAGCAAGCCCGCAGCACGTGTTGCAAGTCATCGCACGTCAACGCACATCAACGTTGACGGCAACACAATGTGTCAGAGGTGAATGGTGGGCGGCGAGTGTTGGTCGATCACAACGCAAAGGTATTGGAGCAACGAGTCGTATCGTGCGTGGGAAGACGACTCGTCTCTCGGCGCGGTATGCACTGACCGCCCGGGGTAACTCGACGACGAACAACCATTCTTCAACCACAAGAATACAGTGGTTGAGATAAGCTAAAGACGAAGCGGTAAGCTGTGTGTTCGAGAGAAGCTGTGTGGTCGAAGAGGAAAGTGTGTGTGCATTTGGACAAGTAAGATCAAGAGCCGTACCTTCCCATACGACAGTGACGACTGGACGCACGTGTCAGTTATACCACACAAAAAGGCACGATATGTGTTGAGGGACGAAGAGGCAAGTACGATGAATGGTGGAGGAAAGATGTGACGATGCGGTGCAGGCGAGAAGGAGAAGGAGTAAGTTGGTATGTGGCAGAAGATCTCCTCATACTGACCTTCAGCGATGGCTAAAAGTGCCATGCGTCAGTCATGTAGCACAAGAAGCTACGAGCTGTGCGTAAGTTTGAAGAGGCAAGCACGTCGGTGTCGAAACGAAGATGTGGTAGCGGAGTGTAGTTGAGGAGAAGAGGTAAGTCGGTACGCAGCCGAGGATCTTCTTATACCCACCTCTACACATCACTGCTGATTGCACGTGTTTGTACGTGTCTCGGTCAGTCTTCAGATGTAAGTGAGAAGGCATACCGTCGGGACAAGCTGTCAGAGTCACGTACCGACAACGTGTTGCGATGGTGGATGTCAACGATGAAGAAGCGCGGAGTTGAAGCGTCAAGTCAATCCAGTTTGCGGACGAGATCTACGCTCATCCAATCTTGCTTTCGTTTGTTGATGACGGCCGCATGCGGTCAAGTGCTCGTCGAGTCTCGGCATGGTGATGGTGCTGCGGCTTGAAGCGTGGCTTACATGTCTCGGCATGAGGTCGCGTCCACTAACAAAGCCATGCTGAAGCCAACATATCGAAATAGATCTTGAGATGTACCGTGAGTCTACGGTCTCTCTACTGAAAGGTATGTCCGCAAGATATGAAAGTAATAATGTCTCGATACACCGGCATACTGACGGCAAGGTAGTCAGAACGGACTCATGTACACGACGTGCGAGACTGACGGTAGGCTACAAAACAACTGCCTCATGGTACGAAACGTTGTCCTCAGGCATCATTCAACAATTCAGACGGAAGTGCTGAATTTCAGGAACTCATCCTCCGAGTCACCGCTGGCGGGCAAATATCGTGTGGCTCCTGTGCTGCCATCCTAGGCCTCACACAACACGGACGGCATCACCAAGCAAACTTTCGATCCTGTGTTCTCCGTCATGGAGGTCGGTCGGAGAGACTATGTCGTTTTCAGCCACCTGCCCTCGATATCACATGATGTCACGCGGTACACACGGAGAAGAGGCCAATAAGCCCAAGTGTCATAACACTCTATTGCATAGATTTCTCGTTCCGTTACAGAGTCTGATCCATACCCACTCGAGTATCTCACCGTCGAGATCAACATCTGGAAGCTATATCCGATGACCGTCCCCGAGCCAATATACTGCAACAACTTTGCGGTACAATCACCACACATGCAGTAGGAAAGTGATAAGAAGCACAGTAAGTATAATTTATCACTTTTCCTCAGCTATATATCACACAGGCAGAGGAAGACAGACAACATCCCTCGATCTTCCAGCCACCTCAATCAGAAATGCGTACTCGGGCTCGACACGAATCCTACACACTCAGAGAAACAGACCGATCTTCCTCATCCACGAGTGGCCTGTCACAATGCAGCTACATGAATGCATATTGGGACCCCAACCTAAGTCACGTCCAGAGTTAACGATTTTGCAATAATTTCGTGGCTAATCTTCCTTTTGAAAGGCTCCTTCGCATTCACATGACTTGTGGAACTCATTATTCCGAGTAAAAGAGCTTATGTTTACTGTTTTCAACTTTGGGCAAATTGAGTGTTTCTGTGTGAAGTGTTACTACGGCTAGACCTGTGTTGATAAAGATATCTTGCATTTGGGTAGGTGTATAAATTCATCATTTGTTGTTGTATCAGAGGTACGATCACCAATTGTGATAGAAGACGTTTAATATCTCGAAATAGCACACGTTCTCTACCACAGTTAGCTACAGAGGTGCATAATGCTTTCCAAAAAAAAAAACATTCACGAGGAGAGATACATTTCAAAATGAATTCATGGCTACATTCGTACCTCTGAACATCTGCATTTGGATAGGTGTATGCACCCATCACTTATTGCTATAAGAGCTAGGACAGTCCTTGCCATCCATCCCATTTCTAGCTGTCATGCTTTCAGAAACAGCGTTTCTGAGCTCAACACAACAGCGGCTTAGTTCCATTGCCAGGCAGCTTGACACGGAACAGAGCAAAAGGACGCTGTCTGTTATCCGTACCGGGCCACACCAGCGGACTAAAGGCCAACTGATTGTTCGTAAAGTAAAGATATCCATCAGTACCCGTACTCATCTGTGTTTATCACCATCAGCAATTATTCCTTTCCATCAACAGAAAAAGCAGCAAAAACTCACCGTATCAACCCAATTGAGTCTCGGATCCCTCACAAACAGCGCATCGGTCCCATTAGCCGGATTAAAGAAACTGATGGCGTTCTGCTCAGCATTACCATGGTAAATAAACCCATTAGTATCAGTCTCATAGCCATCAGAGACTCCCTTCTGCCCTCTACTAACCACCGCCGCCTGAGCAAGCGCTTCCGAGAAGGGTCCATTATCTCTGAGTCTAAACGTAGGAACAGAGTACAGATACCTCTTCCCCACACCCCCAAAGAACAAATCCTCACCATCAGCAGACAATGCAATCCCATCAGCGCCAAAACCCTGGAAACTGAGCGGTTGGCCAGGCATAAAGGCATAAATAGGACGTCCCCAGACGTAAGCGAGGAACTGTTGGGCGGGAGCCACGTATGTGGAGCCCTGGAGGTGACGCCAGGATTCGCCGGTGCCGAGGTCGACGATGACGAGACCGGTGCGGCCTTCGATGGAGGAATCGGTGATGTAGGCGATGCCTTTGCCGCTGGAGGTGACGTTGGGACGTAGGTCGAAGCGAACGTCGTTGAGGTAGGAGTCTCCGGGCGCGACGTTGGCGGGGAAAATGATGGTTTGGAAGACGGTGTTGTTGCTGAGGTTGATACCGACTAGCTTGGGACCACCGACGGTGGCTTCAACGATGGTGCCATTGGGGTCTTGGACGCGGCCTGTGTCGAGAACCCAGAGGCGGTCGAGGGAGTCGACAACGACGCTTTGCACGCCGATGAAGTGGTTTGCGTAGTTAGCGCCTGTAGGTGGTGTAGTAGTATAATTGATAGCTTTAACAATGCATCAGCCAATTGCACAACATCTCTTGTGGCAAGATCACTCACCTCCTCCAGGAGGATTGTTCCACTCAGCATTAGGGTAAGCAGCTTCGATGGTATTGGAAGTCAACTCAGCAACAGTGTATTTGCCATTCGACCCATTATTGGTATTGTTGCCGTCAAGAGCACCAGGGTAGTTCGAAAACTTGCGGCCGGACGAGGACACAGCAATACCCGTGGGCCACTCATCATAGTACAAGTGCACAACCTCCAAAGCAGGTCCGTACTTTCCAGGATCCTCAATAAGCTGTTGACTCGAAGCAAGCAAAGGCAGCAATGAAGCTGCAGCAAAAAGTGTCGATAACATTATAGCAAGTATCAACTATGAAGTTGAGAAAGACAATTGACCTACCTCGAGTTATATGCTAAGCTACTTGTACCTTTGCGTGCCTGGGGCCTGCCATGACATGACGTGTGGGTTTAGATTGAACAGTAGCACGTCATGGACGTTCTTGAGTTTCTCGGCGATCTCAGGCACTCCCCTTGCGAAACGTGATGCCGCGGCGAGAGGGGATGAGGTTATATTGATGCGAGGGCGGCAGGTCGGAAGTGCGGGGAAAGCACATCACCATCATCATCATCTTTGCGTCGAGACATGGGGACGTTTCTGAGCTTCCGTCCCGCAAAGCCCATCAGCTACTCCAAAGCTTGACTTGACAATCACAAAGTGCAAACGAGAGTAGAACATCGAAAGTCGAGAAGAGATGGGTTCATGAAGACATCGAAGATTGGACACGAAGGCTATGTGATAGCTGGAGGCATGATTTTGTATCTTTTTTCTTTTCGCTTCGCCTCGCCCGGTCGCTCAGGTTCTTTTCGCTGTGGCGCGCGCGGACAAAGGAGTAGAAAGGACAATCCCTAAGTCGAAAAATGCGTTGACTCGTCCCAAGCCCATTTGATAATCGCTTACTCCGTGTTGACGACAACGATGATGATATTTCTCATTTGTATGGAAGAGAAAGCCACCAGGCCCAAGCAACGTTTGCCAGAATGCACAAAACGCGACGCGCTTAGAAGACAAGGGCGGCACCCTTGGTCTTCTTGTCACCACTAGAAGAGAAGAGTCAGTATATGGTAGAGGTGTAGACAGGAGTGGCGCAACATACCCCAGCTCGAAGTGCTTGCAACGCTTGAGGGCAAGCTGTGCCTTGGTCTTGCATGCTGTGCACTCCAGTCTCAAGACAACCTTCTTGGTGGTCTTGGCCTTCTTGTGGAAGACAGGCTTGGTCTGACCACCGTAACCGGACTGCTTACGGTCGTAACGTCTCTTACCCTGGGCGAAGAGAGAGGCCTGTGAAGAAAGTATAAGTCCCTGTCGCTGGCAGATATTCTCTCAGACGCTGTATCCGTACCTTGCCAGCCTTGTACTGGGTGACCTTGTGCTGGGTGTGCTTCTTGCAGTCCTTGCCCTTGCAGTAAGTGCGGCGAGTCTTGGGAACGTTGACCTGGAAGAGCGCGCCTTGATCAGCATATGTCCAAGGTGTGCCTTTGTTGTGTTTGTGCGCCGTGTCTGTTTCTTTGCAAGTGTTGATTTTGTTTTGTCGTGGTTGAGTTCATTTCGAGTCGGTAGATACCACTTCACATGGTGTGATGGGGAAGTCGATAAGGTTGAGTGTTGCATCTGCCGTGTGTTCGTTTCGGCTTGTCGCTTCTTTCGTCCTGCATGTTTGCGATACACGGCGTTCGACTGCGTCGTTCGAGGAAGATACGGTCGGCATTGAATCAGAGTGGTTATTGTCGACGGTTCAGAGCTCGTGGGCGGCGAAGCGCGTGTTTCGATCGGGCGAGTGGTCGGACGGCGAAAAATGACCTCGGTCAAGTCGAAAAGAGATCCGGTATTGCTTCCAGAGACACGGCGCACGAAATGACATGACTGCTTACCATTTTGGCGGTATTTGTGTGAGTCGCTGGGTGGTGGAAGCAGAGTCGTTTTTGCGGGCCAAATCAAATCATCGAGTGGTGCGCCCCAGCTCGTCTAAGTTGTATAGCCGTGGTTTAACCGACATCCGCCAAGCATTGCCCTCCCTCTTACTTGCTTCCATAAAGTCATATCACGCAGGGCCTCTAGAAAAGCACAGTCTCTTTGGTAAATACTAAGATTTATCCATCGAGAGCCATGACTTTGTTGCCTCTCTGTGGACATTTGCTATCGTCTAGAAACAACTATGCATTTTATGGCCTCGGCGCCGCCTGCATGTTGTCGTGAGAGCGGAGTGCGAGTGACAGAATTTAGCACATGGGGAGTGGAAACTTGCCTTCGATTGTATTTGCTTCCATCTGCATTCATGTCGCTCACATATGGTCACTTTTGCAAAGTGGTAAATTCATCTGAGATGGTGAGGGACACATCCGAAGTTGACTTCAAGGCTGTGGATGGGAACGAAGCTTTCTTTAGCATCGGCCATCGTTGCCAACAATGACTATCTAACTATCTGTACTCGTATCAAATCAATAGTAAGGTCTGGATTCCTCCCATTTGCGCTTCTCAATCTCCAACCCGCTTCCAGATGCCATGCTGTCCTCCAATCTTCCAGGTGTCGTGATTTTTCCCACTGGAGTTTGGTGTGCTGAACCTCCTTCGATGCGGTAGACTGCGCCAATCCACTCCCACATCCTGCTAACGTCGCCTGTGCGGCCCTCTCGCACCATAGTCCTGACGTTGGCATTACCCTCGACTAATTTCTGCACAGCTGTCCAGATTCTGTTGCGCTCTTGTGCGCGGAACTCATCACGAAGCACATCGTCACGTAGAGCAACCATGCTTATCAATGGTTCAGGATAACCGATGGGATCTTGAGCATGCAGACTTGCTTGCGTGGCGAGCTTGTCAAGAGCCACGCCTGCCAATTGTTTGGCCTGCGTCGAGGTAGAGCGACGTTTCGAGAGGGTGCGCTGTCCATATACAGCGGTGAATGCCAGAGCAAGAATGCCTACAAGTTCTCGAAGATGCTGTCTAATCGTGAGGCGAACTGATCGTTTGAGGGCGCATTGGAAGCTGACGGCTGCGAGAGATGTGCTGCGGAAGGAGCGGACAGAGGTTTGTCTGTGGTACCGGAAGCGGTTCTGTTAGTGAACTCTTCACGTAAGCCTGATGATGCATAACTCAAACAAAAGATCGAGTGTAAAAAAGAGATGGAACTTACGGATCAACTTTGGTCTTGACCTCATCACGTTTGGGGACGTCTTCGATTGCTTGGTCAAGCAGATCGAGGATATCCTTCATGTTCTTGCCCTTTGCAGCAATGGTTGCCTTGATCTCTGGCTCAGTGACATAGGGAGTCTTGGTCTCACCACACTCGTAATGAGCGTTAGCCTCGCGCAAGACAGTCTCGACAGCATGGCTCGTCAGTGCTCCGATCTTGCGAAGCTTCTCGCTGTCCGGCTCGCAGGTAGGCGGTATAGGGACCAGACCACCGAGCGAAAGAGGGTGCGAGACAGGAACAAAGCCATCGTCACAGACAATCTGGAGGTTCTCCCGACATTCGGCGTGCATGGGGCATGGCTCGCATTCTGGCTGCAAGAACGAAGCCCACTCAGGAATCTCAGCACCAGCAAACGTTTCAGATGGCTGGCCAATGCCACAGAAGCCGACCTTGACCTTCTCCTGTCGCCAGACACCAGCGACTGCAACAAACATGGTGAACAAGATGGTCGAAAGAGCCGTCTTGGCTGCTCCAGATCTCGGTGTCTTCTTGCGAGGAACACGGCTGAGGGCAGAACTCGGGTTTGCTTCTTGAGCCTTGACGAGTTCGTGTTGTTCTTCTGGTGTGAACTCCTCACCGGCAACCATTTGATCATATTCCTCCTCGTACTCTGGCTCCACCTTCACACGAGCGACAGGCGTTCTCGCTACTGCGGTCAGGTCCTCCTCTTGACGGTAGAAACCATCTGTTCTGCGTCTGGCATCTCTGCTCTTTCTTCTCTCCCTGTCGGCTGAAGGGCCAATAGTAGTTCTTCTGCGGTCTCCGCTCTTACTACGATGGCGGTGTGCAGATGGTGGTGAGCTCCCGCTTTGGAAGGGGTTGTCCTTAGAGAATGGCGAGTCTGCGCCCTGGTCGCGATAGACTGGTTGTGGAGGTTCGCTGGGGAAAGATGACCTCACAACACGTCTTGGGGTAGGCTCAGGCTCAACGGTAGCGTGCTTGCTGGAAGCACGTCGAGCACTCGTCGGAGCAAAAGACCTCCTGGTTGAACGAGGTGTGGGAGCAACATTCTCTTCGGCAGCTGGTTGCATGACGGCACGCCTAGTAGTTCGCCTTGCTGGAGTTGCAGTAACAGTGATGTTGTCGTCAGCCGTGTCTTCGTCGTCGTTGGTGCTGGACTGGCTGGAGGGCACGTCGACGATGCCTCTTGCAGAGCGCACAGTGCGGGACTGAACGTTGAGTATCTTTCTAGCCTGAGGCGCAACGTTTGCGTTGAAGATGGCAATCAGATCAGACTTCTTTGCAGATGAAGGGTAGGCGACATTGTGGGCAACCAGGATGGAGCGCAAGCGGGGCACTGTGAGAGAGCTGGGATCAAAGTCCGGCTGCAGGTACGCGTATTCGTCGTCGGCCATGGCTGACGAGTGTGAATGGGTTGGTTGGCGTTGGCCTTCTAGAATGTCCCGAGAGTCGATCGTGCACCAAGTCGTTTGCGCAAGTTGTGCAGAAGGAAACAAGGAAGGAACGAAGAAGGCCGTGTTTATCTGTGGCCCGAGCTTGCTGTTGCCTGTCCAATGTCGTCAGGGCCTTCCCTTTTTTCAGACAGAATCTGGGGAAGTAAGCATTCTGTGAGATTTTGTCTGCGAGCTGTCTAGGAATCTTCTGTCTCAATACAACAGCTTGCTGTCTCTCATCATGTCTTGTGCAAAGTGCCAAAACCCTCTGACTCTTGAGGTCGACTACTCGGACGACGAGGATGTGTCCATGGGTGCTGGCTCGTCCAGCGCAGCAGCTCAAACCACTCAGACCGTCCCGGACGATGTAGCTCTTAATTGCGGATGCCACTTCCACTGGTATGTGCAACTTCTTTGTGTACAAGTCTATAAGTTATCTGATCTAAATATAGGCAATGTTTGATCGACGAATACCAAATCACCGAATGCCCTTCATGCCACCAATCACTGCTTACTCCCGGTCCCAACGGAGGCCAGCAGCTTCTCTGCACATTGACCAACGAGGGCGGTGTACAAGAGAACCTCGATATCCTGCCTATCCTGACCGAGGAAGCCTACCTGCACGCGTACCCCGAGGACAGAATCAGCCGCGCATTCCTTGAACTCTGCCGCGAAGGCGACGTATCTGCCGTGGTGGATTTGTTAAAGAGCTGTAATGAACCTGACTCGGACGATGAAGAGATGGACGATGAGCCTGCCACACCCAAGAAGTCAATGGACGAGATACTGCGTTACCAAGATCCCATTGGCGATATGCAGTCTGGTCTTCACGCAGCCGTCGCTGGAAACAGCCGCGAGGTTGCTTGGTTGTTGCTATTGCTTGCGTCTCAACTGCCTGAGATGGAGTTCCCCGCTTTGGTTTACCAACAAGCAGCCTCGCTGGGCATCATGAGAGAGGACCAAACAGGCAAGGTCGACATCAGAAGTCTCAAGGATGGTCAGGGAAGGAGCGCGGAACAATTGGCTGTCGAACTCGGTGGCGTGTGGCATGGCTGGCCCGGCAGTGGTCGCTTGACGGTTTAAAAGCATTATCCCTTCATGTTCTGATTGCTGCCAGACTTTCGCACCGTTCTTTGCCGGGAGAGAAGCTGCGATATCATGAAATGATTCACATCTTCATCTGCCCAGTAGGACAGATGCGAAGCCACGGCCGCGATCAGAGAAATGTCGAATGCACCCCTAGATCTTGGATTAGTTTTTGTTTGTTACCGAGAGATAACATTCTCACTCACTCTTGGATGCTGTAATCAACTCTTCCGTTGGAGTTCAAGGCTCGAACCTTGGCCTCTTCCTTCTTCAGCTTACGACCACGTTCCTCTGCTTCTACTCTCTCGCTTTCGGCCATGTCATGATCTACTTCACTCTGTGCGCTCTTTCGTGTGTTCTGGAATCCCGCGTATAAAGTTTCCAGTTCAGCATCGATAAGAGTTGGAGGGCGTTCACCAGCTTCATCCGCTCTTTGCGCTTCACTGACCAGTTTATCTGTCGGGTCGCCCTCCACTTTGTCGATCTTAGTGTTCGAGGCTGGCGCAGTAGGGACTATGCCACCAGCCACATTGGTTCCGGCGCCGAGAGACAACGGGGTGCGAGATTGGCTGGTTCCTGCTGGTCCTCCGAGTTTGCCTGCATCCTCAGCTGTGAAGCCAAGACTGCGGTTGAGCAGACTGCTTGCGATACCAGAGCTGAAGCTTGACCAGAGTCCAGAAACACTCTGACCGACGCGCGCACCGATACCTGTGAGGCCTTGACCAGTGGCAGTACTGAAGATGCCTCGTTTGGTGTAGGGTAGTGGTTGCGGCTTAAGTGATGACATTGCAGGCGAGATCAAAGGCTCAATGCGATAGCTGATAGGATCGGTAGGATGGAAGATATTGAAGACCTGTCGACACTTCGGCGAAGAGACGGGCAGGTCAGAATTCTGGGTGCCCATTCCGGTCAGGTTATCGGAGCTCTTCGATGCCGATCCAAGGAAGATGTCAGAAACAGAACTCGACGATTTGTGGCTGCTTTGCCCAGTATCCCTAGCTGAAATCGTGCGACCCTTCAGCATCTGGAACAGACCGATTGGCGACCCAAGAGCGTAGAAGTCTTCGACGTCAAAGTCTAGCTTCATCGGGTTGCGTGCAGATTTGCCAGACTGTCTTTGTTGAATCTCGTTTCTCTCCTGTAGACACAAGATATCGAACATGATGGCTGATCCCAGTGAGTGACCAACTAAGCTGACTTTGCCCTTGAAGGAAGGGTTACGCTCGCAGAACAACTTGTAAATACGGTTGCATTCCTCAAGCACGATGGTTGCAATAGCATCCTTGTATGCCGGGCTCTGGTACAGCAGAATATCCAAAGCCAAATCAGTGATGAGGTTTCTCACAGCCGGCACGCCTTCAACAGAGATGTTGTCAAGATTGGGATAGTCTTCCTCTTCGCCAAATCCTCCGTGTGCAAGATCGTGTTCCTTCCGATTGTGCTTCAGTGCACGGTTTGGGAAATCCAACTTGTGTCTCCAGTTGATAGGCAGTACCTGGATCCGGCAATTCTTGGGAAGAGCGTTGACCTCCGAGTTCAACGCCTGTAGATCAGCACTTTCATGGTAGACAGCCTTGAGAGTCTTGCGAAGAGTGTTGACGTCTCCAACAAAGTTCACTGACTCCATTCTCAAACCGAGACGCTGGCCGATACCGTGAGTCACGAGTAGGAGATGCTCAATCTCTCGATCCTGTTGCTCGCCCTCTCTGTCGCGATAGTCGTCTTGAATCTCCTTCTCGTCACGCTTTCGAACCTCTTCCTCCTGCTTTTGAGGGTCCTCTTGACCAGCACTAACAAGCGAGGACATTTGCTGCTCCAAGGTCTGGCGATGTTTTTCAGACTCCGGACTTGCAATCTCTGCATGAAGGCTGTCCGCTTTACCTCCGTCTGCAGGCACGAGTGCTAGGGTTTTCCCAGGTTCTTGTGAAGAGATATCCACAGCGACAGGTTTAGAGTCCGAATCTGCCTTGGGTTCCTTCTCTTCGGCCTTCTTCTGGCTGACATAGCCACGAGTGACCTTGATGCCGGCATAATGAGCACCTCCAGCAAAGCGTCTGTATACACCACTGCTCATTCTGCTGATAAAATCATCTGTGAGTATCCATGCAGTGGTAGTATCTTGATACGTCACGACAGAATTTGAATGCGGTCCGAACAGGCGATATGTTTGTACAGGATGAGTAGATTGTGCATCCTCGGCCTCTTTTGCATTCTGCTCGCGAAGATTTGGAAGTGAGCCCTTGGGGGCCAATGGGGACGACGCGGTAGAGCGGGATTGGGAAGCTGATCTTGGAGGGGTGGGTTCCTGTTTCTTCCATGTCCAGGGGGTAGCCCTAAGATATTGTTCCTCCAGCTGAGCAGCCAAGTTCTCATCGCAGGGCTTCTGGACAGCGCCCTCTGTTGGACATTGTCAGTATCACGACTTGATCATCGAGGTTTCATGGACTGACCTTGATAAAACCAAGTTCCACGTCGGACTTCATATACGGGTCCCAACCAATAAGCGGGAGCCAACTCCCTGTTCATGACGTCCACATCGAATAGATAGTCTTCGTTGACAGGGACCTTGGCTGATTTGTGGTGCGACTCGAGTCCAAGATGTTTTGTGTCTGTAATATCTTCCGAATTCTCCAGCTCCCTTCTCTCAACGGCATCATCCTCTCTGGAGAGTCTGTGGAAAGCCTTTTCTATAGCACGGGAGTCCTTTCGTGAAAAGGGAGCGTATTTCTTGGGAACGACCTTGGGTGCTTCGACACCCTCGACCTTGCCTAGGGGTTTGTCCGAGTAGAGTGGTTTGCGTTTGGGTACATCGACAGCAAAGAACCACTGAACACGTAGAGGTGGGCAGTCTCGAGGGTAGCGTTTCAAGCTGAGTCGGTGTCTGTGGCTGACTTTGTGGTCCCCTCCTCGCTGTTGCTTGAGGCCAATGTCACTGGAGGACTGCTCAGGAGTGTCTTGCGGCTTGGTGACGGGGCTACGAGGGCCCCAGGGAGATAGTCTGTTGATGCCAGCAGCCAGGTACGACTGGTTATCAGGAGTGGACATGTTGCTGCCCTCAGCCCGACGGGCGGTAGAGGTATCTTTCGACCAGACGGAGGTTTGCGACGGGGAGCGAGAGGTTGGAGGAGCTGTCGGAGGATAGGCAAGTTGTGCTCGCACACGATTGATCAAGGAAGCGATACGCGCCAACGTGTCTACAGCTCGAAGCTATCCGATCTATCGTCCTACGTCTTGGCGAACTACTGTTGCGATGGGTATAGAATGAACAGACAAGCGAGGGAAGGATCAACGAAGGCCGATGTGTCTCTATGCAACTGAGGATAGCTGTTGGATGCGAGCTTCTCCGTATAGAGAGATGCCCTGCATACAACGACGTGCCTGCATCCTGCCCCTCGTCGCGAAGGCCGTCCCAAGGTTTGCGCCAGCTTAACTCTGACGTATTCAGCCCTATCGGCACTCTACAACACGATTCACCCGACGCTGCTTCATTTTCCTCTGTCTGCTTTTTTCCTTCTCCGTCCTTCTGCATCTTCATCTCCATCACAACCTCTGATCTCTGCAGCTCTCTGCAACATGGCGTCAGACAAGTCGGCTGAGCATGCTCACATTGAGAAGCTTATTGCCAACAACCTCCCTGGCAGCCCCATCTATGCCTTCCTGCTGACTCCGGTGCGTGTCGTTTCGGCCACCAAGGGACATGTAGTGTGTCGCCTGCCCTTGACGAAGAGTCATCTGAACTCCAAGGGAGGCATTCACGGTTCAGTCTCGGCCACCATTGTAGACTGGATGGGCGGCATGGCAATTGCTTCGTACGACCTGCGTGAGAAGACTGGTGTGAGCGTTGACATTCATGTCACCTACCAGTCCTCTGCAAAGGAAGGCGATGAGGTTGAGATTGAGGGTATCGCTGACAAGGTTGGTGGTTCCTTGGCTTTCACCAAGGTCAACATCTACAAAGTCCAGGACGGTCAGCGCGGTGCTACTGTCATTACTGGCACCCATACCAAGTTCGTCAGAGTCTGATGAACACAACACGCTTTCTTCTTTGCGTCTGCCATACATTTGCTCTTTAATGGCCCGGACTCACTCGGAATGCGAAGATCAACGTCTTTCGTGCTTTAGAAGCGTTTGAGAATATCTTACGATCTGATCAATGCGCAATTTTTAAGAGACTACACACACTTAGATATCATCCCCATATACTTCTTGCATATACAAGGCCTGCCATAATCTTCCGAATCATGCCACTGCCCATGTGTTGTTCTCCTGCAGACCGAAGGCCTTGCATCGAAGTCCATGCAAGGCCTGGCCACACTGCCACTATTGTTTCATTGACTTCTCGCTGGTACTTCAAGCGCAACAGTACGGGCGTAGGGTACGGCAGAGCCCCTCTCAGGGGCTGCCAATGGTCACTTTCTCTACGGACGGCCATCACGAACCCACCAACTATCGAAATTCTCTTCGGCCTTGTCCGTGCAGCGGCTGGCTTGTCATGTTCCCACCGAAAAAAAGATCCCATCCCTACACAGAAAGCGCAATCTAGTTTCTGCATCGAATGCACCGCGCACTTGTTTCTGAAGGATCGAACATCTCATCTACTTTTTAAACTCATCGTATGCATGTCTGTCATGCTGCGTCTGTGGGGTTAGGCGCAGTAGGTTCCGCTGCTGCATGTCAATCCGGTCGTTCATGGTTTGTTTCATGGATAGGAACGCTCACGCAGAGAAGTGTCGAAACAATGGTCCGCTAAGATCACTTACAGATGTCAACTCGAGATAAGATCCACCGTCGCTTGCAAACAACTGAGACACGGCAAGGTGTAAACCAACTGTAACAACCTCAGCAAAAAGCCATCAGAAACAAGAGTGGCCTGCTCTGCAAGACCTCCGGTAGCCGAGCGGCTCACCAATGACTTGCCCTGACGCTCTTGAGCTTGCGAACCACTCCCTGCCGTCTTGGTGATCGGCTTTCCGGGAGCTTGTTCATGAGTAATGGCGGTGAAGGGCAGCCATCTCGCTGATCCGGCATCGCACGCTCATCATTATTCCTCTTTTGGAGCATTAATATACGCAGAGACAGGGGTTTGAAAATCCTCCTGCTCAATCAAATCCGTCCATGGTCGTCAGACGACGGTCTTGTGGCACGGTCGAGTAAAGACATAGAGACGTCTCGGGGCAGAGAGGTCCGTACGAAGGCTGCGGCCTGAGAAAACGGTTGGCTCTGCAAGGGACAAGCTGCTCTGCTTTCTAGCACGGTGGCTTGAAGCTAAGGGCTTGAGAGTGGAGGATAAGCCTGATTGATGATGTGGCAGCTGTTTATTGGAGCCGTGTGTTGAACCAATCAGCTTACCATCTCCTTTAGTCTGCGATTGTTCTTGCTGCTAGGCCCATCGTCCGGTTCTCGATGGCTGTGTGGATTCGCGTAGAGACAGACGTGTTCATCTATTGGCGAGGAATGTGAATAACAAGCTTTTGTCCGTCGATGGCGGCATTGCGAGCTGGCAGTTTCAGATGATCGCAAGTGCTCGACAGACAAAGTTTCTCGTGGCCTTTGCAGTAAACTGCACTCAGGCGGAGATCGTTCGCACACTCGCGTCATGCAGGCGGAGCAGGAAGAGTCGAACCAGTCTCAGACGCTACCAAGATGGCGCAACTCAGGCGGCGCACCCGATGCCTAGCGCCGCTGTTAGTGCCGTTGTTACATCTGGGCTCCGTGCGGTATCACACAATGACCGGGTCGAGGACCAGAGATGAGAACGACCAAGTTCTCGGGTCAAGCTGGCGGACCAACGTTTTAATACAGGGCGGATTGACATGCTCCCTGCGGGAGCGTCATCGTGGATTCATGGAGGCGGAAAGGGAGTCACCAAGTGTAGCGTCTGGGCTGGGATCATGGATCCGTATCGGCTCGACATGCTGGACTCCACATATTTCTCCATCTCTGTTTTTGCATATGACTCGCTCTGCATGATGAACAGGTTGGACGTCGCAGCCAGAAAAGTGCTGGGAGCTTGATTTGACAGCGACCAAGCTCCCAGATGTGCGTGCTGTCGTGTACGTAGCTTGACAAGTGACTTGACGCATTCACTTGCTTTTGTCGGCGATAAAAGATGCCAATCGCTGGCAGAGTGTTGTTGGCCCAAGTGCGCCATCTTCTGACATGGGAGCCGTCATGCTTGTACCAGTGGAGGCGCTTATCTCTCAGCGATTGGCGTCTGCGGTGCAAGTAGAGGCGCTACCTGTGTCTGGCCATGCCCGTTTCAACAATCTCGACCAGTTCGGTGCGTTTCACACAACCACAACTGCTCCGACCTCCTCCTCGACCTGCAATCTCGTCGAGGAGAGAGACAATCACACCAAGAGACGATGAGATCGCAAAATCGAGTCGGCGATCCACCGCGCGAGTAATGCGCTATATGCGAATTTGGAAACAATAGATTAAGTATGACCAGAATTGACAAGAATAAATTCACTCGGCCATGAGCGCACGCAGCCGTTCCGCAGCAAGAGAAGTCACTATTCTCTTCGTCCCGCCACCAAAAAAGCCATGTCGAGGTCTAGAAAATAACATCGACCTTCTTGCTGGGACAGACAACAAGCACCCTAACCCTTTCGGGGAGGCGCAAATCTACCCAGTTTCGCAGCAACTGGCAAAGCAGCGAGTGAGGTCGAGGATGGAGGAAAGCTTGCGTGCCGCGGCAAACGGGCCCTACCCTTCCTGCGCTTTGCTCGTGGGCTTTCCTTGTTGCCATGATCATCGTCCATCATGATCCACCATCCACGATCCCAGCGCGACTTTGCTTCGTGACTGTGGGTCCTCTATGGCAGTGGCGTGCATTCCGGACGATGCGAGTTTCGGAACGCCACATCGCGCCTTTTCCCCACCCACCTCAACGATGTTAAGAAACAACCTACTCAAGCCGCCAACAGCCAACCAGCGTCCGTCTGCACATCGCGTCGGGCCGCTGTTTGCTGCACAGCTCCGCCGCATCTCCATCCCGGCGCGTTCTGCTGACCTGCTTTGGCCGTTCAGTACGTACTAGGTACTTTGTTGCAATACCGACACGGGACAGGCATGGCGAGCCTCATCCACAAAGCTTCTCGAGCGTGCGTGTGTGCGTGTGTATGTGTACTCAGGTGTCTTCTCGCTCCTGGCTCCGTGATCTCAGGTCACGCAAAGGCAAGGAGAGGTATCGGAGGAGGCGGCCAGAATTAGACCATGAGCTACGTCGTCGTGGTGCTCCCCAACACACGTGCTGCTGACGGCTGTGCCTCCTCCTTTGTTTCCCGCCTAGTTACCTAGGCCAGGGGATAAACAGCATTTTACCCAGCCGTCGGCGAGCACGCCAAGTAGGATCCCCGCTCGCGAATGACAAGTTTAAACGGCCTAGCCGCTGGAGACCCCTGTACCTTCGTAGTCTCACCGAATCGTGCACGCTGCTCCGGCCTTGCGCTAACGGGCGCCTTCCTCCTCGGATAGACCCCAACCTCTTTGCAGAAGAGCTCCGGCCTGTTCTAATACTATCTATCTGAGGGCTGCTCCACGCCCTTTTTCTCGTTCGCGTTCGTCTTTCATGCACTCCTGCAGCTAGGCCAACTACGAGGTGTGTGTGTCTCCAGCTACTTCTATCTGCTGCTTGTCCGTTGCCGATGCACCTGCATGCTTTTACCTTGCCTTACCTCAACCTCCTCCACCACACACTACCACACTCACATCATCCCACACATAGTCGCTAACCCGTCCCGTCGCCCTGCAGCCTGTTTCTGTCCATCCACGACCTACGAACTGCTACGACACGACCTTTTTACGACCATTCAAGGACAATTTATCTGTTTTGACACACATTTTTTTGTGCATCCTCGCTGCAAAAGTATCTTGCTGCTGCTTTTTGCTTTCTGCACTCCACAAGCTATAGACGTTTGATTAGTGCCTGTCTGCGACTGCCCTCTCGCCGTACTACTTGCTCGTCGTCTGTTCACCCGACGTGCCTGAACTCAAGCTTCGACCTCTCACGATATCAACGACCGGCGCACTCTGAATCATCAACTCGCGCACGCGTCTTGCATCAATTCAAGTCCCATCACGACCTATCCGCGACTGCTTTGTTTAGCTTCGAGGTCTCATTGATCCAGTCAACTCTCAATTGACGTGTTGGATTCAATCTCGCCGGCTCTCGTGGTTCCTTCGTAACCACCCCACACTCGCTTCATCCTAATCCACCAAGGATTAACCGGAGGTGCTTCCTTTGAGCAGCATCTTCGTCGTCAACAATAGACAAACTGGCTCTACCGTCCATCTCTCACGTCCAAGCGCGCGGGTTCGAAGACCAGTGGTATCAACCAGCCAACGTCTTGCAAGCCACATCCACTGCTGAGCGTTTGCCTGCCCTCTCCCAACTCCAGACCTTCCCGTCTGTGGGTTCTTCACCAAGAGGAAGCTCTATCACTTCAGCAGAACCTATCTGCGGCACCGACACAGCCACCTCATACTCGTCCTCCTTCCACGGCGCCTACAGCACGGGTCTCAAGACACCCTCTCCCGACCAGACCCCCGCCTATCGTAGAGATAGTGTTCAGTCCGGACTACACGGCCAATCCATTCCTATCACGAGTTACGATCAGAACAGCATTTCTTGTATCAGCATGAATCAAACCCAGCCCTACATGGACGTGAGTCAAAGTCACATGTCTAGTAGCATCCCTTCTTCGGCTCCCCCGCCAGGCCTCGGCCATTACGCCAGCTACCACCAACCCCAGTCTCACCCTTACGGTTCATCACCTTCGACCTACTCCCAATACTACACCAATGGCCTCGCTCCTCTGCACCACGCCTCGGCAGGTGGGTTGGGCTCTCAAATGGTTCCTCAATCGCAACTTCCCCTTCCCAGTAAGTTGCGCGCAGAAGTGAAGTCTATTCGAACCGTCGCTAACACAATCTACAGCACTTGCGAACAGCGTATCGCCTCAATCTGCGCAGGGTCAATACTCTAGCGCGACATTTGATATCACTGGACAGATTGCGCCTCCTGGTATGAAGCCCAGAGTGACTGCCACTCTTTGGGAAGACGAGGGAAGCCTCTGCTTCCAAGTCGAGGCAAACGGTATCTGCGTGGCTAGACGCGAGGACAACCACATGATCAACGGAACAAAATTGCTCAATGTTGCTGGTATGACGCGTGGTCGTCGTGACGGTATTCTCAAGAGCGAGAAAAACAGGCACGTGGTTAAGATTGGCCCTATGCACCTCAAGGGAGTCTGGATTCCCTTTGACCGCGCTCTTGAGTTCGCCAACAAGGAGAAGATCACCGAAAAACTCTACCCCCTTTTCGTGCACAACATCGGGGCTCTGCTTTACCACCCTTCTAACAACGCTAGCCGCACTATCGGTGGCGCTACTTCGCTGGTTCCTGGTGAGCGCAGACGACCTGATGAGTACATGAGAGGGCCCGTTAGCCAGCCTCCTGCCATGCCTCATGCTCACTCCATGGCTATGCCTCAACCGCCGCATGCGCTTGCTCCCAACGCTGGAAGACCCAACTTGGACAGAGCTCACACTTTCCCCACTCCTCCTACCAGCGCATCCAGCATGATGGGTGTCGGCTCGGAAGCTTCTTACCAGTGGAGCGGCCAGCCACCTTCAACTATGCAGCAGCAACAGCCCTCGCAACAACCCTTGGCCATCGATACCAACATGAACAACAGATCCGTACCCACCACCCCTGCCACCACTCCTCCTGGAAGCGCTATGCACAGCATGCCCCCTTACCAGACCAGTCAAGCATACGACAATGGTCGTCCGTTGTATTCGGCTTCTTCGCAATCCTCTCAGTACGGTCCTCGTTATGGTCAGCTCCAGCCCAGCCCTTACATTAAGAATGAAATGGCTCCTCCGGCTCGTGCTGGCGCAGAGGCCGACCACTCGGTCGATCAGAAGCCCCAGGATGCCTACGCCAACCACTCTGGCGCCCACGATGATGCTCAAGGTGAACACGAAGGCGAGTACACACACGCTTCTGGACCTTACGGCGGAAACCGTGCCTCATACGCTTACGCCACACCTGCTACAACTGCTTCCTTGCACAGCGATCAGACGCACATGTCCTCGGACATGACTGGCTCGCCTCATCACAAGGCTTCCGGCGGTGCTACTCCTCGTACTACCAACAACTACCACGCTGGATACACCACGCCTCAGCGCTCTCAGCACATCCAGTCCAACTTGTTCAGTGTCATGAGCGACAATCGCGCTCCAAACGGCTCTGAGATGTACGGACAAGCCAATCATGCCTATGGATCTCAAGGATACCAAGCTGTGAACGGTATGCAGAAGCGCATGCGTGATGACGATGTCGACGATCGCTACAACAACGACGACTCGGACGGCCTCAAGCGAAGAAAGACAGTACGCGAAGGCAGCGCAGGAATCGGGCGTCCTCGCTCTGTGCTTGCCGCACACCGATAAAGCACGATTTGATCCGTCTGTTCATTTCAGCTGCATCTTCTCGCCTTCTCCTTGTGGTGTCTTGGTAATACCTTCCTTCTTCGGCTGTCTTTCGCTTTTCCTTTTTGTTCCTTTTTTCCTTGACTCTCAATAACGACAACCATGATGACGAACAGATAACTTTATGATGAATGATGTTTCATTTCATAAAGCGGAACGGGGGTCCTAACAGACAGCATAACCGGTCTCCCTTTGTTGTTTGGATTTGCAGAACATTGTTTTTTCTCTTTTTCTTTCCCTGTTTCCATAAGTGTTTTACTCTGTGCGTTGCATTTTCGCTTTTTTTTGTTTTGTTTCCTCTTGGCTCTTCCTAGGGGGTTGATGATGAATGAATAGCATGCCTTATACACAAAAAGAAGGGCGCTGTCTATGGTGTGGAAAGATGGAAGATGGAGGTGGTGCGGAAGAAGAAAGACAGGAAGAGGATGAGGCAAAGGAAGGAAATAAAAACGGAACTTGGGTCTATCTCTCTCTCTTGTAATGAACAACACTCTCTCTCGCTCTTTCTCTGTCTCTCAAAACAAATGTGTCACTTCCTTGTGTTCTCGATGAAAACGAAACGCGGGTCTTTCTTCCTTCTTTCCTCCCTCTTCTTGTCTCCTTCCCTGTCGTCTCTTCATCACCTTCACTTTTTCTCTCCTTCTTCCTCTAAACTTCTTCACTCTCTCCTCCTCTTTCTCTCCTCTCCCTTCTCCTTACCTTCACTCTCCCATCTCCCTATATAAGTCACCGACTGCACCATCAAAAGTAACTTTCTCAGCCCCTTTAGTGCAGTGGTATGAGCACGTTCCCATACCTAATGTCTTGCAAACACAAGCAGAGTAAGGCGAGTGACGCGGGGCTGCACAAGCCCCGGGAAACACCCTGCTCGTCGGAATGGGAGAGGCGTGACTTCGAATCTTACAAGGGGTGAATCTTCTTTTTACTCTGATATTGGGGGGGTGTTGGAGGTGTGGTAGGGTGGATGGGGAGATGGTGAGTTGAGTTGCATAGATGTGGTGGTTGTGGTGGTTGTGGCTCGGAATGATGTATGAAATGAAGAATATGGTATAAGCTGTGCTAGTAGGTTTTGTCTCAGATGGCTTCTCTGGTTCGGTTCTCCACGTCTTGTGTGGAAAAGGTTCAGGTTGGACGTTTTATGGTCGTTGAGCATCCGTTGTCTTTTGGTGTGATGTCCTTCAGGAGGCTGGGGTTTGATTCTTTTTTTCTCCTTTTTTCTCCCGAGTTGTTGCTTTGCATGATCATTCATTTTACACGCTCAGATATACCTTCTTGTTCTTTGTGGGAGTTGTACTCTCCCGAAAGCACCACCGATTCGGGAATAAGAGGGTATTGGCGACCTTTTGAGTGTGAGCTGTGGATTCACCAGAATGTTGTGTTTTAACCACGGGATTTTATGTCAGACATGTTGAACAGAACACTCGATATCGAAAATCGCACATTTTGGTTGAAACAGCGCGATCAATGCATATGAGACCTACTGAGTGGAGTACAGACGATAATCTAAACATGTTACAAGAGACGATAAGACGGTACACCCTTGTTGGCGCGATGCAGTCGATGATGTAACTTCGAGACAGGGTTGTACCCGCAACTACTGACTTGGCGGATTTCTGATG
>Ga0058697_10000129_pt1 | contig 37746 bp, 32 predicted proteins | sample AgamicAsMae_FD_66619 | JGI IMG/M metagenome (GOLD analysis project Ga0058697, IMG submission 66619) | Agave microbial communities from Guanajuato, Mexico - As.Ma.e | ecosystem: Host-associated > Plants > Phyllosphere > Phylloplane/Leaf | place: Guanajuato, Mexico | collected 2012-06-04
CGACGGTCTCTGCCGGTCTGCTGCTTGCCGTTACCGTTGCGCATCGACTTGGGTCCGGTAGGACTGGGTATGATTAGCATATGAGTCTCGCGAGCATGGCGGGGGCCAACATACATTGCGCCTTCAGGTAGCGAGTCGCCTCCATCACCCATAGTCTGATCTTGTTCCGGCTGAGCAGTTGTGCTATCCGCAGGTTGCGCCGACTCCATGTTCGCATCTTGAGCGCCATTCAGCTGTCCGTTGAGCGAGTGGACTTGTTCAAATAGCCATGTCGCAAATTGGTTGGCGCTGGGATCATCGGGACCGAGGCCTAGTAGGTCGTTGGAGAGCTCTGAGGCAATCTGGCTTTGGGTCTTGCCGTTGACCAGCATGAGGATGATGTACTCGGCGAGAGCTGAATCGTCTGCGGCGCCGGTGCTCCATCCAACCTCGGCGAGCTTGGGTTGCACGGCATTTTGGAGGGCTTCAGCCAGTGGTGTTCCTGCCAGCACTTCAACCGACATGATGTCTGTCTTGTGTTTTGGTGTGGTAATGGCGATGCTCTGCGTGGCAAGCGGGTGCGTCGTTTGACCTTGTATTTTTCCGTGCGATGGTTCTCGAATGTCGACAAAAGATTGTATTTTGGGCAGATGGATGGGTTGTCTCAAGCGAAGGCGTAACAATAATTGTCTTGTCTAGCTTCCAGTGGTTGGCTGCAAGAAAAGAAAGGGAAAGTGATGCTCAAAGACGCAACCGGCGCCGAACCGCGACTTTCTTGGCAAGCGCGTCAAACTCCGTCATGCCTTTCATTGTTCTCTATTGTGACTCTACCAATTGAACTATTCACTTTTGATCGTCGTTCACTCACAAACAAGACAAGCTGAGATTATGCTTACTTGGACAAATGAGACATATTTATAAGCCTGTACGGCTGCTATATGAAGATAGATAGGCTAATCGTGGTCCTCAGGTCTCTTGACCGGGCTGGCTCTGTCTTTTGTGTTCTGCTCCAGCAATGGAGCAATATTGAGACTAAGACTGTTTCTGATCATTCCTCCTGCTGTGCTCGCCTTCCGCGGGTGTTCCTTGCTGATCTTGCTGTTGTTCTCCTCGATCGACCGCCTCGATTCGGCTGCCACTATTTGCTCATGCGCCTCTCTTTTTGAGTCGTCTCTCATAGTTCGCATCTTCATGACATTGTATGCTGCGATACTGGCGATAGTTACTACCAGTCCAGAGATATTGATTGGTGTGAGTTTGTCGCCGAATATGATTCCAGCAGCTGAAATGGTCAACACTTCTTTGAAGATGCCGCATACACTCAATGTCACCGCGCTGGTGCGCTTGAGAAGAGCAAATTCCGATGCAGTCATCAAGAAGGCGAGTACACCAGGGAAAAGAATGATGCCGACGGATCCAGCGACACCCCTGGAATCGGCTAACTCACGCAAACCGCCAGCAAGCTCGATTGGGCCCTCGACGGGCAATGCGATGACGAGTAGTGCTGCGAACATGACAGGTGCCAGAAAGAAGATAGATGAGAAGGGGTTGCTGGTAGCTGGGCTGCGAAGAAGCAGAATCTGGGTTAAACTCCAGCGGAACCCAGAAAAGAAAGCTGCGCTCATAACCAGTATAAAGCCCAGAACGCTGAAAGCCGTCTCTCCGGCGACCATCATGACTACTCCAGCCATCATGGTCAGAATGATAGCTCCAACCTTCAGCGAGGGTTTCTCGAGGCGGAAGGCCAGGGCGAAGACAAGCACAAAGCCCAGCACGGACGATTTGCACATGGTATAGAAAGTCAAAGAAATGAATTTGAGCGACATGTTTCCGAGGCCGATGTCCAGACCAGTGGCTGCACCGCAAGGACCGATGCGGGTCAAGTAGAACCAGCCAGTCATGAGCGGTTTGCGAGGTGCTTCGATTGTTTCCCCATCTGCAGACTGGGCAACAGGCGCGTATTCGGCGGGTTTGTGTTTCGGTCGTAGGTTAGGGATGAAGTATAGGACGAGAGAAGAAAGGAAAAACTGTACGAGCATGTGTACGCAGGTGGTGAAGAGAGGGAAGTGAAAGTCGAGGTTGCCTTTTGAGAACATCCATTTGTTGTACTAGGAGCAAGTCAGTATACCTTCGACTTGTCTGCTGTTGCGGAAAACAGCAGAACTTGGAGTGGGCTGTGCGACTTACGACCGAGATGGATATTGAGAAGGTGTACCACAGTCCGATGAGTATACAGTTTATGATTGCATCGCGCATGAAGCTGGCAGAGGCCAGACGCTCCTCTTCCTTGGATATGTCGCCGTCAGGAACAATTCGTTCGTCGGCCAGCGTATTCCGCCTCTTCCGTCTCGTTCTCTTCTGGCGATCCTGTTTTGTCAAGCCCGTCTCTTCATCATCTTCGAGACCTTCGTCGGATCGAATGTCATCCATCTCCCAGTCCGAGCCTGATGACACTGGATTGGTTTCTTCGTCGTCGTAGCTGTGCGGTGACTCGGCGTGAGCGGCTTCGGGAATGTCGGATGGCATTCTCCTCGGACTGGCCCTCCTGATGCCGATGCGTTCTTCATTGATGATTTGTTGGACGAGTGACGAGCCTCGTCGTCTCGTCGAGCCCGCCTGCGAGCTTTCTGAATCCATGGTCGGATGCGCCTATGTGTGAGAGAAGGAGTGTGTTGATTTCGTCGGATGACAGATGTAGGAGTGAGCACGTGTGGAGGGCAAGCCACCATAAGCTTGTTGATGTGTGAAAAGCTCCGAATGACAGGGTACTTGTGACAAAGTATTAGACCAGCATTGTCTGTTTATTCAGGGATTGGGCGACAATGATGACAGGACGACAAAATGGCAGGGAACAAAGAAGTGGATGGTGATGATGTATGATGTCTGTTGCTTTTGCATCTTTCCCCTGGGCCCTGGCTGATGCACCGCGCTCTCTTCCCCGTATCGTTAGGGGGTCCACTTTGCACTGATCCGCAGTCTAGCCACGCTCCATCACATGCATCCCTGCTAAGATCTCTACTCGAACAGGACAAGCATTACTCGTTCCTGTTCTGATCCGACAATTGCTGGTATTTGCAACAGAAGCTGTACAGGACAAAGCACATGGAAGCCCATCGAGTCAAACTTCCAGCCAGTCGATGCTGCTCTCGATTTCTCAGATTGCGGCTCTCAACTCCACACATGACCCGTTGCATGTGCTGTGGCTTTACGAAAGAGAAGATCCTACCTGAAACAGGCACTTTGTTACGGCCGCGTTTATCCCGTCTCGTTCACCGCACCCTTGCGACTGTTAAAATCACCGACCAAACGCGCGAACGAACCTTTCGCTGTTGCGAGCTCAAGTCGTGATGACATCCACCTGACCAAATCGCAGTCAAACAAACTTTCGATATGTGGAGGGAAACCTCCTCCCGAAACTCTGTCACGGACACAAGGTAGCTATAACAATGCACAGTCACTTTGAAGCAGCCGAGCGAGTCCGGTGAGAGACACCATATCAACGGCTCTCCGTGGATATGCCTCCTGTACCAAATACCCTTGTGCAATTGGATAGTTTCCATTTTGCTCTTCCAAATCTTGGAGTGTTGACAGATTGAGGCTGATCGCAACAAGTCTTCTCCGCACTCGAGAGATTGTCATGCAGGCCAAGAGCACTGCCTCTACTTCGCTGCCAACTTCACCTTCGACAACATCATACGATTTTCGTGATCCGAGCAGCGGAATCTGGCGTCATGTCAAACACTAACACTCTCAAGGTCAAGCATCTTGGATGCGACAGTGTCTTCGAGAGGGAGGACATCTTCATTAACCCAGGGTTAACAACGAGTCTTTCTGCAAAAGCGTTGGTTGATCCTGATCTCATTGCTTTCCATCAATCTTTCCCAGAATCGAAGACTACACCTTTGATAGAGCTTCCTGAAATAGCTCGAGAGTTGGGCATTGGCCATGTCTATGTGAAAGACGAGAGTCTTCGTTTCGGTCTGCCGTCGTTCAAGATCTTGGGCGCATCCTGGGGAGTCTTCAAAGCGATCTGTGAGAAAACAGGTCTATCCTCTTCCGCATCGCTCTCGGAAGCTGGTTATGCGGCTCGCGATGCAGATATCAAGCTGGTCTCGTGTACCGATGGGAATTGGGGTAGGGCAGTCGCACGCACTGCGAGATACTTAGGCATAAAAGCCACGATTTTTGTTCCCAGGACCATGGACGAAGCAACTCAGGATAAACTACGTGGTGAGGGCGCTACAGTCAATGTGGTCGATGGCAGTTATGATGACAGTATCGCTGCTACCATGACGGAGGCCGAAAGCTCAGGAGCTATGCTCGTGATGGACACTAGCTGGGACGGGTACTCTCAGATACCGCACTGGGTGGTCGATGGATATGCCACCATGCACGCGGAAGTAGATCGCCAACTCGAGGAGTCCTGCGGGAAACGACCATCGCTATGCATCGCCTCGGTCGGTGTTGGCTCTTGGGCTCAGTCAGTCGTCTCTCATTACACAGGTCGTAACTCAGACACAAAGGTCATGACTGTCGAGTCAGAAGCGGCACCATGTCTGATGGAAAGCCTTCACGTCGGACAAATTGTTCCAGTGGAGACTGGCAAGACTATCATGGATGGTAAGAAGCTAGCCAGACGATGCTGTCGTACGCTGACTAGAGCATACAGGCATGAATTGTGGTACTGTTTCCGCTAACTGTTGGCCTTCTCTACAATCAGGCGTTTATGCTTCAGTGATCGTCAACGATTTGGAAGCACATCATAGTGTTCAGTATCTACAAGAGCATGGTGTCAATGCTGGGCCATGTGGAGCAGCTCCATTGGCAGCTCTGAGAAAACTGCACAAGCGAGGGTTGTTGCAAAGAGGCCCTGATGCAGTGGTTGTCTTGTTCAGCACCGAGGGCAACAGAGAATATGTTGTCCATCCAAGCTAGTTCTCCCACCTACAGAAGCGCACCGCATGTGTAGCTGTAGGAAGATGCACGATATTTTCGAGAATCATGAGAGTGTTCAAGGAGAGATGAGATGATATGGGCTCTCTTTGGGAACGGCTCCGAGTTATTAATCTTCATGACTTTGCACAGCGGGTATAGCGCCCTGTCTTCTGGTGAGAGATGCTGGGAGTTACAGGTTGCAGCACTCGGAAAGAATGGAGCGGATGCGTCGGCAAGACATGTGAAAAGGCTATCCGGATATAAACTCAGAAACACGACTGACTCACCAAACGCGTCTTTACTTCATCTACTGCCAGTGTCGAAAGATACAAAACCGCCTATAAGCTCCCAGAAGCGCCATACCACCATATATTGATTGCGCAAAAACGGAAGCGTGGTCTGCTTGTTATTGCCGGATGATCAAATGATTGACAGGGTGCTACTGAAAGCATGTCCGGCTTCTGACACATCACCTTGGAGACTGTTGCCATTCATCCTCAAAGTTCGCATACTTCATATCGCTGCGTTTAGCGAAGTTCAAAAGCTGAAACATATGTTTTCGTATGCCTTTCGCCTCTGTCCTTCAGCTCCAAATCTCCTTCCAAGAAGTGGCTTGCGCAGTGGTTCGAGAAGAAGGACCTGCATAAGCCCATTTTCTATTGACGGAAGTTAAGCGGAAATGCCGACTGCCGCACCAAAGTTCGACCGAAGGCACTGATTGCAGAGAAACTTGCGGCTCACCGGGCATACATACTGAACTACAGCCCGTGACTCAACAAAGACAAGCATTGGCGCCGAACTCCTAGTCTTACCTTGCAGAATGAGATCACAATCAAGAAGAACAACGAGCCCGCGGCGCCCTGGCGCTAGGTGTCATATCCTTCTCCGTTAGGACGACGAAGAACGATTTGAGAAAGCCAAGTCCTTCTAGTCCACAAATAGGCTCTCTAACGGGAGGCTGCAGTTCCGGGAGTGGACGGGGCTTGATAACGTTGAGAGTCAATCCGTTTTTGACTCTCCCACGCAGCCCAGAAGCGCTCTAGCATGGGCTCGCCAACGTTCTTGGATAGCTGAAGGAAAGTATTGTCTGAGATCTGGGTGGGTATTTTCCTCCTTGCTCTCTCCTGCATCTTCTCTCGTTTCGCTCCTTTCGTTCTTTTCTCAGTTCTCGCAATATTCATACCTGCCGAAGCCTGCTTCTGCCAACTTCTCTCGAGTCGCTCCCATTCATTCGCTCAAAACATATTAAAAACCGCCTCTGACGCGCTCGTTGACCTCGAACACCCATCTGCGATACCCGGATCCTTTGCGCCCATACGATACCCCCGGACTACATATACATACCGCCATCTGTAATTTATAACATATACCGCCATGCGTTACACTACTTCAGCACTTCTCGTGGCTGCTCCCCTTGTGGCTGCCACTGCTTCCAGCAAGCGTGGTCTCTGCGTTGTATCCACCTCGACAACACAGGACGATACAATTTGGACGAATGACACCGACCTGTAAGATACTCGGCATCGCGACACGCTTGGTAGAATCCGAACTGACCAGACCAGGACATGGTACTACAACTATGCCGCCGTTCCCACATCCGACTACACAGGCAAGCTCAACTTCGTCCCTATGCTCTGGGGAGCACCCGAGGACCCGGCGAATGACATGACCTTCTACAACACTGTCAGCAACCTCATCAAGGGAGGATCAAACATCACACACGTTCTCGGATTCAACGAGCCCGATGGATGTGGCCAAGGTTACGGTGGCTCTTGCGTCAGTGCCGCTACCGCAGCCCAGGTCTGGAAGAAACAGATGGAGCCCTTGAAGCGCGATTTTGGCGTCAAGCTCGGTGCCCCTGCAGTCACCGGTGCCACCACTGGATTCAACTGGCTTCAGAACTGGTTCACCGAATGTGCTGCTCTGGTTGCTAGCTCATCCGACAGTGCCTCCAACACCACTTCTTGCGAGGTTGACTTTATTCCTGCCCATTGGTACGGCAACTTTGGTGGTTTGGCTAGTCATCTGGGTCAGATCAACGGCACATACCAAAACATTAGTGAGACTTGGGTGACCGAGTTCGCATGTGCTGGCTGCTCTCTTGAGGACAGCCAAACCTTTGCCAACCAGAGCTTTGAGTACCTTGACCGCCTCAGTTACATTGGATCATACTCTTACTTTGGTGCTTTCCGTTCGTCTGTCTCTAACGTAAGTTTTGGAAGTTTCCTGCTATCCGCGATATATCGCTAACACTCACATCCAGGTTGGACCCAATGCCGCTTTCTTGACCGAGAAGGGCAAGCTCACCGACATTGGTGCTTGGTACCTCAACAAGGCTTCTACTGGCGCCATCCCCAAGGGCGATGCCAGCACTGTTGCCAAGTTTGCCGGCTGGAGTGGTCTTGTCGCTGCTACCATTTTCTGGGGCATCTTGTAAGCGTTCGATTATATCTGATTACTAGGAGCGGGCGTATGATTCGGGAAAGACCTCAATTTTAGAGAGGCTGGATATTTCGAGTAGATCTGACTTGCATAACGAATTTCAATTGTCGAAGTACTTGGACCGCACGAGTGGTGTAGCAGCTCAACTGAAAGAAAAGCAGAAGGATGGACAAGATTGATCAACATGTCACGGAGATATTGCGATCGAGGTCTGATCTTCAAGCCTGGAATGTTCTGTCTGAGGCCAGTCAATATGATGATCCTGCAATCAAATCCATCGCTGATGAAAGGTACAGTGCACGTGTGATCGACCAACTTCATCGACCAGGACCATCAGGATCCAGGATCCAGGATTAAGGACGACATTTCACTTTCAACAGGCTGTCAGATTACGTTGGATGATAGAGGCAATGTTTCTGACAGGTAAACAAGCATTCCTTTGGGCGAGGAAAGATAAAGATGCTCGCTCATGTCAATTTTTAGAAACAACTAATAATCAGCCAATCCAAAGCGGATAATGATTGCGTATCCTGCCAAACAAGATTGCTTTGTGTCTAAATACTGTTCGCCAAGATGTGATTAAGGCACGATTGCTATGATGCAGCGGTTTATCGATAGATAGGTGACGAGTCCTTACGGGTGGTTGAGACCGCGGCGGCGGATGGAGCATTCAATCTATCTAACCACGACCGGCTATTGATGGATCGGAAGCAGCAGCACAAGAAGACCTCGCTCGTGTCAGGGCGCTTAGACCTTGCAGCTTGCAGGATGATGGCAGACAGTTGTGGCTTAAGGCGCAGCGTCGTTGTGGATGCAACAAGGCCGTTTGTGCATGTAAACATAGACACACTTCCAACGAAGTCGAGCTGGTAACATGACAACCGCAAGCCAATGATGGCATGCCGATAGAGCAAAGGTAGGCGGCGATGCACACAAAACAGCAGGCACTCCAAGATGTCGAGGAACAATCGGGTGGCATGGGTCAGGCCTCGAATGCCACAAAGTCCCGTGCGCGCATGCAAGAAGGTATGTGCGTGCCGACTAGCAAAGCACCCTGGACTTGGTTGTCTTCATCTCACCTCATTCGCTCGCTCTTCTGCATCTGCGCACTTGCAGTTTCCTATCACTCTTTTTATTTCGTTTTGTCCATCGCTCCTGCGTTCTGCTGTCTTCTTTCTTCTGTCGCACATTTCACGCCTAAATTTTGCATCTTGCTCGTGTCTTTTTCCAAAACACGCACAACGTCCTGCTCCCGCGTTTAGCACGTTTCAACTGGCCGCACCCCCTGATTACGCCGCCGACTCACACCGCGAACGTCTTTTGCTCGGCCACCGGCCCAAAACACTTCTTGATTATCCATCTGTGTCGTCTCTGACTTCACTCACACACTCGTTACCCACATCTACCAATATCATCGCTGGACACATACAACACATCCAGCTTGATCGCGACTCGTACCCCAGCCTCGAACCCCTGAAAGCTTAAAAGTCTGGAAGTTTGATATCGCATAAAGAGGCCTTGCTTCTACACCAAAAAATCCCACCATGTGGTCTTCGGGCGTCTCGTGGACTTTGCCACTTGTGCTACTCAGCGCTCTGCCGGCCAGAGTGTTGGGTGGTGATGTTCTCTCTACTCAAGGATACAGTCTGTGTTCGACCGACCCCACAATCAAGGTCGAAGCCTTGGATATCCAATACGACCGAACAACGGGCATGGTAGTCTTCAATGTTGCAGGAAGCAGTTCAGAGTCACAGAACGTCAGAGCCAACATCGTCGTCACTGCATATGGAAAACAGGTATACCAGAAAGCCTTCAACCCTTGCGAGTCTGGCACATATGTCGAGCAACTTTGTCCTGGTATGTATACTTGTCTTTGATTATCTGTCTCGCCCACAGCTGACCTTCAATACTACAGTTCCGGCCGGAAGCTTCGCTGCACAAGGCAGCCAAAAGATCCCTGCCGAATACGCCAGTCAAATCCCTGCGATCGCTTTCAACGTACCCGACCTGGACGGAATCGCCAAGCTCGAATTGTTCTCCGACAACGATGAAACCAAAGATCTCGCCTGTGTTCAGTCAACGGTCAGCAACGGAAAGTCGATGAACGTTCAGGCAGTCACCTATGTTGCCGCTGGTATGGCAGGCGCTGCTCTCGGAATATCCGCTCTCGGTGCCGTGGCTGGTGGATTCCACGTTGGTGGAGCTTCGCCCAGTCCTACATTTGGAGAAACCTTTGGCTGGTTCCAAAGTATCGCAACGACCGGCATGCTCAGTGTCTCATACCCTTCCATCTACAGCAGTTTCTCCAAGAACTTTGGATTCAGCACTGGCCTTATTCCTTGGGGTAGCATGCAGACCACAATCGACAGCTTCCGTGAGAGCACAGGTGGAGACCTAACAACCGACAGCTGGAACTACTTGCAAAACGTCACTATCGTTGATGGTAGCTACAGCAGCAACCTCACCAAGCGCAGCATCGATTCCATGTTCCTCTACGCCAGAGACTTCACCGCCAGTGTCAATGGTACTGACGTTGTCAGCAACAACTCTACCACTTCTGGCAACGGCACAGCGACCGAAAGCAAACCCATGCACTACGTTCACGGCATCCAGGCTTACGTGGAGAAGCTCTCAATTCCCCAAGGAAACACTTTCATGACCATCTTGCTCTTCTTTGCGATTGTTATTGCTGTAATCACTGTCGGAATCCTGCTCACCAAGGTTATTCTCGAAGCCCTGGCTCTTATGGGCAACCTTCCTAAGTCCATGAACAGTTTCCGCAAGCGTTACTGGTGGCGTCTCGCAAAGACCATCACCAATTTGGTCATGCTTGCTTATGGTGTCTGGACCCTTTACTGTGTGTACCAATTCACCAACGGCGACTCATGGGCAGCCAAGGTTCTCGCTGGTGTCACTTGGGCTATTTTTACCTGTATCCTCGGATTCTTTGCTTTCACGATCTGGCACAAAGCCAACACATACAAGAAGATGGATGGAGATGCAAGCATGCTGTTTGAACACAAGGAGACTTGGGTCAGATACTCTTTCCTCTACGAAAACTTCAAGAAGGGATACTGGTGGTTGTTCATTCCTACAATCGTCTACGCATTCGCCAAAAACGCCCTTATCGCTGGAGCCAACGGGCACGGCCTGGTTCAGACTATTGGTCAAATCGCCATCGAGTGTGTTATGCTCATTCTGCTCATCTGGTCAAGGCCCTACTCCCTGAAGAGTGGCAATGTCATCAACATTACCATTCAGGTCGTCCGCGTTCTTTCGGTCATCTGTGTGCTCGTCTTCGTTGAAGAGCTAGGTATCAGTCAGACAACCAAGACCGTCACTGGTCTTGTTCTGATTGTTGTGCAATCCGTTCTTACTGGTGTCCTGGCTATCCTCATCGCCGTCAATGCCATCGTCACTTGTGTCCGCGCCAACCCTCACCGCAAGAGAAGAAAGGATGCCGAAAAGCTCAACCGCGACCTTGATGATCTCACTCCCCTGGACGCTCGTAACTCTCTCCTCATGGATCCAACACAACTTACCGAATACAAGGGCGCAGGCTCACAAGTATCGGAATACAAGAAGGCCCCTCTTGTGTCACCCTCGCTCAACAGCACAACGAAGAGCAAGATCGCATACGATCCTATGTCGAAGAAATCAGACGGAATCTACAGTGCAAGACCAGGATTCTCGCGGGACGAGAGTCAACAAAACCTTATGTCAGGTGCAGCCAGTATGGGCGGCAGAGACCGAAGTAATAGCCCTGCAGCGCGAGAGCCCAGGTTGCCTGAGATCGAGTTGGGACAGTTTGACTTCCGCCATCAGCATTGAGCGAGTATCGTCTGCATGATTGGGTTATTGAGCATTATGTGTTTTCATCTGTTTCTTTCCCGTTTCCCTTTGCAAGCGAATAGTTTCTTTTCTTCTGTCTATACTCGAATTCACGTAGATAAACCTTTGTCTCCATTACTTCACTTTCTTAACCTCCTCACTTTCTGATTCGCTTTAAACTCTGTGACTCCCAAGGCTCCTATCACCACAGCATATATGGCGCATCCCCTCCGTGTAGTGAAGATCAGTACTGTCTACTAAAGAGAGGCACAATAGTTCTCAAGACAGAGTTGGGTCGCTTCTCGAGATCATTGTGCATGTGACGACTGTATGTGTTATACGCTCTGATACGCAGACAACGAAAGAGCTTAATTCTGGCTCGTATCCGACTCGGATACAACCTAAAGACGATGATTTCACGGTTGCTTTCACAAAGTTACTTAATCGGTGTCAGCATTTGAGAGATAGTGTGATTGGCTCTGTGTTACGAGCCACGAGAGCCGATGTCAAGAACAGGCTCCCTGCAGGCGAGAGCACATGGGCGGTTATAAGCAGTGACAGCAGTGTGGTGGATGCGTGGTAGTCAAACGGATGGGGGCGGGGACTTGTCGCGAGTTTTGGGCTTTGGTCATGGCGGCTGCTTGGAAGAAGTGACGGGAGGCACAGCCACCACCTGAGCCCCGCGCTAGTCACAAGCACCCTTTATACCACGGCAGGCCTGATAGTGCGCGCTTTCCAATCCTCTTTACTACAACATCACCCTCCTACGCACAAGCAATACCGATTTCGTGAGCCAAGACCTGCAGCTTCCAGAATCCTTTCAGGAGAAACTGCGACAGACAAACGATCAGCATTCCGAAGGCGCAATATGGGGAAGTCGTGAGTAACAGCCCCTCCCTCATGTGTCTTGTCTCGTTTTGTTTGCTTCATCCTCTGGTGATGGCTCGTTCGTTGTCACTTCGATCCATGTCCTCTCCTGCTCGACCAATGCCTCGGCGAGCTTCCACCGACTCAAATCGTCACTCGTCAACCAGATCAGCTCCACAACACGATGCAGCCGATCGACCAAGAGCACGACAAACCCTCTACGTCTCCGACCACCAGTGACACTACATGCGTCCTGGCTACCTCGAACCATGCCAGATCGCGACCCAAGCACATCCCGCGTCACACTTCCGATGACTATCTGGACTATGCAGTCAACCGCGACACAGCACTTCGTACGGCCATTCACCACCTGGAGCAAGAGCTTGGAACACACAGCCCGAGATCACACATTTCACTGAGGACAGACGCGCTGACACTACATCCACACAACAGTCAGAGCAAGTTGTCGGCACAGGAGCTTAGCGATCTCCAGAAGGCCACTCACTTCGACAAGAAGGAATTACAGCAATGGTACAAGGGTAAGACTATGCTTACAGTCAGATGGTGCAGGACGCGACGCTGACGGCAACGCAGGCTTCCTCAAGGACTGTCCCTCAGGCATGCTCACCAAGGAGGAGTTCCAGAAGATCTATAAGCAGTTCTTCCCATTCGGAGATCCGTCATCATTCGCCGACTATGTCTTCAACGTGTTCGACGCAGACAAGTCCGGCTCAATCGACTTCAAAGAGTTCATCTGCGCTCTGAGTGTGACAAGCAGGGGCAAGATGGAGGACAAGCTGGATTGGGCATTCCAACTGTACGACATTGATGGAGACGGACAAATCAGTTACAACGAGATGCTGTCCATTGTTGAGGCTATCTACAAGATGGTAAGAAAGAGTGGAATGCTCAGAGTAGTGAGATATGCTAACACGCTCTGTCAGGTTGGATCAATGGTCAAGCTGCCCGAAGACGAAGACACACCAGAGAAGAGAGTGCGCAAGATCTTCCGCATGATGGACAAGGACGAGAACGGCAGTCTGGACATGGCTGAGTTCAAGGAGGGATCCAAGCGCGATGAGACGATTGTTTCGGCGCTGTCTCTCTACGATGGACTGGTGTAGAGAGGTTGTTCACGGGCATTTCTCCTTCCTTTTCCTTAGACCTTCTTTGGGGCAAGCATGCGGTTACCTACGATATTCCCCGGCGCATTGCAGAAGCAGCAGCACAGCATACACCTCTAATAAACGAGGACATGACTTTTCATACTCCCTAGCCTTCCAGTGTGCTCAAAGTAGTTGTACACGATTGTGGTAATTAATGAGCATACGCGCGGCTTCGTCATATGTTTGGCCCAAGCGTCGGCACAATGACAGCTCTCCCCAGGCCCAGATCATGGCACATGTGCTGAGTGTTCAGGAGAGCGACTCCTTTGTCCCGTATTCAACCGCTGCCCTTTTGTCTTTGTAGCATCTCTTAGAAGCGATTGTACTGTTCGACCATCTTGCGCGACATTTCATCACACGACATTTCAATCTTGTAGTGAAAGGAGGACGATAATCCGAAGGTCCGGCGCAAGCAGATGATCGCTCTCGGATAGGTGGCATAATGCGTCTCTCAGAATTGACCCTGTCGCTTTGTGCGATTCTGGTGGCAGGCCCTTCCAGCGTAGCATCCTTCTATCTTCCAGGAGTTGCACCTACGAATTACCAAACCGGAGATCGAGTACCGCTCACAGTCAACCGCCTAACGCCCTCGCAATCCGAACAAGACGCTCAAGTCCGGTCTGTCTTCGCCTTCGACTACTACCACCATGCTTTCCACCACTGTGAGCCCGAAGGTGGGCCACAGCAAAAGAGCGAGAGTTTGGGAAGCATCTTGTTTGGAGACCGTATCCAGACTTCGCCGCTAGAACTATACATGGGGAAGAACGAGTCTTGCAAGGCTGTATGCGGCAAGCAGACCTTCCAGCCTCGCGATGCCAAATTTGTCAATGCTCGCATCTTGCAGAACTACAATGTCAACTGGAACATTGACGGCCTGCCTGCTGCTCAGAAGATGATCGATGCCAACGATGCCATCTTCTACAGCCCTGGCTTTTCTCTTGGTCAGGTACAGGCCAATACTCAGAACCCAGTCCTCAACAACCACTACAACATCTTTGTTGAATACCACCAGGCTACCCAAGATCAATACCGCGTTGTTGGTGTTCTGGTTGAGCCAGCTTCTTCCATCGACTCCAAGCTGCTGGACGATGGCAAGGTCCAATGTGGTGACATTGCTCATCCCGTTGTACTCTCCGAGAAGGATGCTACCGACATCGTCTGGACATATAGCGTTTACTGGGTACCCTCGCCTACTTCATTCGCTACGCGCTGGGACAAATATCTCCATGTCTACGATCCGCGCATCCACTGGGTCTCGCTGACTATCTCTGCCATGATCGTTGTCGCTCTTGTCGGCATGGTGTCTACTATTCTACTCAGGACTCTGCGCAAGGATATTGCTCGCTACAATCGCCTTGATGACTTAGCCCTTGATGACTTCGGCGGTTCAGGCTTAGATGACAGCGTGCAAGAAGATTCAGGCTGGAAGTTGGTGCACGGCGATGTCTTCCGCCCACCGAGACATCCCATGGTCTTGTCTATTCTGGTCGGTAACGGCGCCCAGCTTTTCATGATGACCGGTTTCACGATTGCTTTTGCTCTGCTCGGCTTCTTGTCTCCTTCAAACCGTGGATCCTTGACTACCGTCATGGTCATGCTGTACACCTTCTTCGGCGCCGTGGGAGGCTATGTCTCTGCACGCGTGTATAAGTTCTTCCACGGCGACGCATGGAAGCAGAATATCGCCTACACACCCCTGCTCATCCCAGGCACTGTATTCGGTGTATTCTTCCTCATGAACCTGTTCGTCTGGGCGCGCCAATCTTCCGGAGCCGTACCATTCACCACCATGCTCGCACTCATCAGCATCTGGTTCCTCATTTCCGTGCCTCTTTCCGTCGGTGGGTCATGGCTTGGTTTCCGCGCCCCTGAATCCACACCTCCTGTCCGCACCAACCAGATCCCTCGCCAGATTCCGCCATCAACTGGATACTTACGTCCCTTGCCCTCCATGTTCCTCGTCGGCATTTTACCCTTCGGCGCCATATTCCTCGAGCTGTACTTTATCATCAGCAGCATCTGGTTCAGCCGTATCTACTACATGTTCGGCTTCCTATTCCTCTGCTACGGCCTCATGATTGTCACTTCTGCTGCCGTCACTATCCTTATGGTGTACTTTGCCCTTTGCGCGGAAAACTACCATTGGCAGTGGAGAGCGTTCTTTACTTCTGGCGCGTCGGCCATTTATGTGTTTTTGTACGCTATGCTTTATTGGGTGAGGACACTCAGCTTTACGTCTTGGACTTCAGGGGTCTTGTATTTGGGGTACTCTGCTCTGATTAGCGCGTTGTGGTTTGTGTTGACGGGCACTATTGGCTTTGTTGCTACATGGGCGTTTGTGTATAGAATTTATGGGTCGTTGAAGATTGATTGAGTGATGCCCTGCATGGAGTCTCTTCTCTCTTTGCTTGGGTGATGCCAATCGGCCTTGGAAAGGAATAGATGAATGAAATAGAGAACACGATACTTCCCTTTTCTGCGTACTGGTGATTTGTCTTTGCATCACGAGAGCAAGAAGAAGGAGCAGCACCGACGATGCATGTATGTAAGGTACCACCTTCATGCATGCCTTCATGAGAGAAATTTGTCGGACCATCCTGTTCGTCATCAGCGAGTACGTACGAGCTGCTGACAGAAATGTGCGATCCTGCGATAACCAGAGGTCGACGATGAACCTCGTCGTCGTCGTCGTCGTCGTCGTCGTCGTCGGCGGGGCGGAAGCTGAGGAGGGCAAGTCTTTGTCGTCGGTGGGACGGTAGCAGAGGAGAGACAGCAGTTTTGCGAATAGAGACTTGATGGTAGTAGGTATGGTATGGCGTGATGTGGTTTGTTCTGGTTGATTGAGGGACTGCTGCTACGTAGAAGATACATGTAGTCAAGCGACAAGCCTTTGTTGACGTTTTGTGGCCCGGCTGGCCGTGTGTTTCTGTGCCGATGTATATATTGTTTGATGGACTATGATGTACGGCAGCTTTGGTGGAAGTTTGGATGCTAGATGGATCAATGCTATGGATGTTATTCCACTCGATATCAAGGAAATACAGGATCCCTACTTCAACTACAGATTTCAAGCGTGTCATAGAAGTATAGAGTTGTTTCAAGGATAGAGTCGTTGCCAGTGAGGCAGTCAAATGTTGTCTGATCTCCTTTGAAAGTCTTGACTTTCTTGATGAAATTATGCAATTTCTATAGCTTCTATATTAATATGCCTGCCGATTTGGCGAACAAATCCAAATCAGATATACACAACCCCCAACTCAGCAGCATCACAACCCTCCAACACACAACTCGCCAACCTGATTGTTCCTTCACTTGCACAATACAACACCTCTTCGGTGCCACTGCTCTTGCATTGCAACAATCCTTCTGCATCAACATTGCATACTGCTCTTTCCGCACCATCATCTGCAATCTCTCCTTCTTCACCAAAGAACAAATCCATCTCTGAGACTCCTTTGTCAATATTTGCTATTAGTTTTTCATCAGAATATGATATCCAGGGTGTTGCAGAAGGCAAAACGTATAGATATCCAGAAGTCGAAAGGTAGAAAATTGAGGCGAGAGAGGCAGAGGAGGTAAATTGTAGAGTAGGGTTGCCGGTTGTGGAGATCAGAACGGCGTATAGACCGCTGATATCGAGACCGGAGGTACATAGTGATTGGAGAAGGAAAGCTTGGTTCGGAGAGAAAGTGCTAATGTTCATAGATGTCGAGTTGGCGGCGAAGAATGGTGGGTCAGTTGTGGTGTCGTTGGTGTTGGATGTGGTGTTGGTGGAGAGGTCGTCGAAGGTGAACTTTTGATTGACTGCTGGGACAGCGGAGCTCGATGAGGAGCTTGTTGTCGTGGACGCTGAGATTGTGCTGTTGGAGGGGAACGTGAACTTAGGTGTCTCACTGCTTCGAGTTGAGCTCAAGGTTGTTAACTTGCTCGTCGTTGACGACGAGATTGGTATAGTGGAAGATACACTCGAGCTGGAGATTGATGCTTTGCTTGTTGTGGACGACGAAGTTGATACGGTAACAAATTTGCTTGAGGTGGACATTGTCGATGACCTAGACCGAGTACTCGTACTGACCGAAGATCTGGCAGTTCTTGAGGCACATGCGTTTGTGTTTGGTGTGTACAACGGTCCTTGTGGTGGATACGCTCTGGTCGATGCTGTCTCTGAAGCCTTGGTCGTCGTTTTTTGACTACTGCTCGGAATCATGGTAGACTTGCTTGTCGACTTAGTGGAGGAATTGATTGATGAAGTAGAGGACGATTTGCTCGTTGACGAAGTCAAAATCTTGCTCGAAGTTTTGCTTGAGCCAATGCTAATCGAATTTGCAAAGGATTTGGTCGTGGAACTGCTAGATGGTTTGCTCGTTGAGGTGCTGGACGATTTGCTCGTGGGGATACTCGATGACTTGCTTGTTGAGATGCTCGAAAGCCTGCTAGATGATACAGCTGAGGCCCGGCTTGAGAATGTGCTCGAAGATGTTTTCAAGGACATGCTTGTGGTAACACTCGATGGCCGGTCAGACGACGTGCTTGTTAGTCGACTGCTGCTCGGAAAGCCAACTGGTGTATCGCTGGATATACTGGTCGATCTTGAAGCACTGATAGGTCCAACAGCCGCTGAAGCAATGCTCGAAGATCGAGCCGACGAAATCGCAGACAGCCTACTGCTCGATGTGGAACTTGTTGGCTTGCTGCTAGGAACTTGGCTGCTAGATGTTGACCGTTTCGTCGATTGAGTTGTGGATAGACTGCTCGCTGGCCGGCTTGAAGATCTTGTTGTAGACCTTGAGACGCCTTCGTTTCGTAGAGAGCTGGTGGGAGTGCTACTGGATTTGGTCGAAGTAGACTTCATGGTCACCTCAACTATCCTCGTTATGGTGACTACTCTCGGAGGGACTACTGTTACTGTCGTTGATGCAGTAAGACTTTGTCTGATAGTCGTTGCTCGGAGAGCAGTAGAGCTCATGGTCTTCGTTGAGATCTGGGTGATACGTGTTGTGACGGTCTTGGTTGTAGTGCGTTTGGAAGGTGCTATAGACAAGCATTTGCAAGCACTCGATATAGCCGCTTTGTTCATGCTCTTGAACATTGTTGGCGTCGCACAAATCGAGGAGGCGGCTCTTTTGGCCAGTTCTGTATGATGATCCAGATGTCTCCGCTTGCGCATCGATGGCGCTTGTGATGCTTGAGGCGTTACGGTCCGAGTTATCGTTACATAGACATAACTTGGCATTGCTCTGTACAGGATAGTTTGCGTCGTTACGGTAGATTTGACATTAGTGGTTGATGTTCTGTGAAGTGTTAGATGGATCTGACATTGGCGGCATCAATACCAACTTGGTCGAGATCTGTTTCTTCGTGGTTGTCGTTCGTATCGTTGATGTTAGAGTCGTGAGTTTTGTGACAGTCGAAACTGGGATTTGAAGATACGAAGAGCAATAGCAGTTGGCATTGCTCGATCGTAAAGCCTTGACTTGGGCATTGTTGCATACAGAAGAGCTGGCTGCTCGCTCTTCCAGAGGCGAGGCGATCACCAAAGTAGACCATGAGAGCCACCATACGAAGTTGGTCACCTTCATGGTTTCTCCTCAAATACGGTCAGTTTGTCGAAAGGCAGTCCTATGGGACCGGAAGGTGGAGAACATTCAACAAAAGGTAGAATGGACATGACCGTGATTTTCTCTTTTACCCATTAAGGGTAGCAACAAAACCGTTGTATCTCCAGTCGCTCAGCTCGTGTATACCTGGACGATTGCAACGGTTTCTCCTGGCTGGACGATTCGAAGTCTCAGTTCAACGGCGGAGATGAACAAGCCATCAGACATACTCGTACAAAACTCATTGTCAGCACACGTAGCACTCTGCTTACCTAGTAAGACGGCGGTGACACATGTCCGCATTCACTGCCAGATAGCTACGACCCTATAGCATAATATATTGAGTCTTGATCCCCAGAAGGTGCCAGGCGTTGCAGCCTTGCCAACCCTTGTGGCTCAGCCAAGAATATGTCGGACATGACCGAAAGACCTACATTGGAACGGCGAATCGAGGAGACAGGCAATGTATAGATTCTGGATCTCCTGCCCAGATGTATGATGTTGCTTAGTGGAGATTGTGGATGAAGGAGCTTAGTTGGTAAAGTGGTGTGGTTGACGTGGGGTGAGATGACGATGCGATGATTGGTTCGTGCTTCTTGAGTCTCAGACCACATCGGTGTCGACATCCTTCAGTTCAACCAGCCTCGCTGTGCCAATTGGTTACAGCCAGACAAGGAAGAGTGACCAAGAGATGCTGACCAGGCGCCATGGGCTGAACCAAATTGCCAGAGCGGCTTCGTGTCGCTCGATAGCTCCTTCTAGATTTACGGCTACAAGGTAAGTGCGGTTCGATGCGACTATCGAGAGGCAGGAGCTCACTATGTTGCGTAGGTGTTACAGTCAGCCAGCCGAACCGAACGATGTCGCTGTCCTAGGAGGAGGTATCACTGGTCTCGCTACCGCACACTACCTTGCACGATCGAACTCCAATCGGAAAGTCACCATCTACGAAAGCTCACCGCGGCTTGGAGGCTGGTTGCACACCGAAAAGGTCGAAATAGATGATGGACACATTCTTTTTGAGAAGGGGCCAAGAACGCTCCGCCCGGCTGGCAACGGTGCTCTCGTTGCTCGTCTAGTCAATCAGCTCGGTCTTGAGGACGATACCATCTTCACCATGAAGACCGCTCCTGCTGCAACGAATCGCTACATCTACTACCCGGATCACCTTGTTCGTGTACCAGCACCGGATCCTCAAAAAGGCTTCTTAGCGAACGCGCATGCCTTTGCATATGCTCTCGCTTTCGAACCAGCTTTCAAGGGTATCGTTTCGCGCGTCTTGCTCGAGCCTTCGATCCACGCTAGAGATTCAAGTGTGACCGATGAGTCTGTCGGTGATTTCTTCGTCCGCCGTATTGGTCGCAGGCTGGTGGACCAAGTCATGTCTGCCGTTGTTCATGGCATCTATGCTGGTGACATCTACCAACTTAGTATGAAGACTTTGTTCCCTAGCATCTGGAGATTGGAAGAAGAACATGGCAGCGTTCTTGCTGGTCTGGTACACAATATGGCTGAAGGAGCGAAGGTTCCTGCTAACGAGATCGATTTCATCAACGCAATGAAGCAGCCATATCCGTTCAGTCCTGACTTCAGAAAGAACTTCCGAAGGTCCAACGTTTTCACCTTCCGCTACGGTCTCCAACAATTAGTCGACAAGTTGGAAGAGTCTCTCAAGAAACAGTCGAACGTGGTCTTCCAAACGAATCAGGAAATCACCGACATCAAGAATACCGAACATAATGTGGAGCTCGAATCTAAGCATCTGACTACAAAAAAACTCTCGCAACACAAGCACACACACGTAATCTCCACTCTATCACCAGACACCACATCAAAGGTCGCCTCGTCGATGAACCGCGATTTCCTCACCTTGCCCGTCTGCCCGACACCAACAGTCATGACAGTAAATCTTTACTATCGCACGCCAGACCTTAACCCACCTGGCTTCGGTTACTTGATTCCTCTTGGTATTCCGATCGATCAAAACCCAGAGCGTGCTCTCGGAATCACTTTCGATACTGCTTACTCTGCTTCAAGCCCAGGAGACAAGGACTTCAGGGGTCCCATGCAGGACACTGTGTCGAAGCGTGGCACCAAGGTCACAGTGATGCTGGGAGGTCATTACTGGGACGGATGGTCATCTCATCCTACCCAAGAAGAAGGCCTGGCGATGGCAGAGTCTGTCATTGGAAGGCACCTCGGCGTCACAGAAAAACCTGCTGCACACTCGGTCAACCTCAACTACAACTGCATTCCTCAGTACACTGTAGGCTTTGAGGATCGTGTGAAGAGATTCCACGATGAACTTCAATCGCGTTACTCCGGCCGCCTACGTGTTGCTGGCAACTGGGTCAGAGGTGTCGGTGTCAATGATTGCATCAGAAGCGCTTGGGAAGTCGCTCGAGAGCTTGACACCAGCAACCTGACCGGGCTTGAATGGATCGTAAAGCCCAAGAAATGGGTCACGGTCAAAGTCAAGGGCACTTGATAAAATCAAAAATACTAAACTTGTACATTCAATGCTGTTTCTTCCTTTTGTTCTTGTGCTTGCCAACGTCAAGGTCTACTGACGATCGACAGAGTCGAAAGATGTTAGCACTTCCACCAAGAAGCTAAAAAACCAAGCCGCTGTTGCGCGACTTGGGAAAACCCCTACCCGCTTGGAAAGTGTTCTACCTTAGCAAGTCAGAGCATAAGTCGTTTCCGCCTGCCATGAGGGTCGAACAGATGACCTTCAGTCCACGGAAACTCCTACGGAGTTTTATCGCAAGGTGTGGTTCCCGATTGGGCCAACTTACTGCTTGCTGAGAGATGCTGGGTTTCACTGGACTATAAGGGACAGAGGGCAAGTGAAGGTGAGTGGTCTGAAAGGAGAGATGATATGCCCAGCTCGATGCCAAAGTAAGTGGTACTGCTTCTAGTTCCTCATCATAATCGCTAATTTGTCACCTTCTCCTCACCATGACGAGGTACTCTTTGCAGGGAGTTTTCCATGGACTGATCTCTGGTTCTGTCTTCTATCTTCTGAAGTCCAATGAAGCACTCTCCCATGTTTGCGCCTAAGAAATTCCTTGCCTATATGGAGACTTTACACGGAACCTGCTTTACAGCTATCTCATCCGCGCCCCCTTTGTCCCAAGCACGTTTTGCCAGAACACGCTTCTCTACTTGCAAAGGACATATTCGGCGTATCTTCTTCAGCTTGGCCCATGCGAAGATTTCGACGTTAACATTCCATCTCGTCCTCCCAAGATATGGCGCGTCCCGAGTGGGTACTTGGTCCGTTCAGTCGAGCAACTACACAATCAATCGTGGATCCGTTTGTACAAGAACGTCATCAGGCACTTGCCGTGGTAGCTTGCTCGACACAGCTGAGGGCTGGTAGCCATGAACCGGAGGACGTCTTCAACCAGTCTGTTTGGCTACCTTGACAAAGACTCGCACGCAAAAGTTCTTGTGGAGACTGCCCTCATTCGGCCCTTGTTTCTACACGCCAATAATGGATTTGGACTACACTTTGAGCACCAGTCGCACCTCCTGGCCTTCTTTGTCGTGCATAAGATCGGCGCAGCCTCCTCCAGCCCACGATGTTGCGCTCCAATCGCAGTGCTCGTCGGAAAACTGCTCGAGCCAGGCCCCGATTTGACAGAGGTATCTAGCTTCATCTACATATCTCAGTTGTCTATCCCGTCAGTCGATGCGTATCGCCGCTGGTACCGCTGCACCATCGCATGGGGTATGGAGTGCGCGTTGTCTGGAGATGGAAGTGCGCAATGCTTCAAAGCTGTTGCCAACCAATCTGTCAGCTGTCGACATGCATAAAGTGCGGTGATAGACGTTACCACTCTGGGAGAGGAGACGCTCCTCTCGATCAGAGCCAGCTCCCACGCGGCGCGCGCGTTGAGGACGCTGTCTCGCAACTGCGCATTGTGACTCGAGACGCAACGTCAGGGACGAACATCCCTGGAAGCGGCGGACTCGGCGGAGATGGGCAGTCGGAGTTTGGTACTCCTGATATCTTCTTCTCCAGCCTCCGGTTCATAAACCAGAGTCAGAACTGATGAAAAAGAAACTTGTGCTTTCGTTGGCTTCACCTCGAAGAGGTTACTAGACCGACACACCACGATGAGGTGAAAGCTTTGTGTCGGGACGCCAGTCACAAGACCCGTCTCGAGTTGTGGCACCCACCACTACCCAGGCAATGCTCCTGTGCCGTTGGTGTTGAACCACAGCATAGCAGCAACTTCTGAGCACAGTGGGCATGCTTCGCAACCGACTGAGCCCCCAGCGCACTCCTCCTTCCCGTCAGCCTCAAGCAGCCCGCTCATCACACTCCTTTTCCTGGGCTGTCGCCACAGAACAAGAGTGTGAAGGTGAGGTGCGAGTCGAGGAAGGATGAGTGAAAGAGAAAGAAGAGGGCGGAGATAAGAGCTGCTTTTATACCTTCTTGAGGCCCTTTCTGCTTACTAAGCATGTGGTCGAATGTTCCGACTATCATTCACTTATCACCAACCAAACATGCGCACAGAATTTTCTTGAGTATGAGTCCCTCACCACCAACGAAACTTGCGCACCACGAAGACTTTCCGGGAGTCGTCCTTGGCGAGCGTCGCGCGCTCTGGCAACCTCCCACTCGATATGCAGCGATCAAGACAAGCCCAACGATGCAAATCATTGATGCCAGCATGCTCGATGCAACTTATCAAAAGCCGTCGAGCACCATGGGTGGTGGTTCTGCTCGTGGGTGTTGGTGTTGCTCAGTCGGCGTCGAAAGCCAACCTTTATATACGACTAAAGTTGAGATCCTCTCAGCGGCAACTCGGGCACCGTTTGGTCACCAAAGGGACGCCTTTGGTCTAGTGGTCGGGAAGCTCCAAATAAAATACCGAACCTGTGCCACGTTCAGTAATACGCGAACCAAACACGTTGTATGAAGCGCACCTAGGGGAGGATTTTCCTGTATTCCAGTTTTTTGCTGGATGAGGATCCTAGACTTTTCTTTTACGATATGTCCAGTGTATCATTGCTACTCTTGCGATACTGTCGCGATGCTGATTTGCTTACCGATCGTTGAGGACTGAGAGCCTCGGACCCAGCTTTTCATACAGCACGTGGCCCAAGCAGTGCTGCGAGTTCGAATTTGTCCTTGTTCGTCTTTACGCGCATCGATGTCCAAACTTCTCGCCTGCTCTATAGTCAAGCATGTCAACTCGTCTCGAATGTACACCCTACCTATTCTTGCCAGAGCGGTCAAATTGCTCTTGTACCACAGGCAGTCCGACAAACAGAACTCACAGCCCCTGACTTCGACTGATTTGCTGCAACCGACAATACCATCAGCAATACCATCGACAACAAACGATGTCAGACGCATTCAGTTCAAGAAATATGACCAGATCTACTTCCGCCTCGCCGACGTTCCTGGTCAACCAAGAAAGCTGACGTTCGAAAACTCAGGGGCGTCAGCTCTTCCCTTGGCTTCAGCACTATGTATTCGAGAGGAATTCAAGACTCGAATAAACTGGTCGGAGCTACAATTGCATCACGCCAAATACCTTTCGCGGTGTGTACCTTCTGGCCGATTACTGGTGATCAGGTTCAGGAAACATGTCAGCTGCCCAGTCGCTTCCCGCAAGCTCGCCGAAGCTTCATCATCAAGTTTCCTCCCGAGCTTCGTCGCCACCGCGAACTCTCTCAACCCTTATATTCGAGAAACGTTAGGATTCCTCCACCAAACAAAGCCGTGGTGGTGCAGTGGTCAGCACACCCGATCTGGTATCCTAAGTCCCTACGCTCGCTTACCTAAGAACCTAATACTCTCTCTCTCGAGGGTCGGGAGGTCGCAAGTTCGAATCTTGCCCACGGTGCTTCATTTTTTGGCCATATCTCGTGTTGCATGGTACTTCACGACTTGCTCACAGTGCTTCATTCTTCGGCAATATTGTGCTTCGCGGTATCTGCTACGGTCATGGCATTCTTTTTGCTTGAGTGTCGATTTCACAGAGCTTGTTCGAATGAGCTCTCTTCCCGCTGCCGGCTTCGACGCTGCCCTGAACACCCTCAACCTTTATATTTCAGAAACTTTATGTCTTCTCCACCAAAAACAAGCCGTGGTGGTGCAGTGGTCAGCACACCCGACCTGGTATCCTAATACGCTCGCTTCCTACGCTCGCTTACCTAAGATCCTAATTCTCTCTCTCAAAGGTCGGGAGGTCGTTGGTTCGAATCCAGCCCATGGTGCTCAACTTGGTTCTTTATTTTTGTCAATTTGTCTGACTCTATCTTTTATTCTACGGTCAAGGCAGTTTGAGCGATCACGTACATGGATTCTATTTCGATTCCTGTATTGTCTATTCCTCGTTAACGGACACTGCCGAACTGCATATACCGCACCTCATCTCCCGCCACCACTTTAATTGGCCCGCGACGTGTCTCTCACCTAAGCGTCTAAACAGCATGCCGACACAGCCCTCGTTCACAAATGTAACTTCTCTGAACTACACACATAATGACACTTCAAGAATATGGTCGAGGCAAACACTGAGAAGCTTGACCTTGAGGTCTATCTGGGAAGGTCACCAGAGAAGCAAGGACGACCCATAGCTCCTACCCAGGTCCAATAAGAGCTAAAATCAAGAGGTCAACAATCCCGATACGGATTCTAGATCATCGCGAAACGGAATGATCATCAGAACAAATGTGAGATACACGAAAGGAATAGACAGGAAGACTCTGTTACTGACTTAAGGCGCGACGGTTGGCCCACACACCTGATTCTCTCCCCTGATTCGTGGCTCTAGGGTCTCCCTCATGATACGAGAAACATATCTCTAGCGTTCGAGATTAAGATGCTCAAGTATAGAGATGCACGATACTTTCCAACGCAAAATAAAATCCTCAGAAACATCGCAAATTAACCTCTCTCTGTGAATCTTGTTTTACCTTAGGAATTATCATGCAATTCGACAGTACATATATTCACGCTTAAGAGATAGCTAAGGCCACTGCAAACATGACGATATCCATTTACGGGTCGTTTCAAGGCGTATTCACAGGAATGATGAGGATTTCCGTGCGACTGTGCTGTGGTACATGTACAACTATTGTCTGAGAGATTGCTCTCGGCGATGTCGAGGGTTTTTGACCTGGCCAATGGCTCGGGTGAGCGCAATGCACATGAATCCGGGATCCGGGTTTAAGGTGTACTCCTTGTACCTGGCATCGGCCGCGTTGACTACACGTGCAGCCAATGGAGACTTGTTCTTGAAGGTCGAGGCATCGATTCGTCTGAAGCATATGGTAGTCAATCTCAGGAAGAGTGACGACGGACAAATCGTTTTCAGAAGTGAACCAACACTTCGATTTGCAAAAGGTCAAAAGCACAACAGCTCATAGCTCAACACGATTCACAACAACGTTGATCCCGTCAAAGATTCTCTCACTGCGCACAGGAGCAGTAAAGGTAAGTCTCAACCTGCTCGCCATTGATATTCGCTCGCTCCAACCAAATCATGCAATGGCAACACCTGAACTGGACACTCTATCCACATGTTCAAGACAAGGTTCGATTCGCTCATCTACTGACATGCCCGTCATTGTAGGACATATAACAACTGTTGTGTGCGTGACCTGGTATTCTGCCTGAGAAGAGAAAAACATTCTTTACATGCGCCAAAAAGCCCCCTTTCCTATGCATTTCCAGGGATATTCGCCCAAAAACGCCTTGCTATGCCTAGTAGTATTTCAAGCAATTCCCAAAAGAGAAGAAGAAGACAGTCTTCGATCATGCGTATCCCTCTTCCTCGGCTTGTCTCAGCATCTCTGCCTCCATCTGAGCTTCAAGGTCCAAGTCATCCTCATCGTCGACGGTGTCGTTTTTGGTGCCCGCGGGCGTGTCTTGCTGCGGAGCGCTGGTCTGGGCTTCAGCCTTGGTCCTCTGAGCATCATCGACTGCGGAGACGCTAGCAAGACTCGTCGTTCTGGCAAGTGCCTTCCGCTTTCTACGTTCGAGTCTGCTAGTGCCCATCTGACTTGAGTCGCTCTCGTCATCTGTAGACTGGCCTTCCTCGCCTCTCTTTCTCTTCTTGTCACTGGAGGGCACGGAATCGTTGTCATCCGTGTCCGAATGATTAGTGCCTGCATCGCTTTCGCTGTCGTCCTCGTCGCCCAAGAAATCCGCAAGCTCGGCATCCCAGTCGGCAATGTCAGCAGAAGTTTCCATAGAGCTTGCTTCGCGTGGTAAGCTGGGCATGTAACGCTCGAGTTCGGCCTGCTCTTGCGCATCGGTATCGTTGCCAGTACCGTCCGTCTCCGCAGCGTCTTCGTCTTCGGTAACAGCGGCCTCCTCATCAGATGAGGACAAAGGAGTGTTCTGATCTGGACCGTCGAACGGCGAGCCTTGGCCGTTAGTGGCTGGCTCAATGGGCTCGTTTTCTAGATCAGCGTGTAGGCGGAAAGGAGCTTCGTCCACCTTTCGCCATTGCGTCAGACAGGCAAACAGCCAATCTTGAGACACGATCTTGATCTTGTCGGCCTTTTTGGCGGCTTGTCGGACTTTGGCAGTCTTCCGCAATGGCGAGGATACCACATGTGTAGTACGTTTGGTAATGTTCTCAGACACCGTCGCTCCGAAGCTCTTCGCCCAGATGGCAAAATCATGGCTATAACAGATGTTAGCTCAACATGCTAGATAACCACCCATTATATACTTACTTCTGAACCTGAACTCCTAACGGCATCACTCCGGAGAACACTACATGTACACCTTTAAGGACCTTCAACTTCATGGCCGCCATGATGCTCGTGACGTCCGGAAGACTGTCGAGTTTGTCTGATGTGATGTTGACATCGCGACCAGTACGCAGTTCGGCAACACGGCCGTCTTTGGGGCCAGAAGTCCTCCGGTCATACTCTTCGAAGAAGGCCGAGTGAACTGATTGAAGACTGCGCTGAAGGTAGCGGAGTTCAGTGTCGTTGTCTTGTAGAAGATTATGACGGTATTTGTTGTGAGTATCGACGGGGGCCTCGGGTGCGGAAGCTGCATCATTTTCAGATGTTGCTTCGGTTGTACCATTGCTGTCTTCGTCTGCAGCATCGAGGATTTTCTGCTTCTGCAGCAAAGGGCGGTCAGTGAGTTGAGCTGTTATGGCTTCTCCCTGCTCAGATGTCTGCTCCTTAAGCTTGGTCGGATCGTTGCCACCACCCATTGACACTAATTGATCAATGGCAGAGACCTTGTTTCCGGTCGTGTCGGTGGGCGGGTTTGTTTGCGCGTCAGGTGCTGAAGTGGGTGCACTAGGAGTGATAGATTTTGAAGGGCTCGGGTCCAAGCCTGGCCTCTTGGGAAGGAAACTGGAGTTGATATCGCCAATGCCGACAAAGAAATCGTAAGGGGTGACCTTTACGAGGTTGTGGCACCAGTGCCAAACATCGCCTCTGTCGTCGATGATAACAACCATCTTGGTGTCGACGGGAAACAGACGCTTAAGATTCTTGACAGTCAGACTTCCGCTTTCGTCTCTGCTGAGAATACGATCGGCGAAGATCTTGCGGTCAGGATCGACGATTTTGGCAATGTTCTGAGCATAAGTACGAGTACCCATCGTGTAGATGTGCAATTCATAGTACTTTGAGATGGTAGACAAGAATTCTTCGAGACCAGGACGCAACTTGATGTAGTACCAGCAAGCTCTTGCACCAGGACCGTCGTCTACGAGCTGGAAAGCGCGAACGTCCTTGACCGCGGGGTAGTTTGGGTTCTGGGGGTCTCTCTGCCATTCGGCCACGGTAGGATCGACAGTAGCCTGGATGATGGTCTGGTCGAGATCGACGACAAGGGAGAGCTTGCGCGATGACAGCAGGCGGCGCTTCGCTTCTTCGTCTGATTTGGAAGCCTCTGCGCGCGAGACGAGTAGCGAGGTGTGGCCGTGGACGGCATTGACAGTAGCTCTAGCCGTGTCGCGTGTGGCGGTGTTGTAAGTGACGGTTGTCATGTCCTTGCCGCAGTCGGCGCATAGGTTTCCGAACTGCACCTCGTGTTTGCAGGCTTCTTCGACGTCGGCGATAGGCACGCTACATGGTGGGTTAGTTGATGACGAGGACAAGATAGAGATGGGTAAGCTCACCCTGGCCTGCTGATAACGCGTCCTTGGGAGATGTGCCATTGGGTCAAGGTGCCTTCTGCAGAGCTCTCAAAGGTCGAGGGCATGATGCGGTCGACCAGCTTGTTCTCGCGCGTCTCTTCATCACCCTCGAGGACTTTGGTCTTGTACTGGTAGGTGAACAGAGGAGCATTGTAGTCGATCTGGTCTTGAGGGTTCCGGAGAAGCCTCGTGACGGTGATGGGATAGTGCAGGTTCTCGGGAGTGATGATGCGCATTGGTGTAGGAGCGGTTTAGGCCACGGGCATGGCGCGTCGTCTCGGGTGCTTCTCGTTTGGTCGGCTGGGCCTCTGTTGGTTTGGTCGAATGACAGGAGACGATTGGAGTTGGGTGCTTTCACGCGGTGATGGCGAGGGTGGATCGAAGATGCTCAGGAAGCTGTCGAGTGGTGAGACGCGGTCGGTGACGTGACGGGTGGATTGCGCGAGGGACAGGTGCTTTCTTTTATCATCAAATGTTGGAGAAGCATGAGTCGCTTTGCGGAGCCTCGAAGCTTGGACTCTCATATTTCGCTCGGCGCCGTCACCGTGCTTCTTCCTCGCGTGCCAGCCACCCCGAATCAAACATTCCTCATCCACCTTCCGAAAACATTTCACTGTCTGTGTCTCCGTATGCTTGCGACTTTTGCATTATCACGCGCTATCTGAAATCTCTCGCTCCATCATGTCCAGTGAGGAACCTGCTTCGTGCTTCCAATCGGTCCATCGCCACTTTCACCTCCGTTCTTAATCTCTCCTACCTCCTTCTGTGGTCGCTTGAAATGTGGTTTGAGTGGTGTCCAACTTTCCTCGTTGTAGTCTTCCTGCACTTTGGCGCACTTCTTGAGCCCCCACTCTGTTACTCCCACCATGTAGCAGCTCTCGAACATGAACGCCATTGACCCCTCTCCTACCTTCATCGGCTTCAACTCGGCGTTTGATGCCTTCTCGTGAGTGCTGGCGTCTGGGCCATGAGCTGCCATGACATTGTGGAGCGATGCTCCTGCTGGCTGGAATCCTCCTCCTGTCTTTGCATCATACTGTCCGTGGATCAACCCCATAAACTCACTCATCGTGTTGCGGTGGTACCAAGGCGGTCTGAAAGTGTCCTGCAAAATGTCAGCTTGTGCACATCGGTCCAATTCTTCAGGCTTCTTCTTACCTCTTGTACCAACCATCGAGGAGGGAAGATGACAAAGTCCGCCGCTGCAGTGCCAGGGTGATCGCTCGGTGCCGTGAGCACTGTGAATATGGACGGGTCCGGATGATCGAAGCTGATTGATCCAATGGTGGAAAATCGACCCAAATCATACTTGTAAGGATAATACAAGCCATGCCACGCCACCACATCGAAAGGCGTGTGATTCTGCTTAGCAGCGAACAGGTGGCCAGCGAACTTGGTCGTCAACGTCCACTGCGAATCTGTGTCCTCGTCGAAGTCGGCTATAGGTGCTTGGAAGTCTCGCGCGTTAGCCAGACAGTTGGAACCGATTGGCCCGAGTTCGGGGAGGGTAAAGTGTCCTTGATACAATTCAAGGATGTAACCCCGAACTGGACCCTCTGGCAGTTCGACACGATATCTGATTCCTCTTGGGATGACGCAGATCTCATTTGGCCGCACGAGGAGTCTGCCGAGCTCTGTTCTGATGTCCAACGATCCATGCTGAGGGACGATCAGGAAGTCGCCGTCTGCACTGTAGAAGGCTTCATGATCGTCCATGTTCTTTCCAGCTGCGTATATGTAAATGCCCACACCTGTTTTCATGCTTGGGTCTCCAGCTCCAGCAACCAGGTGGAGGCCATGAATCCAATCTACCGTCTCGTCCAGATCGAAGGGATCCCATCTGAGCTGATTGGGGATCTGATGGATCTTCTGACCTGGCTGGTTCTCTGGGTTTGTGTTGAAGGTAGCGTGTTCTCGTGGTTCAAAGCTCGAATGGGCTGAAGCAGGCAGTATGCGGTACAGCCAGGTTTGTTGGTTCTCATGTCTTGGGGCTGTGAAGCTCGTGCCGCTGAGTTTCTCTGCGTAAAGTCCAAAAGGCGGTTTCTGCGGTGAGTTTGTCCCTATGGGCAATGCGCCTTCAATTGCTTCTGATCTGTAGAGTGTCAGTACTTCCTCTTGTACATGTCGGCATGACATCTTACTCATGGTAACTAGAAAAGCCATTCTGATATTTGTACTTTTCTTTGACATTGAACTGTGTGACTGGCATTTTGCAAACTGGCAGAATGAGGACCTCTACGATAGGAGATTGAGTCAAATACAGATCAACAAAAATGATGGATACCGACCGGCGATGATGTATTGTAATACTCCGCGGCGCATGGACAGCTAGAGCACCATGCCGCAGTTCCACACGGAACCGGCGCGCTGTTATGAGGGGTAGCTCTTTCGAGGGGGAGGTGGGTCGAGCTACCGCGGAATCCACCCGCACTATCCACCATCTTCATCTGGCAGCATTCATGTCTGTGTTGGCAAAATCACGCATACGAGTGATCACGCATATTCGCAGTCATCACTGAGAGCTCGTCTTGATCAAGACCGGATCGGTTCTCTTCAAGCTCCAGTCCAACACTTCACATCGCCAACTTGATACTCTCGCTGTCATGTCTCTTAAGAGCTGGATCTCTATTGCTGCTGACTGCCACTTCTCAATCTCAAATATCCCATTCGGTATCATCAGCACACGACAAAGACCTACACCAAGACCTGCGGTCGCTATCGGTGAATATGCTCTTGACTTGGATCTCTTCGCAACCCACAATGGTTTCTCGGCTCTGTCTTTGATACAGCCGCATCAGCATGTCTTCTCAAACACCACCTTGAATGCATTCGCCGAACTCGGGAGACCGCTGCACACAGCCGTCAGAAAGTACCTTCAGTCTGTCTTCTTGGAGTCGACCCCCTTCCCTGACGTCTTGAAGAATAACGCCTCGGTTCAGGAAGCTTGTCTCGTCCCTTTGAAGGACGTCAAGAACCACGTGCCTATGCAAATAGGAGATTACACAGACTTCTACGCAGGCTTGAATCATGCCTTCACTGTAGGCGAGCTCTTCCGAGGAGCAGCAAATGCTCTGCAGCCCAACTACAAGCATCTACCGGTAGGCTACCATGGAAGAGCCTCGAGTATCGTCGTATCTGGAACTCCTATCCGTCGACCTCTTGGACAGATACTGGAGGATCCCTCGGCCGACGTCAAGAAGCCCTTCCTATCTGCTTGCAGAAAACTTGACATGGAACTCGAACTCGGCGCTTTCATCTGCAAGAACAATGCAATGGGTGAGCCAATCCCTATAGACCAAGCTGAAGACTACATCTTTGGTGTCGTTCTGCTCAACGATTGGTCCGCCCGTGACATCCAGGCTTGGGAGTATGTACCTCTAGGGCCTTTCACTGCGAAGAACTTTGCATCCTCCATCAGCCCTTGGGTTGTTTTGAGCGATGCGCTTGAGCCTTATCGCGCTAGTGGCCTGGACAATGACGTGGAGGTCTTGGACTATCTTAGAGAAAAGAACAAGAACAATGTTTACGACATTAAGCTGGAGGTTGCACTCAAGAGTAAGACACCGTATCCATCAATTCAGTCAGCGTACTAATCACATATAATTCTAGCCTCTTCGGGTTCTACTACTACACTCTCTCGCACATCAGGAAAGAATCTGTTGTTTTCCTTCAACCAGATGCTGACACACCACTCTATCACTGGCTGTCCCATGCGCATAGGAGATATGCTTGGATCTGGCACGATCTCGGGGAAGGAAGCCTCCGAGCGTGGCAGTCTTCTGGAGCAGAACAGGAATAGCAAAACAGTCATCAAACTCGAAGGCGGTGAACAGCGTGTGTTCCTAGAGGATGGCGATGAGGTCACAATCACTGGAGTCTGCATAGGAGAAGATGGGTCGAGAGTTGGCTTTGGAGAGTGCACAGGAAAGATCATTCCTGCTGTAAAGATATAGCTATCCCCTGCCAGAAGTGTAGAGGTCAGCTCATAAATCGAAGAAACTTTGCTACCATTTGACTCTTGATCGTACTACACTGTTGCTAGACGATGATCCGACAACATGGTGCTTGTGCCAGTCGTCGAGACCAATCATGAAGTTTCTGCCTTCGTGCCCAGTGTCTACTCTCGCCATACACCTACCCTGCCGAGATATCTCTACCATTCGTAGTACGTCACATGAACTCTTTCTAATGGATGAATTCCGCGATGATACGGGCCGCGTTCCGTACTCCGCTCGGATCGTCATCCGAACACCCCTTGCCATACCCAAGCTAAAGGCGGGGAAACCTACACCAAGACCAAAGGTGGAGAACAGGTTTGACCGTGTATAGAAGCTAGTTACCAATTCCGCAGGAGCGCGGAGTGTAAAAGGCTTGGTCCTTGCTGAGCCAGTAACAGCATAAGACTTGGTAAGAAGGTGCGGGAAAGTTGGTCTCGTTTTGTTTTCCTAGCAACTTCTTGCCAGCATCAATAGTCTTTCCATTCTTCAATATGGCATCGCCGGTAGTGCTCGGTGTAGCTGCTCTTCTCGTCTTCTTCGTTGTTCGATACCTTAACTCATCTGACACTCCCAAAATCAAGAATCTCCCGGAGATCCCTGGTGTTCCTCTCTTTGGCAACCTGCTTCAATTAGGGACTGATCATGCTACCGTTGCTCAGAAATGGGCGAAGCAGTACGGACCAGTGTTCCAGACTCGTCTCGGAAACAAGGTAAGTACATTGAAGATGAGAGTGTAGCCAGGAGTATACTAAGACTCGCGTCAGCGCATTGTGTTCGCCAACACGTTCGATTCCGTTAAGCACCTGTGGGTCACAAACCAGTCAGCAATGATCTCTCGACCAACCTTGCACACTTTCCACACGGTGGTCTCGTCATCCAGCGGATTCACGATCGGTACCTCTCCGTGGGATCCTTCATGTAAAGAGCGAAGAAAGGCAGCAGCAACAGCTCTCAATCGTCCAGCGGTGCAAAGCTACATGCCCTTCATCGACTTTGAAGCCACAAGATCAATCAAAGAGATGCTTGCAGACTCGAAAAACGGCACTATTGATGTCGACCCGAATCCTTACTTCCAACGATATGCGTTGAGCACCAGTCTTACTCTCAACTACGGCGTCAAGATCGAAGGCAGCATCGACAACGAGATGCTCAAGGAAATCACCCACGTCGAGCGTGAGATCAGTAACTTCAGATCCACCTCAAACAACTGGCAGGATTACATCCCGCTCATGCGACTGTGGCCAACGAACAATGTGAAGCCACTCGAGTACAAGAAACGCAGAACAGCATATATGACCAAGCTGTTGAACATGCTCAAGGAAAAGATCAAGGCTGGTACCGACAGACCATGCATCACTGGCAACATTCTGAAGGATCCTGAAGCCAAGCTGAACGACGCCGAGATCATGTCCATCTGCCTGACAATGGTCTCGGCCGGTTTGGATACTGTTCCAGGTAACCTCGTTATGTGTTTGGCATATCTATCATCCGAGCATGGCCAGAAGATCCAGCAGAAAGCTTTGGACGAGATCAACAGGGTCTATCCAAACGGTGACGCTTGGGAGAAATGCCTGAGCGAGGAGAAGGTTCCATACATCACAGCCCTCGTCAAGGAGACTCTGAGATTCTGGTCAGTAATTCCGATCTGCTTGCCACGAGTGAGCATCAAGGATATCGAATGGCAAGGCGCCGTGATTCCTTCTGGCACTACATTCTACATGAATGCGTACGCAGCCAACTACGATGAGTCGCATTTCAAGGATCCCTACAAGTTCGAGCCCGAACGATACCTGGACAAGGAAATGACGGGTATTGAACATTTCGGCTACGGAGCAGGCAGCCGAATGTGCGTGGGCAGCCACTTGGGTAACCGTGAGCTGTATACTGCCTTTTTGAGGCTCATCACGGCATTCCAGTTCGTTGCACCAAGAGACGCTAGAGATAAGCCTATTCTGGATGCGTTGGGTGCGAATGCTCTTCCCACGAGTCTTACAGTAAGTGTGATTTTTAGTCGCGTCTGATACTGGAAACTGACGGTGTTGCAGATGGAACCAAAACCTTTCAAGGTCGGACTCCGTGTACGCGACAGGCAGCAGCTGGACAAGTGGATCAAAGAGAGCGAGGACAGGACAGCAGATCTTTGAGAATGTACCTAGCATTGTTCGTGTCATAAGGATGGGCGGTTGGCGCGTGATTAGTTGTGGAGGAGTCTCGTGGAAGCGAGCGGGCCACGCCTTGGGCATTCACGCTCTGATTGGGTGGACATGGTCGACGTACCTTGATGGGCGTAAAAAGTAGATCACGTATTCACCAAAATGAGAGGCTCTGTCCCAGCATACAAGCACCGTTCTTTCCGCTGCCTAGAAGCAGGACAAAATCTTTGATTTGCAACGAAAAGAGGCAGTCGAGCACGAGGCCATCTGTTTTGAACAACCCTGTCCATCTACCCCAGCATTTTTCCCGCGGTGACGTAGAGCGCGACAAAAGATCGGCAGGCCCGTTGCAATCGGCAATTTCGTCGACGTGAGGCTTCGAGGTCGACAAGTTGGTCAGTCAAACTTCTGCATGTGAGGCCTGCAAGACAACTGGTATACACCATGTTCAGCTGGCGTGCTTCGGTTGTGTCAGCGTTGCTTCTGGCCGCTCTCGAGCCTGTCAGAGCAGCATCACAAGAGCCTCTGGTCGACATAACAAAGAGACGGCAATTGCACGGCCGCTTCCTGCAGGTGACGGGTGCGTGTTAATATCCAGACTGCTCCACTCGGCATGTCACCGACTGACCTCTTGTCGTGCTGCAGACTTCCACCCGGACCCTTTCTACAAGGTCTACTCGTCAGTAGATGAAGACGGCGTGTGCCATAGAGGCCATGGTCCAGCGGGCTACTACGGTGCTGAAACGTCCGACTGCGACTCGCCAATCTCGCTCATCAATGCCACCTTCGACTGGATTCGCGACGAGCTCAAGGACTCGATCGACTTTGTCATCTGGACTGGCGATTCGGCGCGTCACGACAATGACGAAAAGATACCCCGAAATGTCCAACAAGTTACCCAGCTCAATCAGCTACTCGTGGACAAGTTCTACGAAGTCTTTGGAAAGGACCAGCAGGAGCCTGATGACGACCCGACAAACGACCTTGTCATTCCCGTCATTCCCACCTTTGGCAACAACGATATCCTGCCGCACAATATCTTCGAGAGAGGGCCAAACCTCTGGACGCGCCGATACCTAGATATCTGGCGTAATTTCATCCCCGAAGTGCAGAAACACTCTTTCGATCAGGGAGGTTGGTTCTACGTTGAAGCCATTCCTGGCCATCTCGCCGTTGTTTCGCTCAACTCTCTGTACGTCTTGTCTTGCCTACCCACATAGGCTCCATGCTGACTCAGCTACCACAGCTACTTCTTCAATTCAAACTCGGCCGTCGATGGATGTGCCGCCAAAGCAGAGCCTGGATATCGCCAACTTGACTGGCTCCGTATCCAGCTGCAATACCTGCGCGACCGCAACATGAAAGCCATCATCACCGGCCACGTTCCTCCTGCTCGCACGGCCAACAAGAGTAATTGGGATGAAACCTGTTGGCAGAAATACACATTGTGGATGCATCAGTACAGAGATGTCATAGCTGCGACTCTCTACGGCCACATGAACACCGATCACTTTATCGTCCAGGACTTTGAGGAAGTAGATGACAGCGTCGTTGACGGCTACGCAATCCTCAACAAAGTCAACAAGCGGGGCATGGTCGCATCCGCTGAACAAAAATTCGGCATTCAGTCTGCTACAAACTACCTCAAGGATTTGAGAGAAAGCTGGACGAAATTACCAAAGCCTCAAGCAAATGAGTACTCGGAAGCTCTCAAGAAGGGAAAGAAGCACAAGGGAAAGAAGCCACATAATCCAGATGATTACGACTCTGAGATTGGAGGCCGTTATGCGGAGAGGTTCAGCGTCTCTCACGTCTCACCCAGCGTTGTTCCCAACTACTTCCCTACTATTCGTGTCTACGAGTACAACATCACTGGACTTGACAGAAAATTACCCCGCTCATTCGAGGATATGTTCGAGCAACATGACATGAGCGCAACAGAAGGTTTTGAGCAGTTCGACGAGGAGAATCTAGAGCAAGATGTAGCAGCCGAGGATGAAGACCTGGAAGCTGAACGCAAGAAAAAGAAGAAGAAGCCCAGGAAGCATAGGTTCACCGTGCCCAACCCGCCTTCAAAGTCTGCACCCCCAGGACCAGCATACTCCCCCCAATCACTGACGCTGTTGGGATTTGTTCAATACTATGCCAACTTGACTCGCATCAACAACGATTTCTTCGAAGACGATGCAGACCAACAAGGATTGAAGGACCACAAGCATCATGGCAAGAATCCTCACGGCGATGATCACAAACCCAACCCAAAGAATCTTACTTACGAAGTGCTTTACGACACTCGTAGCGACAAAGTGTACCAACTAGAGGATCTCACGACAAGAAGCTACCTCCGTTTAGCACAACGCATTGCTGGAGTCAAACCGAGGAAGAGCGATGTGCAGACACTGGATGCAGAACTTGAGGAGGTCGAAGTAGATGAGACTTTCGACGATGACAGAGATCAGAGTGATCTTGACATCACCAAGAAGAAACACAAGAAGAAGGGCAACAAGAAGAAGAAGAAGAAGTCGCCCAAGGATAACAAGCCATGGTATACATTCGTCAGGCGAGCATTCGTAAACACCGTGGACCCTGACGACATTGAAGAAGAGTTTTGATGGGTTTTGGGATATATTGCATAC
>Ga0058697_10000137_pt1 | contig 36552 bp, 32 predicted proteins | sample AgamicAsMae_FD_66619 | JGI IMG/M metagenome (GOLD analysis project Ga0058697, IMG submission 66619) | Agave microbial communities from Guanajuato, Mexico - As.Ma.e | ecosystem: Host-associated > Plants > Phyllosphere > Phylloplane/Leaf | place: Guanajuato, Mexico | collected 2012-06-04
GCCATACATAAGCAGTTGAACGGCAGATTAGTACTACGGTGGGTGACCACGTGGGAATCCCTGCTGCTGTACGTTTTGTTCTTGTTTTGCTTGCTACTCGTACACGTCTAGTGGTATGTTTTGCTGGGTCCGCGTATGTGGAATTACACGATGTTTGGACCAGATGACAATGTGGACTACATATGTGCCAAGGGTTGGTTCATCACGCATGCAATAGCTGCGTTGTTGAGCAGTCAATCACTCTCTAGATTGTGGAACGTGGATGCTGATTAATACTTTCATCATGATGCTGTAGTTCTTATACATTCGTTAATCTTTTTTAGGCACAAAATCTACTTTTTTGGCCGCGTTCTTCTCCAACTGGATCCCTTAGCTGAGGGCAAGTCATCTATCGAACCCGCTATAGCTGGAGTCCTATTGAAACTCGCACCGAGGGAAGCTGGAGCTTTCGTTTCTCCTATGGCTGGGGTCCTGTTGAAACTCGCACCCAGAGACGATGGCGGCGTGGGCTCTCCCATCGCTGGTGTTCTATTGAAGCTTGCACCTAGAGGCTGCAGAATGGTCGCGCCTCCTCCCAAAGGCGGTGTTTTGCTCCAGCTTGCACCGAGAGATGACGGTGAACTCGCCAAATCCGTCAATGCGGGTGTCTTGTTCCAACTGGCCTCAAGCGGATTTGCTGTGCCTCCCAGTGCCGGTGTTTTGTTCCAGCTGGCTTCGAGGTCCACAGGGGCATTTGGCGATTCTCCTACAGCTGGAGTTCTATTCCAGCAGGATCCAGTAGGTACAGGGCCGTGCATTTGTTTTGTATCGACCACGACCAAATTCACAGTTGCTTCCTCGTCCGTGATTTCCGTTTTAGACATGTCCGTGCCCATGAGCCGCGAGGTGAAGTGTTGTCCAATGCTTTTTACGCTTCTCATAAGTGGCCGCAAACATGCCAGCGAGACAGCAGTGATACCCAGTCCTACTTCGATGACAGTAAGGTTGATCATGGGTGCTGATATGGCGTAGTAGTTGGGTCGAAGGTTGGGATCAAGGTATTCGGGGCGGAGTAAGTAGTCGCCAGTCGTTGCTGTTCGCGCAATAGCGGCTACAGAGCCACCGCAAGCGAGTAGCAATAGACAAGAGGAGGAAATCTTTGCTGCGCGACTGAGGTTGGAACGATATAGTGTTACGGTTGGCAACAAGGCGAAGACCCAATCCGTTGCCGCTGACAGGATGCCGTGGACATACAACAGCGCGGTGAAGGCTTCCAGCTTGACACATTGGCCTGTCACATGTTTGTGCATGATGTTGACAGGCAGACCGCACTGGAAGGTAGCCAGGAAGATACCAACCACACAGGTGGAGCAATAGAAAAAGCCGCAGCCCAGCACTAGCCATCGCTGCCATTCGACGATGAGGAATTTTCGGAAGAAGATCGTCAGAGACAGCTTGAAGACCAGGCAAGTGGCTTGGAAGACGACCTCTCCGACGAGCATAGTGGTGATAACGCCATTGCCGGTCTCGGCAGAGAAGATGGGTGTCGCAGCTTCCTTTTGGGCAAGGACGAAGGCGACGACGCAGAAGGCAGCGAAGCCAACTTGGGCAACTAGGATAGTCCAATCGTCCTGTAAAGGAATGCTTAGTTAGCGAAGTCACAACGAGCGCAGGGCATGGTGGTGCGGACTGCGTGGACACGCAGCCCTAGGGTTGTCCAACTCACTGCTTGAAGACCGCTAGTCAAAAAGCGCGATCGTACCCAGATTCTCAAAAGTACCGAAGCCGTCGATAGTGACAGACATACAGCCGCAACAATGGTAAGCGACTCGCTGGGCACACTCAGCGAAAGCATGCTGTCCGACAAAGATTGGTTGTGAAGTTCGACACTCTGCCAGAGAGGCCACTGAAGAATGAAAGTGACATGGGCCTTGACAAGTAGAAATCAAAGGAACAGAGAGTCATGTTCCGTTACTGTCTCAGCGAGACTGGCAAGCCAAAGGTCGAGCATCCAGTAAAAGACAGTGGAACATCCAGTGAAACGTTAGTAGACGTTGTACCCGTCGAAGGTTATTCGCTTCCAACCAATCGACAACATAACTGCCGAGCATCGAAACAGCACATAGCCATGGTTCCTGTGGTTTTGCAATTGGTTGTGGGCAATGAACCCAGTCCGTGAATACACTTCTGTCTTTCTGTTCCTCCGTCGTGCTCGAAGTCGTCAAGATGTTGTGCAGGGCCAATCGCTCGTGAAGGTACCTGAGTTGGTTGTGGGGGCTGATCCGTCAATGCTCTTCCTACGGTCCGGCTGATCAACCACTCCGGCTCCTACCTGTACCAGACTCATGGCACTTGTGACGAGTGCGCAGGGATAGACCGCTCATCCTCAGAGCGAATCCGAGCAATGGTCTAGTCGCGTGCTCAGCACATCTCATGCCTTTGCATCGTAACATCCTATTTGACTCCCAACCTAGACCCTGTTTCGTGACTTGTGTCCTTTTGCTAAATTCTCTGGCGAGTCAGCCCAATGGACATTGTTACCTATTCGTACCTTTCGCACGTAGCCGCACGCCGTTCTAGACACAACTCGGCCGGGTTTGTCAAAGGCGTCATTGCTGCCATGTTCTATGGCAACCATGTGTGCAACCCAGAAGTCAAGGTTGTTGGACGTGGACTAAGAGGACAGTAATCGTGATTACAGAAAGGGTGTGAGGTTTCATCAAGGTTGTTGCTCTTTTCGGGAGTCGGAGTATGCAATCTACATGTAACTGCCGAACGGCCGATGCATAACAGTGGAAATGGTTTTGCACAACGAAATCCGGATGTTGTGAAAACGCAGCAATGTGGCGCTACAAGTCACTAGAGAAAGTCACGACTCACAACCATAAAGACAGGTAGAAATGTATCACTAGCAAAAATCGAATGATCAACGGTATTGGTAACATATCGTATAAGCTCAAGTTTTTCAACTTTCACAAAAACTAGCAAAAAACGTAGCCTCTTGGCTGGGTAATAGTAATGATCTCAACATCTTCTTTTCAACCACTCTCTTCTTTTCCTTCTGTCGTTGCCTAGTGAGGCATTGGTGACCAAGCCTCGACCTAAGACGACTTAGTGGCACCGCTTCTCTGCTGAACCTCAGACTTGGCAGCCTGTGCGGAAGAGCTGACAGCCTCGGCGGCCTGGTTCTTGGTGTTGACAGCAGCCTTCTTAGCCTGCTCAGCCTTGGCCTTGATCTGCTCCTTGCTAGGGGCGGCAGCGGCACCACCACCGATGGCACCGAGGAGAAGAGCAATGACGGTAACAATGAGAACACCGAGACCGCCAGCAACCTCGGGAACGAATTGGATGGCCTGGATGGGGTCACGCTTGAAGATGGTGATGAAGAGGTCGAGCTTCTCGCGGACGTAGAGAACGGGGTCGTCGGCGAACTTGAGGTCCATGGGAGACTTGGGGGTGTCCTTCTTCTCATCCTCCTTGGGCTTGTTGGCCTCTTCCTCGGCCTTCTCCGCAGCGTTCTTGACCTCGAAGGTCTCCTTGGCGAGTGCGGCGGCATCCTTCTCGGAGTGACCGATGTAGATGTTGTCGAAGAGGATGTCGTTCTGCATGGTCCAGAGCTCGAAACCAATCTTTTCAGAAGTTAGTGTCGTGCACGATCAAAGAAGTTACAGAGGTCAAGACTTACGGCACCCATGGGCTCGAACTTGGAAGGAGTTTTCTCCTCAAAGTAGTCGGGGTTAGAGATCTTCTGAGGAGCCCAGACGCCCTTGTAGGCAGGGTTCTCGATCATAGGAGCGGACCACTTGCCCTTGTACTCGGGGTTTCTCTTCATGGGAGACTTCCAGGGGCCACAGCCAGAGGCGTCATCACACTTGGGGTTCTGAACGAGAGGAGGCATCCAGTCACCATCCTCCTCATCATCCCAGTCCTCGGGCTTCTCGGCCTCAGGGTCGGGGATCTGGAGAGGCTCGTTCTCGAGCCAGTCGGCGGGCTTCTCAGCCTCGGTGTCCTCAACCTCGAAGGGAGCCTCCTCGTCCCAGTCAGCAGGCTTCTTGGCCTCGGGGTCAGCGATCTGAGCCTCCTCAACCCAGTTGGCGGGCTTCTTGTCTTCCGGGTCGTCAATCTCAGTGGGAGGGTTGACGGCGGGAGTGAAGTCCTCGAGGAGGGAGCCAGTCTTGAGCGAAGCGCCATCAATCTTGAGCTCGAAGGTCTGATCGGGGCGGACGATGAGGGTGTAGAGGGAGGTCTGCTTGCTGATGCGGGCCATGGGAGGGTTCTTGAGGTGCTTCTCCTCGTACTCGCCAGTCTTGGGGTTCTTGTGGCGGAAGATGAAGTGGACCTTGTTGGTGGAACCGCACTTGTCGGGACCGAACATGATGATGTAGGGCGAGGCGTTGGAGAACTCTTCGGCGTGGAGTGCGCTGTTATCCTGGAGGAGCTTCATGTAGGCACCTCCACACTCAAGGCCGGCTAGAGGTGTGTCAGAGAGGTTTGTGTAGTACCAAGCGGTGGTCTAGGCTTACCTTGGAACTTTGCCTCGTACTGGACAACCAGAGTCTTGTCGGTGTTGTCAATGGCCTTGGGAAACTTGGCCGAGATGGCGTGGTGAGCGGCCTTGTCCTTGAGCACCAGGCCCTTGTCGCCGTGCATGCCGCGGAGGACTGAAGGCTCCTCGACCTTCCAGGTACCAACGTAGGCCCATTCCTCCTCGGTGCCCTCCTTCTTAGCCTCAGACTTTTGCCATCTCGACTCCCAGTCGTCGGTGAACTGCTCGAGGAAAGGAGCCTTCAGGGTGGTGGGGGTGAAGGTGGGCTTGCTGACAGCGGAAGAAGTCACAGACTCGACAACCGAAGCAACCGACGACGAGGCCTCGACGGCGGAGTCCTCAAGGTCCTCGAGCACGTCGGCACGAGAGACGGCGGCGCAGAGACCGACAGCAAGGATATTTTGGAACTTCATCTTGAATGTGGATCGATCAATTCAAGTCGAGCAAACAAAGACGAACGAGAATCAATCGTGAAGACAGACTGTCCTTAAAGCATCGAGTTGCACTGACTTATCGCCGGCGAGGACACGTTTAGACCAGTTGGCGCTAACCCAATGGGGGAGCTTCACATGCATCGCAACCCCGCTCCGCAGTTCGAAGGCCTTCACTTTATTTCCACCGCCATCTCTGCTGGTTTGCTAGGTACTCCTATCACTCTTGTAGCATCTCACGCGTGCCTCAATACCAATTGATGTCCAAATGAAACGACAGTCAAGTGGATGAATCCGAGGCACGACTGCCTTCCTAGGATATCAATGGCAAACAAACACGGCTCGCACCTTCTACATGCGTTCCCGCGAGGCTGGGGATCATCGTCAATCAAAGTGCACTTAGTCATCCATATTACTCCAAAGAACTCTCACTCACGCCATCTGGATAAATGCTCGGATATCTGGCAACTCTTTCTACACTATTTGCAGGGATTCCTGACCAAACTGCCTTTTTCCCTCGCTCTCCCTCGACATTCCGTGTCTCTTGCTACACGCTGGCTGCTTAGAACATGTTCATCTTAAACTCGGCTCGCTCCTCGCTTGTGATGTGAGGTCTGCAGCTGGAGTAGTCGTTCGGCCCGTGATTGGCATAATAGTCAGGGGTGCCGCTCGGAATCTGTATGGTCAACTTTGGTCTGCGTGGCAGCTCGGCAGCAATCGACTTGACCTCCATTTCGCGCTCCTGGCTGTTCACAGGTTCGTTCTGTGAGTGGTCTTCTGCACTGACAGTCTGTCCATCAGTATTACTTCGAGCCTCAGGTACAGATACAGCCGAGGACCTTGCATCCCCAGAGACTTTTCCATCGTCATTCACGCTGATGTGAGACCATCCACTGCTCTTGACATGCTCGACCCACATCTCCGCCCTCTCATCACTCCAAAACCAACGACTAGCATTCCACTCCGGAGATGATGGGCTGAGCGGCGCCAAAAACTCCTCGTGGTCATCATAGTCCTGCTCGCGTGAGTAGTAAGAGATATCAGAGTCTGGTCGATACAGCTTTTTGTATACGCGAGCTGCGGTGTCGAAGGCGTTTTCACGGGCCAGCCACCATTCGGTTGGTGTCTGTGGGATGATGTCTAGGTGGGTTGTTGAGTCTGCGATGCTGTGAGTGAGGGAGGAGGTTTTGCTGTGTTGTCTGTTTCTGAGAAAGGCCTTCATGCTTGAAATTTGGTAATGTGTTTATCGGTTCTCGAATATGATCCTCAAGTTCGTGGTGATGGAGCAGCTTTTTATATGGACATCACTGCCATTGTCGTGTCTATTAATGTCTCATGTGCACTGAGCTCTTTGCTCTGCGTTCCACTGCATCAGTGTTGGATGTCTTGACACTTCTCGTCTGAGACCGAAGCAACTGTCACAGTCTCAGATCTACAACTTATGATCGGCATACTCAATAGATAGATCTGTTTACATCACGATTCTATCTATGAGAAGTGTGTCCAGAATGAACCAGGAAGATCGAACAAGGAACAACCTCAGAACCCCCTGGCCTCGGTGCTCTCGGATGAATATTACACCGAGAAGTGGTGGGGACCACCCTGTCATGAATTTTCTTGACTATTCTCGAACGCTACAATGCCTTGTATCATTATTTGATTATCATACAAGCAGTGTAGAGGGATTAGCACTTTTGTTCTGACCGTAAGACTAATCGTGCAGGTACACACAAACGATATTCCATGACAGTAGCATTTTGCAAATGTGCCAGGCTGGGAACGACAACTGAGTAGCTGATCCGTTCTACCAAATTATAGAAAAAGAGCTGCTAGGTTTGCCTAGTGAATGATACAGGAGACTTCAGAGTTGTATGACTTAAGTCGCAACGCCTCACTCATGAATGCAAGCGATATTTACAAAAGCGCCAATCGCGGGAAAAAGAGGAACAGCATAATCAATACCTCTGCCTGACGCCTCCTCTCAACCCTTCCTTCCACAAACAACAAATGCTATGCTCCTCACACCATTTCTGCACCATCCATGGTTGCAATTCCTCTTGCACCAAATCCATTACACCTTCTGCATCATCTGCCTCGCCAGCCTTCTTCTTCCCTTTCCCCTTGACCGGCCGTGGCACGGAAACTTCTAACCGCACGCCCTGAGTGTTGAGCCACGCTGTCAAGTCCTCAAGCACAATAGGATCGTAGAGAAGGATTTTCTCATGCCAAGTGGGAGCTTTGTGATCACGACTGGGTGGAGTGGAGCGTACAGCGCTTGTTATCCTTGGAAACAGCGTTGGCGCAAGACTAGGAAATTCTGCCAAAAGCTGTTTAGCACTGCATCGCGCGGTCGAGGCTGCAAAAGTAGGCAGTGGTGGTGGAGGCGGTCTGTCAAAGTCTAGTGTTGCCTTAGGTGGAGAAGTGGGCAGACGTCGCGGTGGAGAGGGAGCGTGAGGCGGTATCTCGACATCTGATATAGCGTCGATATCGAGGTAATCAGATGAGGGTTCGACAACTGATGATTTTCGAGGTCGACCTTTTGGTCGTGCTGGCGAGGCGGGATTGGATGCAGGTCCGAATTTTGGAGGTCGTCCTCTCGTTTTGGAAGGTGAGATCACTGGCAAACCGCTAGGGCTGATGGACTTTCGTCGTCGGGGTGGCGCTGGTGACACGAGACTAGAAGCAGGTCCATACTTCAAAAGCTTACTCTTCGGTTTGACTGGTGATATCAGGATAGGGCTGTGAGCCATGTCTCGCGATCTTGCCTGCGAAGGACGAAGAGAGCTTCGAGTCGGGCTGGCGGCAATGAACCTCTGCCTAGCCTCTTCTCGTGCTGACAAAGCTGGAGAGTCGCTCACTATCCGTTTGAGGACGATAGGCGATCTTGTTGGAGCCGCAACGCCTGTCGTTTCTCGTAGATGACCAACCGATCGCTTCTCTGGAGGATCTACATGGACCACATGTGATTCGGCGATGGTTTTCTTCGAGAGACTGTCCGGCTTCGTGCTCTCGGGATCGACTATCTGTTTTGTAATGTTGGTGTTTGGGTCGCGAGTACCAAGGACACGTCGAGGTACGGCTTCTGTTTCAGGGGTGGTATCCAGGGAGATGATATCATGCACGATGGGAACCACAGAAGCCACCGTCGATTCCTCTGCTACAGACTTTCCAGGCACATGAGTCGCCGAAGGTGGGCTACCGCCAATCTGATCGACATCCACATATCCAGAATCTGGCGACTCGAGTTCCTTGGGAGCTGACGACGATATCGTCAACACCTCAATCTCCGGTTTGGTCTCTATGAGACGAGTCTCGGGAGCGGACTTTGCAGTACTAGATGGATGCTGTGCTTGTCGAAGCACATCGTCTGGTAGACCAGCGTCGTCATTATCGCAGCTTTCGTCAGAAGCAAAAGTGGAGTCCTCAAAGTCCCTAGCAGCGGACATCCACAAGACTCTGTCGGCCTGTCCGATAGATAGACTCGTCCCGTGCGGAGCAGACGGTACATGAGCACAACTTGCGGCACGTGAGTTGTCAATTTGCTGGGAGGATATCATGTCTTCAGACTCCTTTAGTGCCTGCTGTAGGTCGCGAAGCTCGGTGGGAGATTCTGCAGCAGCCAGTTGGCTTGAGCTTCCGAACAGCCACTGTTGTTTCCTAGCATTCTCACGAGCGGCTTCTGGAGAATCTAGCTTGATGTGAATCTCGGGCACACTTATTTGGACTTTCTTGGGGGCTCTTTTACGCTTTGGCGCTGGCTTGTTCTCAGCGAGACCATCCGTCGTTGTTCCTGTTGGCTTGACAGGGACAGCTTCATTCGCAAGCAGATCTACAGCAGCAGTCTGTGGTTGTGGAAAGAAGTCCGAGATTAGCCTTGTCTGATCCTCGTCGGTGGTGGCAGGTTGTGGAAGATATGCAGCAGTAGCGAGGGCAGTAATGGTGAGAGGTTTCTTCTTGGGCGCTTTTGGCTTCTTAGGCGGTTTAGGCTTTGGTTCCTTCGGTTCTTTTGGCTTCTTGGGCTCCTTTGGCTGCTTTGGTTCCTTTGGCTCTACAGCTTTCCTCTTTCGCTTTTTCGGCTCTTCAGCAGCCGCAGACACATCGACAGGATCCAGACGTTTTCGCTTGGTGGTGGGACCATCGCTCGGAGTTCGGGAGAGAGCTGGTGGAGGCCTAGTAATGTCTTGTTGGTAGGCAAAGTCGCCCATCAGTCTGGTAAAGTCCAGTGCTGCGGGAGGATCACCAGCATCCTCAATGTCGGCAAGAACATCTGGTGCAGGAACTTCGGAGATGGGCGAACTATCGCTGCTCTGCTGAAAGGAAGGAGGAAGAGCTGATTCTGTCGGCGGAGTCCAATCTCGTCTACGAATTGGGGCAGGGTCCAGTTCAAGTACCTCAATTGGAGCTTCAACATGGAGAACAGGCTTCACACCAAGGTCAACTGCCTCTGAGATGTCGACATTGGTCACTTCCGAGGCCTCGGTCGGCTCACTGGCGACTGGTTTGGCCTTTGCCTGGGCCTTTGTCTTGCGAGGTTTGGGTGGCGGCTTTGGCTTCTCAGCAGCAGTCTCATTGTCAAGGACATCCGCAGACTCCACAGGCTTTTTTCTCGTTCGCTTCACTACAGATTCTGCGACTTTGGTGGTATCCAGGGCATTTGTACCATCCTCAATCGCGACTGCCTTCTTTGGACGACCTCTTTTGGCAACAGGAGGCGCGTCTATCGTTCCTTCCTGCTCGTTGGTTGTCGCGGCCCGTCTCTTACGCGTTGTCGGCTTTGCAGGAGGAGTGTCCACGTCGCCAGTATCAATGCTGTTGTTGGTAGTAGTCGTCACCTTCTTGCGAGGTCTCGGTTTGATGAGAGCATCGTCCGCATCGACAGCTTTTTTGGGTCGCCCTCTCTTGGGCTTCTCGGGACCGGCAATCGCATCTGAAGGTTCTGTATGGCGTGTATCCTGCAATTCAAGGTCGGCAAGAACGGACCTGGCGGTGACGAATCCTTGCGGGCGTGGTACCGGCTGTAGAGATGACAGCGACGGTAATGATGGCGAGCTCATCTTGGTCTTGTGGTCACAGGCGCAACGAATAAAGACTGGCGTTGTCGCGAGTGCCCGCAAGACGCCTACATTCTTAACGCGGATGGCAATCTTCAATGTGCTACCCACGGCGCAGCGTCACGTTCAAAACACCATCGAATCAGTGTCGCGTTTGTGTAGAATGCTGTACCCTCGCACGGTTCGCATACCTGGGCGGCGGAAACGAATCGCCCGCGGCTGCGTTTGCCATTCTCGGAGTCGGAGCCCGCTCCTTCTGATTACTGAACAAGCTCCTTTCCAGACGGGTAACCCTTTTTGCGCGCTGCACTCAGGCACGAAGTACTGCTCTCGTAGGCCACCTTCTTGCCACCCCGCAGACGCCTAATTTTGCCCTACATCTGACCGACGATCCACCCCCCGAAGAGATAGCACTTTACAAGAGAGCTTGTCTCTGCAGATCTCCTGGGAGGCGAATCACTTCTGCAACCTTCTACCTTTTCTTCACCATGTTCTGAGCCACAAACTCTGTATTCTTTTTTCACTTTAATCTGCATCAACGTTCCTCCGCTAGGTCCCGGCCTTGTCTGAGGAGAGTTATTCATCTTTCGTCCTCATATATCGTCTACTTGCCGTCAATTTTTTCTTCCAGCCATATAAGGTTACTTTCACCTACTTTTCCCCGCTTTGCCGTTTAGTCCGAAGGGATCTCGACTGTTCTGGTATGCCCATTCGCAGCCATGAATCAGGAAGAGCATTCTTTTGCTTCTACTTCGGAATCCCAGTTTCCGAATGCAACCCTCCAGATTGGTGATTCTGCTGGGGAAACAATCCCGAGCTCGTCGCGATCCACAGCGCCTCCAAGAAAGCGAGCGCCGTTAGCGAGTGTTGCTTGCCAGGACTGTAGGAGACGGAAAACAAAGGTCGGCTTCATCTCCGCTCGGTTTCTTGGTCCGGGCTCATATTGACCTGATTCAATAGTGTGATGGCAAGAAGCCTGCTTGCGGGAATTGTGGTCGCAGAGGCGTAAAGAACTGCGTTTATGTAAGTCAGGCCATCAAACACCACGTCTATGCACAGTCTGTATAAAGTCCCATCGAGCTTCTTCCGAGGAAACATCGTCCACAGGGACCAACAGAATGAAGCGCACATGCCCGGCGAGGATGCAGTTCATCTTAATCAAGCCACGCTAATCGTACCACTGCACTAGGATCTCGAGCCAAATCAGTCCAGGGTTGCTGCCTACAAGCAGAAGATTGAGCAACAACTTTCCAGCATCAAGAGATTAGAAGAAGAGATTGAGACATTGAAAAAGTCTCCCTTCCACCCTGGGGGCGCGGTCCGGATATCAGCATCCGAACCAGCTCCCTCATCTTCTAACAATGCTTCAGGCGGAGTTCCAATGCGACTCCTCCTGAATCCAGCCCCAGAACCTGGTGGCTCCTCTTCCGGTCAAGCATCAACAACCCCGCTTGGCCTATACAATCCAGTCTCGCTTCCGACAGTACGAACGGTCAACAGAGAAGCAGAGCTGTTGAATTATCAGCGCAACCTTGAGGCCGAGATGCGCAAGCTTCAGGACGAAAACCGTACTCTCCAAGCGCTCATCTATTTACTCAATTCGATGGAAAACCGGGATCAGGCACAGAAGATGGCTCAGGAGATACAATCTCGTGGCGTGTCAGATGACCTTCTTTCCAGAGCCCAACACTTGGTCGCCACTCAAGTAGGAAAATCTTTGGTCGCAAATTCCGAGGACCAAGCTAAAGTTCCTCAGCGACCCGGACGTGGAGCGGACCATTCCTCGTGGTCGATGCCATGAGGATCTCAACACTCGAATCCCAGCAGAATTATATTCGGTAGAAAGCAGCTAGGTATGCTGGTCTGAAACGAAGCAAGAATTTGAGCTCAAAGCGCTCCCCCGACCCATCTTTGGCAAAGTCTGCGAGCTGTCGCTCAGACTTGTCTCGATGGTATCTTCAGCATTCGACATGGTGATGATGGGGCAGGCAGATGGTTGAGATCCCCTTCACTTTTCTTTCTCAAACCCAAGCAGAAGCCACGAGTATACGAGGATGTTCTGACAGACTCAAAACGTCTCACAGTCACGTCAATGAGTATTCTTGGCATTCTCACAAACATCTGTCGTTCGCAGCAGAGACGGATCGCAGTGAAGTCCGAGAGCTCGGCCGCTGGAGGTGCCAAGACCAATGACATAGATCGGCGAATCGAAGCTCAAGTTGGAAGGTCATCAGTCGCGCGAACGCCCTATCTCAGATCTGTGAGAAGTGGAGTCGTCGTAAAGATGGCGGCCATCGCGTAATAATCATCCTACTTGAGCTCATCGTCTCCTTGCGACCTGTGTTTCCCTTAGAACCAATGTTTCCATGATGAAAGAGATGAGAGAGAAGAAGACAGCTCGAAACATGGCATCCAACGACGAGCAAACCCCGCTCATTCAAGTGGTTGGTGTACGACCTCACCGTGATCGATATGGAAATCATACAGTGAGTTCGTTTGCAGATCCAAGACTCTTGTTGAGGCTAGATACAAGCAAAGACGGTTGCTAAAACAGCACAGCTTCGCCGCTTTTGCACCATAGCCCTAGTCGTCCTACCGCTTACCACGCTCGCCCTCGCCTTTCTATCCTTCGTTTTTGGTCAGAGTGATGTATTCGGAGACGACAAGCAAGACCACGTCGTGCCATGGGACAGCCTATCCGGCCCCATCCTACCACCTCACTCGAACTGGCCCGTTGGAGAGGGCCTAAGCTACGGTGACCTCAAAGACATCCTCTCGACCACACCCGACCCGAAGAAGGCCAAAGAGTGGTCCCAGTTCTACACTGCAGGCCCTCATCTTGCTGGACAAAATCTCAGTCAAGCTGTCTGGACCAAGGAAAGATGGGAAGAGTTTGGTGTCAAGAGTGAGGTTGTACCATATGAAGTCTACATCAACTATCCCCTGGACCACAGACTTGCTCTGCTGAAGGATGGTGAGGTTTCGTTTGAAGCAACTCTCGAGGAAGATGTCCTAGAAGAGGACCCTACATCTGGCTCGGAAGATCGCGTGCCTACTTTCCACGGCTATTCTGCTAGCGGCAACGTCACTGCGCAATACGTCTACTGCAACTACGGTACTTTCATCGACTTTGAGAACCTGCTCGAAGCAGGCGTTGAACTGAAGGGCAAGATCGCTCTCGTGAGATACGGTGCTATCTTCAGAGGTCTCAAGGTCAAGAGAGCTCAAGAGCTTGGTATGGTGGGAACTATCATCTACAGCGACCCTGGTGACGATGGTCTTGTCACCGAAGTGAATGGTTATAAGCCATACCCCGAAGGGCCTGCCAGAAACCCGAGCTCTGTGCAGAGAGGCAGTGTTCAATATCTGAGTGAGTTGCTCCATGAGAATGTTCTGCATAAGTCACTAACTTCATGTGTTCAGGTCAATTCCCTGGTGACCCTACTACTCCTGGATACGCCTCGAAGCCTGGTGTGCCTCGCAAAGCCGCGAATGCATCGACTCCCTCAATTCCGTCGTTGCCAATCTCTTACGCCGAAGCCATTCCCCTGCTCCAGGCACTGAACGGTCACGGGCCAAACGCGTCATCCTTCCCTGCTCGCTGGCACAAGGGCGGCCTTGAACACAAGAATGTTTCTTACAACATCGGGCCTTCACCACCATCGGTCACCGTCAACTTGATGAACCTGCAGAATTACACAATCACTCCCATCTGGAACACCATCGGTGTCATCAATGGATCGATTTCAGATGAAGTTATCATCCTCGGTAATCACAGAGATGCCTGGATCGCCGGCGGTAGCGGGGATCCTAATTCGGGGTCGTCAGCTCTGAACGAAGTGATTCGCTCATTCGGCGTTGCTCTGTCCAAAGGATGGAAGCCACAGAGGACCATTGTCTTTGCCAGCTGGGATGGCGAAGAGTATGGTCTTGTCGGTTCCACTGAATGGGTTGAAGACTATCTGCCTTGGCTCAAGAACTCTGCTGTCGCGTACTTGAACGTTGATGTTGGCACTCGTGGTACTAAGTTTAATGCCAACGCAGCGCCTCTACTCAACCAGGCCATCTACGAAGTCACTAAGTCTATTAAGTCACCAAACCAGACGGTTGAGGGATCAACCGTCTACGACTTGTGGGACAAGCACATTGGCACCATGGGATCTGGTTCTGATTTTACAGCCTTCCAGGATTTTGCCGGCATTCCTAGTGCCGACTTCGGCTTCGGCAAGACTGGCCCTCTCGACCCAATCTATCACTATCACAGCAACTACGACAGTTACGCTTGGATGGTGAAGTACGGCGACCCCACATTCCAATACCATGTCACAGCGGCCAAGGTGTGGTCTCTCCTCGCAGCCTCGTTGATTGAAAGCCCGGTGGTTCCTTTTAATGCCAGCGACTACGCTTTCAGCCTCGAGAGATATCTTGACAGTGTCAAACACATGGCCAACTCATCCGGCATGGCTTTTAGCGATGAGGATGAAAAGGTGTCCATGTTCGCCAACCTCGACCTGGCCATCGAGCAACTCCAGCGTGCTGCGCATAAGTTCGATGCGCACGCTGCTGATCTGGCTGTCCAAGCCACCGCAGCAGAGGGTAAGCCCAACGCTGCTGCCACCAAGAGACTCTTTGCCCAGATTCGCGCTGTCAACACGCAGTACAAGGTACTGGAACGTGCATTCCTATTCCCTAAGGGTCTTGATGGTAGAAGCTGGTTTAAGCACGTTGTGTTTGCACCTGGTAAGTGGACTGGATATGCCGGAGACACATACCCTGGACTCGTTGAGGCAGTCCAGGCAGGCGACAAGAAGGCTCTCTACAGATGGGCTGGTATCATCGAGGGTGTTGTGTGGAGAGCTGCTGGCGTGCTTAGTTGAACGATGAGTACGTGCGCATGAGAGCAGTGTTGAGTGCCAAGGAGGTAATTGTGTACGTAGTCAGTTCATAGTGTCTATATAATATCAAGCATATATTCGACAATCGGTGCAGATGCGAGTATGATAGGACTTCCTCGTCATGTGCTCAGGTCCGCAACAGCTGTCGAAATGCACCATGATCTTGAGAAAGAGGCTGCTGTCCACTGAGAGGCGACGTGCTCTCGGTTCTCTTTGGAACCATCTCTAGCGTCAAGATCATTGTGCCTTCTCATAGTGGTGTTGTTGGTCCAGGCCTTTGTACGCTGGTGGAGGGACTGAAATCAAGGGTCAACGACGTCAGCGAGTTGGCGATCGATCGACACGCTCTACGCGTTAACCTATTGATCGACCGTTATAACAAAGAAACACTCTAATAGTCCAAACAATACCCATCGCCATGTCTTCGTACTATCTAAATTGCTATTCGCCTCGTTGTACATGCGACACTTTGCCCTCCAGGCCTGCCGTCGGACCAAATTGAGCTCCTTTGCGAAACCAGTCACGCCTTTACGAACAACTTTAGCCGCCCTTCATTCTTCCAAAATGCCTCCTAAGCGCAAAGCGCCCTCGAATTTACCAACCGAAGCTCCTGCTCTCAAAAAGACTGCCTTTGACGCCTTGCAACCATCGGTGAAGCCTGAGGTCAAGAGCGAGTCCGACACAAAGATCAAGACGGAAGCACCAGAATACGACGATCCGGATCGCGAGAAACAGGAGGAAGAATATGGTGTCATACAAAGAGAGTTCTATCCGGCTGAGATGTCAAACGAACGATGCGCTCGCTATAACGCAAACGAGATTCCACGGCCCATCGAGCTGCTCACACAGGCTGTGCAAAAGACGGCCTTTGCGCGCAAGAAGATTGAAGTTGGGGATGCTGTGGTACACTGGTTCAAACGCGATCTGCGTACAAAAGACAATCGAGCTCTACATCTGGCAAGCGAGAAGGCAAAATCTAAGGGTGTACCTCTGATCTGCTTGTTTATTGTCAGTCCGCAGGATTACCAGGCTCACTTGACTGCTGCCGTTCGTGTCGACTTCGAGCTCAGGACCTTGCAAGTACTCAAGGAGGATCTGGTCAAGAAAGATATTCCTCTGTACACCGAAACTGTTGAGATACGCAAGAATGTGCCGGGTCGAATTATCGAGCTGTCCCAGAATTGGGGTGCAAAACACGTCTTCTGCGCAATAGAATATGAGGTCGACGAGCTAAGGAGGGATGCTGGCTTGACTACTTCGTGTCTTGAGAAAGGCATTGATTTTCATGCAGTCCATGACGATGTTGTAGTCCCGCCGGGCGATCTCACAACAGGCCAAGGCAAGCAATACTCAGTCTATACACCATGGTTCAAGGCCTGGGTGAAACATCTTCACACGAACCCGACCATGCTGGACGAATTCGCCGCGCCAGATCAGAACCCTGTCTCGGCTCGTGAGAAGTACGCGGACTTGTTCAAAGCAGAGATACCGTCAGCTCCCGAGAACAAGAAGCTCAGCGACGAAGAAAGAGAACGATTCAAAGCATTATGGCCGCCAGGTGAACACGAGGCTCTTGACCGTCTCAACAAATTCTTGGAGAAGAAGAGCAATAACTATAAGGATGCTCGTAATATTCCTGCTGCCAACAGTACTGGCGTCATCTCTGTACATCTATCAACCGGGACGCTTGCAGCGAGGACGGCCATCAGAAGTGCTCGTAACATTAATACGTCTAACAAATTGGACGCTGGCAATGAGGGCATCAAGACATGGATCTCCGAGGTCGCCTGGCGAGACTTTTACAAACATGTGCTAGCTCACTGGCCTTATGTGTGTATGTCCAAGCCCTTCAAATACGAGTACACGAAGGTCAGATGGGAGTACAACGATGAACAGTTCAAACGCTGGTGCGAAGGCCGAACCGGCTTCCCAATTGTCGATGCAGCGATTCGTCAAATGCACTCCATGGCCTACATGCACAACAGATGCAGAATGATCGTCGCCAGCTTCCTCGCCAAAGATCTTTTGCTCGATTGGCGCATGGGTGAGAGATATTTCATGGAACACCTTATTGACGGGGACTTCGCATCCAACAATGGAGGATGGGGTTTTGCTGCTTCCACAGGCGTAGACCCACAGCCATATTTCCGGGTCTTCAATCCATTGCTACAAAGTGAGAAGTTTGATGAGCAGGGCGAGTATATCAGAAAGTGGTTGCCGGAGTTAAAGGACATTAAGGGCAAAGCTATACATGATCCTTATGGCAGGGGAGCGGCAAAGGAGGCTGAGAAGGCTGGTTACCCCCGACCGATGGTCGATCATAAGGTCTGTAGAGACCGGTGTCTTGCGCGGTATAAAGAGGGGTTGGGCAAAAATACTGCTTGAGGACGATCGGTACTATGATATAATCATATGACAAACCTAGACGCGAATCGACTCAGCATTCTGGCTTCACATCTCGATCCTCATCCGAGTCCATTCATCGAAGTTCGAGCTTTGCAATGTCGATATTGAAATGCATTTCCTGTCTAGACTCATGACTAAGCTTGATTCATATGCTGTGTTGTCTCTTTTACACAAACACAGCATGAGTTTCCTTCAAGAACATGTATACGTCAACCACTACTTCTTTTTGACTGGCAAAGCGGTAATGCATCTATCCGTATCCACCTATGGGTGCTGGCAGCGGAGAAATACTTCCGATGAATGTATTGACATCTGATCTTGTCACTCTTTGAACGTCCACAGAACACATCAGTATGCATGCAGGTGTCCGCTGAGGATAGATCGCAGAACAAATATGATCGAGAGGGAGAAAGGTATCTCCTGTCCCACCTGTCCTTTCGACCGGGTAATGTCCCCCTCTCTCTCGATGATCATGAGACTAGACGCATACCATACACGCATGCATCGAACACCGAAATCTCAGACCTAGCTTCTCTCCACTTTCAGCGCGCGCCTAGAAGACATGTGTATTTTTGAAGATGGGCAATCGTGACTCGGGCGCGAGATGAAGTGCAAGTGGAAGTTGAAGGTGACCAATCAGAACAGCGTCGCAAGCGCAGGTCTGGACAGTGCGCCATAGCTCACCTCGTCCTTTCCCTCTTTTTTACCTCCTTCCACAAGTCGGTAGTCTTTCTCGAGTCGCACACAGCGCTTTGTCAAACCGTGATGCACGACATACGGTCTCTGAAGGCGTTGAGGACTGAATGTCTTGCATGAAACATCAAGAGTCTCAGACTCGTTGGAGGCGAGTGTATGTGAGATTGGAGCGCAAAGACAAAGAAATGGCCATCCGACTCCTTTGTCGCTGAAGTCCTGGGTGACGTGCGAGGCTCCTTGACATATCTTATGAGGCTTGCGACATTCACATGGCTTCAACGCCCGTAGGGAGCAATTAGGCATAGCAACTTGCCGAGTACACTGGTATACACACGTGGCTGCTGCATGTGTCTCGGAAGATCAAGAAACAAATACAATTTCACGAGCCACTGGACACGCGCGCGACATGTCAAAACTGCCGCCCGGTCTTAGTAGTCGATGAAACGCTTGTTTGCTTCGGAGTCTCGACCTTGCTCGACCTCCACAGGATCTCGTGAGCCTGCCATACACATAAACTAGTCTCTTGAGTGCCACATACAAGATCCCACGTCCCCGGTTTGAGGTTGCCCAGCTGTCGTTGTCCTTTGAGCCTTTTGCCCCCGGTCACACAGCTGCCGGCAGTTTAATCCTTTTCTGTAACCATTTCTTGCATCGGTTGGTGTTCAGGTGTCTACTAGCAGCCAGCTTCTTCTCTTTCGAGTCTCAAAATCACCGGTGGTTCTCGTTTTCTTGCTCGTTTGCATCGCTAGCTGGATCTGGCGCGTCACGGAACTAAAGCGCAAACAACAACATCCACCGCCAACAACCTTCACTTCACCGCGCTCACCACCAAACATCACCTTCAATGTCAACAGTCTTTGTCCAATTGTTCGTCACGCTCATTCATCCATCAATACTGGTTATTGCCGCTCGCTTTGCCCAGAATTGTTCCCTTGTTTCTGCATTGTTCGAGGTCATTGTCGCCATTGTGCCACATTGAGCTCTCTTTGTGCAGATTCTTAGTCCTGTCCATTCAACCTGCGCCAGACGCTCTTGTTGTCTTCTTTCAAGCTTCTGTGCGTCTTCTGGCATTATCTTTCTACATAAGCACTCCCTCGACCAGCCTTGAAGGTTCTCGAAAATCCATCTCAGACATAACAAAACAAGAAAGAACTTGACGCCGTCCAACCACGAGCAAGACTCAGACAATTCTACCATCGTCAAAGACATCAAGTCCCTTCGAGAAAAAAATAAAAACGACAAATCTTCTCACACACTCTACAAGGATATTCTTCGCAGGTTCGAGGATCTTTTGTCACCTTTTTTTCCGCTACAACACGTCTGTTTTCCAAACATCACATCTCTCAACACTACTTCAACCCGAACATCTCTCAAAATGAAGTTCGCACTTTCTGCCGCTGTTGTCGCCACCGTTCTCGGTCAGGCATCCGCTCACACTTGGGTCGAGGAGATGCAGGTTATTGACTCGACTACTGGCAACTACACTGGCGACTATGGCTTCACTCGCGGCTACGTTGATCGTACCACTCCCAGCTTCGACGAGCAATCGATTGTCTACCTCTTGCCAGCCCTTAGCACAGGCCGCACCCGTATCGATGAGACTGATCTTCTCTGCCACCCGAGTCAGCGCACATCCAACTACGACAGCACTCACCCCCGTCTCCAAGCTGCTCCTGGGTTCTACGTTGCCATGAAGTACCTCGAGAATGGTCACGTCACTCTGCCTCAAAATCAACCTGGCAAGCCCAAGATGGGTGGTACTGTATTTGTCTACGCTACAACCAAGCCTTCAGATACTGAAAAGATTGTTGATGTCCTCAAGTGGAACACTGCTGGCACCGGCGGTGACTCACGTGGCTCTCAAATCGCTGCTCAAAACTACGATGATGGTCGCTGTCACCAAATCAATTCTGGTGCTATTTCCACTCAACGTCAACAGCAGTTCCCCGATCATGTTCTCGGCCAACCTACCTCCAACGTCGAGCAGTGGTGCGAAACCGATGTCCACATTCCTACTACCTACAAGACTGGTGACACCGTCACTGTCTACTGGGTTTGGCAATGGCCCACTGATGCTGGCGTTGGCGTCTACCCCAATGGCAAGGATGAATACTACACCTCGTGCGCTGAGGTTGAGATTGTCGACTCGCCTAGCAATGCAGCTCCTGTTCACACCATTGGTCAGCAGGATGCTCAGACTTTCGCTGTCAGTGATTTCAAGGACAGAGCTGCGCTGACCACAAGTGCTCTCTACACTCTTGCTGATGGTTCCTCGGCTACTGCTGGGCCAGTCTCTTCTGCTGCCACTTCAACTCCAGCTTCGTCAGTTGCTACATCGACTGCTTCGTCTGCCGCCACTTCTCCTTCTGTTGCTTCTACACCCGCATCCTCTCCCACCACCTCAGCACCCTCTAGTGAGTACCCCCCTATCCCCACCATCGTCCTCCCACCCTTCCCATCCACTAACACTTCTCTCTCTCCCTCAGGACCCACCTACAACCCCTCCAACCCATTCCCCTCTCACCCCTCCGACAACCCTTCCCCTCCATTCTTCAGCCCACCTTCAGGTATCAACTCTCCACCCTTCGCCTTCCCTTCTTTCGTCACGGTTACAGTCACAAATTCAGTCACTGCTGCCAATAAAGCTGCTACTACTGCTGGCACCACAAAGACCGTTACGGATTTTGTGACTAGTTATGTTACTGCTGCTGCTAGTGTTGTTGTTGTTCCTGAGGTTGCTACTGCTGCTGCTTCGGGGTCGCAGGGGTTGCCTAGTGTTGTTGCTGTGCCTGATGAAGCTGGTAATGCGGGATTGATTGGTAGATCGAGGGTTTGGCGCTTTGGTGCTTGACAGGGGCTGATGCGATGAAATGAAATGATTCGATGGGGACGTGATGGGTAGGGAGGAAATAGGTGGCCTTTTTCTGCTTTACTTGCTTCGAAATGTCTGGAGTCTGCTTTGCTGTGGAGCAGAGCAAAGGCGAATATGGTTGCTTTGCTGCTTTGCTACTTACTTCTTCTTCGACCTGCTGCTCTTGATGGGTGGGAAGGTGATTTATGACAATGATAACGAACTCTTTTTTTTGCTCTTTGATTGATTGTGCCTTGTTTTGTCTTCTTACCTGTTATGTGATATTTGTGACCTTGTGCCTTACTAGTATGTGAGATCGACCATGTTCATATCTTCCGCGTTGACTATTGATGGGGTGCCATTGCTTTTACCTCGTAAATACTGCTTACAGGCCTTTCCAAATAGCCGTTCAGAGAAGATGCTTCTCTTGGTAGAAATGCTCAACTTGTATCACTTGTCTCGGGTTTTCAAGGCGTGAAGCATCTCGGGGCCTTATTTTACAGTCTAAGATTAGATTCCTTGGTAAAGAAAAACAGAGCCAAAAGCCGGGATGAGATTGCACGCTATGATACAGTTTTTATCTGCAATCCCCTCCCTGATCTTCCAAGCATATCGAGTAAGGCGGGAAAGAAAGATTCTATCTGTACTCGGGACGGACAAAGTCGGCGAGGGTCTTGGGCTCGCCGCCGAAGTTGTGGGAACCGTCGGTGTCGGCGTCTGTGATGAGTTAGTGGGAGGGGCACAATGTCGAGGATGGAGGGATATCGTACGGCCGACGTCATGGCCGTGGTTACCGTGGGCGTCGTGGCTCTCCTCGGGACCAACGTATTCCATGTTGTAGACGGAGCCGCACTCGGGGCAGCGCTCGATAGGGCGGTCGCGCGACATGGTCAACCAAGCGACGACGTGCGAGTCAGCAGGGCAGCCGGTGCAACCAACGTACTGCTCGTCACCGAACGAGCGAACGGTAATGGGCTCCTTCATGGTGCCTGTACAGCAAAAAGTGTCAATGTCTTGGCGTGACGATGGGTGGTGTGACATGAGGTTCCTACGCACCCTTTCTGCTTGCATCGAGAGGCTTCATGTCAAAGACGTCGATGCCCTGCATCTTTCCGAGGATTTCGAGACGCTCGAGACCGGTGGCTTGGTCAATGTCGGTGGGGACGGTACCGGGCTCGGCACCAGCGGGCATAAGGTCGTGCTCATTCTGGATCTCTGTTTTTGCGCAACGAGCACAGCGTCAGTTCAATTGGACGAGGGCGGAGCGGGCTGGAGGCAGGTGGAACGCACCCTCGAAGGGCTTGACTTTGTTGGAGTGTTGGCCGGGCTTGGGATCACTGTGGGCGTCGACTGGTAGGGTTCAATGGGTGAGTTTGGGTTTTGGTCATGCAATTGGTATGCGCTTTGGTTGGTTGCGGCTTACAGCGAGCGAAGGACGACGAGAAGGGGCGGGCGGCGACGGGGCGGAAGGCGGCACGCTTGGCGAGACCAGATGCTACGCGACGGACAAACATGGCGGCGGTGAGGTGTGTGAGTGGGGAGGATTGGACAAAGACGTGGTTGTGCTCGGTATAGCCAGCGCGCAATCGCCGGCAGCCGTCACAGAGAGAGCTCGCCCAACACCCGACCCGGCCAAAAGTCGAGGTCAGAACAAGTCTTGGCCAACCACAACCCTCACATCCACACTCTCTCTCTTCCTCTTTGACCATTCACCATCAATGAGTTTCTGTAGAAGGGCTTATAGAAAGCTTCTGAGATAATGTAAGCGAGATTGATCATGCACAAGTGTAATCCAACTAGCATGTCCTGTTCTCGATATGAAGGTTGGTACCACTTTGATTACTGACAGCACTCTTGATAGTTTTTTCATCCACTCTAGTTTGATAAGGACAACACAATGGCTTTCCTACTGCCCTATACTCGTCCAATACTTTCCTCAATCTGGACATTCCAAAAGACATGGGTCAGAAGCCTTGTTGTCATCCCTGACTTTGTCCGCCCTCCTGGACCACAATCATCTTGGACTCGAGACGAGCGCAATGCCTATCAGCGATGGAAGTATGCTACTGACGCCGAGTATCGCCAGAGGAAAATTCGCAATTCTCTTGAATATATAAAGACACGGTACCCCAACGATCCGGTTTGGCGCCAGGCCAAGTTGAAAAGTCAATCAGACAGATATGCCAATGATCCTGTATTTCGTCAGAGTATGATAACGCGAGAGCTTGAGCGATGGACCAATCCCGAATTTCGAGAAGCTTCGCTGCAGCGTTTGAGGGACAAATACGCCAGCGACTCTGGATTTCGGCAGGCACAACTACAACGATCGGCTGATCGATACGCCAACAATCCTGAAATTAGAGAAGCCATTCTCCAGAGCCGGAAGGAGCGCTATGCCAACGATGCTGAGTTCTGACAATCTAAGCGTCAGCGTGCTAAGGAGCGCTATGCCAGCGATCCTGAATACCGACAGGCTATCCTCCAACGTAAGAGAGAGCGTTACTTGCGAAAGAAAGCCGAGCTTGCCGCCGACAAAGACACGTCAAACCTCCAGAGCGCGTCGAACCTCCAACAGAAGTCGGACAAGCCAGCAACAGAACCTTGACTGATGCTGGACCCACATTTGCTGTCGCCCTTTTCCGTCGTAGCCAGCTCTCGGTGGCCATGATGGATGCGGTAGCTCGGCAGTAGCTTACAAGCAATCGCATACTAGTCTTGTCGCGACCATGCTTCTCCTGTTCTGACGCGACGCTTGGTCATAGTGTGTCTACGAGAAACAAGACTGTTGTGCTATGAAACATATCTGGGGGAAGGGCTTGTGGAGACTCATTTGGATGCAGTTCTTCCGAGCCACCTCGGCTGCAATTCTGCCTGCTATGCACTTTCCCAAAGCATGAGAGAATAACCTCATCCTTGCCTGGCACTCTGGTCTTTATTACCGTAGAGACATGTGGCTTGCAGGACGCCAAGTCTGGTGTTCTCTTGTTGTCTTATAGAGAGAAAATCTCCATGTCGTCTATGCAGGGTATAATATCGTATGTAGCCTTGCGCCAACCTCATTACCTCCCAAACGCCTTTTTGACCATGCATGATCCGTTGCCTTTGTGCGAATTGCAAAGAATCTGGCCTTCTGCACTGTTGTGATATTTTCCCTCAAGCCTCAGCCATCTCCTGATCGCCGTCACCATCTCCTTGCGCACCGCCACCAAAGACATCCTCAAAGCTGTCCATAGCATCCTTCTCCTCACCTTCATCAACTTTGCCTTCAGCAATGCCCTCCATCCGCACGTCTCCATTGCCTTCCCGCTTAGTTTGCTGTTCCTCCTCACTCTGCACGACCTCGTCTTCCTCCCACAGATCCCGCAAACTCCATCCAGTGCCAGTGAGACAATACTTTTCCGGCGGCAGTTGCACACCCCAAGCCTTTTGCACTTTGGGCAGAGCGACTCTATTCCTCTCTACCGCCTGCTCCATCATAAATTCTTTAGGCAGCGCACCCTGGAACTGGTAATCCTGGCGCGACGCTATAGCCTGACGCAACGCATTGACAGTGATATTACTTCCATCCGTGGCCTCTGAGCGCTTTGAATTTGTGGGTGCGCCGGGAGCGGAAGCATAACCTTCTGAGGATAGGCGGAAGGCGTCGGCAAGCACGGAAGAGGTGTAGCGATATGCAAAGTCGAGGAGTTGGAGGGGCACGCGTTCTTGGTAGCTGTGGACGCCTTGGGCGGAGAGAATGAGGTGGATGAGGCGGGCGTCGCGTGGGCGGCGAGACAGGCCGTCGTCGGTGGTGCTGGTGGGTTGTTGGTCTGAGGGAGCGGGTTGGGCTTGTTGTGGTGCGGGTGTGGTTGATGGTGCTGGTTGTGGAGGGTTTGAGGCGCTTTTCTGAGCGGTTTCGGTGGCTGGCGAGGCCATATTTGCGTGTGTGAAGTGAGGGGCGGTCTATAAGCTGAGGCAGGACTCAAGTGGTGGGGATTGGCGGGAATGATGAGTTGATATGTGGTTTGCGACAAGGTGAATGCGCGTGGACGAAGGTGTTGGATGTCGATGCCAAGATGTTGTGGGGAAGAAGTTAAAGGTAACCCTGTCAGTGGTCAGCGGGGCCCAAGCGCATCAAACGCCAAGAGCAGTCGACGGGCAGCGGATGCGACATTCGAGCATCCATCGCCGACTAGCATCTCGACTATACCACCACACACACCGCCGCCATGCCGAGTTATACCGATGTGCCAATGAGAGAGAGGCAGCAGGTGCCCGCAAAGGCCCTGAACACCCCCTACCCTGTATGAATAAATCATCAATCGCTCTCAAACCACCACCACTGACAAGTCTCGCAGCTCATTGACAGTGACCCGTAAGCGACCCAGCTCCGACTCCACCTCGATTATCCTCCGATCTGACCTTTCGTCCATTCAGTCACTTCAAGCGCGTTATTTCCTATGCCCGTCCCGCCGACTACCTGTACGGCGTGGCTTTCGGCGCCTCGCTCCCCGCTACCATGACCCTCATGGAGCGCGTCTCCCCCACCGGTGTCTCCCGCAGCATGTTCGCCAGTGTCATGCGTCTCTCCGGCGGTATCGGTCTCTTTGCCGGTTTCTACCTCTGCTACTCGAGATCCATCAGTGCGTTTTACCTTCCTCCTACGCCAGAAAGCCTCCACAACGAAAAGAGCTTGGAAAACACTGAGAAAGAGCATCCTTGGGGAAGAACACCAACTGACACCCAAAACAGACCGCTTCTACGGCTTCACCGAAAACCGCCGCGAAATCGACATGGACATGCGCGAAATGGTCGACAAGGTCAAGCGCGGCGAGGAACTGTACGGTACCTCCCAACTCACCGAGTACATGCAAGGCGTCGCCTCGCGCCAATCCCGCTACTCGGGCGTTTGGATCCACATGATGCCCTGGTTCAACTTTGTCAACCACAACCAGCACGGTGTCGACACGGCAAAGTACTACCAACAGGCTGAGCGGGAACTCGAGGCTGAAAAGGCTTGAGCGAATATATCTATACCCACCTGCCCGCCCACTTCTCATACGAGTTCCGCTTGCTAGCTCCTTTTTTTCCTTTGCGTCTGCTGCTTTGGTAGATGTTCAATATGTTGTTTTTCTTTTGGCGCTTTACACAATCGGTAAAAAATTACATATACACCTTCAGACCATGTTTTGTTGACCAAGTGCATACTGAGGTTGATGCGTTTCTGTGACCGTCGCGTCCGACAACGTTCGTCTCTTCGGATGTCTGCAACCGACAGTTCATGCCCGCACACCTTCGCCATCTTAGGGGGGGAAAAAGAAAAGGACTAATGAGAGCCCCAGCAAGAAGTGTAAGTGACTGACTGACAGGCTCAACTTATTCACGTTCGCTTGCCCATAGAGCTGGAAGCTCCGTGTCGCAAAGCAGTGTCTTGTTCAACACTTCTGAGGACACAAGTAGTCAACACCTTCTTCTCAAACTCTGAATTGTTCTCCTCTGCTAATTTTCTTAGACTTTTCTCTTCTGATGACGATTCATAAAATGCTAAGTTTTACTAAGTTTTCGTGCATGTTGCTTCATTATATCCAATTTCTTCCCGATCGTATAAACATCCTTCCATCCATCATCATATCGCGAAAGCGTTCCTCATTCCTCATCATTCCCAACAGCCTCAACCTTCGTCAAGATCCAAGTAGAAGCATACATATTGACTCTGGATTCAGACGTTAGCAACTTCATCCACGAACAGTAAGCAGCAAACTCACCTATCAATGCAACTCCCCGGCGGAATTCTCGCACCAACCCTCTTAGCCACAAACCCTCTCTTCTCAAACGTATCCACATACCAGGGTTTCAAGCCCGCAGACCTCAAAAGTACTCTCCCTCCCATCTTGAGTGCTCTGTTCACAATCTTGACTTGAGCGTCTGCTTCAGGGCCCGCGGGGTCAAACCAATCCATGCTATCCATTAGAACAGCTATAGTGAGGGTTTCGGGCGTCATGCGTGCCATGACTTCTGATAATTCGTCTGTGTGGATACGTAGGCCGTCAAAGGCGTTGGGTTTGGATAGTTTGACGTGGGAGCGGGGAGCCAGGTATTCAGGGTGGCAGCGCTGAGTGTATTGGCCCTGGAGACAGATGAGGTAATAAGGGTTTTCCTCTGATACCAGTGTGTTGTTGACGACTGGATCGAGGGTGTTGACCGCATATTCCCAGATCGCTTGTCCGGATTTTACACCACTGACTTTTGACTTTGGGTCCGTTTGGTGTAGGTAATCGGCGTCGATCATGGCGCGTTGGTTTGCGGGCACACCTAGTGCTTTCCAGAGGAACTTTTCGGTGCCGATGACTGTGTAGTTTAGGAATTGGGAGAGGAGGACTCTGCGCACACGTTTAGACCAGATTTCGCGTTGTTCGTTCAGGGTGGCTGCTGAGCACATGGCGGCGAGGTCGGCGCGGATGCCGAGGAGGCGCCCTAGCCATTGGACTAATTGGATTGCGTGGCGAGAGCCACCTGTATAGTACAAACCACGGCTCTTTTCACCGAAGGTAGCGTTGCCCTTGTGGAGCCAGTAGTCAAAGGCTTGGGAGGAAAGGTGAGGGCTCAGATGGTTGATCAATAGAGATCTGAAGTCGTCGTGTTTACCTTGACCGAACAGCTTCCACACATCTGTGTAGCCAAGAGCAGTGAAAGCAGCAACCTTGAGCTCGAGAAGATGGTTCTGGTTGGGATTGAGGTCGACAGCGTGGATGCGTTTAGGTTGTTCGAGGGCATAGGCCAGTATATTGTCACCTGCACTTGTGATGGCAAGGACGACATCCTCTGAGGTGATTTTGAGTAGACGTGCATCGACTCTGGCGTCTTCCCAGGTGAAGGCGTAGATGTACTCGTCACCGAACTGCTTGTGCTTTTGCAGTTGTTCGTCGTAGTAGATACGCCAGTGGTGTTGCTGGTACCATGCTGCAGGTAGGGGCAGACTTGCCGACAAGTTGAAAATGGCTGACTCGTATGCCTTTGAGCGACGCTCGGAAGACGATCCTCTTCTTGCACCTCCGACTGACTTGCGTTGGAGGTCGAGAGCACTGATGAAAGGTGACTCTGTTACAGCGGCATCAAGAGCGGCGAGCTTGTGCATGGATGATTTGGTCTGCTTAGCACAACCAATCCAGACGTAATATGGGATTCTGAAGCCGAAGAAATGGTTGCGGGCGTTTGAACTCAAGACTGTTCCGAACTTGTACTCCAAATAGTCCTGCAAGAGTAAGTTACTGCACTAGAGTATGGCTGGCATGCACTTACACGACGAGATGAGTCTAAGAACACTCTGTCCATCTCGAACCATGCAGCCCAGAAGATGCGAGAGATCCACATGCAGTGACGATCAATGACACCGCCGACATAGTTGCGAGACTGGAATTGGATCTGGTTCTGGACGTAAAAGTCGACGACACCCATGACACCATTGGGTGCAAGTAGATTGGCGAGCGAGTCGACGACAGGGTGGAACTCGGGAATCATGGAGAGACTGTAGCTCATAGTCAAAAGATCTGCACCGACGTTATCGGCTGCACTGCTTTCGTCGAGTGCACTCTTGCCAATGCTGAAGACAGCACTTTCGTCGGTGTGACCCTCCTCATAGTCGCTGAGCTTGAAAGTGCGAGCGTCCTGGCAGACGACCTTAACATTCTTCCAGCCGAGGCGGGCAAACCTGGTTCTGGCGACCTGGCAGAGAGACGGGGAGAAATCGACAAGGTAGACTGCGTGGAAGAAGCTGGAGACAGACAGGTGCTTCTCCATCTGTTCGATGTTCCAGCCAGTACCGCCGCCAACGTCCTTCGAGTAACAGCAGAATCAGCACAGTGCCCAAAGACTGATACTCAGCCTTGAAGTATAACTCACGACCCAGATTGGCTTGCGAGCGTATTGACCCTGCTCCAGTTGATGACGGAGTTGAGCAGCAGCCATAGCCAACATGTCTTCTCTACCACGAAGTAGTCTCGAACGTGTGACATCGTAAATTCCGGCCTGAGTCTTGTAAAAGCTCTCGAGAGCATCCTGCTGGTTGCCAGTGTTGTCTCCGGTGTGAGGCTTCAAGAAGCAGTAGTATGCGAACTTCGCAGAAGTAGCAGCAGCATTGAATAGCTTGCCAACAGTCTCGAGTTCGGTGAACGAGAGGGTAAAGTAAGTGATGAGAAGAAGTACCAAGAAAACAGTAGCAATGCTGATTTGATTCAAGGGCTCAGTGAGCGCTTGAAGCACTCCTTGAACAGTCATTGTGACGACCACGAGTATAGATTCAGGAACGAAGGTACGAAAGTATGCAGATAGACAAAAACAGATGCAGACGCAAGGATCAGGGCCTACCTGTTGTCATAAAGCATTCGAGGGCGCGACTCGTGCTCAACGTAAGCTACAACATTTTTCAACAGGCTCATGGCACATTGTCGCAAATCTCGACCTCTGCATGCGGCCAAACACCCCGCTACCCCTCCTCGGTGTATCTCCCTCGTAAATCACAGGAGACGCATCGTCAGCCTATAGATGCAGACACATGCCGAGGACAAGCTGCAGGTGCAGGGTGAAGATCAAGGGTCCAGCGGAAGTTGAGTTCTAGTACCTGACACGGCGGCGTGAAAGATCGTTTTTGGTCATGGACCTATAGATGGCAAGAACGCGAGGCATGTGTTGTAGAGAAGTCATGGAGAGGTACGCCAAGTAGAGCTGGAGAAGCCAATCACAGCGCGTCGTGACAGCATGGGGTGTGTCATTGGTAAACTTTGCTTCAACGTCTTCTCCTGTGCAGGAGACCTGCGTGCAAAGAACTGTCTTATCCTTGGGTCTCGGATCCGGGTAAATCTTGTCAATAGCAGCGGAGAGGATATCTCGTGCTCGTACAGAGGCAAAAGTCCCGAGTCCATGCAGGTGAGGGCGTGCGACGCACGTTGATGCAATGTTCAGCCTGCAAATAAAGCGTCTGGAGTATGGTCTTCTGGACCTGACCGCAGCCGTTCGCGAACAGCAGATCGCTCAGGTTTCGATACAGAAATAGAGCTTGCACAGTTCTTTCGTGTTGCAGGACAAGCATGTTGCGCCGCCAATCCTGATAGATAGATCGGGTCCAAGTCGAATCGCCATCATATCCCAGGGTGATATCAGCTCACAAGACTAGAAACCGGATGCGATGGAGGCGGTACTGTCTATACAAATGAAAACATACTCAGCCGAGTGGTCGCAACGAGTGGGCTGTTTGGTGCTGGCGGCAACGACGACAGGAGCATCTGATGATGTCTACGATGGGACACGAACCTCTTGCAACGATCTCGGATGTGCCTGGGAGACAGAGAGGTCAACTTCCTCACGATCTGTGCTGGTCAGGACTCGAAACCAGAATGGAGTACTGGAGTACCAGTCATGCTTGAATACCGCAAGACGCATTGAGGATTGCGTGTCACAGTGTCGCCAGATTCTTGTCGCTCGTGAGGAGCGAGATGGTGGGCGTGGTAAAGGAACGGATCAGAGGGCGTAAAGGTCGATGTTGTGCTTCGTGCGTGGCTGCCTACGCCAATCAGGTGCTTGAAATATATCGATCGTGCCTGCCCTTGTCTCGTGTGTCTCTGATGAGATCGCGATGTCACGGAAGCCTGGTAGCCATGAATGATGCGCAAGTTGGCAGATAGAGACTGCTCTGAAATCCGACAATGTAGTAACTTGTGTCGAGGAGTAATGGAGAAAGTATTGACTCTTGAACAGATCACTACGCCTGAGGAGCCTGAACACTGGCAATGATATAAGTACCGTAATGGAAGCAGTCACGCGCTCCTCACATCCCACGCCAAAGTCATCTCGACATCAAGTAACAACTGCAGAAGGGTAGTGCTAGACGTACAGCATCTCAAAAAAAAAGAGCAAAACCCCTCTCGGGAGAAAACTCCTCAAACTACCTTGATTTTAGGATACCAGATAGCAAAGGAGCCTGCACATACTTTGGCCCGTACATGGTGGAACACGGAGGGTTGCACTTCACAATCCAAAGGGTATAGCCGCTACTCTACACCATCCAGCAAGTTCAGGGAAATTAGCTTCAGGAAAGTGAAGGCTGTCCTTGAGAGCAACGAACACTCCAGGTGGATGCTTAGTTTGCGTTGTTTCACTACGAAGCTGAGATTCATGTACTGCTGGAGGAATAGGCAGAAACAGGCAGTCGCATGGACGCGTTGATAGAACAGGTAACACCCTGGTTCGCGCCTTCCTCTGAACACACGACAACATTTCGGACTCGTCTCAAGAGATTTTCTCCCTTGCTCATCACCACTCCAGTCTTCGTTGCTTCACCAACATCCATCTTACGCCATGCCAGCTTGTCGCCAACGCCGCGCAAGATCCAACATGAACACGCCAATCGTCACCACTCGATCAGGTGTCTTCAACTTCTTGGGACTACCTCCCGAATTGCGCAACCGCATATACCGACTGCACCTCTCCAAGGAAGGTAGCGTCGACTATCAGGTATTTGGAACTGAGAGATGCTTCCAGCAGACCTGCAACGAACCCATCTCCAAGCCTGTCCTGGGTGTCAACGTTCTTCGGGTCTGTAAACAGATCTACCTTGAAGCTGTCAGATTCGCCTACGCCGATCGTATATGGGATTTGGGCCGCGCTGCTTCGCGTCCAGACTGGCGCACTGCCGATTGTGCAGAGCGTTTGACTCGCATTCATCACGGCGCTATCGGAAAAGTCCAACGTCTCCAACTTGAAGTGATTATCGAAGTGCAGGCGTCAATCTCTTGCATCACAACAGTCGCCATGGGTGATTTGACTAAGCTGAAGTCCCTTGAGTCTCTGAATCTGTTCGTGATGCTGGAAAATCGCTACGACCTTGTTCCAGGATCACGCCGTCGTCGCGGTGCCACATTTCGTTATGCACCACTCCTCATTGGCTTAGTATGTCAAATCATGAGTCAGGTCCCTGCTCAGGTCAAGATTGCATGGATATCTGATCTAGGCGAAATGAAGGATAGGCAAGAGGAGCAGCTGAATGCAGACCTAGAACACATCGCACACAGATTTGGCGCTATCCAAGGTTGCAACTGCGCGACATCTACCTGAATGGTCCAGAGTTATTCTTATCTCTGCAGGAATTGCTGGCTCGAGAAACTCTAGCTATCACAGTTCAACTACGACAGGCAGCTATGAGAGGAGAGAATATCGTTGTTGGGGCTCAACAAGAAAATATCGATGGCTGTTACGTTTCATCACTAAATCTGGGCTACATGTATTCTTCGGGAGCAAGCACATGGTATAGCTCATTCCCAAGCAGGGGAGACAGAGGGTAGTAAGAAACAATAGCTTGTCATAAACCAATAACATTTCATACCATCCATAATTCTTGGGTTGCATTTAACTCTCCTTTCCCCACTCATCCCAAACCCATACTAACATCATCTCCCAACCCCCAATCCGCCTCATCATTCTTCAATCTCGTGACTGGAGGTACAACATCATCAGCTCTCGAAGCACCTCTACTCATCCTGCCCTCAGTGCTCCCAGAGGCACCACTGTTGGCTCTGTTCCTGCTACCAGCCGAGCCAGGTAACCACGATTTACGCTTGTAGCTACTCGAGGGACTACCAACATCACTGCTTGTGGTGATGGTCGAGGCTGTAGTCATAGATGGCGTATGAGTGTGCTGCGGTGCATTCTTGAGTGCCTGAGTGAGATTGCTGTGGTTGCGAGAGGGTGTAGGACGCGGTGGTGTGGGCGGTGGTTTTGGCTTCTCTGTAACAGTCGGTGGTGGTGCTAGCGTAGATTTCTCTTCTTCTGGTACCACGTCCACGAGCTCAGCATCGCGCAGCCATTTTCTGCGGCGAGTGTAGCGGCCCCAACCATCTTGTCCTCGTCTGCCATCTCGCCATTTGTTGTCGTAGTATATCCAGGCGTCATCGTCATCGATGGCAGCGTCCTTGGATTTGTTCTTCTTGGACGAGGGTAGTTCGACATGCCACTCGCTGTCATCTACCCACTGCCATTTTGCCATGCCGCCTTCTACCTCGGGTAGCTCGAAATGTGTGGGATCAAATGTTGGGTTTAAGTGTTCGTCAGTCCAGGAATTGCGTTCGTAGGCCAGCATGCTCGCTGTCCAGCCTATACCTAGCCACCTTCTTTGGTTCTCGTACAAAGTGAAGGTGAATCGAATGCTTTCGCCCGAGTCGGTATTTGGCTTTGCGTTCACGTTGATAGCGCCTTTTGTTCCTGGTCGTGGTGGTAAGGGTGGTGCTGAAGCTGAGGGAACACCGAGATCAAGGCCAGTGATGATGGTACATATCTCGCGAACAGTCTTTGAGCGCCAGAGAATAGTGCGGCTAATACGTGCTGGACGTGAGTGCCAGGACAAGAAGATGGTACCGCCGAGTAGAACGATTCTTTTCGTGGTGATGATACGGAGAGGAGGTAGAGTCAATGCCCACCATACAGGGCACGTGAGCATGATACGAATGAACAGGGTTGTCAGCGCAGGTTGCGTGGTGGCCGATGTCGCTGTCTGCTGAGTCGACAGGAAGTCGGTCAAGCGAAGTAATGGATCGAGCAGGATATTGCATCTTGTCGTGAAAGTCTGCAGAGTCGACAAGATCTCATCTAAAGACTTTCGATGCTTGATGCCATCCGAGTGATCTCTCTTGTGTCCCTTCTTTTTCTCACCAGTCCAGCCTGTCGATGACAGCGGAGAGTACCTTCGAAGATACATGCCCACTATGAGGAAGGTAACCAGTATCAGCGGGCCCATATACCGCAGTATATAGCCGCCATACAGGACGGTGAACCAGAAGGCAGCCACGAATAGGAAGCTCTCCCAGGCGTCTCCAGTTGTCCATGACAGCAGGCCAACGAGCTTGTTCAGAGGGACAATGAACGGGTGTGAATATGCCAAAGCCCGTGTGACTTGAGGAGGCGTTGCGAGAAGTAGAGGCGATTTCTGGTGTACGAGAATAGTCGAGCGTTGTCGAGCTGAAGGGAACGAGTGTGAGGTGGGTGAAAAGGCGGCTACCGTCGGAGGCTTTGTCGTGTTGGACTCTCTCCTCTCGGGCGCCGAATGGCCGGCATTCGCGGACGTGGACGATGTATCCGACATGGAGCTCATCCAAGGTGTGTCTGTTGTTCCTCAAGACATGTTAGTGCGTGCTTCCTGTTGTTTGCCCGGTTGCTGCCCAGAACGCTTGTACCATCAAGAACATGTCATCTCTGCGGGGAAACCAAAACACAAAAGAGCCATGGAACTCGCTCCGGGGACCACACGTACCAAAGGCTGCCATGAAACGGCTCTATACATTGGGCTACTGCCACTGAAGTTGGGCATACCGCCTCACAGTCTTGATACTCGAAGAAGGAGAATTCATTCGTTCGACTTCCACATGCCGCGCAAGACCCGGACGACGAGCATGACCCCTTTCGTCATTGCATGTGAATGCCAAGCAAGCGTTCGTCAACGGGTCTTCGGTCCGAGGCATCTGCCTGTGTATGGATGCCTTGACTGCGATCCTTTCCACGAAGCCTGCCTGCAAAAACATGTCTTCTCAGACATTCACTTGCAGTGCTATCCGAGCCGTCTTGGACAGACATGTGCTGCTGCTTGAGCAAAAGAATGCTCATGCTGGGGATCGAACCCAGGATCTTCTCTGTATCCAACAATGTCAAGACATTATGTGAGAGAGATGTCATACCACTAGACCACACGAGCGAGCATTGACCATTTTCCAGGAAACGATTGTATATTCCAAAAACTGCGCAGTGTGGATGGCGCCGACACCATTTACGACGGTTCGCACGCCGTCACCAAAGATTGCGATTGGAGACAACAGAAGGAACCGAGAGAACCAATAACCGTGTCATTAACATGGCATCTATCGAGCTCGTGACTTTGGAAAATCATTGAGCTGAAGTGAAGTGTCCGTCACGGCCCACAAGCACATCTAGGGTTTGCAAACTGTACGTGCGATATGGGCATACAAGAGCTTGTTGGTAGTTGACAAGGAGAATATGTGATCCATTGATTCTCTCTCGTACGATTACATGGTTTATATAGGGCAATCATCCTTCCTTGGTCTTGTGGGTAGACAATCGATCATCCTCCTGCAAGTATCCAATGAACCTGTGTTTCTTCTCCCAGAACATGAGTTCCAAAATGTGCTCCAACTCTGCTAAGCTTGTTCCAAAAAAGTCCTATGTTTTTTTGTGGTTTCTTTTCTTTGATAAGTGTGATTGAGGTTGTTGACATCGATGATCCAAAGCTCATAGTGGCCGGGTTTCATGACAGGTAGTCAAATTGGCAAGGCTCGATCCAATTAGGCCAGTAAAGCCTCAAGGGACTGAGATCAAGAACATAGACCTATCATGACGAGCTTGTGGTGTCTCGAGTGAAGTGATTTATTTCTGCGATATCTGTCAGTTTTGTCATGGACAGAGTAGGGTAGATGTAGAGAGCGTAGTTGAGAGTCGTGGGTGCTGACAGTGATGGCAGTGAAGATCTTGTGTTCAGAGAAGAGGTACTTACGCCGCAAGTGCAGCTACCGGAAGCACAGCCGCAGCTGGCGCAAGAGCAAGAAGCGTTACCGCAGCCACCAGCCATTGTTGTTGATGTTGAGTTGATGAGTTGGTGTTTAAAGAAGAGTCGTGATGGATGGTTGAAGACTTGAAGTCGATGGGAAGATGAGTAGTATGGGAGTTGATGTGGATGAGAAAAAGCAGTGGTGGTGGATGGAGTGATGTATATATACCAGCTGAGCGACTTGTGCGTAGTGGGGATCGAGCTGGAGGGGCAGTGAGGCTTGGAAGGAAGGACCCTGCGTCAATTGTGCTGAGACTCGAGGCTGACAAGAGCCAGCGAATGATCAACCTCTCAAGGTCGAGAACCAGAGTCTGTTGCGCTGTGCTGACCCACCTCAGGTACTTTGTGTCTTTGACCTATAAGCTGGGCAGAACCTACAAGAAGCTCTACAAGGCTACACGCACAAGTCGCGCAGAAAGCCAATCTCGCAATAGGCACAAATCTCTCAAGACCCTAACAGCCGAACAAGACCAGCACAAACATCGCAAGACCGCACAAATCGCTCGCAGCGTCGCCGCCCTCAGGACTACAACAATGCTCGGTGCTGATCAGTCACCATCGCTTAGCTGTCTTGGAACGCGAAACTTGCTCATCTTATATTGATGTATCGCTGCAAGGACGGAATCATCAAATGGTTGAAGTCTTGGTGGTCTACGCCGCCGGGTAAAGTCGGTCCACTCAGCTGTTGCTCGCGTCGAGTTGCTCTTTGCAAATTGGTCCACCTTGAAGCCTGTCCAGCTACCACTTGTCGCTCCTTCCTCGACACCGTCAGACACGTTTCGACGAGTGACTCGGAAGCGGGCCATCGTATATGCTCGAATCTCCATTATTGTATGCGTTCACGATTCCTCAGACCGAATCGCACAATCATCATGCGACCCGGTCCGGGAGGCGATCACCTGGTCCGCCGTACAAGCACCTGAACGACCAGTATGCGAGTTACAGCGTCATTCTGAGCAGCTTCAGAGCTCGCAGTACGTTTGATATACCTCACAAGGTAGGGCTACCAGCCAAATGACTGGCCGGACCGCGTCTTTATGTGGTCGCATAGGGTTGTGAAGCCTGCGATCCCCTACCTAAAGCGGTTTCTTCTTCCCTTTCTCGAAATTGCTGCAAAAA
>Ga0058697_10000138_pt1 | contig 36323 bp, 29 predicted proteins | sample AgamicAsMae_FD_66619 | JGI IMG/M metagenome (GOLD analysis project Ga0058697, IMG submission 66619) | Agave microbial communities from Guanajuato, Mexico - As.Ma.e | ecosystem: Host-associated > Plants > Phyllosphere > Phylloplane/Leaf | place: Guanajuato, Mexico | collected 2012-06-04
AAACAGGATCTTGGCCATCGAGATGCGAAATCACGGTAGATTTCATGCTCCATAATTTTCACACTCTCTCCCCCGAGAGGGGAGAGCCACACTTTTCTGTGCACAGTGGCGTCTTGCCATAGTTGTTGGTGTTTTGTAGGTTTGGGTATCTTGATGACTTGATTGTCTTTGAGCGGAAATATCATTCCACACTGACCTTCGCCAATCGAGACGAGGAATCGACTATGACTATCTTCGACCACACGCGACATGGTAACGGATGCCTTTGTCGACAGCATACGGTTGAGAACGACTTCAGGCGAGGCCTTACGCTCTTCTTCGGATGTAAAAGTATACATCTCTGTGTAATCTTTGAAGGGGAAGCGTGGTGTGGAGGAGAAAAGAAGGTCTCTGTCTTCCTCTAATCGTACCTCTCTATAGTTGTGCGTGATGGAGATGAGTCAGTATTCGGAGTGATGACCGGAAGACATTGCTCAAGAAGCTCGTTATGACAGACACCAGGCGTCAGAGCGCAAACTTGCTCAATCTCATCCCCAAAGTGTGTAACGCGTGTAGCTGTAAAAATGCACAAGACTTTTAAGGAAGAGGATAGTGTCCATCGAGACACGACATATTCAAGGCTTTCCTTGGACAAGCCTCCAGTCTAGAAATCATTGTGCCTCTATACAGCAAGGACGTTATTCTAGACGTTCGTGAGAGGAGTGGAGGAGTTCTTAGCACACGGCGAGGCAGTGCTGCACTCATACAGAATGCTGCTTAGAGCTTCAAGTCGATGTGGACGAACTAGAGTAGCGCAATATACGACACCTACCTACTATGCGGACTTTCGACATCCAAAGTCGCTGTGTCGGTTTCAGTCAAGTCGAAAGACGAGCGAGTCTGCAACCTCAGGGCGCTTCTTCAGGGCACCGGGGCAGAGCAGACAAACGAGCTGGGAGAAGATAGCAAAAGATGCAATTCTGCAACGAGCTGCGGGCAGGGGCCCTTGACTAGCGGGTCGTAACATGATCAATGATGCATGACAGAGGCAGGAAGAAGGCTGGAGCTCAAGGCAGGCTGGGCAAGGCATGCCGGGACAAGTTTGAGGATCAAACAGACAGCGGCGACGACGCTGAGGGTATATAGCACAAAGCAAGACAGCAGGATGACGAGGACGATCTCTATTTGGACGTGTTTATAGCAGGGCAGGCGTTGTGTTTGCGAAACATCATTTCCCGGACCAACGAGATTTGGCGCGGCACAGACCACATTTCGTATCGGACGGAGTCCCTGAGCGAAGATTTGTGTGCAGTTGCAGTTTGGCGTCCGGTTGGGGGGCAGCGGCAGCGCATTCCACGCTCGACCACCAGCTTTGTCTCAGTTCTCTCTCTCCCTGACGACGAGCCTCCGACACCGACGACCCAAAGTCCACGGGCGCGCGCCATACTCACCACCACAGTTTCCAACTGCAGTCATTCTTTCACCTCTTTCCTTAACACCCCTGTCGCTATCTGTGTAACCACCCGCCCATTGAACCTTCAAGCCACCGACGAGATCGACAAAACGTGACTCGCACCTGCAACCTCGACCACGCCCACCGCATACCGACCATCGACAACTTCCCTCACTCGACCACCCATTCTTCAATACAGGCCATCAATCCCCATTTTTTCGCCAGTTCGCGCCTGCTCATCCGCCGTCGACGTCTTCGACCCAGCGACGGAGAGCTGCGCACAAGATGAAATCGTCACCATGCTTGTCGCACCCTCTCGCCCTTGGCTCAACCTTCGCTATTCTTTTCTCTTCCGCCTTCGCCCGTAATTTCTCTTCCGCCCCGTCACCAAACATTGATCTCTCTGGTCTCGGCCGTGTCGCTCTGGCTGGCGATTTCGACTCAATATCTCTTTACACATACGAAGGACAAACTCAAAATGCAAACTTCGCCAATGGCAGCCAATATTTGTTCTCACAGTACCCCGATGGCTCCTTTCAAAGTCTGGCCCTCGCCGATGCTTACATCACTACCATGTGCCCATTCGTCAGCGAAGGTGCTCTGCAAGGCATAGTCGTAGGAGGAAACTTCACCAGTCTCGGTGGTGTCCCTGCTCAAGGCATCGCTCTGTGGAACCCAAACACCACTACTATTACTCCTTTGAACGGCCTTTCTGGTTCAGTGTCAGCCGTATACTGTGATGACGAGTCTTCGAGGGTTTACGTTGGAGGCAGTTTTACTGGAGGCAACTCAACAAACGCTATTGCCTGGTCTTCTGGATGGACTAACCTCCCTTTTGCTGGATTCAACGGCCCCGTCACATCCATCACTAAGAGCTCGAATGGTTCCATCATCTTTGGCGGATCTTTCGATGGTCTAGGTAACACAACCACTCCCACGAACAAGGACGCTCAGGTCATCAACCTCTCCGCTGGAAACATTACATCTGGCGCCTCGACCTCAACCTCTGGCTTCAGTGATCCTCGTAATATCATCTGCCAGACTGGTGACGATAGTGCTGGCAACGCCTGGCTCCTCGAGGACAACACTCCTGGCTTCTGGAGAGGCTCATTCGGCTTTGGCTTCATACCGACCAAACTGCGCTTGTACAACACCAACCAGGATGGTCGTGGCACCAAGACTTGGCGCTTCACTGCTTTCCCTATCAACGGAATCATGAACTTTACTTATACGGATGAGAGCGGCAGATTTGCCTCTTGCACTGCCGACTGCCCTCTGCCTCAAGGCAACACTTCATACCAAGATTTCCACTTTGTCAATGCTGTTGGTATGAATGATTTCCGTATCGACATCTCTGCTTGGTATGGTGCTGGAGGTGGTTTGAGCGGTATCGAGTTGTTCCAGGACGACATTTACGCATTCGCAATCTCCGACTTCAATGAGCCCCGTTGCGACAGTGTTAGCACCACCGGCGCCAACTCGACCGCCACTGGTCCTTGGGTGCAGACTCCTTCTGGACTCAGCACGTCTGATTATCTTACTGCCACATTGAACGGCAGTGTCACCACCGAGTCTGCACAAGTCGTCTTCAAGCCCGATATTAAGCAATCTGGAAACTACTCAATCACTCTGTATACTCCGGGCTGTCTTCAGGACGACACTTGCTCCAGTCGTGGAATCGTAAATGTTACTGGATCTATGACCACCGAGAAGGGTGCCATCACTACTACTTTGTACCAGACCAACTACTACGACAAGTACGATCAAATTTACTACGGCTACGTAGATGCTGCATCTGATTCTTTCCGTCCCGAGGTCACTTTGACACCTGTCGCTGGCCAGAACACGCCCTTGACTGTTGTTGCACAACGAGTTCGCTTCGAATTGGTTACCTCGACTGGTGGCCTGAACGGCCTCTATGATTACGACCCGAATGTTGCAACTGTCAACACCGACTTTTCCGCTTCCAAGATCGACTCTGCTGCCATGTCCCTGGACACCGGTGCTAAGATCAACGCTCTTGCTGTTTACAAGGATGTAACCTACGTCGCTGGCAATTTCTCCAACGGCGATATCCACAACATCTTCAGCATTGGCAGCGAGAATGCCACTTCGCTTCCTGGAGGTGGGCTCAACTCTGTGGTGCGTACAATGTACCAAAATGGATCTACCATCTATGTCGGCGGTAACTTCACAGACACCGTGACTGCTCAAACCTCTGGCCTCAGTGGTATTGCTGCTTTCTCGGTTGATGACAACTCATGGAGAGCTCTTGGTGCTGGTGTTAATGGTCCCGTGTGGGCAATCGTTCCTCTCCAGCTGAACATCACTGGTGCGGATCAGGAGATGGTCCTCGCTGTGAGTGGTGACTTTACCAGCGTCAACGCTGTCGGTAGCAATGCCACTTACTCTGCTGATGGCTTCGCCGCTTGGGTGCCCTCTCGCGGCAATTGGCTCCATAACCTGGCCAACGCAACTGTCGCCTTGAGTGGTGGCCTGCTGGCACAGACTATGGTAGCCGATTATGGTCAACTTCTAGCTGGTTCGCTCGTTGCCTCGCAGATCGGCATGAGTGATGCGGTCGCCCTCAGTGGCTCCGGTAGACCTTCCCTCTCGCCGCTCGGCATTTCCGTCTCTGCTTCGCAAGAGTCTTCCACCAAGCGCAAGAGAGCTACTACCAGCCAAAACGTCACTGGTGTTGCTACTGGCTATTTCTACCTGGATAACGGTAAGAACATGACCATCCTGGGAGGTCATTTCTCTGCCAACTCTTCAACTGGTTCCACTATCAACAATCTTCTCATTATTGACAACACCAACAACGGCCAGAGTGTTATCGGTCTTCCCAACACCATCGACGCGGACTCGACAGTTCTTGCTCTCGAAGTTCGCGATACCAGTCTGTTCGCTGGTGGCTCAATCACCGGTACAGCAAATGGTGATGACATTGACGGTCTGCTTGTCTGGGATCTTGCTACGAACGCGCTCGCTACCAGCCAGCCCGCAGCACTCGCCGGCAACTCTGTCACTGTCAATGCTATTGCAGCCCAACCTGGTTCTTCCAACGTCTTCGTGGGAGGCAGTTTCGAGAACGCAGGTTCTATGTCTTGCCCATCGTTCTGCATGTACGACACCGCACAGGGCCAGTGGATGCCCCCTGCCTCCGGGCTTAGCGGTACCATCAATACCATGACCTGGAGATCGAACAACCAATTGATTGTTGGTGGAGACTTCAACACTGCCGGCAACCACACCAAACTGGCTCTATATGATTCCAAGAAGCAGACTTTCACCGATCTGGGGGCCTCGGCCAACCTACCTGGTGCCGTAACCGCCATGTCTCCTGCTAACCCTAACTACGATGCTTGGTGGGTTGCAGGTACTGCAAGCAATCAATCTTCGTTCTTGCAAAAGTTCGATGGTACCAACTGGCACTCTGTCACTGGTCTTGGCTCTGCGACCGCCATCAGAGGCCTCCAGGTCATGTCTCTTACCGAAAAGCACCAGCTTACTGACCTCGTTCCCTCGAACGAGGTCTTGCTGATCACCGGTTCGATCGAGCTTCCCGACCATGGTAATGCCAGCGCTGTGCTATTTAATGGAACCACTTTCCAGCCTTTCATCCTTACTACCACTGCCAACGGTGGACAGGGTACGCTCAGTGGAATGTTCGTCCAGAACCCCAGCAACTTCTTAAGCTCAAAGTGTAAGTGACTACAAAAGATTTTATAGATGAACGTATGCTGACAAGCCGTAGCCCACCATCTTGCCCTTGGCCTTGTAGTCTTGATCGGCCTTGCCATCGCTTGCGGCCTGACCTTCCTGCTGGTTGTCATCGGCATTCTGGTCGAACGTCACCGTCGCCGCAGACAGGGTTACGTGCCAATGCCTCAGCTGAGACCCGACCAACATGCCAACCTGAACAGAATTCCCCCGGAGAGTCTGTTCGGCACGTTGGAAAAGCGTGACACCGCGCCTCGGGTGTGAGGCCGAGTGCCAACAAATCTGGAAAGTTGACTTTCGAAATGCAGCGTGGAGTTTTGGGTGCTTTCTTTATTCATTTCACGACCAATTCCTCGAAAAGGGATTTGCATCAGCCAGTGGCTCGCGCGACTGGCTGGTGTAGACACAAAACTGTTTATACATTGAGGATGCCGATCACTATGGGCTGGAGCGCTTCTCTTATTTTTCGCATCTTGCGAGTTGACTCGTTCTTGCTATTCCTTCACTTCTGTACTATACCTCCCATCACACGATAGCTTTGGATTTTCTTTTTAGATGAGGATATTCCTGTTTCTTTCCTTTCCTTTCCTTTCCTTGTCTTCTCATTTTTCCCGTACTTCATGCGAACGGTTAGCCGTTTACTCCTGTTCATTGTGGTCGAGCCCTCTTTCTTTTTCTTTTGCTGCAGATTAATGTATAGCGAGCAACGGCTTTGCTCTAGGGGATTGATTCTATTTTCGTCACCGCGGAGCAACTAATGATAAATGTCTACTTGTCTCATCATGTTGTGTATCGAGTTCATCTGGTGCACTATTCTAATGCCTCTTCTTGCCATCACTTCTTCTCGAGTTTGTCATTCCTTGTCAGTAAAATATGGTTGGTCTTCGTTCAGCAATGCCCTGGTGCCAAGCCATTGTTGCGCTGCACCCACGTTTCTCGACGACTCCTGCAAACCCACACGACCGTTTGTGTTCCATCCCTATTCATAAGCGAATTTCAAGTCGACGAACATCTTAGGGGCGTCTGAGGCAGACTACGGGTCAACATCCTAAGAACACAGTGGTTCGCATGAGAGCTGTTGTGCCGCACCCAGAGAATCCGAGTCAACGGGTGGTCACCAAAAAGCGCGCGTTCAACTGCAGAGGAATGTTCAAGTTCTCAAGAAAGGTCAGTTTCAGAGAATACGTAGCCATTAGTTAGGTATTCGCATTCCTCAATTCGGACATGTCTTTTTCTCCTGCCTTCATTTGCTCTTTTCAAGACTCTTCCTCGGCAAGCAATTGGCATCCCCACGACTTCCTATGGGCAAAGCTGCGCCATGTTGTTGCGAGTGGGGAGGATAGTCTATCTCTGCACTCTTACATTGATCGTTCTTGTGTGGACCAGAGCGCACGATGATGACGCGAGACAAGTGCTGCGCAAGGGTTGGGATGTGACTGCACATGCATTTAGCCAGAAGTCTTTGTTCACAGTTGACGATATAGTGGTGTCTGATGGCGAGAAGGTACGACCGGGTGTGAGTAAGGGTGAGCATATAGTGCAGGAGCAGAAAACAGGATTCATCGAGGTATGATCAGTAGGAGCGAATGAGAGCAGCACATGCCAAAGATGTTGTGCGCTTGACTTTTGGTCAATGAGTTGACGATGAAATGGCAGGCACCACCCTCACCATACGCCTACGTCTTCTACGCCACTCAAGACACCTACGCTTGTTCCGTACTCGTAAACATCCACCAACTCCAAATCGTGCACAAAACGCCCCACCGCATCTTCGTCCTGATCACCAAAGATATCTCTGCCAACTACATCTCCGCACTCTCATCCACCGGCGCAACATTATCTCTGCAGAACCCTCCAGCACTAAGAGAGGGCACCGAAGGCAATGTGTACTACAAGGACTGCCTCCTCAAACTTTTTGGATTCAAAATGCACCATATCGATCCCTCCCTCAAAAAAGCCATCGTGCTGGATTCCGATCAATTGATTGTCAAATCCCTGGATCATCTCTTCCACATGGATGACTTAGATGTCGATCTAGCAGCACCAAGAGCCTACTGGATAGATAAGAAAACATTTAGTACTGCGTTCATGGTTATCTCGCTGTCTGATCGCACATGGCGAAAAGTTGAAACCGCATTGCAGAATACCAAGGTCGATCAGTATGACATGGATATAGCCAACGAGTTGTTTGGGGACGAAGTGTTGATGTTGCCAGGGAGTTTCGTGGCCCTCAACAGTCATCGGGAGGATTGGAATCTCCCGCGTTGGTTTCATGGACCTGATGTTGCTGTTGCTGAGGTCAGCAATGGCACTGACATGCCAGAGATTACAAAGTCTGTGGTCAACAATGGCGCTGGCATGCGAGAGATAGAGATCAAGGATCTGAACAAGCGTCAAGAGGAGGTCCAGATATCTGGTTCTAGGTCCGAAGCTTCTGACCAGGAGCCGGGGTCTATCGTGTGGGAAGGAAGGGACGACTCTGCTTCGACATCAGTGGAAAGGGACACGGAGTCACAACCAGTCCTGCTGTCGTTATCAACGAAAGCCGGCGATGTGTCACTGACTACAACCCATCCACATCCCTCGAGTGGTCGACTTCCCTATACCATCCCAGGCATCATCAATGCTCCCAAAGACGAAAAACCTCACATACCATTCACCCCAGACAGAGATCCAACAATCACCGAACACAGCGACCTCAAAAGCCGCTACCTATACAACGAGTTATTCGACCTCTACAATCAAGTCTCCGTATTGCATTACACGGCCATGACAAAGCCTTGGGGCACAAACGCGATGATGATCGACCAACAACGACCAGACGCGCATCCATTGTTGAAAGAGAAATTCATGGCTTGGAGACAAGTGGCCAAGGATGTCTGCCCTTCGGGCCTCATTGGTGAACTATAACGTCAAATGCTTATTGCGATTACCACATCACGACTACATGGTCACTACTATACTGTTTCCCAAGCAAGATCAACCTTGCTTCTTCTTGAGTCCATCATCAATGACCATGGGAGGAGCAGGAATCTCGACATCCTCCACATGCCACTCCATACCAATGTATCCATCACTCACAACCTTGACCGACACCATTCTTTCGCCATCAGCAGGAGGCAATCTGATCTTACTTCTTGAAGTCGGCTTGGGGTTCGCCTGCGAGGCCTGTTTGCCATGAGTAGCCACATGCCATGAGATACGCTTCAGAGCAAGCACTTCGTCGGTCTTGGTGTCGGCAACGACGAGGAAGAAGCCTTCAGATTGAGGCTTGGGGAAGCGCGGTGCGTACATGTGGAATTCACGATTCAGTGCGGGATTAAGGCGAGCGACTGAAACGCTCAGGCCCAGTGCTGTAACATCCGAAACGTTAACACGCAGCTGAGGCAGAGCAGACAAGGCCTTGAAAGCGCGTGGCTGTTGAGGAGGTGCCAGCGAGAGCTGCTTGTGCAATACTATCTCCATCTCCTTACGTGGCGTAGCAGTAGCCTCAACCAAGTTCTTAGGCTTGGGGCTTTTCGAAGATGAAAGACGTTGGCGCTCTCTCGGTGGCTCCACACCAGGAAGCATAGCCAAAGGTCCATCCTCAGGCCAACGAGCAGATTTGACACACTGGAGCAAGGTTATCATCATCCCGCAACTCGAGTTGAAACCAAGCTCCGTGAGAACATCGATCGATGCTTGCAAGATACGAATCGCCTGATCAAGAACCGAAGTTTGATCACCAACATAATCCGAAATTGGGAGGTCGATGCGCGAGAAGTGCGCTTGTAAAAGGAGGAACGCCTTGACATGAGGATCCCACATGGGCAGTCCAGGCATAGCATCCTCGGCTTTCAAGGGCAAGGCCGCGGAGAGCTCGGCGTTGATCAAATCCTCGTTATGGCGCACAGGCAATTCGTCGTATTCTGTTGCACTGCACATCCACGCCAGGGCTTCTGCAAATGTGGCATTCGGCTTAGCGTGCTTGATCAAGTGGCGGATAGTCTTGTGAGCAAGATAGTAGTAACTCATGATCTTGCCCAAGGGAGTTGGATCAACGTCTCCATTGTTGTGCATAGTAACACAACCAGAATCTGCGAGCTCTGTGAGCGACTTGTCAACCATCTCAACCATGTACTCGTTAGCGAGCTGCTGAGCGGCCATTGTGTTGTGCTCCTCTGACGAGATCTCAAGACCGTAGTATGAAGGGTTCTTGTGAAGTCTTCTGAAGAAGAATGTCCATGTGAGATAATCAAGAGCGTCCTGCTTAGTAGCAATTGTCTCTGCGGATACCTCAGCGCCCAAATGGTTGTCCAACACATTGTGAAGTGATGACTCGACTGGGAAACCAGTGTGCAAGAAATGCTTGTAGAAGGCCTTTTTCGCATCTTGGGTGAAAATGCGGGCAACACCTGAAGTGTCGAATCCAGGTCTTCCGGCACGACCAAGCATTTGCAGAACATCTGTCAGATCCATGTCTTTGTATGCTTCCGTCTTTGCGTCGAAAAACTGTGTGCCCTTGACAACAACGAGATGGGCAGGCAAGTTGACACCCCAAGCTAGAGTACTGGTAGCAACGAGGACCTGAATCTTGTTATTTGCAAACAGCTCTTCCGCCAGCTGCCTGTCGGATTCGACGAGACCTGCGTGATGCAGACCGATACCGAAACTCAGCGACTCGCGCAGGGCTTCATCCTTTACTCTCGCAAGGTTCACAGCAAGATCATCCTCTGACATGCGTACAAAACGACGAGGGTTTTCCTCCATACCACAGAAGTTGATAAGGTCACGGGCTGTCAGTCTCGTCTGGCGACGAGAAGCAACAAAAACAATGACCGGCTTATCTGGTGAGTGAGACTTGATCGCCAGGAATGTTGGTCTGTTCATGGATTGCATGAGTGGGCAGAAGCCCTTCTGCTCAGGGAAGCCATCAATGTAGATCTCTAAAGGAACAGGTCGCACCGAGTGTCGGAAGTTGAACAAGCCTTCCTTGACACCAAGCCAATTACCCAAGTCAGTGGCGTTGGCGCACGCGGTGGACATACCGACGATTCTGACAGATCCCTTCTTCTGCGAAGCGATGTAGTTCATTCTGGAAACGATGATCTCCAGAATAGGACCCCTGTCTCCACCAAGCAGATGGATTTCATCAATGATCACCAAACTGACTTGACGTACGTAGTCTCTGGTCTGCCAACTACGACTGATACCATCCCACTTCTCAGGAGTGGTGATGATGATGTCAGCATCGCGGATTGTTCGAGTATCTGGAGTGTTGTCACCAGTCAACTCAACAAGCTTCAACCCCATCTGCTTGGTCAAGCGCTTGCCCCAGTCTTGAACTCTTTCGCGGACCAAAGCTTTCATGGGTGCAATGTATACGACCTTGGAGCCCGGCTTCTCGCGGAAAGCCCACCACATTGCAAGCTCACAAGCAATTGTCTTGCCACTACCGGTAGGTGATCCCAGCAACACGTTGGCTGGTGTGTGGTACATGCAGTGAAACAGCTGTGTTTGCATAGGGTTGAAGAATTGGAAACGCTGACTGTAGATCTCCTCCAGGAGAGGATTCTTGAGCGCAGCGACAGGCAAGGGCTGCAAGTTGAGAAGATCAGTGTATACGCTCTCCGTGTCAGGTCGAATTAGATGCTGGAACGATACTGGGGTTACAGTCTCAGCTCCAAGCCAACGGTCGGAGACAGCGCGGACGTATATTTGTGACGGAAGTGGATCCGTGAGCGGGATGGTGAAGCTTAGCTCATGCTCATCGTAAAGCTTCCTTCTCGAGAGGATGAAGTATTCGTGATGGTAGATCTCAGAAGTCTCAGAATTCTCTACCCAAATCCAGTATGACTCAGACTTGCCGTGGTGCTTCTCATTCCATCTGAAGTCAGGTGTGATGTACAGGTGGATACGCAGCACATCTCTGTTCAAGGGCGCAATCTCGGCTTCGACGGTGAGTGTAGGGAAGTTGTCGAGCAGCTTGGTGATTGTGTATCCCATCTTGTTGTTGTGAACGAGCGCTCCAATCTCCGCCGGCTCCATATCTCTCAGAGACTCGATCGAAGCGCTTGAACCTTTCTCGTCCAGATTGCGCATGACTGCTTGGGGAATGTCGAACTGGTGGAAAGGATGTTGGTATGCCCATACTCGCTTCTCGATGGACTTGCACATAGACAGCAGAACAAGGCACTGGTAACCCCAGCGTCTGTTCAGAGCAATCATGAACAAGGCTCGACAGATACGAGCGGCGTTTTGCGCAACGTAAGATGAGTCCGATACAAGAGTAAAGTCCTCGAGACGCGCCCTAGAGATATAGGATTGCAGAAGGACATTGGTCTTGCCGGACTGTGAGCCAATACCACCTTCGATGTCGCATGGGGCAGCTTCGTCTTGAAGGCGCAACAGCTCCTTCTCTTCCGGCTCTTTGGACTGGATGTTGTCGAACTCACCACTCATACTGATCATCTTCAGGACATCTGCCTCTGTAGCCTGAGGTCGCATCATGGTGTTGAAAATCTCAACGCTTGTCTGCAGAACGTAATATTGACTCGCAATGCGGCCTACATCCTTCGCGCGGAGCTCCTCAGTTGTCTCATTAAAGATGATCATTTGGCTCTGTTGCAAGACTCTAGCAGCCTTGATGATCAACTCGCGACGCCTCTGCACAAGTTGGGGATCGTCTCGAATCTCAGCCCAGTCGATACCGTATGCCATGGGGTTCCGTTGCATACGGACAAAGAGGTATGAATATCCAAGCCATTGAACAGCCTCAGATACTGAAGTTACCGTACCCAGAGAAATTTCAGCATTGAGGTTGTCAACCATCTTCTTCGAGAAGTTGGACTCAATCGGCTGTTGTTGAGTAACTGCTGTGAGGTAGTGTTGAACCTTATCCTGAGTAGTACAAATGAAGCCGATACCAGTGTCCTGGAACTGAGGTCGACCGGCACGTCCGAAAATCTGAAGAACATCAAGAATTCCAAGATCGACGAACTTACCTGCCTCTGCACTATAGAGTTGGGTGCCTTTGATGACGACCGCTGCAGCTGGCAAGTTGACACCCCAAGCAAGGGTGGCAGTACAGCACAAGACCTTCAGCACTCCATCGGCGAATAGACGCTCCATAAGATTCCTGTCCGAACGGGGCATACCAGCGTGATGGGTACCGAAACCTTTGGGCACAAGTTCTCTAAGCTCGCGACCCTTGGAGGTCTTCAGATCGCGCAAGGCCTGTTGATAGTTCTCATGGAAGGAGGGATCGAAGAGATCGGTACATCCCTCGTCGGTAGCCATCTCGTACATGGTTTTGGCAGTCTTCCAGGTGTCTTTGCGAGAATGCACAAAGACCATGACTTGATGTCCTCTCTCCAACATATCGCGCACTTTTTCGAATGCGACAATCTCCAGATTTTCTCGAGAAGTCTTGCTGCCAGCTTTGCCCTTGACACCAAGGAAATGCTGTTCGAGAGGTACTGGTCTGAATGACCCGTCGAAGTAGAACAGTCCAGCCATTCGATTGACCTTGAGGAAGTCGGCGACATCGACGTAGTTGGGAAGTGTGGCGGACAGACCAACAATGCGGATGAGAGATTGTGTACTTTCAACCTGTCTCTCTGTGCGCGCGACAAGCGACTCGAGAACGGCACCTCGCTCGTCGTGAAGCATGTGGACCTCATCGATGATCAAGAGACGAACTTTTTGGACAAGCTCTGTATCTCCAGTGCTCTTTCTCGTGACAACATCCCACTTCTCGGGAGTGGTTACAATGATTTGAGTAGCAACAATTTCGGCCTTAGTCAGGTGCATGTCTCCGGTGAGCTCACGGCATTGGACGCCCAACCAAGCGAGTCTCTTGCCCAACTTCTCTGTGATTTCGGCAGCCAAAGCCTTCATAGGGGCAACATAGACAATTTTGAAATCATTAAGGGCGACTTTGAGGTCAGTAGCATCCGGGTCCTCGGACGGACTTGGAGTCGTGTTTTTGGCGATGGTGTTGAGGATAGTCAGCATTGCAGCGTCAGTTTTACCAGCACCAGTAGGTGCACAAATCAGCATGTTCTCGCTAGTTCTGTAGGCGACAGGATAGACGAGACTTTGCATGCGATTCAACGCCTTGTATCCTTTGAAGGTTCCTCGGCAGAGTGTATCCATATCTTTGATCTCGACCAGCGATTGACCGATACCTAGAGTACCAACCTTGGCAGGAGGAATAGAATACTCTTCGTACTTTTCGTGCTCAGTCCTCTCACTTCCCATTGGTAGCATGTACTTGCGACCGTGGGAGGAGAGCATGTTTCCTGCATCGTGTGCTCGGTAGACGTGGGGATATTGAGTGGCAGAACGGTCTTGGGCGGCAGCCAGAGAGGTTGTTTTGTGCTGGAAGTCCTGTTGTCGAAGAGCTTCTTCTCTTTCACGGCGAGTGAGGATCCGGCCACCAGGTTCGCTCTTGACAGGTGCTTGCGAGGCTGTGGCGATTTCTTTGCGGTGGGCGATGAAGTCAGCTACCAGATCTAGTTCATCGAAACCTAGAGTATCAGCAAGAAGCATTTGAAGCTCGTCGTCTATCATATGTCAGAGTTGTCCATATTCAGGTAGAGGTAGCTATGTCGAACGCACCACTGCTATCTGAGCCGAGTATGGCGACGATGTGGTCCTGTAATTCATCCACGCTCATGCTAGACGAGACATATCCGAGTCTCTCGCGTAACCAGGCAGCACTATATGCAGGAGTTGGGGTCTCGTCATGTCCAGCGTAACAGGGCATAGGGTACGATGAGTCGCTGAGAGATGCTTGGTCTTCATCATCGTCGTCGACAAGGTCCCAAAGGTCATCATCACCACTTGTCGGCTCTGAAGAGTCTTCTTCATCTGTCCAGACATCCTGGCCGTAGGTCGGCGCGTTTTCTGTTTCGGTGGGCAGTTTGAGCTCGGCGATGGCGGCTCGCATGGCACTGAGCTGAGCAAGCCATTGAGTCTCTGCACTGTTCAAACTGGCTGACATGTTGAAGCCGTGGAAGAATAAATTGCTTTGTAGTTAGTAGAAGTCACCAGCGAGAGGTGTTGGTCTAAAAGCGCGACCGTGTAGTCGTCGTTCACCTGGTGGAATACCGGCCACTTTTTGGGTGGATATCAGAGAAGAAGGATGACGCAGTCGATCGCGGTTGCTATTCTGGGACTAGTGCCCGCACCTGCCGCCAACACCGCCGGTCGGGCAAGACAGGTCCGAGGTTTGTTGGCTTCGTCTGTTGAACGTAAACACAGGTCCACCAGTCAATCAACATGGTATGTTTCGTGCGCGCGAACTACCGGCTTTGCTGACAGTACGCAGGAAAGTCCTCACGAACACCAGCAGAACGTTCTGCTCTCCCGAATTATTACCAATGTGGTACGTTGTGGTATGCGATCATACGATTCACCGTTGTTTACATATTCTAGGAGAAACTGAATGAGGCCGTCATGATGTTGAACAAGAGCCTGCAGGTGAGTTGCCTAATCTTGTTGTCTGACCTGAAGTCCGACTAAATATCGAGCAGGAAATCAATATTAACAATATGGATGTCGAGCTTGTTGCCCAGATGTTCAAAAACTACCAGTCTAATGTGCTCTTCCATTTGGAAGGTGAGTTAAAATCAACTGTGGATTTTTGACAGACGGATACTGACCAGGTTAGCAACGGACAATCTCCGTGAGGCATCCTGAGAGCAGCTCAACTCGAGGCATGCTCCCTCTTCCGGATGCTTGAAACAGACGACATCTCTATGAACATTCTATGAAGGCCAAGAACTCATGCCCCTGTGGCAGTCTTCCGAAAGGCCATTCGATACCCTTGCTAAGGATTGCATCCAATGCGGTATCAGGCTCCGCATGGTCGACAAAGAAGTCGGTATCAGCGCATGACACGATACCATCAGATGCTTTGTCGTCAAACAACGAGCCATGGAGTTTGGCGGCTCGGACATACCCGACGGGAGAAGTGTTCATGATGTTGCTGGCGAGAGTTCTTGCTATAGCCAAGTCCACTCTCTCAAGACCGTGTCCAAAGGCACGAAGGGTAGCCATGATTGCGAAAGGATGAGAGCTCAAGATACCGAAAGCATGATCGTTTTCGTTTTCGCGAAGCTTGACCAGAAGCTATGCAAATAAGTTAGCTCCATTTCACAGCAGAAGCGGATCAGAACATGAGCTATGAGAATGCACAGTGGTGCCCGGTTGAAAGCCGTATCCGAGGAGATGTACTGATATAATGGTCTCAAGATAGAGTGTTGTGCTTGTATCAAGATATTGTGGATTGGCTTACATTTGTTGCCAGTCCTTGGTGTCTATACTTGGCACTAACGCAGAGCTGTGTGATCCAGCACACGTTGCAGCCTTCGTAGGTCCAGCGAGTGGCAAAGACATTGCCGGCGAGCTCGTCGTCGACTCTGGCTTGGACGTAAGTGGTACGCGCGGATGTTGGGATGCACTGGTCCTTGAGTCTTTGAGAGCTCATGCGAATACGTCGGCCTGGTTTCGCGAAGGCTCCCATGTTTTGTTCAGCAACAGGACCCCATATGCCGTAATTCTCAGAGAAGAGTTTGGCTGCGTCTTGAAGCATGTCGTCCGTCACGCACTCGATTTCGTACTTGTAGAAGGTGGCCATCCTTGCTGCGAATGTAGTAATGATAGCTCACGGGGTGAACTGAAGTAGGAGAGAAGAGTGCATAAATAGAACATGAGGTTCTTTTCATTCTACAATGATCTTTCCTGGAAGCCATTGGTGGACTCTATTTATTCGCTCAAACTGACTTTGCTCACGTGTTATGGTAGAGGAAGGTGCTGGGGCAGAAGCGGACAGGGTTGCGGGGAAGCTTGGAGCGCGAGCAAGTCGTCGGTTCAGCAGCGCGTAACTGTCCCACCATCATGCAACAGACAGCAGAGCAGCATGGTCTATCGCATTTATGATATAAAGTCAGAGACCCAGAGCGGTCGCAATACCCCGCCTGCTCAACCAGCCCAGGCATACCACGTCAGCGAGCCTCCGTACGAGGGCTACCATGCTGTCGAGCAGAGTGCATACCGCAGCAGCGCTCCCGACAGCGCCATAGTCATCGACAATGGTACTCTCCAATCTCGTGCATCCCACAGCTCTGCCAGCTACTGATGCTCTTATCGCTTAGGTTCATACAACATCCGCGCCGGATGGCAATCCGATCGCAGCCCACGCCTCTCCCTGCCGCCGCTCATGGCCAGATACACTGACCGCAAGCTGAATCGCAAGCTCAACTTCATCGGCTCAGAAATCTACTTCGACGGCACCGCCCGAGGCCAGGCCAAAAACTTGTATGAACCAGGAAGCAACATCATCAACAACTGGGATGTCTTGGAGGGTGCTCTGGACTACCTCTTTATCAAACTAGGCATCGATGGCTCCAAGGGCCACGTCGACCGTCCCGTCGTCATAACAGAGCCTTTGGCCAATTTGCAGTACTCCAAGCGCACCATGTCTGAAGTCCTTTTCGAGCTGTACGGCGTCCCCGCTGCTGCATACGGTGTCGACTCCCTCTTCTCTTACGCATACAACGGCGGCCGCACCGGTCTCGTCGTCTCATCTGCATACACCTCAACTCACCTGGTTCCTGTCGTCGACTCGAAGCCGCTCCTTGCACAAGCTACCCGCTTAGACTGGGGCCGTTCGCAATGCGCCGACTACCTCAACAAGCTTCTACGCGCAAAGTATCCTGCCCTACCCGGCAAGATCAACGACACTCAAATCGAAGACTTGGTCCGTCAACACTGCTACATCTCTCAAGACTACAACGGCGAGATGGCCAACTACCTGGATTGGACTGGTCTAGAGGACCGTGACGTACTTGTCCAACTGCCATTCACAGAGAAAGAGATAGTCCAGAAAACAGAGGAAGAACTTGCAAGAGCAGCCGAAAAACGCAAAGAGAGCGGTCGAAGACTACAAGAGCAGGCTGCAAAGATGCGACTTGAGAAACTCATTAGGAAGGAACAAGAGCTGGAGTACTACAAGGATCTTCAACAAAAGCTTGCCCTTGCCACAAAAAAGGATGCACGCACTATGCTCGAAGCCGAGGACTTCAACGACGAGTCTCAACTGGAACGAAAGATCAAGGACATGGAACGCTCAATCAGGAAACAGAGAAACAAGGATGTTGGCGATATCGACGAGCCCGAGGAAGTCCCAACTTATCCTTTACTCGAAATCCCGGATGAAGACCTAGACGAGGAAGGGTTGAAACAGAAACGTCAGCAACGCCTGATGAAGTCCAACCATGATGCTCGCGCTCGTGCAAAGGCAGAAAAAGAACGCGAGAAGGCCAGAGTCGCTGAAGAGGAACGTCAAGACAACGAGCGTCGTGAGAACGACACTGAAGGCTGGCTGCAAGAGAGGAGAGTTGCTCGCCAGAACATGGTTCAGCGCATCAAAGAACGCGACCGCCTCAAGGCGGACCTCGGAAATCGCAAGTCACTTGCGAGTCAGATCCGCATGAAGAATATTGCCAACTTGGCATCTGACAACCCCAAGAAGCGTCGCCGGGGTGGGGACGATGACACTTTCGGCGCCGACGATGCCGACTGGGGTATCTATCGTCAGATTGCCACTGGCGATCAGAGCGACGATGAAGAAGAGGAAGACCTCGGCGCCAGTCTGAAGAATATCGAGGCTCAGCTTCTACAGTATGACCCAACATTCACAGAACAGAGTACACAAGAAGCACAGCAAGACTGGACTAAAAGTGTACTTCACTCATTCCTGCGCGGACCCAGGCCCTTTGATCCTGAGAGCCAGAGAGAACTCAATCAGATACATCTGAACGTCGAGCGCATCCGGGTGCCCGAAGTCATATTCCAGCCCGGTATCGCAGGCATTGACCAGGCAGGCATTGTCGAGATCGCCGAAGACATCATCACACAACGTCTATCAGGCTCCTCGAGGCGTGACGATATGCTCAAGGATATATTCCTGACGGGTGGCTACACACACTTCCAAGGTTTCGAGGAACGCCTACGTAACGAGTTGCGCGCCGTGTTACCAGCAGACATCTCCCTCGGCGTGCGCAAAGCCAAAGACCCCATCCTCGATGCCTGGAGAGGTGCTGCTCAGTGGGCCGCTAGTCCGACATCAAGACAATCGTTCGTGTCACGGGCGGAATATCACGAAAAGGGAGCAGACTACATCAAGGAGCATAACCAGGGAAATGCAGCCTTTTGATAGTCGATGCAGGTGCGAGCAGTAGTTTTAATCTAGGCGGGCTCGGCACAGTGGCGTTTTTACAATACGAAGTGGCATGGTGATACCCGTTTTTTTCTAGCCCCAGACGATTCATGGCGCACCAACTTTTAGTTCTATTCTCGTTATTGCAGCAATATGCAGGCAACCACCAAAACTCCAAAGCCCTACTTGGCTCTTTTAATGAATCCAACAGAATCCCAGTCAGATCGACTGAAGTTAGTGCCCAGACCGCCAGTCGTGATTTTGGTGTCGAAAGCCATCACAATTTCATTGCCGAGAATCTGAAACGCCACTGAACCACTCGTGATCTCTTTCGACAGGCAATTCGCCAGCACCCTGCGACGTGTCTGAGACGGCGCGCCTTCGAAGGAGATCGTCAGGGCCTCTCAAATGACGGCGCAGACCAGGTCGTCCCTGTGGACGTACTAATATGCGCCCCGTGCAAATCGCCAGACACGAGTAAGCACAGATGGGGCGAGCCATAAATTCGACGCAGGTACCAATGCACCTTGATACCGCGTGGGTCTGGTAGGATGCCGATGGCGAACAGCGGTAAGCGTAGCTTCTCTGTCGCGAACCTGCTTCTTCTTCTCGTCTTCTCCAGAAACAATCGTGAGACGCTTCAGACGTCGTTCTTTCCCTCAGCCTCACAGACTACCCACTCGCATTCGCTCAGTCAAAGCAACCTGCTGTCATTTCAATCAACTACTCCCTCTTTCCTCAATCGTCTCCTTCTGGTCTTTCCTTGGCGGGTGTGAAGCGATACTTCCTGGCAGGTCCAATCCCGGAAACCCTGGTGGTCTTTGTCTTTCCAATCCAAGTTCTCCTACCGCAGGTCGCGTGTCACAGAAATGGGCTTCTTGGAGAGATCAAGGTCCTTACGGCGCAAAGAGACGCCATTTGTGCGCAAGAAGAATGATGAGACGACTACCACGCAACAAACTAAAGATGCTGATGTTGAGAAAGACATGCAGCGTGCTGTCAAGAGCGCTCATGGTCACAAAGATCCAACTTTAAGAGGAACACAGACACCACCTTCAGATCTGTCAAGGCCTCGTACTGCAAGCAGAATAATAGCCCAAGAAACATACCCAGAAGTGTCGATGCCCAATTCTGCGCGAAACTTTGCAGAATCACTTGCTTTCAAGCTCCCCAGCGGACCTTCTAGGAGAATGTCCATGACCCCGTCGCCACGCACAACCACAACCAGACTGACTCTCCACGCCAATCACTCTACGCCTGGTGTGGTCTCTGAGGGCCCGAGAAACCCCAAGCGATCCATGACTACTCCCATCGAGCCTCTTCCGACTGTGATCAAGAAGGAGGAGAAGCCTGTCGAAACAATTGCCCCGCTCAAGACTGAAGCGCCATCGGCTGCTCCACGTAAGGAACCCCATCTGCGCAAATCAAAATCTGGTACCTGGAGGTCATTCTTCTCGAGGAAACAGTCAAAACCACCGCTCCCAGACTTTAACCCAGCAGATGTTGCACAACCACCGGCACTCCCAAAAATCTCTTCTAAGAGTTCCGTACCGGCAATACCTGCCAAGGATGGGAAGAGACTCGATCGCAACTCAATCTCTGTGGACAAGACAAGAGGCATGCAAAATGGTCCGCGAGCTCAGTCCACCAAGAGCATAGGCGACACATCCGCGCTACCGCAGCTGAAGGCAGCCAATTTTTCGGCCTTGCAACCTCCACCACGATCAACCGCACGAAGCCCTAGCGCAGAATCAGCCATGTCACAATATTTCGACGCTTCATCGCACACTAGCGGTTCTCTACCTGTGACCCCTCTGGAGGAGCTTGGCCAACGCAGACTCAACGTCAACATTCCTGCTGTAGAGATGGAGCGCTACAGCGTCATGTTCGAGAAGCTGCTCAAACCTCAGACCTCACTAATGGACAGACGTCAGACAATGGTGAGACAGCTGAACCTATCAGAGCAGCCACCAGCAAGGGTAAGTTATAGAGATGCGGAATACACGCTCCTTACAAGACGTACGACTAACAATGTTTACAGCTCGCTCCCGAATCTCCTGCGTTGCAGCGTCGTGCAACATCACCAAATCTTAGTTGCCGCACCCCGATGACTGCTAAGATGAACGGGGATGGCTCTCAAGTTGCTACTCCGGTTCCTGTGCATCGTACAGAAGACACACCGCGCCTCTTACGTTCGCAGACTGCACCACCAGGAGCACTTACGTCGTCGCGTCATGGCCGCGAACAGCAGAGTCGTGCGCCCAGCACCACCAATAACTCTTCAGCATGCTCCACCAACTCACTCATGTGGAGTGATGCATCTCGGCCGCAAACTCCAGCTTCGGATGCGGAATCCTTTGTCAGTTTTGATGTCAACGATGTCGAAGACGACAGCAGTGATGAAGATGACGATCACGACCATACTGGTGTTTACATCCACGATGCCGTAGCGATGCAAGCGACTTCTCTGTTCAAGGACCCTCATTGGAGAAACGACACGCCCGCCATGTCTGCTCCGCCAATCCCAGCCAAAGCATTAGGTCGTCAAAGTCCTCCTGCCTTCGAAGTGGAACGACAAGCAACCACAATCGACCGTCCGCACCCACCACGCACAAGCTCGCTCGACGACACTGCCGCGAAACGCAAGACCATCGGTCCTACGATCGGGATTGCCAGGAAAATCTCTGTTGTGCGTAGAGCTCCTCCTAGTGGGCTCAGTGTGCCTTCGCCCGCAAAGGCAAAGTCTCCTGCAGCTCTGGATCCAACCACGCCCATGCCAGTTTTCAGCAAGCAGCCGCTACGCCCAAAGCTTGTGGATGTGCGTAACCGCAAGAGTACTCTGGTCGTGCTTGATGAAGCCTAGAGGGTTTCGTTCTTGTCCATTATCATACGCGTATCGCCGACTGCATCTTCTTGTTCAGTGCTGGACTTCCGACTGGAAAACCCGATCCCAGTCACTCTTCAGCTGTCGTCAACAAACATTCGATGGATCTACACCTTCACATCCCTCATTTGTGTTGTTTCTTTCTATCCTGCATCTTCTACAACCTTTGTAATGGCAGTGCCTTGATTTTCTTTTTCTCTTCCTTTTGTTGCATATACGGACCAATACCCATGTCTTGAGGACTGGAAGGTCGTTTTCGATTCTTATACCCTTCGTTTTATTTTCTTGCCAAGTTCTATCATTTTTTTTCCATTCTAGATCTCTGTTCTCTCCTGGCCGAGACTGAGACGCTACTTGTATGAGACTCATCTGAGATACGTATATAGAGATTACCTATACTCCCAACTTGAATCACATCTGATTACGCCTTCCAGGCCATCTATTGAATACTACTCGGAACATTCATAAGATCATTAAGCAATCTGCGTGCCTATCTCTCCCAAATTCTCATCTTCTTGACCTCTGGCTTGTACGTCTCGTCAACCTCATGCGGACCATTCACACACCCTTCCTCATTTCCAGCCTCGTTGCAGCAATCCCATTTGAAGCCTTCGGGGTACTCGTCGAAAAGGTCATTGTCAATTGTACCGTGGCACTTTTCGTCCCAGTCATCCCAAGTGCTGCTATCCCAATCGACTTCGAGCTCGCCTGGATCTTGTTAGTATGCTTATCGCTAGCTGCATTGTGTATATACAAACCATCATGATATTGACAACTCTCCTCATCATTTTCAAGGACATCGAATTCTTCTTTGCAGTGCTCACACATGGCATAACGCTGTCTCTTGACGCCTGTATACGTGGTGGGTGTATGCTCATGCTCGTCTGTGAGATCGATAACGGTAGTCGGTGTAGCCAGAAGCTGTCCTTCGACGAGATCACGCGCTTCTTGCGACGCGTCACACACTGATTTCAGCAGACTCTGCAATCGCGATAGCGTGGTGTGGTCAATTGCATATTTCAATTCTGGAGAAGTCATGTTTGGGTGGGTTTGGTTGGTTTGTTTGATCGTGATTGTTGGTTGGAGTTGGGTTGAGTTGCGGAGGGGTCAAGTGAGAAAGATGCGGAGGTGTGGTGCAGCTCCGCGGTGGCTGGGGGCAGGGCTTGGGCTTCGGCATATCGTAATGATCGAAACGATATCGAATCCAGTCTACTGGATATTTGCACATTGCACGTGCCTGATGACACTCGGACTGCTGGAGAGGCGCAAGTAGATGGGGACGGACAAATTCAAGGATGCAAACAGGAAGGAAAAGGAAAAACACATGGGTATCATTAGGTATGCTACATGAGGATGCAGCAAGAGTTCTGTTTCTTGGCCTAGGAGGGAGTAACGAGTCAGTAAATAGAAGTCGCGTGGCACTGGCTCTAAACGAGGCAAGAAACATACCTGGGTGTAGAACATCTTGCTCTGGGCACTGAGGCCATCGCTCTTTGCGACGAGATTGTCAATCTTCTCTCCACGCTCCAAGACACTCTCGATGGTCTTGTGCAGGACAATCTTTGTCTCGTCCAACTCCTTCTGGATCTTCATGATGCTGTCGGCGGCGTGGGGGTCCTGGTACTTTGTGATGTACTCCTTGAGCTGGGGGAAGGGCAGCTCGGCGTTAGAGTTGGCAAAGGCAGAGCGAGGGTAGCGAGACAGGAACTCGTCCAGGATCTTGGAGAGCAGCTGGTGGGCGACGAGGGCGGGGTATTCCTGGTCGGAGATGATGATGGCGGCGACGCCCTCGCTGCGGCCATAGGCGTGGAAGGTGTAGGACTGCTCCTCGACGTCCTGTCGTTGGCCCGGCTTTGTGCGCTCGGCGACCGTCTTTGTAAACAGCGACATGAACTCGCCGACACTGGAGCGGGTGAAGCGCGAGTAGCTGCTCAGGTCGCGTTCGGCGCACAGCTCGACGGCCGGCTTCTCTTCATTCTTCAAGATCTGCGCTCGTGTTAGATCCGCTTTGCAGTAGCCAAGGCGCTCAGCGTACACCGATATAGAGGATCTTCATGTCGACGTCGGGGATGGTGTCTAGGTTGGACGATGCCTAAGGGGGCTTGCATGTCCACCGTCCTGCCAAGCCCAGCCGAGTCATGAATATGTCATCACAACTCTCTCTCTCTCAATCTCCCCAGCTCTCACATGCTCAATTTCACACCTTGCTTTTGAAACACTCATCTAACCATGGACAGAATGCCACTGAATGTAAAACGGGTATAATGACATCTGTCTCTCTCATCTAGAGTACCTTCTCATCCCCTCGCCATTGCTGGCACCTCTGCACATCTAAGCACCCTCGCTACCAAACTCTGCCGTCCACTCGGCGTTGTGCTTAAGGTCCTCTTGACTGACTGTAGGTCTCGAAGCCTTGATTGCCTTGACAAAGTCCTTGACCATGAGTGGGGGCTCCAAGAGCTGATCCGTTTCGACGTCCATCCACGTCATCTCTGTTGCCCCCTGGTCGCCCGGTGAGCACGGCGTGAGCTTTTCTTGCCCGTCAACTGTAACCTAGTAGACTGTGTTAGTATATGCACATGCCCGAAGTTGCACACAGTAACGAACCTTCTTGTAGTGAGTTGCCGTCTGAATCTTCCGCACAGGTTGCATCAAAGCATCTTGTACCGCAATAGTGATATCACTTCCAGAGTAGCCTTCGCTGAGCTGCGCCAGGGTTCGGAAATCCTCTGCCTTCATCTCGCATGGTGTTGATCCTACTGCAAGCTCGAACATGCGTGTTCTGGCCGGGAGATCGGGCAAACTGATGTGCACTCTGCGTTGGAATCGTCTTCGGATGGCAGAGTCGAGTTGCCACGGGATGTTGGTTGCGCCGAGGATGAGCACGCCCTTGGAATCACGCCCAACACCATCCATCTGCACCAAAAGTTCCGTCTTGATACGTCTCGAGGCTTCCGATTCACCTTCGCCTCTGGGTCCACAAAGCGCATCAATCTCGTCAATGAAGATGATTGATGGTTTGTTTTCTCGTGCCATGCCGAACAGTTGCTTTACGAGACTTTGGCGCGTTAGTTTCCATAGTAAATGCTTGTCGCATAACAAGAGACGTACCGTTCACTCTCACCCATCCACTTGCTGACCAAATCACTACTGCTCACACTGAAGAAAGTGCTGTTGGCCTCGGTGGCAACGGCTTTGGCAAGGTACGATTTACCAGTTCCGGGGGGTCCGTAGAGCAGGATACCCTTCCAAGGCTGACGCTTGCCGGTAAACAGGTGAGGAAACTTGATGGGCAGGATGACGGCCTCTTTTAGGGCTTCCTTGGCTTGCTCTAGACCGGCGACATCCTCCCACTTGATGTTGGGCTTGTCGGTCAGAATAGCACCGGCGAGGGCACCTCGCAGCTTCTTGGACTCGGGGTCTTGGTCGTCTCCCTCGTCTTCCCTGTTGGCATGTGATCAGCGCATGCGAGCAAGTAGTGGTATGGGCGAAAGCACGTACTTTCCCTTGGCGGCACCATTTGAAGTCTTTCCGTTGGAGCCTATAGCACTGGGTTTCTTCCGATCCGTGTCTTGTTCGGCCAGATGGTTCTTAAGTTTCTCAGCTCTTTCCATGTATTCGGCGGCCTTTGCGCGGATCATCTCCTTGGACTTTGCGTTCTTCTCCCCTGTACTAGGTCAGTGGCATGCGGCGACGAAGGTGGCAGACAAGGCGTACATTTCAGGGCGAGCATGAACAGTTCGACTAGACCAGAGTTAGTGGTACTCAGGTGATGTGGGCGGAGGTGGGCTGCGTACGGGATTGGTAGTAGAGTTGGTAGGCCTTCTCGTACTCGCCGGCCGTGTCCTGCTCAATGGCCTTCTTGACCACATCGATGGCACGGCCCAAGAAGTCGGTGTTGCTCATGTTGAAAGTGTTACGAGAGAGGTGTGCAGCGATATGGGGAACGTGTAGTGACGTGTGGCACTGTGGATGCTCAGGTTGCGCGGGCCGGATCTAGAGGCGTCTGTACGGATCGCAGAGGTCGTCCCTGGAGGTTGACGGATGAAGCGACGCAGAGGGCAGACGATACGGTTATAGGCAGCTCGTCGTCAGTAGATATGCAATTGGAAGACGCGAAAGAGAGAGCGAGAAAGGCCATCCAAGTCGAGACGTTCCCCGCTGGTGCCCGTTGCTTCTTTCCCCACATCAACACGCTTGCCAATCTTGCCCGCCGTCACGAAATCCAAGAAGGGCCATCCATTGCTGTCTGCATACACTAGAATACTAGTGACCCAACACCCTTTCACAATGGCTACGCCCGAACAACAAAAACAATTGCAAGCTTTGTCTGACGAGTACACTGCTCTGCAAACTGGTACACTTATCAACTCCGACACTTTTTGACTCCCGAACATCTACTAATTGCCGCATATAGATTTGCAAACAACTGTTGCAGCCAGACAAAAGCTCGAATCTCAACAACAAGAAAACAAGGGTGTAAAGAGCGTATGTTTTGTTGATAGACTCGCGTGATTCGATCCTCACTAACTTGATTAACAGGAGTTTGCGAACCTCGACGATGATGCCAACATCTACAAGCTCGTTGGCCCTATCCTGCTAAAGCAAGACGCATCCGAGGCAAAGAGCACTGTTGATGGCCGTCTAGAGTTTATCGACAAGGAAATGTATCTTGCCACCACTGTCCATTCCCGATGTTCCATACTAATCAGCTACAGCAATCGTATCGAAAAGCAGATCTCTGACATCCAAGCAAAGAGCGAGGAAAAGAAGATGGCTGTAAGCTCTGATCCTTTCTGAATTCTGTCCTTCCGAGACTGATTTACTCCAGGTCTTCCAACTGCAAACAGACATTCAGCAGAGCGGTCAAGCCCCAGCATGAGAATCTAGCATTCTTCCTGTTACCAAGAGTGCTCACTGAGGCACGTTCCGGCACTCTTAATTGAGTTGAGCTCCCAGATCTCGCTGGTGTCAAACAGGTCTGGTTCGCACCAGAAGCAGATCTGAACTGTGCCACGCAATGTTCGTGCTGATATCACCAACATACGGTTTGGTTATGTCCTTGATAACGTGTCGTACGCATCCGCAAACATTGTGACGCTGTCACATAAGAGACTACATGCAAGTCGTGTCGATTGACCTTAGATTACAACAAAAGTTCAAGTCAAATCAAAGTCAAATCAAAGTCATCATGTGTATTTCTATTTTGTGCCAACAATTTTGGTTTGGTGGAAAATATCATTTGTTATTAGACTTTTCTCCCCAACACGCCGGCATGGCATCTTAGGACAATACGCTCATACGGCCAGCGCGGCTATCGTTATCACCCTTGGCCGTTCCCCAAACCCGGAGTCAACACTTCTTCCCGCAAAAAGGTTCACCTCTAACCAAAGAAGGCGCGAACTGCATGCTGGACCTCTGGCGACATCTCGGCTAGAAGCTGGTTGGCGTCCAAGGATGCCATGGTGACAAGAGTCTTTGCTGACTGCACAACTTGTTGTGCGGTTCTACCTTGCAAGGTTTCGGCCTCCAGAGCCAGCGCCACAAAGTGGAAACAACGAGCTGCTTGCTGGATGACTGCTGGGTTTTGCCTAGAATTATCGTCAGAGACAGAGATTATACCTACACATGTTTCGAGACTTACTGGTCGATTAGCTGTGCCAAGAAAGCGTAGGCAAAGGGAGCGGCCTCTTCGTCGTTGACAACAGGCAGTGTTCCTATCCAAGCCTCGACGACTTGTTGACTGTTGGTGACCTTAGTGCTGTTGAAGTGGAGAATCTTGGCGATACTGGCGCAAGCGTTCTCGGTTGCAAACACATGGTCGCCAGTACGGGCATCCGGTCTTTGGGTTGCCTGGAAGAGAAGCGGCAAGCTGGCATTAGCAAAGTCTGACCATGGTGCACCGCCCTTGTGTGCGGCGACACCAGCTCCGTATGTTGCAGCTTGTCTGTTAGCAGGCACGTCGTCTTGCATACCGTCCACCAGGGGTTGCACAATGTGGCTCTCGAATGCCCATGAATCGGGACCGCAGAACTCCAGAACGTCATCCATGATGCACAGTGCCCATTGTCTTTGTGTGGGATCCTGGTTCACGAGTGCTTGGTCGAGGTAGGGCATGAGCTTTTGCCAGAAGGGTAGGAAAGTAGTACCGTGATGCTTGAAGAGGGTGTGGAAGGCTTTGTTCATGTCGGAGAGCAGGGTTTGGTCGTCCTCGATGGCGAAGAGAGTCTCTTCACTGGCCTCCTCGCCATCCTCACGCTCGTTGGCTTCCTCGAGTCGTTCGTTGACACGAGTTTGGTAGTCCTTCAGCACGCCCTCCGCCGAGTTGATGAAGACTGCCATATGGTCTGGGCTCAAACAGCCGTTGCCGCAGACCTCGACTGACTCGTAGAAGCATTGGTACATTTCAGCCAGAGTCTCGATGGCTGGCTCGGTCTCGAGGACCTCGAGAACCTTGGCGATGGTGGTTGTCCAGAGTTGACGGAATTGTGGTGATTGGAGCCCGTGGGCGAGCTTGTAGCAGTTAAGGAGTTGAGGCACACATTTCGCAGCGGCCTGGCGGACGGGGTCGTGGAAGAAGAAGGCAAGACCAGGAATGGCAATGTTCTCCATGATATCAAGAACGTAGTTTTCGAAGCTAGCGGCCAAGTGCTGAGCATAGACGACGATGAGCTCGATGGCCATGTGCTTGTCGTCGAGGGTACTAGTCTTGATGCCAATGTACTTGCCCTTGAGAGGGACAAGCTCCCATCCTTCTTCCTGCTCGAGGTTGTCTTCGTCATCAAGCAGCTGGATGTCGGCCTTGGCCTTGGCCAGCTCCAATAGCGGAGGCATAACGGCAGGCAGGTACGGAAGGAAGTCTGAGCCCAAGATACGGCACATACGGCCCCAACAGTGCAGTAGATATGAAGCTTGAGGGTCATCGGAATCAGTAATACTCTGCTGAATGCTACCAAGAATCTGGACAAGCTGAAGCGCATCATTGCCCATACGCTCCTTGCCGACTGCAAGCGCGATCAGAGTGGCGCACTCCATAGCCTTGGCTCTGAGCAAGCGGTTCTCCTTGGACTGATCGGTCTGCAAGACGTTGAAAAGAAGGGGCATCAGGTCGCTGTAGTACTTGGCAAATGCAGCTTCGGCGGAATCGGCAACAGTAGCGATGGTTGACAAAGCTTGTTCCTGGACGTAGCGAGTCTTGGTGTTGCGCAGGAGGTTGAATAGATTTGTGAAAAGGCCGTCCAAGTAGGGTGTAAGAATCTCACGCTCGGCCTCCTCGCAGAAGTTGACAAGCGCAGCGGCAGCGTGGGATGCGACGCGAGGCTGATCGGATTTGAGGGATTCGACCAGGGCAGGGAGAACGATTTGGTGGAAGTTGGTCTGCATGATACCCTTGAAGTCGGTGCTCATCTGGCCCAATGCGTTGCAGGCAGCCCATCTGACACGAGGGTGGGGGTCGCTGAGTCTGGGAAGGACAAGATCGAGAACCTGCTGGAGCTCGCTCTCCATGAGTTCCTGGCAGCCTTCGGAGATGGCCGAGATTGCCATGAGAGCAGCATGGCGGTCTCTCCACGAACCCGACTCAATCATACGGGGCAGCCACTGGAAGGTGGGAGGAAGAATGGCTTGACCTCCCAACTTGTTGGCCAGACGATCCATGGTCTGCTCACCCGCGACGTGGTTCATGTCAGCCTCGTCCAGGTCCAGATCCTCTGTGGTGCACCAGTCCTCGGCATCGTCATCGTCGGCGCCAACGTCAGTCATAAGAGACAGGCACTGGGTGACCATGTCGGGGGTGTAATTGGGATCTTTGCGGCACATCTGAGGGCTGTAGTCGGCGAAAGTGGCCATGAGCTCCAAAGCGTTCTGCCTAGCCTTGTCATCAAGATCCTTGTCCTGGATAACGGTGATACTGAACTTGACGAGCTCATTGAATAACGGCTTGAACATCTTAGGGGCGGCTTCGGCGAGGTCGATCATGGCAACCAAAGCTTTGGTAAGATCATCCGAGTTGGAAGAATCCTTGAGCGGAGGGAGGATGTTGAGGATCTCAGAAATCAAGGGGTAGTACTTGACTTGAGATTTCTTGTTGATGGAATGGAAGAAAGATGCGAATGCGTCCATGGCAGCCAGTCGGACCTGCAGATAGGCAAGGTATACGTCAGTTGGTGATGGTGGGAAGAGTGCAGATATAGCAACTTACGGCGACATCATCGTCTTTGAAGCCCTTGGTGAAAGAGCTCAGGACGACTTCCTCGTGCTGCTTCTCGATGATTCCAGGGGTAGTAGCGAAGATTCTGAAAGCCGTCTCGCGCTGACCAGCATCAGGAGACTGGCTGGCCTGGAACAAAGCGGCCAAGAGGTCGGACCATGTGTCTTTGGTACCGTCATCGTTGTAGACATCCTCGTCGGTGTATTGTCTAGCGATCTCGGCGACAGCATCACCGACCTTGTTGCGAAGCGAAGGTTGGGCGACGACTGAAGGTGCGGCCATGCCTTGTAGCAAGAGAGTACGGATAGCATCTCGCTGGGGCTTTTGTAGAGTGAGGAACATCTCGCGCGAGGAGCCAGCAGAGTCCTTGGAAGTGCGCGATGACATGCGACGGAATAGGACGGCGGCAAAGGATTGGGCCTATGCTTGTCAGTCAAAGAGCTTATCGGCGGTGAACAGTAGACGGCTCATACAGTAGGGGAGTCGGCCATTTGAATCTGCTCAACCAGACCCATGAGCAGCACATCAGGCTTCGATTGAGCCCATTCTGTCGAGAGACGCTCCTCAGCCTGGCTTCTGATATTGTTATCGGCTGCTTGAAGACCCTGCAGCAGCTGGCTCAGTGCGCTGTGCGTGTCTGCCGGGAGGATCGACATGGTGTTTGTTTCGTAGAAGGAGGTGGGGGGTTCAGGCGCCGCCGCGAGAGCGCCGCGTTAATCGGATCGCTGGTAGATTACGAGAAGGCCGTGCCAGGAGCAAAAGAAGCGTTATGTGCCGATATAAATCGCTGTATGCAACGAGCACCAGAAACAGCCGGGGTGGTAACGGGAGCGAAAGACGGTGTTGTGGAAGGAGCTTGGTTTGATGCCCCGAATGTTTTTTTTGGTTATCTAGGGAGAAAGCCAGGGTCTGAGCCAAGAACTCTGACCTCTCTGAATCTCCTCTCCACATTTTCTAGTCTGTCCAACCACCCAATTCTACAACCTTGATGTTCACCAATCTGCTGCAGTGTTGCAATACTGCTGGACATCTCGCAGTGCCATATCACACCGCAAGTCGCCGCCAATTGGCACTTCTACATGAATTGTTTAGGAGTCCTGCCACAACGATCAAGGAATGTTCAATTAAACTAAACTATAGTCATGAGTGGTATCGCTGCCAAAAGAAATGTAATCCTGCCGCCGCTCAGGAATGCGTGTCGCGCCCACCTTATTTGCTCGACATCCTCGAGATGGCAAACACTCCCACAATGGCCACAGCTAGCGTCACTATCGCTCCAGGCAAAAGGAGATCATTGGGAACACCTGCAATCAGTTGTTCCTGTCCCGCTGCTGGTGCTGCTTGACGCTCCTTTCTGCGAGGTTTGGTCTCGGTTTCTTCCTCGTCCGACTCGCTCTGCGCCACCCTTCTTTCGCGGACCTGGCTCTCAGACGGCGTTGCCGTCACCAACGAGGGCTGTGGTGCAAGCGTTGCTGGAAGCGGTGCCTTCTCGGGATCGTGTACGAACAGATCAACCTTGTCTTGGTGAGTCAATTGTGCCAGCGAGACAGCATCCAGTAGATCGCGGTCTGTTGTTATTGAGACTGTATCGCCTTCGTTGTCGAGATAGCTCAGTGCGAATCCGGTGCGGCTGAGTTTGCCATCCTCGAAGGTTGGCACTCCACCGATACCTTCGGCTTCGCCGCCCAATTTCTCTGCGACAACACTGACCAGCTCGCTCATGCCAGCCGAAGGCACAATCTGCAGTCTGTGTACGCGACCACTTGGTGCCTTGAACTTGAAGGGGAAAACAACATCTTCGTACGAGTTGGCCGCTCCAGTGAATGCAGATGGATCGGGCGAATCGCGACCGCCGGTGTGAGATGCTGAGTCGGTGGGCATGACACTATCAAGCCGATCAACTCCTGGTCTCGACATCTCAGGTGACATAAGGGATCTTCCATCATCTGTTTGCGGGTGACGGCTGCCACCTTCGCCAGACATCATGGACTCGGTCTCGTTGTCGAATGACATCCAGAACTTGTTCCAGGCAGGTCCTTCGCTGTCTCCAGTCGACATGCTGTTGATCTAGGACGAATTAGTTGGTGAACAATAAGGCGTTTCGAAAGGTAGAAACATACCTGGTCTAGCGTAGCGTAGGTAAGCTTAAGAACATCAACCATACCGACGATCTCGCCTTCAGCACTCATGACAGGCAAGTTCAAGTAGTGTCCGTCTGTTGTTCGTTAGCAATATGTCGATATGCTACTTGCAAATCCGATTCCTTACCATGCATTTTGCGGAGTGCAGATTGGATGCTCATGTCGAGGGGTGCAAAGTCCGGGTGAGGGGTCATAACACGGACAACACTGCAGGTGCTGGGATCGAGACCAGCAGCAATGACTCGCAGGACGACATCCTTGCTGGTGAATATTCCGGTAATAGATCCCTGATCTGTCACCAGAACAGCGGTGGTGTGGTTGGCCTTCATCAATGCAGCCGCTTCCTTGACGGAGGTACGGACAGACACGGTCACAGGCGGCATGCCGTTCAGAACAGACTCGAGAGTTGGGCCTGACATCTTGTGACGGATGGCCTCGACGTACTGAATGATCTGCTGGGGCTGACTGGAACCCAGCTCGGCTTGAACACCCTCGAGGGCATCGTAGAGCTTCCTCGAGGAGCTGTATGCGCGTTCCAACTTCTCCATAGCATCGTAGAAACACTTCGTAATGTCGAGAATACCAGAGATATCGTGGTTCTCGTCCATGACAGGCAAGTGACGGAAGCCTTTGCGGACCATGAGATCCAGAGCATCAGTGGCGCTGGTATCGGTTTTGGCGCACAAGGGGTTCTTGGTCATGATTTCGGCGATGGTAATGCTGTTGGCCTTGATGCCCTGTCCGACCACGCGGAAGGCAAGATCCTTTGCGGTGAAGATACCTGCGATGCGATCATCATCGTCGGTGACAAGGACGCAGTCTTCACGCTTAGCGGCCATAAGCTGGGCAGCTTCTGCAACGGTGGTGTTCGGCTTGATCTGGAGAGCCTGGCTGGGCCTGAGGGCCATGACTGAACCAGGAGCTGCCTTTCGGGTCTGGCGGGCGCGAGTAGGGTTGGCTCTCTTCTTGCTCAAGTCGGTCTCGATCTTGCGACGGATGGCCTGGGAGCGTAGGGTTAGGTTTGCCAGACACTATGCGATGCTTCGAGGCAACACACCTCATCCCTCTTGGACTGTTTAGCCCTGCTGGCACTGAGGGTCGACATGTCGCTGGGCGCGTTGCTGGCGACTGATTCTAGCTTTGGTCTGGGGATGCCCGAGGGGCTTTCGAGAGCTTGGAAAGGGTTTTGGGCTTTGGTCTTGTCCTTTGGAGTTCCACGATATGTGCCAGCTGCGGACATAGTGGTTCGTGCGATTCAGAAGTCGGTGCGAGGGCGGTGAAGGGGGGCCAGAGCTAACTATTTACGTTCTTCTAGAGCTTCTCACCCCAAGCCCGCAATTGTAAACAGTCAGGGGAACCTTTTGGCTAGCCAAGCACACCCCTGTTCCGTGCACAACTTTATGCCAGGCTCTGTGAGCCACTTGTGTATTGAGCATGCCTTGTCGTGCTCGGGTCTCGTTTGATTGTTAGATACCTATATATGCCACGGACAGCTGGTGTATTGCGACTTGGAAGTGCTGAAAGTCTGCGTGGACGCTGCTGCTGTTTGCCTCTGCCTTCATGATAATTCGTCACAACATGCACCTCGGCCAAGCGAAAGTTTAACTCTTGCAATCCACGGCCTGGTGATCATTGGGTATTTCGACCTTGAGTGAGAGAAACAGCATGTCAAGTCTGAGATAGCCGTCTGACAGATATACAAAAATTACTTCCGATTTCTATCATGCTATAGTCTTGTACCTTGCATACTGCGATTAACCACATACTACTCAGTATATTGTAGGGACTGAGTGCAGCACAGCATATTGAGAGTCGGCATAGCAAGTCTGAAAAGGATCAGATTGGGGGTTTATCAAGATGCCTTATGAACGTTCCAATCTAAACGACAGCGACAGTAGCGGTCAGAACAACTCACAAGACTAATTCCCATGTTGTATCAACCATCAGGATGTCTGCAATGGACGAGCATGAGTGGTGGATCATCAAAGTCGGAGGGTGGAGTGCTGGGTGCTTGCCTGGTCTGTGCGTTCGGCAAGCCGCGCCCCTCGCACACTGGACACTCTCGCGAATTCCGAATCAACTACTTGGTGAACTCACACAATTTCTGTCCGTCTTCCATACAACGTCAAAATGGTCAAGAAGAGAGCCTCCAAGTACGATTTGCCTGGCTAGAGATACCACTGGATGTCGCGCTGACAATATTTGCACAGCGGTCGCAACAAGAAGGGTCGTGGCCACGTCAAGCCCGTCCGCTGCTCCAACTGCTCGCGATGCGTTCCCAAGGACAAGGCCGTCAAGAGATTCACCATCCGCAACATGGTCGAGTCCGCTGCTATCCGTACGTCGATCCCGCCAGACATCAACTCCCTACGAACACTTCCTGCGTCTTCTCGCTCCGCCACTCCGCCTCTGGTCTCTATCGAATCTGACGACTGATAAAACTCCTGCAGGTGATATCTCGGATGCCTCCGTCTTCGCCGAGTACGCCGTCCCCAAGATGTACCTGAAGCTCCAGTACTGCATCTCGTGCGCCATCCACGGCAAGATCGTTCGGTATGCCTCTCCCTGGAAACACCACCCTACCTGGGCGCAATCCACAACCCCCCGCTCGACGCGCACACGGAATACTAACACAGTGCAGTGTCCGTTCCCGTGAGGGTCGCCGCAACCGCGCTCCTCCCCCGCGTGTTCGCTTCAACAAGGACGGCAAGAAGATCAACCCCCAGCAGGCCGCTAAGGTCGCCGCCGGTGCCCAGGCATAAATGATGAGTTTTTTCGGGATTTGACAAGGCGTCTGTCTTCCGGTATCACTTGGCAGGCACGAGGTTGCATTCATGGCTTCACAAAGAAAAAATGGAGAACAGGTCGGGATGCCTTCTTCAATGGAGATTATCAGCGGCAGCATGAAGCTACCTTTACGGGCACTGTTATTTCTCCTGCACAGCGGCTAGGTAGACTTCAAATGCACGCAAAAGCGGTCGTGGCTGCTACGATTGTTGAACTTCCCAGAAAAAAAGACTGGACATTCCGCTCGTCTCTCACAAGTGTCTCATCATTCGAACATGAACTATCGGTTGTCTAATCGGATCGCTTTTCGGCGACGCTTCCTTCTTGACCCGCCTTGGTGGTGGGCGTGCTGTCAGGCATCTGGTCATCGTCCCAATCATCGGCATTCTCATCCCAGTTGTCCAACTCTTCCGTGACGTTTGGTGGTTCGGAGCTAGACATGACGCCAGTCTCCTGCTCGGCAGCGCTTTCGCCCAGTTCAATGTCTTGATCCTCGCCGGGCACCATTTGGTAGTTTCTCGCGGCGCGGCGTCTTTCCAGCATACGCTTGTGATACCAGCTGCAGGCCAGCAAGGCAAGTAACGAGCCAACCACGTTGGCAAGGATATCATAGGGATCAAACTCACGGCCATTCTGAGTGAACGTGTTAGCGTGATGCAGAAGCCAAAATTGGGGAGCAACGTGCCGGTAGAAGTCCTTGGACGATCTCAGACCCGATGCTCAGAGCCACAGTGCAAGCCACTAGAGTGAAGTGAATAACGCGGCGACGATTGGTCTCGATGATCCAGTAGAAGCAGAGCTAGCAGCGGCAGAGCATTAGTGAGAGGCGATGCAGACGTGACAAAACAACGTACGGTGATCAAGAAGAAGGTCACAAAGTGCAAGACCTTGTCGCTCTGCTTGTATTGGGGTAGGCGGTTCGGGGCAAGGCCTAATGAGGCTGCTATGAACAGCAATACCACAAAGGCAGCTGTGCGAGGGGGTCAGTCGCATGACATTTGACAGCGCTGGAGCAGAATAGGCATACCGGCAAAGGGCTTTCGTATTCTCATTGTTCGGGCTACTATCTTGTTTGACCAAGTGTGCTATATGGAACGACTGGCAGCAGGAGCTGGTAGGTACTCTTGGAGCGGCAGCCTCTGGGTCATGGGGGTTCGCGATGAGCGGCGTTATTACCCGATGCTCCTTCCTCGTCGGTCTCGGTCTGTTCTTGGGCAATTCCTCATAGATATTTCAGACGCAGATAGCTGGGTCGCATTCAGAAAGATACAAGTCTGCAGATAGACAGATGAAGACTTCCCAACATGGGTCAGCGGTGGTTTGCGACAGGAATCGCTGTGGACAGCAACAGAAGCGTGTCGTCTGGGCGTCTGCATAACGGCTCTCTACCGACCAGCGCGAGTCGGCCTCCGTCTTCAAACCCCCATCAGTGCATCCATCATCCACGCGAGAACCAGCGACTTTCCATCGAATTTCCTGTTACTACCGCGTCCTGCCCATCACCAGCCCACGGCGCCATCAGATGATTGATACTCCTCTGCCAGATCAGAGGTTTGCGTGAATGCGCAGCATCACCACTCGTTCCCGGCTTGGCCATGAACAATAAGGAGCGCTCGAGACCTGCCTCGGCCAGCAACTCTTTGACACGACAGAAGTCCACCAATGGCCTAAGTCCTGCGCCGCCGCAGAGAGACGCTTCAATTGCGCGAACCTCCAGAGCCGACTCCAACCCCATCGACGACCTTGACCATGACCCCGACCATGACCGCGATCCCGATGACGACGATCCTCTTCATATTTCCCTAAAGGCTCGTTACCACCTCTCACAGGCCAAAATCGCCAATCTCTTCTCTCGCCATGCCATTCCGCCGTCAACCTCCGAGTCAACCTCAAATCGTCCTGCTCGCCATCAATCCCCCTTGACCGAATCCACCCCACCC
>Ga0058697_10000139_pt1 | contig 36277 bp, 32 predicted proteins | sample AgamicAsMae_FD_66619 | JGI IMG/M metagenome (GOLD analysis project Ga0058697, IMG submission 66619) | Agave microbial communities from Guanajuato, Mexico - As.Ma.e | ecosystem: Host-associated > Plants > Phyllosphere > Phylloplane/Leaf | place: Guanajuato, Mexico | collected 2012-06-04
CAACAAAGGTGCGCGGCGGGTTAAAGCGCAGGAAAGGCAGCGGCAGCCAGACGCCGTCGAGGATTTCGAGCGAACGCAGCAGGGGGAAGGTGTTTTCCGGCTTAACCACTTCCGGCTGGCTGCCATTGTGATCCGGCAGCGTATAGCGGCCATTGACCAGATCGTAGTCCAGGCGCAGCAGCGGGCCGTTGGCGGTTTTCCGGACAAAACGCCCGCTGTGCAGTGATTCCTGCGGGGTTACGCCAAAATCAAGGAACTGAACGCCGCTGTTGGCGATCAGGGTTACGCTCTGTTTGTAATCGCAAAGATTTACCAGCATAGGATCAGGCACCTGTTTTTTTGAACGTCAGCGGAATGACGGTATTGCTGTCGTAGCGGGCGGTACACTCCGCCACATCGTGCGTCCCGGCTTTACAGGTGATTTCCGGCAGCGGGTAACGCGTTCCGTCGGTGCAGCGGGCGTTGCTGCGGCTCTTAATCAACAACTCGCCGGTCTTGTGCAGGCCGGAATAGAGGTCCGCGCGACAGGTGACTTTGCTGCTCTGGACCAGACGGGCGGTCCCTTTATTGTTCTGAATCTGATAGCGCAGGGCCGGTGCCTTCCCGGTGACCGGATCCTTGATGTTGATAATCACGCGCCAGTCGCCGTTGAGGAAACGCGTAGTACCGGCCTTCATCTCATTGGCGTCCATCACCAGGACATCTTTCGGGATAACGGCGATTTCAACCGGCTCCTCTTTCCTGGGTTCTTCTTTCTTTGGCGGCGCGACAAATTCGGCCTGACGCAGCGGCAGCACGGCAACCAGCTGCGGCAGCGGCGGTGTGTTGTTAATGACCGGCGCAGCCTCCTCCGGCCCTGGCTGGGCGACCGGAGCAGGCTCGGATGATGATGGTTGTGAATTCCACAGCAGCGGTGCGGCAACGGCGGCGACCACTACGGCAGCCACCGGCAGGCTCCACATCGGAATACGGCGAACACGCTTAGCCGGCGGCGGCGTAACGACGGCGGCAGGCTCTATGGCGGGCGCTTCGGCAACAATCGGTTCCGGCCTGGCGGGCGGCGGCGTGGACTCGTTGACGACCGGGGCAAGGTTAACCGGCACGGAAATCAGCGGCTCATCAGGCTGGCTAAGGGTGACCTTCACCGGCTCTTCGTCGACGATCTCCGGCTCAGGTTCGACTTCTTCTTCGATGACAATCGGTTCAGGAATAGCGATTTCGCGCAGGCAGGCAATGACATCTTCGCGGGTGCTTTCGTTCAGATTAACGAAGCCCCAGAAGGCAATAACTGGCATGCCGTCCACCAGGAAGACGTGGTTTTCACCGGGGAATTGCAGGGCTTTTGCCAGCAGAGAGCCAAACAGCTGCTGAGCGGTTTTATCCGCCTGCATGCACTTGCGGCTCAGGGAGGCGGCGCTGTCGAGGGTGCTTTCCAGATAGCGAAGGGCGCGAAAACGGGTCTCTTCATCCGCCGCTTTCCAGGAGGTTACCTCGCCCGGAATCGGGGCGTACCAGTCAACGCGATCGCCCTCGTCATTCACCTGAGGGATAGCCAGACAGTCAACAATCGCTTGTTGTTTGCGCAGGCGCAGCGCTTCACGAATTTGCAGAGCCGAATCAAAAACCGCCTGACCACCGCCGCCAACGGCCTGGTAGTCATCCAGATCGCCGCTGCGTAAAAGAGTTTTAGCCACGTTATCATCCCATAGACTTCTTCACGCTTATACTATAAGGGCAATTTAACACCGGTAAACGGTGGAAAAGAGACAAAAAGCACTGAATTCTCTTCGCCTGAAGTCACGTAATTATGCTTGACTTTTGGGAAAGAACTTAAAGGAAATTGATTCTTTAATCATGGTGGATTTTACAGCGAAAACAACTGTTTTAGAATAACCTGATAGAGAATCGTTATTTGCGCTAATGATTAGCCTGTGCTGAGATCTGTCTTTAATAAAACATAAAAGGTTGTTAACCATGTTTTCAAGGAAAACCCTGCTTGCGCTGGCACTCAGCGCGCTGTTACCCGGCGCTGTGGCGCTGGCCGCCAGTAACGATACGTTGATCTACTGCTCCGAGGCGTCGCCCGAGTCCTTCAACCCTCAGATTGCCAGCTCCGGCCCCTCCTTCGTTGCCAGCTCCCAGGTGCTCTATAACCGGCTGGTAAATTTCGACCCAAAAACCAATACCCCGGTGCCGTCGCTGGCGACAAGCTGGACGGTTTCTCCGGACGGCAAAACCTGGACCTTTAAACTGCGTGAGGGCGTGAAGTTCACCAGTAATAAATTCTTTACCCCAACCCGCGATTTTAACGCCGATGACGTGATTTTCTCCGTGATGCGGCAGAAAGATGCGAATCACCCGTACCATAAAGTGTCCCAGGGCAACTACGAGTACTTCACCGATGTCGGGCTGGATAAGCTGATTAAAGAAGTGAAAAAGCTGGACGATCATCAGGTTCAGTTTGTGCTGACCGAGCCTAACGCCGCGTTCCTCGCCAACTGGGGGATGGATTTCGCCTCGATTCTGTCTGCCGAATACGCTGACGCCATGATGAAAAATGGCACGCCGGAAAACGTCGATAGCTGGCCAATTGGTACAGGTCCTTATGCGCTGCAGCAGTATAAAGTTGACTCGCTAATCCGCTATGTCGCCAACCCGAACTACTGGGACGGTGCGGTGCCGACAAAACATCTGATCTTCTCTATCACCCCGAACGTACAGACGCGCCTGGCGAAACTGCAGACCAACGAGTGCCAGATTATCCCGGCCCCGGCTCCGGTGCAGTTCGAGGAGATCAAAAAAGATAAGAACCTGACGCTGCATACGGTTGATGCACTGAACGTCGGTTATCTGGCGTTTAATACCGAGAAAAAACCGTTTAATGACGTGAGGGTGCGCCAGGCGCTGAACTACGCCACCGACAAAAAAGCGATTGTTGACGCGGTGTTCCTCGGCTCTGCTACCGTGGCAAAATCGCCGCTGCCGCCGAATATGCTGGGCTACAAAAAAGAGCTCGCCGACTACCCCTATGACGTAGAGAAGGCGAAGGCGCTGCTGAAGGAAGCCGGTCTGGAGAAGGGCTTTGAAGCAACGCTGTGGTCGATGCCGGTCCAGCGCCCGTATAACCCTAACTCGCGTCGGATCGCCGAAATGATCCAGAGCGACTGGGCAAACGTGGGCGTAAAGGCGAAGATTGTTTCCTGGGAGTGGGGTGAATACCTCTCCGGGATGCGCAAAGGTGAGCATGACACCGCGCTATTTGGCTGGATGTCGGATAACGGCGATCCGGATAACTTTGCCGACGTGCTGCTGGGCTGCAATAGCGTGAAAACCGGTTCCAACGCCGCGCGCTGGTGTGATAAAGGCTATAACGATCTGGTCGAGAAGGCGAAGCTGGTCAGCGTTCCGGCCGAGCGCGTGAAGCTGTACGGCCAGGCGCAGCAGATTTTCCATCAGCAGGCACCGTGGATCGCCCTGGCGCATGGCAAAACGTTCTTCGCAACCCGCAGCAACGTCACCGGCTATAGCGTCAGCCTGATGGGCAGCGATTTCTCGAAGGCGAAGCTGAATTAATTAGCTCCTCTAATGGGTATGCCGTGCTGGCGTGCATACCCTCTGATGGTCCGATTTGTGTTAATTTCGACCGGCTGTATAGTGATAATTCCTTTGTAACATAATGGAACTAATCACGGATGCAGACTTCAGTACATACCCTTTCTGACGGCATTACGCTAACTCTCCACACACCTTCTGATTGCAGCAGCAATACGCCCGCTATTGTACTCTGCCATGGCTTCTGCGGTATCCGCGAGATCCTACTCCCGCCTTTTGCCGAGGCTTTTGTCAGGGCCGGTTTTGCTGCTATTACCTTCGACTACCGCGGTTTTGGGGACAGCGAAGGCGAGCGCGGACGTCTGGTGCCCGAGATGCAGATTGCCGATATTCTCTCGGTAGTGGGTTGGGCACGTAAACAGCCTGATCTGGATGCAGACCGTATTGGTCTGTGGGGCACCTCGTTCGGCGGCTGCCACGTCTTTGCCGCTGCCGCGCAGGACTCACAGATCAAATGTGTTGTCAGCCAGCTGGCCTTCGCCGACGGCGAGGCTATCGTGACCGGACATATGGATGATGAGGAGAAGCGGACGTTTATTGCCACCCTCGATAAAATGGCCGAGAAACAGCAAACTACCGGTAAAGAGATGTTTGTCGGCGTTAACCGGGTGCTGAGCGATGCCGAATCGAAAGCTTTCTTTGAGGAAAACCGGGCGCAGTATCCGAAGATGGACATCAAAATTCCGTTCCTGACGGTACGTGAGACCCTGCACTATAAACCGGCAGCGTCGGCGGCCAGGGTTACCTGTCCTTCGCTGGTGGTGATTGCCGGGCGGGATACGGTCAATCCGCCGGAGCAGGGACGTGCGCTGTTTGAGACTATCGGGGCTACGACGAAAAAATGCTACGAACAAGCCGATGCCCGTCACTACGATATCTATACGGGTGCAGGTTTTCAGCAGGTTGTTGAGGTCCAGACCGACTGGTTTACACAATATCTGTTACCATAGCGGCATAGCAGAATCGTGAGGAGCAGACGATGCCACATCTGGAAGAGGTTATTGCCCGCGTTGACGCGGCTATTGAAGAGAACGTAATTACGCATATGAATGAGCTGCTGGTCGTACTTAGCGATGATGTTGAGCTGAGTCGTGAAGCGCGTTATGAACAGCAGCAGCGGCTACGGGCGGCGATCTTTCATCATGGTCGCCAGCATAAAGAAGAGCTGGAAGCGCGGCGCGAGCACCTCACCAAAGACGGCACCATCCTGTAAGTATTCACCGACCACCACACTCTATTATTTGACTTAAATCAGTCAAATAATAGAGTCGCCGGTGTTGTACTATGCCGTAGCCATGAATTATATTTTGTTTTGCAAACTAAATTTACTACAAATTTAATCTTAAGCCCGTCCTTAACTAATGGTTTTATTTGTCTGACCAAATAAAAATACAATATCGCATTGTCATTCATTATCTGCTGTGCTAATTCTATGACGGAGTTACAGATAAGCAAGTTGTTTGTTTTTTAATTTTCAGGGGGGGTAATATTCAGGATATAAATAAGTTACTAACATGCCATGCAACGGCCTTATGCTGTCAATAACAATATAATCAGTAGGATAGCTTTTTTGTGTTGGCCTGCATTAAGTCACGGTGCTGATGAAAAGATGTAGTCTGCGTTTTGATTGGTTTTTCCGTTAAGCGAGAAAATGGAAGGTTAATATGACAATCCCCAAAGCCTCTTTTTTACATCAAGTTTATAAAAGTCAGTGTGCAGTGGAAGTGCTTGCCAGAATGGAAGGAATACTCCTGCTATCACACATTCGAAGCAGCCTACGAAATCCTGATGCACATAAACGCGGCACCATGAAATGTTCCTTCTCTAAAGCGCAATTTCCAAACCTGAACAGTAAAAAAGCCAGCCCCTTACTTTTAGATATTATTAATAAATTTGTTTCGGCTGGATATCGCGCCGATTATTGCTTTGAAAATAATGGATTTATGATTTGTCTTGACTGGACAGAGGAGCCTGCTTCACGCATGATGTGGGCGCCCACTTCCCACGAGCTATCGCAACGTACTTCAGATATCGGAAGGAGGATATCTGCAGTGAAGTGATTTCCAGCGACCAGCGCTCTCAGAACTGTCGTCGGGCGACCAGCCAGGCACCAATCACCAGCAAGAACGCGCCGCAGACCGGCCCGATTAGCGCCCGTAGCGGGATCCCCTGGCTGCGCATAACATCCATCACCAGCCCGCCAATCAGCTGACTCGCCACCAGTACTGCGATCGTTGTTGCCGCGCCGACATACTGATAGCCACTGATGCTGACAAACAGCACGATCCCCACCAGGGAGTTAAGCAGCATGGCAATCAGGATGGTGGATGAGGATTGCGTAATGCGTACCATCAGCGTGTTCTGCACTACCAGACCTATACCGGCAGCCACCAGAAATGTGAGGGTCAGGGAACTGTTCATCCGATGGCGTCCGGATCGCGACGATCGTCGAGCTGCAACTGCATAAAGGTCAGATCCAGCCAGCGGCCAAACTTGGTGCCGACCTGCGGCATCTGCGCGACAATCACAAAGCCCAGCTGGTGGTGCAGATGCAGCGAGGCATGGTTATGCGACTCAATCCCGGCCACCATCACGTGTTTGCCGATACGCCGGGCTTCCTCGATCAGCTGGCTCAGCAGAGCGCGTCCGAGTCCTTTGCCCTGATGCTCAGGATGCACATACACTGAGTGCTCTACCGTATGGCGAAAGCCGTCAAAGGCACGCCAGTCGCCAAAGGAGGCGTAGCCGGTAACCTGACCGTCTTCTTCACTTATCAGTACTGGAAAACCTGCCTGCTGGCGGGCGGCAAACCAGGCAAGTCGGTTTTCGACATCGACGGTCTTGTCATTCCAGATTGTTGCTGTGTTGACCACCGCATGGTTGTAAATCCCGGCAATCGCCGCGCAATCCTCTTTTAGGGCGAAACGAAGGGTCATGGTTGAACTCCGCAGTTTGTTCACTATAGTGTTACGATATGAATACTATTGAAGACAATATAAATCAACGGATCGGCGTAAGAATTCGTCTTGAGCGCGAGTCACGCGGCTGGTCGCTCAGCGATCTGGCCGAGCATGCGGGCGTCTCGCGGGCGATGATCCACAAAATTGAACGCGGGGAGAGCAGCCCGACGGCGATGCTGCTGGGCCGTCTTTCCGGCGCGTTTGGTATCAGTATGTCGACGCTGATCGCGCGAGCGGAAATGCAGGAGGGAAAGCTGCTGCGCTTCGCCAATCAGCCGGTATGGCACGATCCGCAAAGCCACTATCTGCGTCGCCACGTCTCACCGCGCAGCGATCTGCCTATCGACCTAGTGCAGATTGAGCTGCCTGCGGGCAGTGATATCCCTATGCCTGCGTCGTCCTACACCCTGGCCCGTCAGCTTATCTGGCTGCAACGGGGCGAGCTGGTTTTTGTTGAAGGCGATACGCGACACGCTATGCATGCCGGAGATTGTCTCGAACTGGGGCCGCCCAACGACTGCCGTTTTGTGAATGAGAGCCGCGAAAGCTGTACGTATCTTATTGTGCGACATAACCATTCCGGCAATTAATGGCAAAGCGACTTCGCCCATTCGCCGCTACTCTTGATCGTTACATCGCAGATAACAGGAGAATACGATGAGCCAACAATCACAACGTAATCGCCGCTGGGTGCTGGCGTCACGTCCGCACGGCGCGCCGGTTGCTGAAAATTTCCGTCTGGAAGAGGTCGTGGTCGAAGTCCCGGGCGATGGCCAGGTTTTACTGCGTAACGTTTATCTGTCGCTCGACCCCTATATGCGTGGCCGTATGAGCGATGCGCCTTCCTACTCGCCGCCGGTCGAGATTGGTGCGGTGATGGTCGGTGGCACCGTCAGCCGCGTGGTGGCGTCGCCGGTGGCAACGAGAAGTGCCGTCATGCGGTTGAAGTACTAGGTTTTGACGCCTGCCTTGACCATCACGCCGACGATTTTGCACAGCAGTTGGCCAAAGCCTGCCCGAAGGGGATCGATGTGTACTACGAGAATGTGGGCGGTAAGGTGTTCGACGCGGTATTACCGCTGCTGAATACCTCGGCACGCATTCCGCTGTGCGGCCTGGTGAGCGGTTATAATGCGACCGAACTGCCCCGGCGGGACCGGATCGTCTGCCGCTGTTAATGGGCACGCTGCTGAAAAAGCGCATCCGGATGCAGGGCTTTATCATCGCCCGGGACTATGGTCATCGCATTGATGAGTTCCAGCAGGCGATGACGCGCTGGGTGGAAGAAGGCAAAATTCACTATCGTGAACAGGTTACCGATGGGCTGGAAAACGCACCGGAGGCCTTTTTTGGCCTGCTGACCGGAAAAAACTTCGGTAAAGCGGTGGTGCGCCTGGGCGAAGATGAACTAAAGTAAACCGGCTTCTGGGCCGCGCCATGCGGCCCTTTCACTCGAAACGTAGCGTTTTGTTGCCGGGGAGAAATGCAAAGATATTAAAAGCAGCATATATTTTTCGTGCATTTTTCGTAAAAACCGCTTTAATTGTTCGGGCACCGTCCGATAGCGCTACTGAGTGCGGCGGCAGTAAATAATTAATATAAAATAGTTTCACCCCGTTAATAAGATTGCTAGCTTCTTCCAACACCAGATGAAGATTAGATATATCAACCGGACAATGGTTTTTTTAACCTGTCTCCGGCGGGTATGATGTTCATTACAATGGTGACAGGAATAACATATGCTGGATCTGGAAAAAGCACAGCGCATGAGTTTAACCATGCAGGTTGAAGTAAGTCTGAAAAGCGCCTTAATTGTTGGCGCGCTCCGTCCCGGAGCCAGGCTTATTACTAAAGAAATAGCCGATCAGCTGGGGACCAGTATCACCCCGGTTCGCGAAGCATTGCTGCGTCTGGTCTCCTCCGGTGCGCTTAACGCCACGCCTGCACAGGCCTTTCTGGTGCCCGAAATGAGCCTTGAACGCTATCAGGAAATTACCCAGCTCCGTAAGCAGCTGGAGGGGATGGCGGTATCGGCCGCATCCAGTCAAATGACTCCTGAAAAAGTGGACGAACTGCGTAAATTGTTGGATGCTTTTAATGACGCAATAATGTCCGGCGATGTCGAACAGGCATTGCTTACGAACCGAAAGTTTCGCTTTAAGATCTATGAATATGCTGAAATGCCGACATTAATAAATCTTATTGAGCAATTATGGGTGCGTATTGGGCCTTGCTGGAGTTATCTCTATCCAGAGAACGTAAATATCCGCACCCAACATCCCAGCTATGACGACTTAATCGAAGCGCTGTCACGTGGCGATGAATTAGCCAGCCTGCAGGAAATCTGCAAGGCCATTGATACCGGCGCGAACGTAGTACAAAAAAAATATTTTTCTTAAGGTTAGCCCGCGTTTCCCGGAATATTTGAAAAATTGTGACCTGGCTCGCGTATTACGGGGACTATGGTCGCATTTTCACTGAATAAGACCACCTCGACTATGGACTGAGACAAAACTCTGCCGATAACAAGTGTTGGCGTTAACAAAACTGCTAACGATGCCTGTCTGCAAGGAGTCCAGGATGTCCGGTGTAAGCCAACGATTACGTAATATAAAAATTAGTAAAAAACTCGCGGTAGCATTTGGTCTGGTGCTGTTGCTGGTTGCGGTTGCAACCATCATGAGCGTCATGCGTTTTAAAGAGATCCGCGATGTGTACGAAAAAACTAACCTTATCTATAACATCAATATTGAAGTCTTCCAGGCGAAAATCAACCGACTGAAATACTTCTACAACGGTGACGACAAGTCCGGCCAGGTGATGGCGGATTATGTGCGTAGCGCATCGACCTATACCGACGGCGCTCAGCAACTGACATGGACGACGCAGGAAAAGGCGGTTATCGACGCCATTTCGGGTCATCTGCAGGATTTCCAGACCAGCGTTAGCGGAATGCAAACGGCGATGGCCGGTATGCTGACGACTCGCAAAGCCCTGGATTCTCTGGCCGCTGAAGATCAAACCGCACGCTACACCGCGATTATCCGCGCCCCGGTACTGGATAACAGCGTAAGCCTGCAGGTCTACGATCGGCTGCTGGAGATCGGCAGCCTGCGTGACCATGTGCTGGCGCTGCGTATCAGCGGCAGTACCGAAGCCCTTGATGCGCTGGATCAACAGTTAACGACCGTGCAGAGCGGAGTGCAGTCGCTGATGTCACAGCTGTCTTCCGATGCTCAGACTCAGCTGCAAACCTTGTGGGATGACACGCTGAAATTCCGCGAGGCGAGTAGCGCCTACGTGACAGCCGTTCAGAACCTGAAAGTGGCGGAAGACAAAGTCAAAGTTGCAGGGGATAAGAGCAGTGCCTCGATCAAAGAGATCATCACCCTGGTGAAAGCCCACAACGATGAGCTGGCCTACAGCTCCGCGACCATCACGGCCGTTGTCGGAGTAATTGCGATTCTGATTGGGATCATCGTTTCCTGGTGGGTCACCCGTCAGATCACGCGTCCGGTAAAAGAGAACCTGCAGCTTGCGGAGCGTATCGCTGGCGGCGACCTGAGTGCGGATATCAAATCCCGTAGCGGAGATGAGTTTGGCCAGTTGACCGGCGCAATGGGAGTGATGAACGACAAACTGCGCTCAATGATTGGTGAGGTTCGCCAGAGCGTGGCGCGCGTTTCTCAGGCCGCCTCTGAAATTGCCGACGGCAATAACGATCTCTCCTCGCGTACCGAGCAGCAGGCGGCGGCGGTTGTTGAAACCGCAGCCAGTATGGAAGAGCTGACGGCAACGGTGAAAAACAACGCCGATAACGCCCGCCACGCCAGCAAGCTGGCGGCGGAAGCGTCCCAGACGGCAAGTCAGGGTGGCACCGTTATGCGCGATATGGTCTCGACTATGGGCCAGATCAATACCAGCTCGCAGAAAATCGCCGATATCACGGCGGTTATCAACAGCATTGCATTCCAGACCAATATCCTGGCGCTGAACGCCGCGGTAGAAGCTGCGCGTGCGGGTGAACAGGGCAGAGGTTTTGCGGTAGTGGCCAGCGAAGTGCGCAGCCTGTCCCTGCGTAGCTCGCAGGCAGCAAAAGATATTGAAGGACTGATTTCCGAATCCGTTAGCCGGATTAACGCCGGCAGCGATCTGGTTGCCCGCGCCGGGCAGACGATGGAGCAGGTGGTGCAGTCGGTCACCCGCGTGAACGATATTATGGGTGAAATTTCTTCGGCCTCCGAAGAGCAGAGCCGTGGTATTGAGCAGATTGCCCGTGCGGTATCGGAACTCGACAGCACCACCCAGCAGAACTCCTCTCTGGTCAGCGCGTCGTCACTGGCGGCGGGCTCTCTGGAAGAGCAGGCACGCCTGCTGGAAGAGTTGGTGGCCGCGTTCCGTCTGCAGCAGAATGCTGCTACTCCGGCGGCACGGGCTGCGACGCTGAAACCTGAGATTACGGTACCGCGTAAGCCGACGGATTTTGACGACGGCTGGAAGACTTTCTGATAGCCGAACGACCTTCACAATCGCGGGCCATCTGGCCCGCTTTTTTGTACTTAGTTAAACGTCCAGGCCAGAGACAATCCGACGCCATAGTTACGACCAGGCGCGGCTTCGTAGTAGCGTTTGTTTGACTCATTCACTATAAGCGACCCGACATACTGAAGGTCAAACAGGTTGTCCACCCGTCCGTAAATATCCATCAGCCAGTTGCCATATTGCAACTTATAACCGGTATTGAGGCCTGCCACGGTATAAGATGGCGCTTTGGCGGTGTTGGCATCGTTCGCCTGGATATCGCTCGCATAACGCAAATTTGCCCCGGCGTACCAGCTTTCTTCCGGCTGCCAGCCGAAGGAGGCGAAGCCCATATCACGGGCGATCCCCGGCATCCAGCGACAGGCGGTCAGTGAGCTGCCAGTGGCTCTGCGCATAGGGATCCAGATTCCACATCAGGTTACGTTCGTCGCGTCGCAGATTGCCCTTCGTGCCGAACTCAGGAACGCTGCCGTTCATCACAAAGTTCTCATAACCTTTGCGCTTCTCCTGCATGGTTTCGTAGCTCAGGCCGCTGGTAAAGGTGACCGGCACCAGCAGTTTACCGCGATGGGTCCAGCGGATATCGATACCCTGATACTGGCGGTTAAGCACAATTACGCCGCCTGCGTGGCTGGCATTCAGCTGAGGACCGTGCGGTATCGACTCATACTGTGTCGTCTCACGCTAACCGCCGCAGGCGTATCAAGGTCTGAAAGGGCCTGAGGCGTGGCGCTGACGATCAGCGTCTTCTCATCGGCGAGAACCGGAAGGACGGTGACAGCAAGGGGTAACAGCAGGGCTGCGCGGCGGATAGCGATAATATTCATAGGCAGGAAAGCTCGGTTAGCCGGGGAAAAATGCGCAACATGTTAATGCGATTGTAAATAACATGAAAAAAATAACCGCACATTCCGTTAAGCAGCGCAAAACTGTGGCGCAGTTTTGGATGATCCCCTAACGCTAAAAGTGAGGCACAGAATCCCGGCGCATCACTCGAGGGCGCCGGGTGTACGACAACCCAGAGGTGTCTATCGGCGCAAAATAATTGCTCTCAATGATGGGGTACAGCTGGTCCGTTCGTAGCGTATCGCAAATCACCTGAGGGCCGGACATCATTATCGTGAGACGCATCCTCAGGCAGCTATAATCACGCTTTGTATCCCATGAAAGTTTTCCGCTCGCACCGCTGCAGTACCGCTCTTTTATCTTCTCCAGGCACATCTTGACCGGTTTACTTTGTGGCTTTGATGCAAGTACACCGTTCCCCATACCTCCCCTGAGCTTCAGCATCCCAAGACAATCGCCAATATCTGTCAAATCGCTAAAAAGACGAAAATCAGACGTTTTAAACAGAACATCCATATCAAGGTAAATCCCGCCGTAACAGTAAAGGATCATTAACCGCGCAATATCGCTGGCCGCAGCATTATTATTAAATGCGCCACGAGATTCTCGCTCAAAGATAGAATGCAGCTGTGCAACAGGAAGTCTTTTGGAAAAAGGATGGCACCAGATTGAATTAACATTGCGTATAACAACATTCTTCATGAGTAAGTTATCGCGCTGAAAGCGAGAGGCGACGGATGACGTGGTCCATAACCACAGCTCAGCGCCACCTCTGACATACTTGCGGGCCTCTGACAGTATCTGCAATTGCTCTTCTGTTGGCATCGAACCTATCCAGATACGATGTATAATCCGTGGTAGCATCATGTTTTTACTTCCTTGTTATTTGTGGTTGAGGCAAATAATGTATAGCGATGAACGCAGCAGAATGCCAGGAAGAAATAGATTGGTGGGTAGGTTTTACTATCGAAAATGTAAAAAAACGGGGAAGGCAGTGCCTTCCCCGTTTTTTTATTGTTTCACCTCGCGTTAGCGCGAGGTCTCTTCAACCAGCGTTACGCTTTTCTCTTCATTTTCCTGATGGTCCGGTGCGGTACGGCTGATTTCCAGCACCCGCTTGCGCACGCCAAACCAGCCAGCGATCAGCAGCAGACCAATCAGCGGAATAGAGCCAATGGTCCAGGTGCCGTTCGGATAGTCAAAGGCCATCAGTACCACCACGCTTAGCAGGAACAGCAGCGTCAGCCAGGAGGTAAACGGCGCGCCAGGCAGCTTAAAGCTGACGTCGGCAGCTTTGCCTTCTTTAATGGCTGTGCGCAGCCGCAGCTGGCAGACCACGATAAAGGCCCAGGAAGCGATAATGCCGAGCGAGGCAAAGTTCAGGACGATCTCAAAGACGCGTGACGGCACCAGATAGTTCAGGAACACGCCGACGACGTATACACCGAGGGTGGCCAGAATACCCGCATAAGGGACCTGTTGTCGGCTCATCTTCGACATAAACTGCGGTGCAGAACCGCCCATCGACATAGAGCGTAGAATACGCCCGGTGCAGTAAAGGCCGGAGTTCAGGCTGGAGAGCGCGGCGGTCAACACCACGATATTCATCACGTCGCTGACGTAAGGTACGCCGAGCTTCGAGAAGAAGGTCACAAACGGACTCTGGCCTGCCTGATAGGCACTCCACGGCAGCAACATCACCAGCAGCACAACGGAGCCGACGTAGAACAGTCCGATACGCCAGATCACGCTGTTAATCGCTTTCGGCACGCTTTTTTCCGGATCTTTACACTCACCGGCAGCGGTGCCGACCAGTTCGATAGAGGCAAAAGCAAAGACCACGCCCTGAACCAGCACCAGCGCAGGTAGCAGGCCTTGCGGGAAGAAGCCACCGTTATCGGAAATCAGGTGGAAGCCCGTTGCGCCGCCGTCGAGCGGTTTACCTGTGCCAAGGAAGACAGTGCCGACCACCAGGAAAGCAACAATCGCCAGAACTTTCACCAGGGCAAACCAGAACTCCATTTCGGCGAACCACTTTACGCCGATCATGTTCATGGTGCCGACAATCGCCAACGCGCCGAGGGCAAAAAACCACTGCGGCACGTCGCCAAACGCGCCCCAGTAATGCATATAGAGTGCCACCGCAGTGATATCAACAATGCCGGTCATCGCCCAGTTGATGAAGTACATCCAGCCGGCCACATAGGCCGCTTTTTCACCGAGAAATTCGCGGGCATAAGAAACAAAGCTGCCGCTGGAAGGGCGGTGCAAAACCAGCTCGCCCAGCGCACGCAGAATAAAGAAGGAGAAAATACCGCAAACCAGATAGACAATGGCCAGAGAGGGACCGGCCATCTGCAGTCGTGCGCCCGCGCCGAGAAACAGCCCGGTACCGATCGCGCCGCCAATGGCAATCATCTGGATCTGACGGTTGCCCATCGCTTTGTGGTATCCCTCCTCATGGGAGTTCAGCCACCGACGCTTCGCAGCATGCTGCTCCGTCGTGCTGCTGTTGCTATTACTTATCATCGATTTTCCTGTTTTACCTGTCTGAATCGTTTCTGTTTTTTTATCACTCCACCGGGCAACCCAATCGATTGCGCGCGCGGCGTGCGGCTTTGTCTTTTCAGGCTTATTGAGCGCCTGAATAAGACAAAACATGGCGCCGCATCCTACCCGCAAACCCGGGTCTACGCAAAACATACCAGTGCGAAATGGATCGAAAGCGAATTATTTTGCAGCGAAGCACAGGCAGCATTAAGCGGGAGAAAAGGGGGAAACACTTATCGTGACGTTGTCACGAATTCTGAGGTATTTGCCGCCTGTGTAGCAAATTCCCGATGAGGTTTAACCGGATACCTGGATCGCCTGCTGCAGGCGGCGGATCAGATCCTCAGAGGCGTCAGTAACAGGGGTTGAGGGCCAATCGTGTAAAAAACCACGCTAAGAAGATAATTCATTGTTTAAATTTAATGGCCTTAACTCTCCTTTCAGAATATCCTCCGGCAGGGTAAACGTATAATGATCCAGCATATTGATATGTCCGTGCATCAGTGGTGACAGCCGGGCAATATGCTCATCATCTGGCGCTTCGCCTGTCGAGCGAAGGTGTGAAAGCGCTTTCTGCATATAAAGAGAGTTCCACAGCATCACAACGCACCAGAATGTAGCCATTACGCTCGTGTTGACGCTCTCAGAGTAAGGCGACCCTAAGGACGTTTACCGAATTCACAGCTGGTTTGTGTCCAGCGACGGGCCTGCTCGCTGATGGAGAAGCCCAGACCGTGGCGGTCGGAGATGTACATCCGGCCATCGCGCAGCTCCAGCTGCTCATTGAACAGCGGGTTCAGCCATTCGAAGTGCTCCAGCCACGGCTCCAGAGGGTAGGCCGCCGACAGGTGCAGGTGGACTTCCATCGCAAAGTGCGGTGCCAGCTTGCGGCCATGCTTCGCGGCCAGATCCATAATTTTCAGGAACGGGGATATCCCGCCAACGCGAGGGGCATCGGGCTGTACGAAGTCGCTGGCGTTGCCGAGGATCAGCTGCTCGTGCTCGCGGAAACTGGTCAGCATTTCACCGGTGGCGATTGGCGTATCCAGCGCGGCGGCCAGCTGGGCATGGCCTTCAACGTCGTAGGCATCCAGAGGCTCCTCAATCCAGATCAGATTAAACTGCTCCATCTTGCGCCCCATACGGATAGCCGTTTCGCGGTCCCACTGCTGGTTGGCATCAACCATCAGCGGGAAGTCATCGCCCAGCGCTTCACGTACGGCGGTCAGACGGCGAATATCCTCATGGGTATTCGGTTGGCCGACCTTGATTTTAATCCCGCCGATGCCGTTTTCACGGGAGATCATGACGTTTTTCAGGACCTGATCAAGCGGGGTATGCAGGAAGCCGCCGGAGGTGTTGTAGCACTGAACCGAGTCGCGATGGGCGCCGAGCAATTTAGCAAGCGGCAGGCTGGCGCGTTTGGCTTTCATATCCCACAGGGCTATATCGATAGGGGAGATCGCCTGTACCGCCATCCCGCTACGGCCAACGGATGCGCCCGCCCACAGCAGTTTAGTGTAGATCTTGTCGATATCATTCGGGTCTTCACCCAGCAGGTTATCGGCAATTTCTTTCGCATGGGCGTAAATTCCCTGGCCGCCTGCGCGCTTGGAGTAGCTGAAGCCCACGCCTTCAAAGCCGTCGCGGCTTCGAATTTCAGCGAAAATAATCGCCACTTCGGTCAGCGGTTTCTGGCGTCCGGTAAGGACTTTGGCGTCGCTTACCGGTGTTGCCAACGGCAGAAACGCCAGCGACAGGCGTACCCACTCGATACGGTCACCGGTCTCGGCGGCGGTCTTACTGCCGCCGGATTTAGCGTAGGTTACCGATTCGGAATTCACACTGAGAGTCATCGTCAATCTCCTGAAAATTAATAAATGTTTGCGCTAACATTTTTAATTTCAGTGCAATTTTAATACCAGCGACTTGATGCAAAATTGTACACATGGTCACAAATACTAGCTCTTGATGGCGATAATATGTGATGTAGATATCAATTTAGTTAATGATGGCCGTCTGCACAGGTTGCAATGATGGCGCTAACATTTACTGTGAGGATCTTGCAGGAACCGTGCCGGGCGGCTGGCAATGGGGCAGGGGTTAAAGAATAATGTGGCTATTACAACTACAAACTGTACAAGGATTTTGTCGTGAAGCGTTCTCCTTCTCCCCGCAAGCCTGCGGTACGCGCGCCTACGCTTGATGATGTTGCCCGTGCGGCAGGGCTCTCTTCGATGACCGTCAGCAGGGCGCTGAACTCCCCTCAGCAGGTGCGTCCTGCCACGGTGGAGAAGGTAATGGCCGCCGTGCGAGCAACGGGATATATTCCCAACGCGCTCGCCGGTGGGCTGGCCTCTCGACGCAGTAAATTGATTGCCGTCGTGGTACCGCAGATCAATAACAATATGTTTGTCGATACCATCCAGGCACTGAGCGATGAGCTGGCGGAGCGCGGCTACCATATGCTGCTCTGCGTCGCGGGCTATACCGCCCAGACCGAGGCTGAGCTGGTCGCAACGCTGCTCTCCAGACGACCTGACGGGATCGTGCTGACGGGGATACACCATTCGGCAGAGCTGAAGAAAGTCATTCTGAACGCGGCTATCCCGGTGGTGGAAATCTGGGATCTGACGCCAACCCCGCTCGATATGCTGGTCGGTTTTTCCCATGAGAAAGTGGGGATGGCGACGGGCGAATACCTCTGGCGTAAAGCCTATCGTCGACCGGGCCTGCTCTGGGCGATGGATCGCCGTGCTACCCAGCGTCAGCAGGGGCTATGCGAGACGCTTAATACCCACGGGGTATCCACTATTCCTGCGGTAACGGTGCCGTTACCCGCGTCACTGGCGCTGGGTCGCAGCGGCCTGCGCCAGCTGCTGGATAAGGGCGAGTTCGACGTGATTGTATGCAGCTCAGATACCCTGGCGCAGGGGGCCATTATGGAGGCCGAGAGCCGCGGGCTGCGTGTTCCCGAGGATCTGGCGTTTATTGGCTTTGGCGATCTCGATTTTGCCGCCAGCAATCGTCCGTCGCTAACCACCGTCAGCGTCGATCGCCACGCCATTGGTCAGCGGGCCGCGACGCTGCTGGCGGACCGTGTGGAAGGACTGAATGTTGACGATACGCTGGTGGATATTGGCTTTCATCTGATCGAACGCGAGTCTGCCTGAAACCCGATGAAAACTGTGCTAGCGTAAGGCTTCTTTCACTCAGGAGCCTGCTATGCCACACGTTGATATTAAATGCTTTCCCCGCGATCTGAACGATGAACAAAAAACTGCTCTGGCGACGGATATCGCCGAGGTGATTATCCGCTATCTGAACAGCAAGCAAGGCTCTATCAGCGTGGCATTTAACGAAGTAAATCCGGAAGACTGGAAAACCCAGGTCTGGGATACGGAGATCGCGCCTCAGTTAGAAACGCTGATCCGCAAACCGGGATATGAGATGTAATCTCCTGCCGTGCCCGGTTCGTCAGGCACTGTTTATTTCACACTCAGCTTACGCCCGCTGGCCACAAAATTTCCACCGCCAGGATGATGCAGCGAATTGAGCTTATCGTCGTCGAAATGCCAGCTTCCATCGCTAAACGCCCAAGAATCTGCCGCAGCGGAACCACCTCACCAAACAACGTATCGTACTTCTCCTGAGCCGCTGTTGGCGGTAGCAGGCAGCGCTCTTCGATGACCGGCAGGCCAGGCACTGCACCCGAAATCGCCGGAATGCCGTAGCAGTTTAATTTGTCCTCATCGCGGCCGGTGTGGCTGTCACCGTGCACCGGCGCATGGCCCTGCCGGCAGGATATGTTTTCTGACTGGGAATATGGCTTTGAGCTGCGCACGCGTCGCCTGTGCCGACAGGCACTGATGTATCATGATGTCGCGGCACTTGCAGGATAGTCAGATTCAGATGCCGGGCCACAGCTTGTCGCCAGGCTGCTGCTGGACTACAACCAGTCTCTGTCACTGACCACTCTGAAAACCGCACAGCAGGCCGCCAATGAAACGGATGGTTCCCTGCTCAGCCTGCCACCGCTGACATTCAGCTGGCAGACCTTTCCATCAACGGCCGTGGAAAGCGCCAGCTGGCAGCAGTGGGAAGATATGGGAAGTTTCAGTCCACAATAGCCTTATCAGATGGTCGACCTGCGCGGCGAGGGGCTGGCGGGTATTCTCTATCAGGATGCTGGCGCCTGGTGATATCGGGAGCCGGTTCGTCAGCCGGACGATGATAGCAATGCCGTGACCTGGGCGGCAGCCCGGCGACTGCAGGCGATCCCCGCGCTGCGCGAGGGCGGAATAATGTTGGATCTGGATGGTGACGGTTATCTGGAGTGGGTGGTCACTGCGCCAGGCGTAGCGGGGTGCTATGCGCAAACTCCGGAGCAAAGCTGGCAGAGGTTCACTCTGCTGTGTGGAATACAGCCACCTACAGATGGAGATGACTAATGTCACCGGTGCGGGTCTGGCGGATATGCTGCTAATTGGGCCGAAAAGCGTACGCCTGTACAGCGGCAGCGGCTGGAAAAAAGCGCGCACAGTAATGCAGGCCGCTGGCATCATTCTGCCGGTACCCGGTACGAATGCCCGTATCATGGTGGCATTCAGCGATATGGCCGGCAGCGACCAGCAACATCTGACGGAAATTACGGCACAGACGGCAGCAGCCAAGCCGATATACCATACAGCGTCACGGAATCGCGACCACAGGTGCGACTGATTACCGAGGCGGGTAACTCGCCGGTGGTCTGGCCCTCTGTCATCGAGAACCGCACCTATCACTATGAGCGTGTCAGCAGTGATCCGCAGTGCGGCCAGCAGATCCTTTTAACCAGCAATGAGTACGGCCAGCCGCTCAGACAGGTCAGCGTCAGTTATCCCCGGCGCCAGCCCCTATCCCTACGTGTAGCTCGCAATCGAAATCCCTCCGACTCACAATCAGCGCAGATTTCGGCCCACATTAACTGCAAATGAAATTTAACTGCCAGCCTCTTTCACCATCACCCCTGTAAACGTCCGTCCGGGCGAAATTTTCCTGATTGCTGTATGATTTTCTTTGTAGCCTGAACGGCTGCACAACATAAACAGGAGATTATCATGAGCACCTCGCTTTACAGCAAGACTCCTTCGGTCACGGTCCTCGACAACCGCGGCCTGACCGTGCGCGATATCGCGTACCACCGCCATCCCGGCTCCCCGGACGTCACCAGTGAGCGCATCACCCGCCACAGGTACGACGCCCGCGGCTTTCTGACGCAGAGCACCGACCCGCGCCTGCACGACGCCGGGCTGGTAAACTTCAGCTATCTCACAGATCTGACCGGCAGCGTTCTGCGTTCAGAGGGTGTGGATAACGGCATCACCATGGCGCTGAACGACGCCGCCGGGCGACCATTTATAACGGTCAGCAACATCAGCACTGCCGGTGAGGGCATGGAGGACAGAAGCCAGGCGGTGACCCGCAGCTGGAAGTATGAGGATGCTTCCCTGCCCGGACGTCCGTTAAGTATTACGGAGAAGGTGAACGGCGAAGCCACCCTCATCACGGAGCGTTTCGTCTATGCCGGTAACTCTGCTGAGGAGAAGGCGCTCAATCTCGCCGGGCAGCCTGTCAGCCACTACGATACCGCCGGCCTGACGCAGACCGACAGCGTGGCACTTACCGGCGTGCCGCTCTCCGTCACCCGCCGCCTGCTCAGGGACGCGGATAACCCCGATGTGGCAGCCGACTGGCAGGGGACAGACGCCTCCGCCTGGAACGACCTGCTTGCTGCTGAAACATACACCAGCCTGTCCACGGCTGACGCCACCGGGGCGGTGCTGACCACCACCGATGCAAAAGGTAACCTGCAGCGCGTAGCGTACGATGTTGCCGGACAGCTCAGCGGCAGCTGGCTGACGCTGAAGGGCGGCACGGAGCAGGTTATCGTGACGTCCCTGACATACTCAGCTGCCGGGCAGAAGCTGCGCGAAGAGCACGGCAACGGCGTAGTGACCACGTACACGTATGAAGCAGAGACGCAGCGCTTGACCGGGATTAAAACGGAGCGACCTGCCGGTCACGCCTCGGGTGCGAAGGTGCTGCAGGACCTGCGCTATGAGTATGACCCGGTGGGTAACGTGCTGAAAATCACTAACGACGCGGAAGAGACCCGCTTCTGGCACAACCAGAAAGTGGTGCCGGAGAATACGTACGTTTATGACAGTCTGTACCAGCTGGTCAGCGCCACCGGGCGCGAGATGGCCAGTGCCGGACAGCAGGGCAGTAATCTCCCCTCAGCCACGATTCCCTTTCCCACCGACCGTTCTGCATACACCAGTTACACCCGCACTTATACTTACGACAGCGGCGGTAACCTGACGCAGGTACGCCATTCCCCGACAACGGGCAGCGGTTACACAACAAAAATCACGGTCAGTGACCGGAGCAACCGGGCGGTGCTGAGCACGCTGACGGAAAATCCGGCAGAGGTGGATGCGCTGTTCACGGTGGGCGGGCAACAAAAACAGCTGCAGCCGGGGCAGGCCCTGGTCTGGACGCCGCGCAATGAGCTGCTGAAGGTGACGCCGGTGGTGCGCGACGTCAGTACGGACGACAGTGAAAGCTATCGGTACGCCACGGGTAGCCAGCGACTCCTGAAGGTCAGTGTGCAGAAAACCAGTAACAGCGCGCAGACGCAGCGGGCGCTGTACTTGCCGGGGCTGGAGTTGCGTACGACAACCAGTGGTAATACGGAAACGGAAAGCCTGCAGGTAATTACCGTGGGCGAGGCCGGGCGGGCGCAGGTGCGGGTGCTGCACTGGGAGAGCGGCCGGCCGGCTGAAATCACCGGCGACCAGGTGCGTTACAGCTACGATAACCTGACGGGCAGCAGCCAGCTGGAGCTGGACGGCGACGGAAACGTCATCAGCATGGAAGAGTACTATCCGTACGGGGGCACGGCCATCCTGACAGTGCGCAGCCAGACAGAAGTGAATTATAAAACCGTCCGTTACTCGGGCAAGGAGCGTGACGCGACGGGGCTGTATTACTACGGGCACCGGTATTACCAGCCGTGGGCGGGTAGATGGCTGAGTGCAGACCCTGCTGGCACGGTGGACGGACTGAACCTGTTCAGAATGGTGCGGAATAATCCGCTCACATTAAAGGATAACGATGGGCTAAAACCAATAAATGAAAATTTCAGAGAAAATAAAGGTGATCTGGTTTATGGGCTGACTGACCCCCGAGGAGCTTATGTATTAGCGGCAATAGGGCGCCCATTCATTCCAGACAAAAAAGATGCACCTGCTTTAATTATTGATTTATATAACAATACGGTTTCTGGACAAGCCCTTCTTAGTGTGGATTTAAAAATACTGGAAGACTTCATTAAATCACCAAAAAAACATGAAAAAAAACTAGCTCCCCCATCTAACATTAAAGAGTTAGTAAAAAAATCTAGGGATTATCCTCTGTGGGATGATTATTTTCTGGCAGGGGAAAATAACCCCAAATTTAACATTGCATCCATATATAAAGAGGTCAGAAAAGATGCAGGAAAGACCCAGTATCATGAATGGCATATAGCGGCAGCACAAACGGCACCTAAGCTACTTTGGAAACGAGGGAGTAAGTTGGGTATTGAAATGGCGGCCAGCGGTGCTGGTAATAAAATCCATTTTGTTCTTGATGAACTGGATATCTCCAATATTGTAAATAAGGAAGGCCCGAGGGGGCAATCTATAACGGCCAGTGAGTTGCGTTATGCGTACAGAAATCGTGAAAGACTGACTGGAAATATACATTTTTACAAAAATAATGCTGAAACTGGCGCACCATGGGATACAAATGCTGAACTGTGGGCATCTTATCACCCCAAATCAAAGCATAAAGGAAATGAATCGACACAAATAATGGCGCAAAGGAGGAATGGTAGTCTGTTTAGAACTATGAGAAAGGCTTTCTCAAGAAATTAATTTTCTAACATTTTTACTAATAAAAGGCTCCTTCGCATAAGAAATGTGTAGGAGCCAATATAATCATTGGTTCGATCAGCTTTTCTCAGCGTACACTAATTGAAAATGAAATTAGCTCCCATCATGGAATTGATCGTCCCGTTTACCCGGACGACGGCAGGCACGGTCCAAAGGGAAAGTCGAACCGGATATGGCGGGTGAAACCATCATTCTGCTGTGGGGGCTGTTTGACGAAGAGATGTATGTGGAGTTTTCCGGTGAAACATGAAGACGGCGGTGCCCGGCTGTCTGTTGTTCTGGCTGGTCACCCAAAACTGCGTAATGACCTGCGTCGTCCGACGATGGAGGAAATCGGTTATTGTACCGATATTTTTACGCTGGACGGGATCACCGGCAGCCAGCGCGAGTATATCCAGTGGTTGCTGAAGACCAGTACCGGCAAGGGTAAGCCGGAAGATATTCTGACGACCGAAGCCGTTGATCTGCTGGCGATGAAACTGCGAACACCGCTGCAGGCCCAGTTGCACCTGACACTGGCGATGGAAGCAGGATACCAGACGAGTGAAAAACCGATTAACGCCACCGCCACGCTGGTTGAATCCGTGCTGTCACGTCAGCTGGATGACCTGGAGCCGACGCGCTCACGCGGCATGGTTACCGGTTGAATGACATGGAGGAGCAGTTTGATGCAAAACCTACTGAAATCAGGACATTATTTAACAATCAGTTAGACCCTGCCCGCGCGGCTGAGCTACGGGACAGAATGCTGGCGGTCGGTCTGCCAATATGACGATGTTGATTTGAAAACATATATATCCATTTTTAGCCCACGTAAAATAAATGTCTCTGCGAAATCGTTGCGTGGAATAAAGAAGAGGAGAGTCACGCAAAGACAGATGACCACTATCAGAAGCAATGCATATCTATTTAACATGTTCCACCCCATTGTTGATGTATAATGAGATACAAATATCCTTTACATTCCCCTCAGACTTTTTGTTACATAACAGGTATGTATTAACAGAGCTGGGAATTGTTAATGTCACATAAACCAAATGGATATTTACCACATCTGAGGTAAGGCCTAATAATAGGCCTGTTTTTAAAGAATAGTTTATCATCGTCGTCACCATAAAAATAGCTACAGCTATCGAGCATTTTTGTAAAAACATGAGCCTGATAAAAATTACTCTTTTTAATATTGATCATATGCAATGTTAATATTAAAGACAGAAACAAAAGCGTGATAAGTGTGATTGTCAGTACATAGATGTTTTTTTCGTTTTGAGTTTTGTATCGTAATGTTCTTATTTGATGTGTCGGATAGTTTATCCATATTACTATTAGCATTGACGGAGTGCTTGGCAGGAGCTAGTTTTAATTGTTACGCCACTGATACATAATCCTTTTTTCGAAACTGTAGTGATGATGGATTTATCACAGCCGTTTTTTCAGTTCCCTTTTTAATGTTGATATGCTTTGGTAAAGATGATTTTTATTGAAGTTTACCCCTTCTTTTTCTATCACATAATTAATTATTTTACTCTGGGTCACCGTTACTGCATAATTTCCCAGCAAATACGCGAAGCAATGATCAGCATTTACAGGGAAGGTAGAAGATAGGTCAGGCGAATCTTTGTACGTTAGTGAATAATTTTTTGGTCTGTATTCAATTTGTTCATCAATTAAGAATATCATAATTAACTCGTCAAGTGTAAATGAAAATAGAGGACAGGTACATTGTGTTAAGATGAAAAGAAAGTATTATCTAAATAACAAATTCAGGGAGGAGTAAAAGAAGACACGCTAGTTATCATAAGACCCTGACAGTAAAAGAACAAGAGAATTGATAAGGTTAATCTTATCTTATCAATCTCACAAGTACTCATGTTTTTTAGATGGTAGATAAAATACATATAACCATCTGGAATAGTATTGTTATTTTTAATAACATAAAAATATTTCTTTCTTTATCCTTGTTTGGTTGGCATTCAAAAGCAATCGTTTACTTTACAAATGAAAGAGTAACAAACCAAACGGCTATGTTACTCAAAAAAAATTAACACCGGTTATTTCACCGGTGCAGCAAATGAACGATTACGCTGGGTGCATGCGGAAGGGAAACGCTTGTCAGGTTTAATTCTCCGACGCCAGGCTGAGAAATTATCATCTGAAAGAAATATCAGATAAATAACACAGTATAGATAAAGGCTTGGATGGTATTACCCTTTAATTATACTGTTTATGTAAATTAAGCTTGTCGGGAGATATTCGCCTATATAAAAGTCAATTTTACGAATGATGTATCTCATCTCTGATAAACATCTTTAATGAATATTTTTGATTTGTGTTTTTACGAAACTTACGCATGTCATTTTATTGAATGCATTCCTGTCTGAGGAAGGAGCGACAATGAGTGTTGATAATATTTTAAATAAACTTAATGAGTCATTAGAAAGCATTGGCGAAGAAGAAACTGCCCCCATAACACTATCCGATGTAATGGTGGGTTCTTATTCTGAATGGGAGGCGGTATCCGAAGATGTACTGACCAGAGAGGAGCAGGAACGCGTTTATTTCGAGGCTGAAGAGGAACATAGACAGAATATTCAGATTCAGTCACAGGTACTGAGTCGCGCGAACCCGGTGCTTGCAAACGCAGTACGTCTGGGAATTGCGCAGTCAGCCATGCGTAATAACTATGATAAACTGTTTGGTAGCCGGGCGACAGAGTTTGCCCGTCCGGGGTCTGTCTCATCCATGTTTTCACCTGCTGCTTATCTGACGGAACTTTACCGGGAAACGCACGATCTCTATCCGCCTGACTCCTCCTGTCATCTGGCTAGCCGACGTCCTGACCTGGCAAAGCTGGTACTTTCTCAGCGAAATATGGATGAAGAGATTTCCACCCTGTCATTGTCCAACGATATGCTGATGGAGATAGTTGAGGCTGAAAGCAAAAGTTCCCGTGACGGAGTGCTGGAGATGCTTTCAACCTACCGCCAGACTGGCGGTACACCTTATCACCAGCCGTATGAAACCATCCGTCAGTCCATTATACTCCGGGATGAACATTTCACCGCCTTTATTAAAAACCCGGATGTCACCAGCCAGGTTGACATGGCCACCCTGAATGCCATCCGCGCCAATATCTCGCCAGAGCTGTTTAATATTCTGACCGAAGAGATTACCAGCAGTAATGCCGAAATGCTGGTGAAGCGCAATTTTGGCGACATTGATATCAGTGCTTTCAATAATGTTGCCTTATTAGCCCGTTATTATGGTATTTCCCACGAGGAAATGGCAAAGCTACTGGCGGTGATATTGCCGCATCAGGAATTTATTGAAGGCCAACAATATTATCAAAACGATCAGTTGATCTCCTTGAGTGAACATAATGGCACCCTCGAGGCACGCGTGCTTCAGCGCACTTATGGTCACAATAGTAGTCAGTTTGGCTACGTGGAATTACTACCCGTATCAGGGGATAACTATTTACTACGTTTTACTGTCAGGAACGGCGCCGCCGGGCCTACTACTCAGGTTCGCATAGGTACCACTGGTCCTGAAAGTTCAGATATTATTCGAGACACTGGAATTATTCCTGGGCATAACATTCCGGCAACTGTTCCAGTTACACTGACTCAGAACCCCCTCAACAATGGCATTACTTTCGGTGTAACCCGTTATAATCCTAACGGAAATTACCAATATGCAACAGTAACTTTCCGCCAGAACGTTTCGTCATTTAACCTGTTGCTTCTGAAACTTAACAAGCTTATCCGCCTGTATCGCGCTACCGGGATCTGCCCGACCAACCTGCACGCGGTGTTGGACAGTGCCGGTCCGGACCTGGCCATCAACGGCGAAACCCTGAGTCAGCTGTTCTGGGTCAACCAGTATATGCAGCATTATGGCGTGGGGCGCAAGGAGGCAATGACGCTGAGTGGTTCAACAATTAGCCGGGTTTCCTACAGCGATGAAACCAGTGATTTTGATCTGTTATTTAACACTCCTGCGCTTGGCGGCAATTATTTCTCTGCTGACGAAACATCCCTTAGCCTGCGTCCCGCAGATACGGCAGACACATTCCGTACGGGCGTGTTGAAACGCGCTTTCCAGGTGAATGACGCCGAGCTGTTTACGCTCTGGTGCCTGGCCCGTGGGACGTCCTCCCCTCCGGCATTCACGTGCACAATTGGAAATATCTCGACCCTGTACCGCATTGCCCTGATGGCCCGCGTGCATCATCTGAGCATCAGCGAGCTGTCGATGCTGGTGTCCGTGTCACCTTATGCCACCGTGCCGCTGGGCTCACTGCCCCGTCAGCAGCTGACGGAAGCCAACGTGCTGTTCTATCTCATCACGGAGTGGTTGAATACGCAGGGGCTGAGTGTGGGTGAACTCTTTATGATGACCACCACACGCCACAGCACTGCCATGACGCCGGATATTGAAAGTCTGATTGCCACGCTGCAAAACGGACTGGCGAACCAGCCACCAGACGTAAACGACGAAGCGCGTATTAATATGGCGGCGCCGTTTATTGCTGCGGCGGCACAGCTGGATTCAAACGAAACCGCCGTTGCCGTGCTGAACTGGATTAACCAGCTCCGGCCTGCTGGTCTGACGGTGGCTCAGTTCCTTAATCTGGTCGAAGGTTATTCCGCTTCCGGCAATAACAACTCGCTGGTCAGTTTCTGTCAGACACTTGCCCAGCTGACGCTGATTGTGCGCTCTATGGGGCTGTCGGCGGAAGAGGTGGCATTTGCCGTCTCACGTCCAGGGGACTTGCTAGCCGGTGCAGCAACCCTGACCCCTTCACTGCTGATGGTTCGTAGCCTGGGGTGTTTTCACCGCTGGTTGCAGCAGTGCGGTAATGCCGCAACGGAAGTTCTCTCGTCACTGCGTGTGGGCACCTTATCTGCAGCCCGGCTGGCGTTAGCCATGGGACTGGATGAAAACATTGTCGCGCAGGGACTGGCGCAGCAAAATGCCGGTGCATCCGCTTTTGCCACCTGGACGGATATTGACGTCACGTTGCAGTGGATTAACATTTCTTCCCTGCTGGGTATTACTCCTTCCGGTATGGCTGCGCTGATGAGCCTGAAGTATCAGCAAGGCAATATGCACCCCTTCAGCCGCTGGAATGAAATCAGCCATACCATGCAGGCCGGGCTGAATGAACGCCAGACATCGGCACTCCAGGCAACGCTTGGCGAATCCCTCAGCCATGCGCTCAGTACTTATGTCATAAACAATATTGCGCCGGTTCACGTGACGGATCGCGATGCGCTTTATAGCTGGCTGCTGCTGGATAACCAGGTTGCCGCCGATGTTAAAACCACGCGTCTGGCGGAAGCCATCGCCAGCATCCAGCTGTACGTGAACCGCGGCCTGCACGGTCAGGAAGAGATGGTCAGCGATGCGGTCCGCTCACGTCGCTTCCTGCGTGAATGGGATACCTGGAACAGGCGCTACAGCACCTGGGCCGGTGTCTCCCGGCTGGCCTATTATCCGGAAAACTATATTGACCCGACCATGCGCATCGGCCAGACGGGGATGATGGATGAGATGCTGCAGTCTCTGAGTCAGAGTCAACTGAACAGCAACACGGTAGAAGAGGCATTCAAAACCTATATGACCCGTTTTGAGGAGGTCGCCAACCTTGAAGTCGTGAGCGGCTATCATGATAACAGCTCAAGCCGTTCCGGCATGATGTACCTGATTGGACACCAGGCTACCGCCGACAAATATTACTGGCGAACGCTGGACCATGATAAGGAGCAATACGGACAGTTCCCGGCCAACGCCTGGAGTGAATGGCGTGAAATTACCACGGCCGCGATGCCTTTCAATAGACAAATCCGCCCGGTTATCTTCAACTCGCGCCTGTATGTCGTGTGGCTGGAACAGCGAGAGAATTCTTCCGCGGATGGTCAGACCCGAACGCTGAGTTATGAGCTGCGCTACTCCTTCCTGCGCCATGACAGCACATGGAGCGAGGTCAGTTCTGTATCACTGGATGAGCATTTCTCCGGAACGGAGATCAGCCGTTTTGCGCCGCTCAGTCTGTACTGCTCACGTGCTGCTGAATCCGGCGCCATGGTGATTTTATTTTATGCCCCGCAGGCGAACAGCGATGCAAACCGAACTACGCCGGTACAGGGATTGCTTATTGATACGCATCATGAGGCTCGCCGCAACACGGCAGCGTCGGGAGTCCGCGATTACCTCTGGCGGCAACTGGATACCACGACGGTGACGCACGTGAGTATGTTATATGCTCCCGGTATGACCAATGCTCCCGGTATTACCGTACCGTCCTCGGCTTCCCTTAGTCATGGATGGGGACATGATAAGCTGACCATTATGGATGGGGGCAGCGTGCAGAATGTCCGTGTAACCGGCACAACGGATACGGAGGTTTCCCTGCAGGCCGACATCAATGTCCGGGTTCTTTATAACGGTGATTCCGGCACCCGAACGCGCTTTCAGGTGGATCTCATGAAACACTTCGGAAATATGGGTGACTCATTCCATATCTATAACAATATTACCATTAACCGCCATCATAACTCGACACGTCTATTACATTTTCCTGTTTACCGGATGGCCGCAAATGGAAATACCACTCCTCAACTGCTGGTTCATCGTACGCATACTGCCGATGGACTCAGAGCCTGGATCCCTGGTCTGAGCAGAAACTTGACCAGCACCAGTCGTGAGCGACAGGTGTCATTACCGGTCACGGGCGTGACAGATACCCAGTTTATTGGGCAATATATTTTTATTGAAGATCCCTCCCGAACGGCAACCGATGTTCATAATGGCTACACCATCCGCACGGCAATTGACACACGAGCCGTCAGGGTTGATGTCTCCGTTGCAGGCGTGACGGCTTCATTTAATGCCCACGATCATATCAGCGCATCTGAGCTGCCCGTTCAGAGTTTTGATGGGACAGTATATCGTTTCAGGAATGTTCGTCTGACCGTGCCGCGTTCTGCCTTCTTGAATAATCAGGCGACGCTCAGTTTCAGACTCAGTTCTCAGGCGGTTGATGGCCGCAACCTGGGGAACCAGCAGGGGACATTAACCCTGACGCAGAGTTCCTCGGAAAACTCAATTCAGATTCACAAGGGAGCCAGCGGAGAGCAGTACCTGCAGAAAGAGGCAATTCGTACCCGACTGAACACCCTGTTTGCCCGAAGCTTAGTGGCTCGCGCACGCCAGGGGCTGAATGCCGTCCTGTCGATGGAAACCCAGCTGATGCAGGAACCGATGCTGGGTGAGGGAAGCTATGTAGATGTCCGCTTCCCGCGCTACGACAGGGCGCTTCACGGTGATGGCTGGTTCAAACTGGTACTGGTGGGAGCCATAAATAGTGGCAATGAACCCAGAAGTGTACATGTTGTTGCTTCTGGCCATGTTTCGGCAGAACATGAAACCGTTGTGCGGATCTTTTTACCTTTCATTCCAGGTGTGATCTATGAACCTGATATCGTGTATATCGGTGTGGAATATTCTGATGCAGGTTTTACCGAGCCTCGTCGTAATATGCAACGCTTCGACTTTAACCACCAGACACGCGCCTTTGAGCATACAGTTCAGGACAGTTATACAACGCGCGGACTGAGTGTTTCCGTGTCTGATGATCGCTTCGAGCCGATGGACTTCCGCGGGGCCAATGCCCTCTACTTCTGGGAGATGTTCTACTACGTCCCGATGATGGCTTTCAGCCGTCTGCTGGCGGAGAGCCGTTTCACTGAGGCCACGCAGTGGATCAAATATGTCTGGGATCCGGAAGGGTATCTGGTCGATGGCCAGCGGGCGCCTTATCAGTGGAACGTTCGCCCGCTGGAGGAAGACACCTCCTGGAACGAGAACCCGCTTGACTCCGTGGATCCGGACGCGGTCGCCCAGGCAGACCCGATGCACTACAAGGTTGCCACCTTTATGGCTTATCTTGACATGCTGCTTGCCCGCGGGGATATGGCGTACCGCAAGCTGGAGCGCGACACCCTGAATGAAGCCAAAATGTGGTATGTGCAGGCGCTGAATATTCTGGGCCATAAACCGTTCCTCTCCACCTCCGACGGCTGGAGTAACCCGCTACTTGAAAATGCCGCCGATAAGGTTCGCCAGGTGAATACTCAGGAGGCGCTCCTGGCCGTCCGGAATGCGGCTCCGGATGCGCAGCCGCGCACGGCAAACTCGCTGCTGGATCTGTTCCTGCCGCAGTATAATGAGAAACTGATTAACTACTGGCAGACGCTGGAGCAGCGTCTCTTCAACCTGCGTAACAACATGTCCATTGACGGTCAGCCGCTGTCGTTGCCGATTTTCGCCTCGCCAGCCTCCCCTGAAAGCCTGCTGAGCGCGGCGGTATCAGGCTTCCGTGGCGGAAGCTCACTGCCGGAATCCATTAAGACGGTGTACCGTTTCCCGGTCATGCTCCGCAACGCCCGTGAAATGACGGACCAGCTGGAACAGTTCGGTACCACACTGCTGAGCCTGATCGAGCGTCAGGATGAGAGTGCCCTTTCCGTGATGTTCCACACGCACGGCATGGAGCTGATGCATCAGGGAATTGCTCTGCAGGATAAAACCATTGAGGAGATTGACGCCGACCGGAAAGCGCTGGAGGAAAATCGTCTCAGTACGCAGCTGCGTTTCTCACACTTCACCCGAATGTGTGACGAAGATGTCAGCGCAGGTGAGCGACACTCTATGGAGCTGGCGTTGGCGAGTTCGGTTCTGGCGAACACGGCGATTGTTCCTTACACCGTTGCCGCTGCGCTGGATATGATGCCCAACATCTGGGGCTTTGCTTTCGGAGGCACGCATTTTGGCGCTGTGGCGCAGGGCGTTGGTGCGGGTATCGAAATTACTGCCGGTACTCTCCAGGGGGTTTCAGACCGCGTCGGTCAGTCCGAAGCATATCGCCGTCGCCTGCAGGAATGGGAGCTTGAGCGCGATACAGCTGAATCGGAGCTTAAGGAAGTGGATGCGCACCTGGCAACTCTGGCTATCCGCCATGAAGCGGCAGTGATGCAGAAAGCGTATCTGGAGACGGAGTATGGTCAGGCGCGTGCCCAGCATGCCTTTATTCAGGGTCAGTTTACCGGTGAGGCGCTCTACAGCTGGTTACGTGGTCGTCTGGCGGCCATTTACTACCAGTTCTACGATCTGACGGTATCCCGCTGCCTGATGGCAGAGGAGGCTTACCGCTGGACGACCGGTAATGACGCGGCGCGTTTCATTCGTCCGGGAGCATGGCAGGGAACCTATGCCGGCCTGATGGCGGCAGAAACGTTGAAGCTGAATCTGACTCAGATGGAGCAGGCGTTCCTGCGCCAGGATGAGCGGGAAAAAGAGGTGACCCGTACCGTAAGCATGGCCGATCTGTTCCAGGGGCTGTCGGGCGGAAACAGTTTCACCCTTGCCGACAAGATTACGGAGATGGTGGCCTCAGGCCAGGGAAGCGCCGGGACCAGCACGACGGGGCTGCGAATGAGTGGCGGACAGCTGCAGGCGATGGTTCGTCTGTCAGACCTGAACATTATGCAGGATTATCCGACGAGCATCGGCAGTAAACGCCGTATCCGCCAGGTCAGCGTTACGCTGCCGACACCGATGGGCCTGTATCAGGACATTCGTGCGGTACTGAACTACGGGGGAAGTATGGTATTGCCACAGGGTTGCAACGCCCAGGTGGTGTCACACGGTATGGATGACAATGGTCAGTTCCAGCTGAACTTCAATGATGAACGCTGGCTGCCGTTTGAAGGGATTCCGGTCGACGACGGTGGAACCCTGACGCTGAGCTTCCCGGATGCCGCAAACCGGCAGAAGGCGCTGCTCGAAACGCTGTCAGACATCATTCTGCACATCCGTTACACGATTATCAGCTAATCACCTCAATGAGCACCTGGCCTCCTTCAGGAGGCCAGGATCAGCATGGAAAAAATACGATGAAAAATACGCTAAATACTGAGCAACCCGCGCTGAAACTTCCCGCTTTACCCTCCGGAGGTGGCAGTATCTCAGAACTCAGAAGTGATGTTGCTCCGGCAGGCCCGGAAGGTGCCGCAACGATGAGTATCCCCCTTCCGGCCAGCGAAGGACGTGGCTATGGGCCAGCATTGTCCATGACCTACCACAGCCCGGGCGGTAATGGTCCTTTTGGGGGGGCAGTTTGGAGAACGGAAATTTTTGTACGTTAAGCGCATTATTTAACCAATTGAGATGCGTAACGGATTGATTTAACTCCGGTGGCTATCGCACTTGTTGTATCGCATTTAGGTTATGCAATTGAGGCCATATTCACTAAAAACACCGTATAGCGCGGAAGTACAGCCTATTGCTATATGTAAGCCTGTTCAAAAAACAGGCTTACCGTACAATAATTCTCTATATCCAAACTAACCCCTTACAAGGCAACACTAACTCCAATGTAGTTGCCGGACAGCATATTCATAGCGGGTTTGTCTCCATTGCTGATGTGTGCAAACACAAGCAAGACGATCACAAACAAGGACTCTCTCGTCATTTTCATACTCCTTTTAAGATGAAGACATAGCATTAACCAGTCAGGAGACAAAAACACGGTCAAAAAATCCTTAAGAAAATGACCTGGACATAAGTCCTAAAGCGCAGGCATCATCCATGAACATTACGATATTGTTCTAAATTTTGAGATAGTAGGAAACCAATTGATGTTCACTTTCGATTATGAAGGCAATGCGCTATCCGACATAACTAACTTTATTGCCCAAGAAATCTACCTATTGGCAGTAAGACATACTTATCCTTCACAGTGTGAACACATAAAACAACTTGCAAAACAGATAAAAAATGAACTCCTTTTCGTTAAAGACGAATTCAACGATGAACCTGCATATGAAGAAATTGTTGCAATAGTGATAAATAGCATTCTCACCGATGTTAATGAAGAGTCATTGCAGGAAGAGCTGATTTATTGCCTTAACAATAGACACAGTTTCTATGTTGATGATGAAGATCATATTATCTATTTAGAACGTATGAAGCAAAAAATTGCTTCATGTGTTTCCATTTTTTTTAAGGAATTCAATGGGGCATCATTAAAGATCCCTCACCAGTACCCGCCATATTTATTAACTCTTGAGCACGATCTTATTTCAGCTCTGGTTTATTTTTACAATAAAGAATACCTTCCAAAAATCAAAGATACAAAAGAGATGCGTGAGATATGTACAACTAGCGCCCCGTATGAAATAATAAGACGCTACGGTTTTTCAAGGTACAGAACGCGACTTATACAGCATGAAGTGGAAGTGCCCACAATAACGTTAAAAAAGAGAATGAAAAATAGCAAGGTAATTGAAGTATCTAATGAAAAGGATAGTTTTGTACAAGAGTATTTCAATCTGGCTGCACTTAGTGATGTTGATTCTGTTAGTTATACAGATGAATTACGGATAAGCATTGATACATCATCCCCGTTAGATGATTTGGAAGTTGATAAAATACTAGCGATGATTCGATGTGAACTTTCATCCTTGCAACGAAATAATAAACATTCTGAATATCGCTTAGCTATAGGCAGGGACGATCTAAGGCGAGCTGCTAGAATACCTGATATTACAACTGAGGATTATGTAACTATCAAAAAATTACACGCATCTCAGATACAAGAGTTAAATACAGCTTTGAATGCTAAGAACTATCTTTGCGGGTTAATTATTCTCTATCGTTCTAAATTTGAACCTGAAAATGATAATTCATCCTTAGAACAATTATGCTACGGTCTTTCTGAAGAGTTAATTAATTCGGTTATGATAGATCGTTCGAAGTTTTCGCCAGACACTATTGCCAGGGGATACAAAAAGGTGAAAAAGTTATTTGATAATCAAATAAAAATGCTTATGGAACAAGATGCTGCGTTAACTAAACGTTAATCCCCGCCAACTTTACCCGCTCCCAGTGATTCACGAGTTTTCTTTACTTCGATGACAATTCTCTCTTTTTTCAAAAGAAAGTCCTGTCCAGAAGCTGCACCCGCAAAGCTGGGGTATACTCCTGAGGGATCCCCAGAAAATTTAGTAAACCAATATCATATCGGTATACCTTTGCTGTAACTTCTTCAACCCTGAGTCCAGCGACAGGGTTTTCAATATAAGCGGAGAATGTCTAAATACATTCTCCGCCAGCTTTCGCAAAGAAATGACCCGCCTGTGTTTCACCGTTGGTAACAGTGATACCATTCTGGTGAAAAAAATGGACCGTCTTGGCCGGGATACCTCCGATATGATCCAGCTGATAAAGGAATTTGACGCCCAGGGCGTGGCCGTCCGTTTCATTGATGACGGGCTCTGTACCGACGGTGAAATGGGCCAGATGGTTGTCACTATTCTATCTGCCGTCGCGCAAGCCGAGCGACGCAGGATAATGGAACATACCAGTGAAGGCAGACAGGAAGCGAAACTGAAAGGCGTCCGGTTTGGCCGCAGGCGTACCGTTGACAGAAACAGTGTACTGGCACTCCACAGCAAAGGAACTGGTGCTACAGATATAGCCAGACACCTCAGTATTGCCCGCTCAACAGTTTATAAAATTTTGAAAGACAAAATGGCGGAAAACACAACCTCATAACCATATGATTAACAGCATTATTTAGATACTACATGGCTTTTTTAAGAGGTAAATTTACTATACGGAGCTTAACACTTGGTGGAAAGAACTGACTGATTAATAGTCGTGTGTCACGCCGGACGAATAGTCCGGCTTATGTATACTCAGAAAGAGTACTTCAGACCGACTGTTGTCATAAAACTATAGCTTTCAATACCGCTGCTGTTCTCTGCGCTATTTTTCTCGCCTGAACCGTAATCATTGGCTGACAAACTTCCTTTTTTGTTGGTTGCACGGTTCCATGTTCCTTCCAGATAAATTTTTGTATCAGGCGTTAAGTAATAACCTGCATTACCGGCAAGAGAGTAAAAATTCTGGTTCTTGATATTCGCTCTGAAAGTTGTATCTGCCAGGTAGTGCTCATCGTTATCAGTTGCGCGCACCCATCCACTATATTTGAAGCTACCACCGAACTCGAAACGTTCATAACGGTAATTACCTACAATGCCGATGTATGGCATTTTAAAATGCTGTTTGTAACCGATAACTGTCGTTCCGGCCGGGAAAGTCCCAACGTCAGGCAGGCCTGTATCTTCATCGGTGTAATTGAAGTATCCTCCGGAGGCTTTGAAACTATAGCGGCTTTCCTGATAACCGGCCATCATACCAAAACGGTAGGTAGGTTCATTTAACAACCATCCTTTTACGTTTAAATCAAATTCATTTGCGTAGTTTAAACGGGTGTCAGGATGCCTGCTCTGGTCTGTCCATGAGTTCTTACTTTCATCCCGCCAGTCAGTATCGTCCATATAACCACCACGGCTGGCGATGATTGTCCAGCCAGAAGCGCCAATCGATAACCAGGGAATTAAATCCCAGCTAAGAGAACCTTTAATGATTGCAGCATTATTGTATTTCCAGTTGAGCTGGCTGTCCTTATGTCCACCAGAATCAGGGTCGTAAACACGTTCCTTGGTCTTACCACTTAAGCTACCTAAGGCTATGTCTCCGCTAAAGCTTCCCGGAGTAAAAACACCGTTACCAACGTCAGCAATAGCAGGAAAAGAAGCAGATATGACAATGGTCAGTATCGGAACTGAAATTCTCAAAATATATCCTTATAAATTTAGTGAATTCCGGTGGGTTTATATTAATAAAAACTGATTCTGTCAATAAATAATCAATGGA